>OFOK01001424.1_pt1 | contig 18122 bp, 14 predicted proteins | sample 1542001 | NCBI WGS metagenome assembly OFOK01 (sample SAMN04209242, study PRJEB22552) | human gut metagenome | biome: gut; material: feces | host: Homo sapiens | place: USA: Oklahoma
TCCGGCTCCGCTTCGTCGAACCAGAGACAGTCCACGCCGTTGTCTATGTAATTTTCCTTGAGCCGCTTCCACACATACTCCCTGGTTTCCGGGTTGGTGGGGTCGATCTCCGCCTGAGGACCGTAAAAATCAAATACCCGGTTAGAGCCGCTTACCGTCCGGATGAGCATGTTGTTTTCCAGCATATGGCGGTAGTTTTCGCTGTGCTCGTTGATGGTGGGCCACATGGAAACCATGAGCTTTATGCCCATGTCGTGGAGCTCCTTCGTCATTTCCTTGGGAGCAGGCCAGTATTTGGGATCGAATTTGTAATCGCCCTGTTCCGTCCAGTGGAAATAGTCGATCACGATCACGGATAGGGGAATCCCCAGTTCCTTATACTTCCGGGCCACCTCCAGAAGCTGATCCTGGGTTTCATAGCGCAGCTTGCACTGCCAGAAGCCCGTGGCCCACTCCGGCATCTGGGGGGCGTGGCCGGTCAGATCGGCCAGAAGCCCGGCCACTTCCTTGGGAGCGCCGCCCATGACCACATAATCCACCTGCCGGGTGCTGTCGCTTGTCCAGCGGGTGCGGTTCCTGGCCAATTCGCAGCGGCCCGTGGAAGGCTGGTTCCATAAAAAGCCGTAGCCCAGAGAGGAATACACGAAGGGGATAGCGCACTTGGCGTTCAGGTGGCGCAGATCCACCGTGCAGCCCTTCATATCAAAGCAGTCGTTGGCCTCGTGGCCCAGGCCGTAGAAATGCTCTTCCTCATTGGCCTCAAAGGTGACACGGGCGCTCCAAAGGTCGCTCGCCTTGTTCCTGTAATTGCGGAAGCCCGCGTCAAAGGTAAGCTCGCTCTTTTCCTCCAGGATCTTTTTGCCATCCCGGTAATAGATCGTTTTGCCGTTCCGGTAAAGCTCGGCGCGCATGGAGCCGGTCTCCAGCACAGCCCGATTCTCCTCCTCCCAGGCTTTGGCTTCCGCCTTGCCGGGGAGCAGCGTCCAATCCTGTTCCAGAAGCTTGCCCGAAGGGGATGCCTGGAAACGGATGCAGTTTTCCCCGCAGGCGGAGATGCGCACGATCTCCCCGGCCCGCACAAAACGGAGCTCGCCGTTTACGATTTGAAAACTCATTTCAGAATCACCTTGCCTTTCTGCACATGCGGCGGTATAGTATACTTAATTATAATTGTATTTGCAGATTTCCCTTTTTTCTATGAGTATTCTGAGATTCAATAAGAATATTTTGCTAAACTGCCTTTTCTGCCTACCTAAAATAGAAAGTGAGGATTTCCATGGAATTTGTTTATGAAACTATTGAGCATGGGAAAACGGAATTTCCCATCGGTTTTCACCAAACGCACTGCCCTGAAGGATTCCGGCTATATCCTCACATCCATGAGGAATTTGAATTTTTTGTGCTGGCGGAAGGAAGCGGAACGCTGCTGATTGACGGTGCTCCCTACACCCTTTGCCCGGGAGACGGCGCCTTTGTGAATTCCAGATGTATCCATCTGGGAACTCCTCTTTCTTCCGATCCTGCTTTTTTTTACGCCATCGTATTTTCCCCTCAGATTTTTGGTTCTTATGTGAATGATATTGTCATTGACAAATATGTGGCGCCGGTGATACATCGTTCCCTGAAGCTGCCTGTCCTATACAAAAAAGAAATCCCCTGGCAAGCGGAAGCCTTGGAAATAGCGGAAAACATGTATCAGCTGCGCAGGCAAAGCGTCCCATGCGCGGAACTGAAGCTGAAATCCCATCTTTTCCGGCTGTGGAGCATCCTCTGCGAGCACGGGCAAAGCATCGGAAATGCCTCTGCGCTGAAGAGCGAGCGCTTCGACGAAATCCGCCGGGCCATTGATTTCATAGACAGGGAATACGCCTCCAAGCTGACCCTCTCCGCCCTGGCCAGGTGCGCCCATATGAGTGAAAGCCATTTCTGCAGGAGTTTCTCAGAGGCGATGCGTATGACGCCTTTCGCCTATATCCAGCAGGTGCGGATCCAAAAGAGCTGTCAAATCCTGAAAAATGAGGACGCCCCCATCAGCCGGGCGGCCCTATCCTGCGGATTCAACGATTTCAGCTACTATTCCAGGCGCTTCCGGGAGCTGATCGGCTGCACCCCGTCGGAATACCGGAAACGGGCGTTTGCCTGTTCTCCTCGAAGCACAGCCGCAGAAGCGGAGCAGAGCTCTACAGCTTCGCCGTAAAAGGGAGGTTAAAAAAGGAGGCCGCGCGGGCTCCAGCCGCACAGCCTCCTTTTTCCTATTCCCCTGCATCTTTTGAAAGCTCGATATAAAAGGGCAGGATATCCTCATAGGTTCCGTCCTTCAGTCTAAAGCCGTTTGGGATCCTTCCCAAATGGACAAACCCCAGCTTCTCATATAGACGGACCGCCCGTACATTGGAGGCCACCACCGCATTGAACTGAAGAATACGGAAGGAAAGGGCCGCCGCTTTGGAAAGGGAATCCTTCACAAGCGCCTCTCCCACATGACCGCCTCGCACATCCCGGCGCACCGCATAGGAGGAATTCGCAATATGCCCGCACCGTCCCACATTGTTCGGATGCAGGATATAAAGGCCGATCACCTCGCCGTTTCTGTCCGCCACGCCCACATAGGACTGGTCCGCGAAAAATTCCGCCGCCGTCTCCGGCGAAAGGGGGGCTTCCTGCGGAAAAGCTGCGCCGTCCTCTACCACCTGGTTCCAGATTTGCCGCAGAGCCTCCAAATCTCCTTCTTCATATCCTCTGATCCTCATCTGAACAAAACCCTCCAAATCTATTTTGATCTTCCGGCAAAGTCCTTCGCCGCCTCTGGAAACCGGTGAGCTCGAACCCCTGGTCTTTCCGGGGCCATAGCGTATCCGGCCCTATACCCTGATTCTCTCACGCGGCGGTCTCCCTGCAGCAGCTGTGTCATAGCCGCATATGCCGGTATCTTCATCCTATGAGAAATCCCAGCAGAATCCCCAAAAGAAGCAGGCCTACGCCTGTCCACAAAAATACGACCACCTCCACAGGCGATTTTTCAGGGATCCTCTCCACATAAGCCTGTTTTGGCTTTTTCGGATTATACCATACAGGGAGCGGCGCTCCCAGTGGATACAGCCTTTCCGCCTCTGCCCGCAGGTTTATATAGGCCCCCCGGCGGATGTGCACGATATCGCCGCTGTCGATATACACGCCGCTCTTCCTTTCTCCCGCTGCCAAAAGGCCTGTCCTCGCCACCGTTATAACGCCTCTGTACCGTTTCTTTTTGGCATACAGCTTCCCCTCCGCCATGAATTCCACAACAGGGGCGGGAAATTCATTGACAAAGCTGTACCGCGCCACTTTTCCCACGGTTTCCGCCGTACAGTTCAGTTTTTTCCGTTTTTCCCGGCAGAAAAGGATACAGCCCGCCAAAGCCAACAGCAAACCTGTGCCTCCCACGGTAAGAAACGCCAAAATTCCAGCCGGCATGTCGCCCGCCTCCTTCATCCGCTTCTTTTTATTATTGTAGCACAGCGATTCCAAAAAAGGAACCGGCTTTGGTAGCTACTCATAAAACAGTATCAACCAATAAATTGAAATAGGGTAGCTGCCATACAGGGTGCAGAAAAGAGCGAGTAAGAAATGAAGTGTTTCTTGCCCGCTTTTTTCATGCTCCTTGTTACGCAATAGGGGGTTGAAAAAGCCTTGATATAAGCGGCTTTGCGGGTGCTTTTTCCGCGTGGCAAGGGTTTTATACCTTTTTTCTCAAAAACGCCTTTCTACTGCGTAACAAATCTGTGGTAATTATCCGAGGGAGCATAGACCGCCTATCTTGGATTTTCCTATGTTGGAAAAGCCTACATTGGATTATCCAACATTGGAAAAACCTACGTTGGAAAATCCAACGCAATTAAATAAAGATATAAATAACTAAAGAAATACCAAATACGGATTTAATTAAATATCCATTCCCTTCCTATCCTTTCCCTAATCCCTCTCCTTTGGGGCAAGGCAAAGCGGCAGAGCCGCCGGAATGGAAAGGAATGGAACAGAAACGGCAATATAAAAATATCGTTTGTTATGTTACGCAGTAGAACCTTATTTTTAAGGGTGGGAATATAAAACCCTTACTCCTGCCCTTATCTCCGCTGTAATGCCGTTTAAATCAAGCGAGAAGCACTCTTTATCGCATAACATTCCATACTGGATAGAGAGCGTAAGCGGTTTATCCGATTGCGCTCTCTTGGCTGCCCGACAGCAAAGACAGGGAAAGCCGTCAAGGACGCGCAAGCGTGCAATTTATCCTTGACGGCTTTTTCTGGCTTTGCTACTACCTGTCAAAACGGAATTGCAGGATAGCTTTGATAAGCTGTGCTTTCAGACGGTCTTGAATATCGTCGTTAATATGTCCGCGATAGCTAGACAGATATTTAATCCGCGCTGTGTAATGCCGCAGTACCGCGTCTATGGCTTCCGGCTCGCCGGCAACAGCTTTCTCAATGGTTTTAAAGGGTATCAGTTTCTTATTCCTCATGTTCAGTTTCCTCCAGTTCTTTTCTTAACTGCTTTAATGCCGCCAGTTTCCAGTAGTTGACTGTACTTCTGCTTCTTCCATACTCATTCCCGATTTTTCTTTCGCTGTAACCGAGGAAAAAATTCATCAGCAGAACAGTGCGCCTTTGTTCTGACAGATTATCTAATGCGTCGGCTAATCGTTTACTTGTAACGACGACTTCTTTCCCTTGCACGACAAAAACAGTCGGCTTCTCATAAACATACTGCCCAAAATAGTTGTCGGTTGCAAACGGTTCAAAAGACGTTTCCGACATCAGATAGTCAAGCGACACTTCATGCTTCTGTTTCCGTCCAAAATCGCGGTACGCGCTGATTGCCGCATTGCGGAGAACAATTTTACAGAACGCGGCAAAGGCATATTCGATATGCTCCATGAATTGTTCAGAATACTTCATCATAACTCACCCCCTTTCTTCCCAGTAGGGGGCTATTACAACAAACGCCCATGCAGGCATAAAACCGCATAGGCGTTTGGTAATATGAGTTATTTAAGTAATTATGATGATTTGTGTATTCATCTTCATAACCGCAAAATCCCGTTGCATGGAATAGGCTTTTTTTAACAATGGAATAGAATTAAAACTGTGAAAAAGAAACATGGCAATATCTCCCGACACCGCCATGTCTATAAAAAATAATTGTGTATTTGCCGCTATTCCATTTTATATACAGGAAATGGCGGTTTGTTTTCCTATCACAAAACAGAAAGAGCCAATAATCATAAGATTTTCTTGTGATTATCGGCTCTGCGTCAATGCGTCTGGCTCTGTGATAACTGAAATATTCAAATTTTTTACATTGATAAGATTTTCCTGCTTACACTTCGGACAGTATAGTGGGAAATTCTTTATTTCTGTATCTTCCCGTATTCTTAATCGGGTTTTATTATTGCATACAGGACATAAAATCCATTTTTCTTGTTGCAATACACCACCTCATTTCTAATCAAACTACCTTTAATGAAAATCAGATACAGTGTGCTGAAAAATCACTTGTTTACCCAAAATGGTAATTGCTTTCTTGCTACATTGATTTACACACCGATAGCATAACGTACACCGTCCGTCTGCTATAATCTTATCTTCTGATAATGACAAATTATTCATAGGACACACCAATGCACATTTCCCGCACTTTATACAAGCGTCGGTATCTATCTGTATTTTGTCTGAATATTCTTGTGTTTTATGGTAAAACCAAAGCCGCTGTCCCAAAAGCCCTGCAATATGGCATAAAAATCCCAAACCGTCTTTAGTTGGAGTACCATTTTTCAAATTGGACACCGCTGATTTTATGCGTTCTTCTGCTTGTATAACAATTTGCTTATTTTGAGCCGGAGTACGCTTTAAGGCTTTTACATCACAAATGCAATCCGGCATTTTCAAATGAAGTCCACCCCATACCTGTGCGCCGTATCGTTTGAACAATCTTGCAGCTACACCCGCACCGTCGCCGCTAAACAGTCCCATTGTTGCAATAATGAAAACACGTTTTCCTTTCCATATATCAGAATTTTCGCAGATAAAATCCCGTACAATTTTAGGCAAGTTACTGTAATAGATTGGATAAGCAAAAATAATGTCTTTATGATATGTAACTTTTTCCATTGTACCTGTATCTTCTAAAGGGGTTATTTCAATGTTCCTATCATATAGAGCAACAAACTTTTCTAAACAATATTTTGTATTTCCTGTTCCGCTAAAATAAATCCCTATCATATTTTTTCTCCCGTATTATCTAAAAAGGAAAGTTGAAAAACGTCCATAAAATCAATGACCTTCTCTCTCCAATCATTATCATAATTTACATTATTCATGGTGGCTAATGAAGTAACGCCATGTATAAAAGCCCAAATGGTTATGATAATATCATTTTGCTTTTCTTCTGAATAGTGCGCTTGCTCTAATAATTTACTTACAATATTTTTATAGATAATATAAGGTTTATAGTTTTGGTCGTCTGGTATTGATAATGATAAGTCAATTTTTATATTGGATTGAGAATATAAAAATTGAAAATAAGCAGGGCTCTCTACAAAGAAAGATACATAGGCTATCCCCATGTCTTTCAATATTTCTGCGACATTATTATTCTTTTGAACGGTACTTTCTAATTGTTTAGAAAATCTATCTGTGATAAATAATTGCATTGCTTCAAGCAGTTCTTCTTTATTTTGAAAATGACTATAAGGAGCAGCATGGCTGACACCACACGCCGCAGCTACCTTTCTCAAAGAAAAAGCATTTATTCCCTCTGTACTTACAATCTGAATGCCTGTTTCAATCAAAGCATTTCGCAAGTCCTTGTGATGATAAGTCTGTCGTTGCTTTGCCATTCTAATTCCTCCAATCTTTACACTGTCTATATTATAAGGCTTAAACTTTACAGTGTCAAGTTTGAGAGGGTTTTAAGTTATGACGCTCAAATAATTTTTCTCTAAACGGTTATTTATTTGGCATTTCAGAAACTTTTCCGTATTAAGAGATAAGAAAAAATTTTTGAAAAATTTTCCTCAAAACTTCGGCAAAATCGCTCTGTCCGGTGTTGTAGGTAGTGAGAGGAAAATCAGAGGGTTTGGGAAACTTCCCAACAAGCAAAATGCAGGGCATTTTCGGAAAAGGGTACTCTTTTCCTATGCTTGCTACGAAACTTATCACATTACAAATCAAAGAAAGGACGGGAAAGGAATGGAACGGAAACGAAAAATCAAGGACGGGCATATTGTAGTGGAAAATCCGCTGTTTCAAGAATTGCCAACGCATGAAGTAACGATAAAATCTGGCAGGACGCTGTATCGCTTTACAGGCAGTTATGACGGGGAAAGGAGCCTGCCCCACAAGATTTTACGCCTTATGGAGCAGGAAAAGGGCAAAAAAGATGTTGATTAAAAATGCCGGAGCCGATAAAATAGGGGTAAGCAATCCTGTATTGGTAGACTGCCCGCCGATGAAAGGAGCAGAAACTATGTTAAGGCAGTCTGACAAAATTACCGCCCTCTATTGCCGCTTATCACGCGACGACGAATTACAGGGCGACAGCAACAGCATTGTTAATCAAAAGGCAATTTTAAGTAAATACGCAAAAGAAAATCATTTCTCAAATACTGCGTTTTTCGTGGACGACGGATATTCTGGAACGAACTTCAACCGTCCGAGTTGGAGCGAACTTCTGGAACGGATTGAAAACGGAGAAGTGGCGACGCTGATTGTCAAAGATATGTCGCGGCTTGGGCGCGACTATCTGAAAGTGGGATTTTACACCGAAGTTCTGTTTGTGGAAAAGGGCGTGCGGTTTATCGCTATCAATAACGGCATAGACAGCGCAAACCAGCAGGACAGCGACTTTACCCCCTTTTTGAATATCATCAACGAGTGGTACGCAAAAGATACAAGCAAGAAAATCCGCGCTGTGATGAAGTCAAAAGGAGAAGCAGGAGAATACCTCTGCACCAATCCGCCCTATGGTTACATGAAAGACCCAGACAACAAGAAACGGTGGATTGTGGACGGAGAAGCCGCCGAAGTAGTTAAGCGGATATTTGCCCTTTGTCTGGACGGTTATGGACCATCGCAGATTGCCCGTATTCTGAAAGAGGATAAAGTCATAACGCCGACAATCCATTTTCAGCAGACAGGCAGGGCAACGAGGAACACATCGCCGGACAATCTTTATGATTGGGATAACAAGACAGTAGCAGGTATTTTGGAGCGTCCAGAATATCAAGGGCATACGGTAAACTTCAAGACCTATAAACAGTCCTACAAGAGCAAGAAAACCTGTTACAATCCAGAGGAAAAATGGCTTGTGTTTGAGAATACCCATGAAGCGATTATTGACGCTGACACATGGAAACGGGTGCAGGAATTACGGAAGAACAAACGCCGCCCGACGAGAACAGGAAAGACGAATATGTTTTCCGGCATTGTGCGTTGTGCCGATTGTGGCGAAAAGCTGTATTACTGCACAAGCAAAAATTTTGAAGCAAGGCAAGACCATTTTGTCTGCTCTACTTCAAGGCTCAAAGGAAAAGAGGTTTGCTCTACTCATTTTATCCGCGCCGTTGTCTTGGAACAGGGCGTACTCGCTCACATGAGATTGACGATTGCCTGTGTCGCTAACCATGAAGAACAATTCCGAAAAGCTATGGGCGCAAAGCAGAAAGCCGAAGCAAAAAAGGAACTGGCGGCGAAGCGGCGGCAACTGACGCAGGCGGAACGGCGGATAGAAGAACTTGACCGATTATTCAAGCGTATTTACGAGGACAACGCCAACGGGAAATTATCTGACAACAGATTTCAAATGCTCTCCGACGATTACGAACAGGAGCAGGAAGAACTGCGGAAAAAACTGTTGCGATTGAATGAAGAAATTAACGAACAGGAAGAACAAGCAGAGAACATTGACAGGTTCATCAGCAAAGTACAGAAATATCTTGACTTGGACAAATTGACACCCTCTGTCTTAAACGACATGGTAAAGGCGGTGTACGTTCACGCGCCGGATAAATCAAAGGGGCATAGGGAACAGCAGATTGACATTTCCTATGACCTTGTGGGAATACTCCCCGCGTCTTTACTGAATGACCTGCAAAACGGAGAAACGGCATAGCCCACAAGCTACGCCGCTTCCCAAAAACATTTCTAATACTGTCTTATGAGTGCCGCCCTTTCGAACGCTCTTTTATGTAAACAGACAGGGCACACCGCCACCCCTACAGCAATTTCGTATTTCTCCGTCCCTATTCCCTCCCCGCTGTTTTAGAAGGTCTATAAAGTTCTGCAACCGGCATGGCGCGAAGAGACCCTTTGTGGGCCTCTTTTGAACTATACGGGCGTAGCTGCTTCGCGCGGCCTTTCAGGCAGGCGGCCCTTTTGGCGCAAAGAAAGGCCCCGCCTTTCCGGCGGAGCCTCGTCTTTTTGCGTATAACGGCCCGGCTTACAGATTTTTCCTGTATACCGCCGGGGTGACCCCCGTGGCCTTTTTATAGACCTTTGTAAAGTAAAAATAATCGCTGTACCCTACCCGGAGGGCGATCTCCTCTATAGATTTGTTGGTATGCCGCAGCATTTCCTGCGCCTTACGGATGCGCGCTTCCAAAATATGCGTGTTGTAGCTTTTCCCCGTGTTCCGCTTGATCAGATTGCTCACATAGCTCTCGCTCATCTGAAATTCTCCGGCGATCTTCTGCAGGGAAATTTTTTCACTGTAATGCTCCCCTATGTACGCGAGGACCTTCCGCACCAGCAGATTTTCAGAAAGATAGGCGTCCTCCAGCCCTTCTTCCTGCTCACCCCCTATGCTGCGGCGCGCCTTTTCCAGGTATCTCAGAAGCTCGTCCCTATCCACAGGCTTGATGAGATACCCCAGGCAGCCGTAGGCTATGGCCTCCTGGGCATAGGAAAATTCCGAATACCCGCTTATAAAAATGACCTCTGTGCGGAGCTTTTCACCACGGATGTTTTTCAGAAGCTCCAGCCCGTTCATACCCGGCATCCGGATATCCGCAATGAGAAGATCCGGGTGGGTGCACGATATCCGCTTCCAGGCGCTTTCTCCGTCGCCGGCCTCCCCGCTGATATAAAACCCGTTTTCCTGCCAGTTGATCAGCTTTTTCAGCGTGATCAGCGCCCAGGGCTCGTCTTCAGCAAGAAAAACACTGTTCATGTTCCGCCCCCTTCCCCGCTCGTTTTACGATCCCACCGGATCCTCTAAAAACAAAAGGGTCAATATGGTTCCCTTTCCTTCCCGGCTTTCTATGGAAAATTTCGCGTTCTCGCCGTAAAAGAGCCGCATTCTCCGGCATACGTTCAAAATCCCTACGCCCGCTTTTCCTTCCAGGGAGTCCATCCGTGTGAACTCCTGCAGAGAACGTCTGAGCTCCGCAAGCCTTTTCTGTGAAATGCCGCAGCCGTTGTCCTCTATCGTGATCAGGAGAAAACCATTTTTCCCCTCTTCCGCCCGGATATGGACCTCGCCGCCCGCCAGGCTCGGCTCCAGGCCGTGAAGCACGGCGTTTTCCACAAGGGGCTGCAGCAGCATCTTGGGAACCTTCCGCTTCAGGACGCTGTCCTCCGCTTCCATACAAATGCGGATCTTTTCCATAAACCGGTAATGGATAATGCGGCTGTACTCCCGGAGATGCTGGAATTCCTCTCTGAGGGGAACGATGTCGCTGCCCTTCACGTTATACCGGAAGAGCTTTGTAAGGGCGCCCACCAGGTCGGCGATCTCCTCTTCCCCGTGATACAAAGCCATCCCCCGGATACATTCAAAGGCGTTATACATGAAATGCGGGTTGATCTGGCTCTTATAGGCGATCATTTCCGTCTGCTTCTTGGCGTATTCCAGCTCCAGATACCGCTTCTGCTCCCGGATGACCTTTTTGTTCAGGCTCTCGATATCGTCGAGCATATGGTTCATCTCCCGCGCCAGAAGCCCCATTTCATTATTGCTCAGCACCTCTATGCGCTTCCCGATATTCGTCTTGTAAGCCGTCATAAACTGCATCTGATACCGGATGGGCCTGAGGATCTTCCGGTAAAGAAGCCATATGATGCCCACGAGGACAAAGAACATGACTGCATAAGCCAGATCGTTTATCAGCTGCATTTCATCCATGCCGTTCAACAGGGAATCCCGAGGTATCACATTGATCAGGGACCACCCCAGCGCATCCAGGCTCTCCCTTTTGCAGAGGTATTTTCCGCCGTCCATGGAGGAAGCCTCCATCTCCCCGAAGGAGGGCTTCCATACGCCGGAGGAAAGGATCGTCCATCCGCCGGCATCCACGATGCCTACGGCAGATTCTTCGTTGAAGAGGGCCGTCTCCATAATTTTTTCCAGATCGGCCGTGTCGAAAAGCAGATACGTAATGCCGATAGAGGCATATTTGCCCGCCTGCTTCTCATATACCGGCATAGCGATCCCAAAATACCGGTTCCCGTCTTTTTCTGAAATGCCGGTATACATATAGCGGTCCTGAGGTTCCACGCCCTCCGGCATAGGAACGAATATTTCCCCTTTATTGAAAATCAAGTTCTTTTTCTCGTCGTAGATGGAAACGCTCCTGAGATTTTTATTGATACGCATGCTGTTGCCCACCATCTGGTAAAATGCATCCAGATACCGGCTGCGCTCTTCCAGGCTATCCGCCCTGATAAAATGATAGATCTGGTTCTCCGTTGAAAAGGCGGAATAGAAATAGTCGATCTCTTCTTCAAACAATTCCAGGCTGTCGTATGCTTGCCGAAATATGACCTCCGCCGATTTTTCCAGGCGGGAGCGCACGATCTGCGTCATGATGAGATGGGTGGCCAAAAAGGAAAGCAGCAAAATGATCCCGGCCCCTGCCGCTATGGAAGAATACATCCAGAGAAGGCTTTCCCTCCATTTTTGCTTTCTTCCCATTTCCCGCCTCCCTTCTGGAAATATGTTTCAGCGTTTTATATATTCAGTATAGCACAGGTCGCCGGCAGAAACAATTCACATCCCCGGCTACTTTTGAAGCCCCTTGCAGAACGCGTCCCGCCCCGGCTTCTCTGCTTTCGGGGCGGGACGCGGAAACTCCATGCGCCCACAGGGCCTGTATAACCTGTATGGACAGCGCACAGCCCTGGAGAAACACGGCGGCATAAACGGTGCTGCACGGGGTATGGAGTATGAGCTAAGGGAAAACGGTGTTCCGGCACGCCGGGGACGCCTTCGGGAAGCGCTTCCGAAGGAGAGCGTCCTCTCTTCCCGCGCGTCTGGAGCAGACTATTCCAAAAGGCCGTATTTTGTCCGGAGGCGCTCCAGCTTTTCCAGCACCGGTTCCGCCCCGAACCACAGGAACAGGACGGTGGCCCCGGCGTGGATGCAGTCCATGGGGAAGCCGGAGGCAATATACGCCAGAAGGATGGACCAATCCACCTGTAACTGCCAGGTAAGGGCCGAAGCCGCGTTCATGATCCCCCCATAGAGCACAAGGGCGGAGAGCGCCCCGTAAACGCAGAGGGACAGCCGCGATGCCTGCAGCTTCCGAAGGCCGCTTCCGCTTCTGCGGAAAAACAGCGCTCCCGCCAGAAATCCCGTCAGCCCCATGGCGAACATCTGCCAGGGCGTCAAGGGCCCCTGCGAAAAGAACATATTGGAGGCCAGCATGGTCGCGGCGCCTACCAGAAAGCCCGTCTCCCCGCCCAAAGCAGCCCCGGAAAGGACCGTCAAAGCAAGGACGGGCTTGCACTGGGGCAGCATGAAAAAGGCTGCCCGCCCCGCCGTCCCCGCCGCGCAGAGGACGGCTATCACCGCCAGCTCTCTGGCCCTGGGCTTTCTCCCTTCAAATACAAGGAAAAAGGGCGCCATACATTCCAGAAGCACCAGAAGGGCGATAAAGGCGTATTTGCGGTTATCCAGAAGAAATACGCCCCAAAGAAGCGTGAGAGGAATCAAAAGCAGAACGAAGACCGCCGCCGCAGCCGTCCTGCGGGGAATCCCGCGCCTTTGAGCCCGCCCCCGCGGAAAAGGCGTCAAGACGGCTCCTGTCTTCTCCCTGCGGAAAACAGCCGCGGCCAAAACCGCCAGGGACACGAGCAGGAACACGGTGTTCCAAAGCTGAGCCTGGCTCATAAAGCCCGCTCCGCTCCCCAGATCCCCCGCGGAAGAAGGGGAAGAAGGCGCGGAAAGCTCCGTCTCCCCCACGGCGCGCAGGAAGGCCGCCGCCGCTGCAAAGCCGGACGCCCCCGCCAGAAGCTTTCTCCACAGAGGAAGCCGGGAAAGGCCGCGCTTTTCTTCTTTTTTCTCCCGGCTCTCTCCCATTCCTTCCCGGAGCTTTCCCCCCGGCGCATCACCGGGCCAAGAGGACCCGGCTGCGCCCAGGGCCTCTGAAACGGCGGGAACGCCGGAACCGCCCAAACCTGCCAGGCCTTCTACATCGCCTATATTATCTATATCGCTTATATCGCCGGATGTTTTCGGGCTGTCCGCAGGAAAGGCCCCGCAGGCCGCCGCCACAGCCTCCACGGTGACGGCGCCGGGAACGAATCCCTCTCCTATGCGGGCGGCAGCCGTGGTGTAATAGCTCCCGCCGGAAAAAAATTCCTCCGGCGCGCCCTGGGCCGCTATGGAGCCGTCGAAAAAGAGGGCGCACCGGTCTGCGGTTTCGGCGCAGAAGTCCATATCGTGGCTCACCATCAGCACGGCGGTCCCTTTCCTCAGAAGGGAACGGAGGAGCCCCGCGAACTCCCGCTTCCAGCAGGCGTCGAAGCCCTTGGTGGGTTCGTCCAGAAGCAGGATATCCGGTTCACAGAGCAAAACCTTCGCCAGCGCCGCCCGCTGCTGCTCCCCGCCGGAAAGATCGTAGGGATGACGCTCTGCAAGCCCCTCCAGTCCGCATAGACGGAGCGCCTTCCGGGCCCGCCTTTCCCCCTCTTCCCCGGGCCCGCCCCGCCGCTTCAGGGCGTCCGCAGCATCCGTGGAATCCAGGGCATCCAGCATGTCCTCCCATAGGGTCTTTTTCGCAAACAGGAGCTTTGGATCCTGGGGCAGCATCCCCACCCGCCCGGAACAATCCACACTGCCCCGCTGGGGGCGGAGCCCGCCGGACAAAAGCCGCAGAAGGGTGGTCTTGCCTGCGCCGTTGCTGCCCAGCACGGCCAGAAGCTCTCCCCTCTGCAGGGAAAGGGAGAGCCCCCTCACCACCGGTTCCGCCCCTCTTTCATAGGCAAACCATAAATCCTGCGCCCGCAGAATCTCTTCGCCGCGCCCTTCCGTTTTTTCGGAGAAAGAAACCTGACGCGCGGCCCCTTCCCCACAGAGCAGAGGATGCGTGCGGACGAAATCCCGCAGCCAGGCGCGCCCCTCCCCCACAGTGACGGGGCAGCATCCCTCCTCCCCGCAGGAATCCGGGGAGGCAGGTTCCACTGCGGCCCAGATCCGCATAGCCGCCGGCATGCCCAGAAGGGCTTTGCCGTCCCTCCCGCGCAGCAGGGAACCCAGCTTTCCGGGCGGCCCGCCGCAGAGGATGCGGCCCTCTTCCATCACCCCGCACCGGTCTGCCAGAGGCAGCGCCTCCTCCAGCCTGTGCTCTGCCAGGAGGACGGCCGCGCCCAGCTCCCGGTTGATCCTCCCCAGCAGTTCCAGGAAACGGGAGGCGGCTATGGGATCCAGCTGGGCGGTGGGCTCGTCCAGGATCAGGAGCCGGGGCCTCATGGCCATGACCGAGGCCAGGTTCAGCAGCTGCTTCTGCCCGCCGGAAAGCTCTGCGGTTTTTGTATGGAACCAGCCCTCGATCCCGAAAAAGGAAGCCGTCTCCGCCGCCCGGCGGCGGATAGAGGAGGAAGGGAGGCCCAGGCTTTCCAGCCCGAAGGCCAGTTCATGCCAGACCGTATCGGTGACGATCTGGCTTTCCGGAGACTGCTGCACGAAACCGACGGCGGCGGCTTCCTCCCGGCGGCTGAGCCCGGAAAGCGGTCTCCCCTCCCAGAAGATCTCCCCCTGCAGCCTGCCGTGCGGCGCAAGGGAACGCTTTATAAGCCGCAGAAGGGTGCTCTTGCCGCACCCGGAGGGGCCGCACAGCACAAAGAACTCCCCCTGCCCGACGGCGAGATCCACAGCGCGCAGAGCGGGCTCCTCCCCGCCCGGATACCAAAAGCTCAGCTTCCGCACCGACAGGACCGGATTTTCCCCGCCGGGCCTTACAAATCCATCGGCAGCCCCAGGCCCGTGCGGCCTGCGTTCCCGGTCCCCCGTTCCGGGGAAGCCGGAGCCTTCGCTCTTTCTCACAGAAGTCCCCGCCGCCGGTCTTCCGGTTGTTCCCATCGCTTCCACACGCGCACCTCCCTGCAATAGATGTATACGGGCGCCAGGCATAAAAGGCCGTACGCCAGAAAAAAACATACCGTAATCGGGCTTTCCGGCCCGGCTGTCACAAACACGCCCTTCACCGTGGGGAAATACCGGAACTCCGCAGCTCCCGAAAGTCCTGCGGAAAGCAGGAAAAAGCCGCAGAACAGAAGCGCGGAGGCAGCGTCTTTATCCCTGCCAGTGAATCGGTAGAGGGAAAAAGCCGTCCGCCCCGGCAGGCCGCAGCCCCGGGCCTTCATGCTGTCCCCCGTCTCCACGGCGTTTTCCAGCGCCCATGTGAGCAGGATGGAAACGGTCTTCACCGCCTCCCGTCCCCGGTTGACCGCTCCGTTCCGCCGGCCCGGCCCGAACGGCTTCCTCCGTTTCCGCTCCGTTTCCGCTCCTTTCCCTTTCCCGCTGGAACCGCCCGTCCCTCCCATACAGCGCCTGGCCTCGCTCACCTGGCGGAGCCTTCTGACAAACAAGGGCACAAAACGAAGCGTCATGCTCAGGACCAGAGAAAGAGCCGGAAGCGCCCTGCCGAAGAGCCAGAGGAATTTTTCCGCCGTAATCACCTCTGTGACGCACGAAAACCACAAAAGCATGCAGACCAGCATGCCTCCGGCTCCCAGGCCATAGAGAAGGCTTTCCAGCGTAAAGGGATTGCCGGAAGGAAAATATGCCAGCACCGTTTTTCCGCCGTGGCTGAAAAGAGGGTTTACGGCCGCCGTGAGAAGGAAGAAGGGCAGCATATACAAAAGGCCGAGGCGCACAGCTTTTTTCCCCCGAAGGCACAGAGAAAAAGAAAACGCCCCCGCAAAGGACAGCGCGAGACACAAGGGGTGCGTAAAAAACATGCCGAAACCCAACGCAAGGGCAAAATATAAAAATTCCACTGCCGGATGGAAACCGGTGGAAAACTCCCGGTTCTGCGCAAAAGCGGGGGAGCCTCTGTTTTTCCTCCCCCCGGAGAAGGGAGCCCCGCCGGTTTTCCGGTTTTTCCGGGTTTTCCAGCTGTATCCCCCCGCCGAAGACGCGGGCGGAAACAGAGCGGCGCCGCCGGGATTCCCGGTATTTCCAGCACTCTCGGTATTCCCAGCAGCCAGGCTCCCTTTTTCCGCGCCCGAGGGGGATTCTGCTGCCGGCACGGAGCCCGCCTTTCCGGGTCCTTTCCCGCCTTGTATAGTTCGTATCTCCTCTGCCCTGTCCATGTTCACGTCCATCCCATCGCCTCCTTTTCTGCGAACCCGCCCGCGCCTATCCGAGCGGTTCGGGCGTTTCGAGTACTTCGAGCACTTCGGGCGCTTACCCCCCTGCGGCGGCAGTACCGCCCACATCGCGCCCCAGATCGCAGCTGTAGACCCAGGCAATCCTGTCGCCCGCCTTCACCTTGCAGGCGGAACTGCTGTAATTGGGAAACGTTTCGTTGACGGAGTACATCCAGCCGGAAAGCTCCCCTACGTCGAATTCATACAGGTTTCCGATCCCCTCTATGTATGCGCCGTTATACCCCGGCGCGGCGGTATACTCCATATGGATCCCCTTATCCCTGCATACCCGCCGGAGGATATCGAACACGCTCTCCCCCTCCTGAAAGGAAACCGCCGTCTCCTGCAGGAGCCAGCCGTCCGCCGGGATCAGTTCCCGTTTTTCCGGGTCGCAGGCATCCATATTGGAAAGCACCGAAGCGCAGGATATAGAGACCCGGCAGGTTTTCGTTTTTTCCTCTCCGTTTTCCCCGTTTTGGTCAGAGGGTACGGGGACTGCAGGAGCTGCAGGAGCCGCGGAAGAAACCGATGAAACGGAAGACGATGGGGATTTCGATGAAAGATTTTCCTCTGCAGGGCCTTGACCGCCAGAAGACTCTGCATCCGAGGAAGTCGGAGCAGAAGATATATCGGATACAGAAGAAACAGATGGAGCTCTCGAAACAGACGAAGGAGGGGAAGAAGCAGAACCTGTGGAAGGAATCTCCTCCTTCGTTATGCCGGAAACGTCCCCGCTGGAAAGCTCTGCCCCCAGCAGAAGAGAAGAGGTATCCTCCGGCATGGGAGCCTCCCAGAACCAGGCAACGCAAAGCAATGTCAGCACCGCCGCGATTGCCGCAGCAGCGGGTATGTATTTTTTCCATCTAGGCGTAACAGGCTTCTTCGTATGCATGTTTCTCACTCCATTTCCCTTTCCATGCGAAAGGCCGCGGCAGCCTGCAAAATTTTCCACAGACCGCCGCGGCCGGTTTTCCGCGCAGATATACTGTTCCATCCCCCAAAAGGGCATGAAAACAAAGCCTCCTTCCGCTCTTCGCTCGAGAGCATTTCAGAGGGACACAGCCGGGCAGTTCTTCTGACTTGCGCTTCGCTGGCCGGCACACGCCTTCTCAGTTCCCCAATGGCTGGCTTTCGCCCTGTGTGCGGCCTCCGCGCTTACAGCGGCGGCACCGTTCGCGATTTTCACACGATTCCCTATTCTCCGCGCGCCCCCTGCCGTATTCTGTGAAGCCGGCGAGGCGGGCGGCGGCACCCGGATGGATATTCGTAGTATGATAGTATGTATTTGCCTTTTATTATACACAAAATGCAAAGGAATGACCAGTCCCTTCACCAAAACACAGTGTGCCGCAAAAATCCGATCCCCTATGCCCGTGCTGGTTCTCAGATTTAACCGCATGTTTTACAGAGAAACAGGTTCCAAAAGCAAAAAGAAAAGCAGCACCCAAAAGGGTGCTGCTTACATCCCAACAGGGATTTGTTATCTCTTGCTGAACT
>OFOK01001444.1_pt1 | contig 17855 bp, 20 predicted proteins | sample 1542001 | NCBI WGS metagenome assembly OFOK01 (sample SAMN04209242, study PRJEB22552) | human gut metagenome | biome: gut; material: feces | host: Homo sapiens | place: USA: Oklahoma
AGCTCCCCGTGGACATGCAAAAACCACAAATTTTACCTTTAAGGATACGTTGCATGCGGTCCTCTACCAGTATAAGCATTATCCGATCTTGTTGTCTGACAGTTCAGAACAGGCGGAGGGCTTTTTGGATGACATTAAGACGGAATTGGAAGATAACCCTCATATCCTGGAGGACTTTGGCATTCTGAAGGGGGATAAGGTATGGCGTAGCAGCGTGATTTTAACCAAAACAGGAATCAAGCTGGAGGCTATCGGTTCGGGAAAGAAAATCCGTGGCCGCCGTCACAGGAACTGGCGACCGGACCTGTTGGTTTTGGATGATATTGAAAATGATGAAAATGTGAATACTCCGGAGCAGCGGAAGAAATTGAAAAGCTGGTTTGATAAGGCAGTGAGCAAGGCCGGGGACACCTATACGGATATTATGTACATTGGTACTATTCTGCATTATGATTCTCTATTGTCCCGTGTACTGGTCAATCCTACCTATCGGACCAAGAAGTATAGGGCGGTGCTGTCCTTTGCAACCAATACAGCACTATGGGAAGAATGGGAACGAATTTATACAAACCTTTTTGATGAGGACCACGAAGCGAACGCATGGACTTTTTTCCAGGCCAATGAAAAAGAAATGCTGGAGGGTACCCAGGTTTTATGGGAGGAAAAGAATCCTTATTACAAGTTGATGCAGAAACGGCTGTCAGAAGGGGAGGCATCGTTTAACTCGGAACTGCAGAACGATCCAATAGATCCGGAAAATGCCGATTTTTCGGAGGAATGGCTGGATTATTATGAACCGGAGCTGATGGACTTTTCCAAACCCAACTTTCTGCTGGTGGGGGCCAATGACCCATCCCTGGGGAAGAACAAAAAAGCGGATACATCAACCATTATTGATCTGGCCCTGGATCTGAATACGGGATATATGTACGTATTGGGAGCCAGCGTGGAAAAGAGGAAGCCAGATGTGATTATTGATGATGTGATCGAAACACATAGGCGATATAAGAGGGACCTTAAAAAAGGATATTATAAGTTCGGCGTTGAAACCGTACAATTCCAGTACTTTTTTAAGGATGTGATGGCCGCCAAGGCCCTGGAAGCCGGGGAGTACATTCCCATAGAAGAGATCCAGTCCATAGCCAACAAGGAGCTGCGGATCCGCTCCCTGCAGCCATTCGTAAAAAATAAGTGGATTAAGTTCAACAGGAACCACAAGGAACTAATTAAGCAGCTGACAGAGTTCCCCATGGGCGCGAATGATGACGCGCCGGACGGCCTGCAGATGGCGGTAAGCCTGGCACAGTCGGTCCGGGCCACAGCTTCCAGGCCAGAATATAAAACCGTTCAGCGGCGGCGCAGCAATTTCAGAAAGGGGGCCTGGTAAAGATGGCTAAGAAAAGAAAGAAGCAGAAAGCTTATAATCCTGCCATTGATGACGGTACAAGCCGTCCCATCCGGGCCGCCGTTGCTATCGGCGATCCGCAGGATAAATATTCCGAGTACCCTTCCAGCGGCCTTTCCCCCCGCCGTCTGGCAGAAATATTCCGGGAGGCGGATGAAGGAAACGTGCTCCGTCAAATGGAGCTTTTCGAAGAAATGGAGGAAAAAGACACCCACCTGTTTTCCCAGCTCCAGACCCGGAAGCTGGCTGTAACCGGCCTGGATTGGGAAGTGCAACCTTTTAGCGAAGAGGAAAGGGACGTGGCGGTGGCCGAATTTATAGATGACCAGCTCCACAGCCTGGAAAGCCTGAACGATGTGCTGCTGGACATTCTGGACGCGGTAGGGAAAGGAATCAGCCTGTCGGAAATCACCTGGGGAGTGGACAGCCAGGGCCGGAACGTAGTGGAGGATATCACCTGGGTGCATCCCAAAAAGATTTTTTGGGACAGTATAGACGATGCTATCAAAATTACTACTAGGGAGTACCCCCAGGGCATTCCTCTTCCAGATAATAAGTTTATCGTGCATAAATACAAGGCCAAAAGTGGGCATCCCAGCCGGGCCGGAGTCCTCCGGATTGTCAGCTGGATGTATTTATTCAAAAATTATGATTTAAAAGACTGGGTTTCTTTTTGCGAAGTGTTTGGGATGCCGTTAAGGCTGGGAAAATACGATGCTTCTGCCTCGGATGCGGACAAAGCAGCCCTCATGGAAGCAATTATCCAATTGGGGACAGATGCAGCGGGAATCGTACCAAGCACTACAACGATAGAGTTTATCGAAAGTAACAAGCAATCCAGCGCAGAAATTTACGAAAAGCTGGCACGATATTGTGACGAGCAGATGAGTAAGGCTGTCCTGGGACAGACCCTCACGAGCGATTCCGGCAGCGGTAGCTATGCTCAAAGTAAAACACATAATGAGGTACGCAAGGACTTAACAGCGGCGGACGCTAACGCTCTGGAAAACACCCTGCGCCGGGATTTAATTCGGCCTCTGGTAGAGTTTAACTTTGGTTACGGAACACCTATCCCTACATTACAGTTTCAAACCGAGGATGCCGATGACCTGAAGGAAACATCCGAAATATACCGCACCCTGGCCTGTGATATGGGCCTGGAGATTCCGAAGCGCCACCTTTACAAAAAGTTTGGGATTCCCAAACCGGAACATGGTGAGCCAGTAACACAACGCCAGCAGCCGGTTGCAGTACCGGAGTCGCAAATGCAACTCAAATTAAAGGCATCTGGAAACACCGATACGCAGTCTTATATAGATGGTCTTGTGGCAGAGGCAACCAAAAAAAGCAGCGAAATTTTCAACCAGCTTTTGCAGCCGATAATCAAAATAATTGACGCAACGGAAAGCTTAGAAGAGTTGCAGCTGAAGCTACAAGATAAAGAGCAGCTGAAACAGCTATATCAAGAAATGGACAACACTGAACTGGAGGAACTGCTTACCCAGGGCATATATGTGGCGAATCTAATAGGGAGGACGGCGGAAGATGGCTGATGTGAACTATGGTTCCACAAAAGAGGGATTGTTCCAAAGCGCATTGGATTTTCTGAAACAAAAAAAGTCCCTTCCATCTAAGTTGTACCGGGAACTGGAGGAGGAAGCCAGGGCAAGGGCCTTTACTGTATCCGGTTATACCACGCTGGAAATCTTGGAACAGTTCCTGCAGGAGCTGGAGGCAGGAGTTGAGCAGGGGACGACAAAAGAAGTCTTCCGCGAGAAAATGAACGCCTTTCTGGAGGAAAAAGGCTATGAGGGGATGAATCCCTGGAAAGCGGACGTGGTGTATCGGACCAACTTACAGACGGCATATAATGCAGGACACTATAAGGCCATGACGGACCCAACGACTCGGAAACTGCGGCCATACTGGCAGTATATTACTGCTGGTGATGGGGACGTCCGCCCTTCCCATGCGGCCATGCAAGGAAAGGTATTTCGGTGTGATGATCCTATATGGGATATCTGGTACCCCCCCAATGGCTTCCGTTGCCGCTGCAGTGTCGTGTCCCTAACAGAGGAGCAGGTAAAGCGCTGGGGGCTGCTGGTGGAGAGTGTTATGCCCCATGAAATCGATCCGGAAACCGGTGAAGCTGTATTTTATTGGCCGGACAAAGGATTTTCTGGAAATCCGGCAAAAATGGTCTGGAAGCCGGATATGAAAAGTATCCGTCCTGACTTACGGGGGGTGTATCAAGACATTCAAAAAGAGAAACGCCGTAAATGGCAAAATGCGGATGAAAAGAGCCGTAGTGGAAGGAACGGAGGGTGAAAGAGTTGTAACGCCTATTGACGCGTTATAACGGCGTTAGAGAGGGAACAGAATGAAATACAAACCAACAACGGTCGTATGCACAGCTGATCAGGTAGCGATGAATGGGGTCCCAGATGAAATTAAGCTCCTGCCTCTGGGGATGGTACATAACCAAAAACAGGATTTCATAGTGGACGATGAAAGCTGCCAGATGATCATTGATAACTTTAAGGGCCGCCGCCTGGATTTGGTAATAGACTATGAACACCAGACGTTAAAGGATGTTCAGGCTCCGGCGGCAGGATGGATTAAGGAGCTGCGGAAGGGTACTGATGCCATAATGGCAAAAGTGGAATGGACCCATAAAGGCAAGGAGTATCTGCAGAACAAAGAATACCGGTACCTGTCTCCGGTGGTCATGGTCCGAAAGGTGGATCATAAGGCGCAGGCACTCCATTCTGCAGCGCTTACTAATACACCCGCTATAGACGGGATGTTTGCAATTGTGAACTCTACCGGATTTTCGGGTGGAGAAATAGATTACTCTGAAGGAGGAGAAGATGCTATGGAATTATTACAGGTACTTGCGAAAATGTTGAACCTGCCGGAGACAGCAGCGGAGGAGGACATAAGGAATGCGGTACAGGCACTTTTGGAAAAAAATAAGAAACAGGCGGAGCCGGAGGTTGTGGCAAACAGTACAATCCTTACATTGTTAGGACTGAAGGCTGATGCAAAAACAGAAGATGTAGCAGGGAAAATACAGCAGCTGCAGAACGGTAGTACTGGGGTAGCCGCAGAATTGCAGGCACTTAAAGAAGATTTGGCAAAAAAGGAAGCATCTGCAGCTGTAGATATGGCACTGAAGGATGGAAAAATATCAGCAGCACAGAAGGAGTGGGCAAGTACCTATGCGTTAAAGGATTTGGAAGGATTCAAAAACTTCTGCGAGAAAACCGTACCGGTGGTTCCGATGAAGAATATGGGTCTGACTGATGCACCCACTACAAAAAGTGCAGAAGTGGAACCAACAGTTCTGAAAGCACTGGGGCTGACAAAAGAGGATCTGGAGAAATACGCAGACAAGGAGGCGTAAAAAAATGATAAGAATCGGAAATGAACGGACAGGCTGCAGTAACCTGGTGTTACAGGTAGCAGCTGGACAGGAAATAGAACAGGGGACTATGGTTGCCCTGAATGCAGAAGGTTATGCGGTCCCTGCCGCAAAAGCGACTGATTTGGTGATTGCTGGTGTGGCGCAGAGCTATGCCAATAACCGTCAGGGAGCGGACGGGGCCGAGGTGGTGTCGGTACGTAGAGGTGCCTTTGTCATGGCGGCTGATGCAACCATAAAAGAAACTGATCTGTTAAAAACGGCCTATATGGCCGATGCTAAAACTCTGACCCTGACGGCGGAGGGATCCAGCCCGGTGGGGACGATCCTGGAGGTGGCTGTCGATGGTGTAACCGTCCAGGTAGGCACAATGGGAATGGATATCACCGTAAATGTACCGGCAACGCCGGAAGTTTAATTAAAAATAAGAGGAGGACAAAGACATGTTAGTAACAAGCGCTGCCCTTGTGCAGCTGAGAGTAGGTTTTTCTGCCGCGTTTAATCGTGGCATGGGCAACGTAGTAACCCTTGCAGATAAGATTGCCACTACGGTGCCTTCTTCCACTGCATCCAACCTGTATGGCTGGCTGGGGGCCATTCCCGGCTTGCGGAAATGGATCGGAGAACGTGAAATCCAGAAGGTATCTGAAAATGATTATACCATTAAGAACGAACCCTTTGAGCTTACTATTGGAATCAAACGTACAGACATAGAAGATGACAATTATGGTGTATACACTCCCATGATGGAGGCTATGGGAGAAAGCACTGCTCTACACAAGGAAGAGCGTGTTGCGGCTACAGTAAAAGCTGGATTTACGGAAAAATGTTATGATGGAAAATCATTTTATAACGAAGCCCATAAGGTAGGGGAAGAGGTATACAGTAATATGTCGGATGCCAAGCTTAGTGCTGATTCTTTTTCGGCTGCCAGAGAAAGTATGATGAGTCTGAAGAATGATCAGGGGAAGCCCTTAAATATTGTTCCGGATATTCTTCTAGTCCCTCCGGCCCTGGAACGGGAAGCCCGTATGATTCTGGAGGCGGATTTAATTAATGGGACGACCAATGTTAACAAAGGCTTGGCTAAAGTAGAGGTTTGGACGGAGCTTGCAGACCAGCCGACCCAGTGGTACTTATTATGTACCAAACGCAGTTTGAAACCTTTCATTTTTCAGGAAAGAGAAAAAGCAAAATTTGTGTCACTGACTAAAGAAAATGACGAAAATGTGTTTATGCGTGATGAATACTTGTATGGCGTAAGCGCCAGGGATGGTGTGGGCTATGGCTTTTGGCAGATGGCCTACGGCAGTACAGGGACTACTGCAGGCTGAAAAGGAGGAAATGGGGATGGCATATTGTGCAGATAGTGAAGTATTTGCGGCTATTAAAGAAGAGGCATATAACGTACTTCTGGGTGAGGAATACATAGAGGACGTAAATGAACGCAAAAAGCGTCTCCAGCCCCTTGTAGAGGAGGCGATCGAGGATGCGGATGCAGAAATCGACGGCTATCTTGCTAAACGGTATGATGTGCCCATGTCCCCGGCCCCCAAGGTATTAAACAAGTTTAGCAAGGATATCGCTGTTTATAATCTGATGAGCCGGATCGGGATTGATGAATCCAACCGGGATAAAACCTATCTCAACCGGTATAATGCTGCAGTAAAATTCCTGGAAGGCGTTGCGAAAGGGCTGATTGATATCGGTACAAGCGATACCGGAAGCAGTCAAAATCAGGCAGCGCAGAAGGGCTTCCGGATGGAGCATTCTGAAAGGCTGTTTTCCCGGGAAACTATGAAAGGATATTAAAATGTCATCTGTGAGTGTAAAAGTAGATGGAGATGTCCAGCGTCTGATGCAGCGCCTTGGAAGGATTGCAGGTATGGATAAGGCCGGCATTAATAATGCAATCGCGGAGGGCTTACGAACCTCTACAATCGAGCGGTTTCAGGCAGAAAAATCCCCGGAGGGGAAGAAATGGAAACAATCCATACGGGCCAGGGAAGAAGGCGGAAAAACACTGACTAAAAGTACAGCGTTGCGTTCTTCCATCCGCAGTGACTCATCGGCGGATGGGCTGGCTATAGGGACCAACGACATCCGGGCGGCTACTCATCAATTTGGCGATACAAGAATAATTAAGGCAAAGCGAAAAAAGGCATTGCGTTTCCGTGTTAATGGCCGTTGGGTAAGTAAAAAGGAAGTTAAAGTTACGATACCGGCCCGGCCTTTTCTGGGAGTTTCGGAAGAGGACGAAGAGGAAATTAAGGAGTTGCTGCGCCAATCTTTGGAGGAATCATGATAACCGAATGTAGAAATCTATTAATTGAAACATTGAAAGCGGCAGGCATCCGGAATAAACCCTATACTTCTCAGAAGGTGTTAAGCCTGGCACAGGAAAGTCATGTGGGTGCCGTCCTCTTTGAAAAGGAATCATTACAAAAGGATCCACAGAGCCGGGTTTATACCACGGAGGAAGGCAGAAAACGGAAACGGAAAAGGGTATTTACCCGAATAGTTTCCTTTACGGTGGTGATTGGCGAGTATACGTCAGAAGCGGCAGAAGCTATATATGAAATATTTTTGCAGAAGTTGCCTGCCGGTATTTATGTAGATGGCAATTATGTAAGCATTGAGCCAGATGAGGCGGAGTGGATGGCCGAAAAGGACCATATCCTTAAAAGCAAGGTGGCTGTGCAACTACTGGTCCTGTGTACTGGCGGCGTGTACATGGATACAGATTACCTGCAGACGGATAAGGTGGATATCAAAATCGGAAAGGAATAAGAATGGCAAATAGAAAAATGGAATCGGCGGAGAAACTGACCATAGAAGAGTGGCGGATAGCCCATAAGATACCTATGGCAATCCATTATGGATTGTGTGCCCGCAAGGGTTGGAAGCGGGGGAAAATGGTCATGGAAACAGAGTATAGACAGGCCATGGAGGATTTTATGGAAGGGGGAAAACAGGATGTTAAGGGATGTTAGGCATGTAGTAACAGACGGCCTCCTGGGGCTGGCAAAAAATCAGGGGACAGGCGTTAGCGTAAAAATCGGCCCTTCCCCGGTTGCGAGCAGTGATCCGGTGTTGATAACCGGGAGCATGTCTGCTGATAAAATAAAAAACTGGCTGGGGCTCAGCCCACTTGCGGATAAAGTAATGGACAGTGTGGAGAACGGAGCCAGTCAGATCCTCTGTATTCCAGTTGCAGCCAGTACTGCAGGAACCATTAGTGAGGTGAAGGCGGATGCCGTTGGCGCCGGAACGGTTGCTGTGACCGGAACGCCTACCAATGCCTTCCAGCTGCAGGTCAGGATGACAGGAAAGGGTGGGCTGAATACAGCAGCCTTCCAATATTCCCTGAACGGCGGTTATTCTTTTTCTGATGAGATTACCGTACCTGCAGGTGGCAAATATACTATTGATGAAGCACAGCTACAGCTGACATTCAGCACTGCAGAAAGTGCCGAATTTGAGATAGGAGATGTATTCCAGGCGGTGACAACAGCCCCCAAGATGACGAACCAGGATATATTGGCTGCAGTTGAAAAACTGAAAGATATCGTTACTACCTATGAGTATTTACATATTGTCGGTGAAACGGAACCGGATTTGTGGGCGGCTATTTCCGAGAAGCAGAAGGAACTGAAAGAAAAATGGCATAAACCGATCTTTATCATTCTGGAAGCATATGAAAAAGGCCAGGAATCCATGGAAGATTATGTGACGAAGCTGGAGAAGGATCGGAAAGCTGTGGCAAACTACGATATTCAGGTAGTTACTGCCAGAGCCTCCTATACAAGCCTGGACGGTTTTACGAGGGATACCAATATGGCCGGGATTGTTGCCGGTTTATACGCCAGGGTAGCGGTCAATAAATCCATTGGAGAGACTGCGGTGATTAGTTTACCTGAAAACAAGGTAAAAAAATTGCTTCCTGTAGAAATTAGCGCAGAGTATATTGAACGGATGGATGCAGCCGGATACCTGACTTTCCGGACATATGATGGACTGGAAGGCTACTATGTTACCAATGCCCGAATGATGGGGCCGGAGGGAACAGACTACAGATATGCAGAAGATGTGAGAGTGCTTAATAAAATCATCCGGGTAACACGGAGAGAGGCATTATTACAGCTTCAGTCGGATATCGATCTGGATAACGTAGATGCAGACCTGGCAGCTAAGGCAAAATTTATCCAGGCAGCTGTGGAAAAAATGATTGAAGCCAAGGAAATTTCAGCTGTTACCATAACAGTTCCGAACGGCCAGGACATTCTTACGGATGAAATCTTCCGCCTAATCATACGGTATGTGCCGCGGGGAACGATTAGGGAAATTGTAGTGGATCTGGGCATGGAAAATCCATACGCAAAAACGGCTTGAAAGGGGTGAAATAGATGTTAAAAGTAAACAGAAAGGCATACGATTGGGGTGATGTTGATCTGCAGCTCCCCGGACTGGCCCTTGAAGTCCAGGAAATCAGCTATGATGATGAACAGGAGAAGGAACTGGTATATGGGAGAGGCAATAAGCCCAGAGGGTACGGAAGAGGTAATTATAAGCCCACAGGAAAAATATCCATGCTGAGGGATGATTATGATGATCTTGTGGACTATTGCAAGAGCCAGGGAATCCCTTTATATGAAATTGAATTTCCTAAAATTATCGTATCCTATGCCAATTCCGGCGAAAGAACACGCCAGGATGTCCTAAACAGGGTGTCCTTCAGCAAGTTCAGCCATAAGGCAGCTCAGGGGGATAAATCATTGAAAATAGACATTGATCTGATGATTGCAGGCGTTATCGAACGGGACGGCCTGTCCCCGGTATAAGGCGCGGGGAATCAAAATAATTGACAAAAACGGAGGTTGAAGTATGAGCGACAATTCAAAATTTACTACAGTTCCCACAACGGAGGCAGTTGATAATACAGCATTGATAGATATCAATAATGTTGCAAAGCTGAAGGAAAAATATGGTGAACTCTACCAGATAGATATTACCTTAGAAGAGGATGATGAACATGAGGGAAATATTTGCCGGTATTATTTCCGGAAGCCATCGAATGGTTCCTTCAATCGTTATTTGAAAACTGCTGGCAAGAACCTGGCAAAAGCAACAGAAGCTTTTACAGATGATAATATCATTGATGAACAGCGTATTGATTTCTCTGAAAAAGCCCTTATATACCCGGGACTGCCTTTGAATTGCGGAAACAAACTGATATCGGCATTAGGTTTGGGCGATAATATAAATTTTCGGAAACTGTAGAACAAAAGCTGGCCGAAATAAGCAATTCACTGGACGCGGGGCTGCTGGAAATCTACAGGTATGTTCCGAAGGCCATGCTGGCCTGTGTGGACCTGAATCAATCTGATATAGATACTTTCACCCGTTATCTGGCTATGGCCCGCTATCTGGAAAAGGTAGAGGGTAATGTTATTGCAGAAGCCATCATGAAATCGCTGGAGACTTGAGGAAGGAGGGAGCATGGGTTTTGAAGCAATCTATAAGTTAAGCGTTGTCTTGTCTATGGTTGACCGGCTTACCTCCCCCATCAGGGGTGTTGGAAGTGAAATCCAGGGTACCATGGGCAAGATAAACGGGATGTCCCAGAGCTTTGGGAATATGATTACAGGTGGAGCTGCTATGGCAGCTGCAGGTACCCAGATTGCGGAAGGAGTCCTGCAGCCAGTAGCTGCAACCTTTGAAACACGCAGGGCATTAGGAGAATTGTCCAGTCTGGGAGTCAAGGACCTGCAGACGATAGAAGATGCAGCGAAGGAATTTTCCAGTACGTGGGCAGGAACTACCAAACCGGAATTTATCAGCGCAGCCTATGATATCAAGTCGGGGATAGCTTCCCTGACGGATGCAGGAGTGGCCGGGTACACAGAAGTCGCTGGTATTACGGCCACGGCTACAAAGTCTACGATAGGTGAAATGACGGATCTGTTTGCGACAGGGTATGGCATCTATAAAGATTTTTACTCGGATCTTTCAGATATGCAGTTCGCTGAGATGTTTTCTGCCGGAATATCTAATTCCGTACAAATTTTTAAAACTACCGGATCCGGAATGTCGGAGGCTATTAAGACGATGGGAGCATCAGCAACCACAGCACAGGTGCCGCTGGAAGAGCAACTGGCCGTGTTGGGCATGCTACAGTCTACAATGTCCGGTTCTGAAGCCGGAACCAAGTACCGAGCTTTCCTTAAATCTGCAGCCAAAGGCGGAGAGGAACTGGGGTTAAAATTCACAGATGCGAATAATCAGCTCCTATCAATGCCGGAAATTCTGGGGATACTGAAGAGCAGATTTGGAGATACGATTGACGCGGCTGAAAAAATGGACCTGCAGAAAGCCTTTGGGGATGAGGAGGCTGTGGCCTTAATCGACCTGATGTACAACAAAACCGGAGCCATGCAGGACAACATTTTAAAGTTATATGACTCTATGGGCCAGGGAACGGCAGCCACCCAGCAGATGGCGGATGCTATCAATAATACTGAGCCAGCTAAGTTTGAGCAGTTAAAACAAAAGGTACATATTACCGCCGAGAGTATTGGTAATACCCTGTTACCTACCGTAAATGACCTGATGGGCAGAATTGATGGCGTATTAACCAAGGCGGATGCCTGGATCGCTAATAACCAGGATTTAGTCCGGGTTATTATGCAGGTGGCCCTGGTATTAGGCGCATTCCTGGCAGTGGGTGGTACCACGATTACAATAGTAGGTACTGTGGGCCGTATCTTTACTGGTACCGCTGGCATGGTCCTGAAATTCGGCGGGGTGTTAAAAGCTATCCCAGGAGGACTGGAAACAATATATCTAAAGGCATTGTATGCAGGCGATGGAGTGCGTGGGGCCTTTAGCAAGATACATACTGCCGGAAGTGTGGCTGCCGGTGGTATAAAAACCTTTGCTGGTGGAATTGCCACAATGGGTAAAAATGCATTATCAGCAGCAACCACTGCACTTAAGCCGCTGATTACATCTGTGTGGGGATTTACTTCTGCTTTGCTGGCTAATCCGATTACCTGGATAGTTATTGCGATTGTAGCTCTGATTGCAGTTTTCGTGCTTTTATACAATAAGTGCGAATGGTTTAGAAATGGTGTCAATGCAATCTGGGGAGGAATCAAAGAAGGAGCCAGCGCGGTAGCTTCTTTTTTTTCAAACATGTTCTCTGGGGTAAAAAATGCTGCTGGAAGTATTCTTGAGGCCGCAAGGTCTACAGTATCGGAAAAACTTGGAAATATCAAAGCAGCATATGAAGCGAATGGCGGCGGCATCAAAGGCATAGCAGCCGGAGCCATGGAAGCTGTGAAAGGATATTATACAGCTGGATTTACTTTCCTTGACAATTTGACTGGTGGAAAATTATCTTCCATGGCGGGGAAAGTTGGGGAAGGCATGCAGAAGATCAAGGACAAAATATCCGGAGCCATGAGCTGGTTTCGGGAATCCGGAAAAAAGGTATTGGACACGTTTGCAGAAGGAATTAAAAGTGCGGTATCTGCGCCGGTAAATGCGGTTAAAGGAGGACTCCAAAAAATCAGGGAGATGTTACCGTTTTCGGATGCCAAGACAGGGCCTCTTTCAACGCTTACTTTATCGGGACGGCGTGTGCTGGAAACATTTGGAACGGGAATTAAACAAACCGAAAATGTACCAGCGGAAACTGTGGAACAATCCTTTGATAGGATGGATTTTTCAACAGCAAGACCGGAATATAGAAAAGAGGGAAAAGAATCTTCCGAAACAGGAAATGTTTCCGGACAGAAAGATGAAAGTAAAACAGTTACAAAAAAAACAATTATTGAGCATCTGGAGTTTAAGGTAGAACTGAAGAAGCTGAAGGAACTGAAAAAGCTGTTTGAGTTAATCGATGAAATTGAAGATTATACAAACAGCAATGGTACGGATGAAGATCTGGATCCAGAACCGCAGCCAGCATAAAGAAAGGGAGGGATCGGGATGGTTTACATGGATGACGATCATGTTATGATAGACGGCGTGATTCTTCCCGGCCTATACAAAAGTATTGAGGTAACAACTTCTGCCAAAGTAGATGAGCAGGAAGTGGAGGGCAGTTCTGTAAAGCCCAAACAGGCCACAGGTTACGAGGATGCTACCATCAATATCGAACTGGAGCTGTACGATAGCCCGAATGCAAGCAAAGAGGAAAAACTTTTAACAATTCAGAATTTGTTCCGGATAAAGGGCCAGGAGCTACCGGATGTACACCAGATAATCAGCACACATACGTCAATCAGAAATGTTGATCAGGTTATATTTAAGAATCTGGTATCGAAGGAAGCCAATAATAAAGAAGTTCTGAAAGTTACATTAGAATTTATGGAATATATTCCACAAACGATTAAGGCCAGGAAAAAGGGCAGCAAGTCAGCCGGAACGGCCAGCACAGGAGGAAGCGTAAACCTAAATGATAATTATTCAAGCTATCTGCAGAACAACCGTGGAAGTGCACCAAAGATAGCGGATAAAACCGCAGCTTCTCCTGCAGTAGATGAGGAATAATTATGAAAACAGAAGAATTATTTTATCCGGATTTTCTAGTGGTTGTTGGCCCATATGTTCTCCAGAGAGGAGTTACTTTTGCCTGTTACAGCGATCCTGAAACGCCATATGACTGGTGCAAAATTAAATTTACTGAAGAATTTCAGGGCAGCATACAGGTGGACGCGAAAGCGGAGGTAGAGATTTATGCGGGCTATGCCGGGAAGCTGCAGCCAATATATAAAGGCATAGTTGAAAAGCCTTATAATATGGCAGGTGCTAAAGATGAAATTCTAGCTAAGGATTTTAGTATCAAATTAACGACGGTTAAAGTAAGTAATACCTTTTTAGATGTTACACCGCAGGAACTGGTACAGTTTGGCCTGCAGAAAGCTGGAATTGCTGAATATGAGTTATCAAAGGAAGTATTTCCAATCAAGCCGGTGGTTTCAGTGATACAGAAACCAGTAGTTGACTTCCTGAAAGAAATTAATTTTTTATGGCAACTGGACATAAAGAATTACTTTCAGTTGGGAAAATTCTTCTGGGGAATCGAACCTGAGCAGAAAGAGGTTTATATCTTTGAATATGGCGCTAATATAATTTCTCTTACCAGAGGAAGCGGTTACTGGGTAATGCTTACAGCTTGTGTCCCGTTTATTGGACATTCACAGATGATAGAGGTTAATCATCCCTATATAAACGGTGAATACAAGGTAAAACGAGCCAGCCATTTTGTAAATGAGGACGGATGGCTGCGCACAAAACTATGGTTTTAAAGGAGGGCAACATGATTGATAAACTGGCAAAGACGGTACTAAAGCAAGTCAAGGATGAATATCCCTATGTTGCTCACCCGGCAGCTATGCGGGCTGAAATTACAAAGGCAGAGAAACTGCCAGAGGAATACAGCTATGAAATTAGTTTGAAGGATAAAGAGACAGGGGCGTGTCGAGATTATATCCTTACAGGGACATCATTCAGGTACCGTGTAAAAATTCTGACAAATGGAAAGGATGAAATGGCAGAATATCCGGAATTAATTAATATTGATTCCAGACAATGCTATCAGCTGGGGGATATTGTTTCGGTTGCATTTATCGGCGGTGAGACAGAGGCCGTCATTGTGGGAGGCTGAAATGGTAGATATCCGGCTGGATGAAAACTGGAAACTGACTCAGGCCGCGACTGGAGATGCACCCATTACCGCCGACATTGAATGTATTTTGCAGGATATCCGGCTGGAATCACTTACGCAGGAAGGAGATCTGTTTTACGACAGGGAGTATGGCTGGTCACTGTATGATTACCTGCAGGGAGATGATTCGGAACTAATCCGGACAGCAATTGATACACGGGTACGGAAAAAGCTTAGCAGACGGGAGTATATAGATGTAACAAGCATCAAGACGCAAATAACGTATACAGACAATACGTTTACTGTTCAGGTAAGGTTTTGCTTCAAAGGAAATGACCAGGGATATAGTATGACAACATCCTTGGATAGGATCAGGGTGGAGGTGAAGCAGGAATGATAGATGATAAAATTCTTGACGAGATTTTTCCAGTTCAGGATCTTACAGAATTAAAAGAAAAAACAGTAGGTGAACTAAAGGAAGAAGGATTCGTAATTACAAATTTTCAATCCGGCGGTATCTTTAACACCCTTTTAATGATTGTTCTCCAGGCTAAAGTAGAATTGACTAAAATGTTAAGAAAACTACTTTCTTATCTGTATGTACGCCATGCTTCAGGAAAATGGCTGGACCTGCTCGGGGCGGATTATTCTAAGAGTCGGAAGGCAGCGAAGAATACTTGTGGTAATGTTACGATTTACCGGGACAGCACTGTGGAAGCAAAAATGCTGGTGATTCCCATTAATACCATTTTTAAGACCAACAAGGACATTAATCACGAGGAACTGCGTTTTTTCTCTGCCAGGGCCGTGGAAATGCTGGCCGAGGATATGAGCATATCCATTCCGGTAACTGCAGAAAAGGCAGGCAGCATCTATAATCTTCCGGAGGGGCAGATTAATAAATGCATGATCCATCTGGAGGGAATAGATAGGATTACGAATGAGCAGGACTGGATTACCAGTGAAGGCGCTGATGAGGAGGAGGAAGAAGCCTTCCGGGAAAGAATTATTAATTCTTGGGCAGAGCTTTCCAGCAGGCCGATCGCACTCAAATATAAAAATGTCTGTGAAGCTGTAAAAGGTGTATTGCATGTGCGTGTAGATGATCTGCATCCAAGGGGGCAGGGAACGATAGACATTATCGTAACATCTACAGCTGGCCAGGCTACAGAAAGTCTGCTGGAGGATGTGCGCGAAGCTGCAGATAAGATAAAAGGAGAGTATGATAATTTACTTGTAAAAAGCGCGGTAACAGTACCACAGGATCTTTCCTTAATTATTACCCTTCCCAGGTTGGCATCTGATGAAGGCATCGCGGAACGTGTCAATGCAATAGTGGTAGATTACTTTAAAATAAGCCGCAACCGCAATCTGAATGAAATAATTTTGTTTGACCTATCTTATGCTCTTAAAAAGGGAATTGAAATCATTAAAAATGTCAAATTTACTGTTCCTACTGACGATGTAGTACTGGATAAAGACCAGGTTATCCTTTTAGGAAGAGTGGAAATAACGGTGGAAAGAGAGGAGTAATATGTTTCAGAAGTTTGGGGACTACCTGTTTTACCTCTTGAATGCGCCATTGAAAAAAGACAAGCCGCGAAATCAATTTTATCTATTCTTTGCAGTAATAGGCCGGATATTTGATGGCATGAAACAGGACATATTTAAGTTCCGCCGACAAAAGTTTATTTCTACGCAGGACACAGCGCTGCTTGAATTGAGCGGCCAGGACCGTGATATGTTCCGGATGCGCCAAGAATCTGTTGAAAGATTCCGGCGCCGGCTGCAGATGAAGGCTATTATTGCAGAACTTGCGGGCAGTGAACAGGGAATCCTGCTTGCTATTGCATCCCTGGGATTCCAGGCTGCCATTGAACCGCTGTGGAAAACAGATCCATCAAGATGGGCTGAAATCATAATTGACATCATGGTATCTGAAGAAGAAGGGCTGCTGCTCGACTATGACTGTGTTCTTACGGAAGTTATGAAAGTTAAGCAGGCGAGTACCCTTCCCCATATCCGCTTTACGTATAAAACAAGCGTCAGTGAAAAGGTGATAGCTGTTGGGGGAATATGCAGCTGCATAAAAGTGCAGGCATATATTCCGGACAGCATAAGTGCAACAGGAGAGCTGCAGACAGTATCTGCATTGTATATGGCAACACAGCTGCAGGTTCGGGCAGGAGGATGATATGGAAGAAAAGATGTATTACAGCATTGTAACCAATATCGGGGAGCAGCTGATGACCCAGGCAATAGCGGAAGGGAAAAAGGTAAATATAACAGAGATTGCGGTGGGAGATGGGAGAGGAGAGTACTACAAACCGGACGCTTCCCAGACGGCACTGAAGAATGAACTATGGCGCGGTGATATTAACTCCTGCGTAATCAGTCCGGATTCCCCCAATATTATTGTTATTGCTGCTGTTATTCCTGGGGATGTGGGCGGCTTTACGGTACGCGAGATGGGGGTATTTGATGCGGATGGACATATGGTAGCCTTGTGTAATACTCCGGCTACTCCGAAGGTATTAATCAGGGATGGAATCGTTAATGAAATGAGCCTTTCGATGGAAATTGTGTTGGTCAACGAAGGGGTTGTGGAGCTGGTTATCGATCCTAATGTGATAACAGCTACAAAATCCGAACTTGAGGCTGCGAAAAGTGAACTGTATCATGCACTGGACAATAAGGTGAATATTATAGTGACACATGAAAATATACCTGTTTCACAAAGGCAGGAAAAAACCTTTTATTTTATTGTAAATGGTTCCAGCGAACCTGGGAATGACAATATTAAAATCAGTCCAAATATGGGAATGAAAATAGTTGAGAGAGGAAACTAATATGGCGGAGAAAACGAAGGTAAGAATTCAGATTTTGGACGAAGAAACAGGACAGGTCCTGGAGGAAGTTGACGTTTTGACATCACCACAATGTGTCCTGTTTGAAGATGGAAGTAATTTACTGGATAAAATTGGAGACATCCAGAAGGAACAGGGACCAAAGGGTGTATCTGTGAGGCTGAAAGAGGCATGGGCAGCAAATACGGCTTATGTAAACGATTCAAGCTATATTGATTTTGTAACAAAGGATGGAAATACATATGCCTGTAAAACGAGTCACACATCATCTTCCACCTTTGATACATCGAAGTGGGTATTAATAGCATCAAAAGGAGCGACTGGAGCTACTGGTCCTCAGGGAGCAGCCGGGGCAAAAGGGGCAACTGGAGCCACAGGCCCACAAGGTCCAACTGGCCCTGCAGGAGCACAAGGACCAAAAGGTGTATCTATGAGGCTGAAAGAGGCATGGGCAGCAAATACGGCTTATGTAAACGATTCAAGCTA
>OFOK01001446.1_pt1 | contig 17833 bp, 16 predicted proteins | sample 1542001 | NCBI WGS metagenome assembly OFOK01 (sample SAMN04209242, study PRJEB22552) | human gut metagenome | biome: gut; material: feces | host: Homo sapiens | place: USA: Oklahoma
CCCGGCGGGCACGTTTTTGCGTCGTTTTAAAAGGGCGGCGCGCTCAGTTCAAAAAGCCCAGGTCGATCTCGTAAGGGCTTTCGGTGGAGCGCTGCATGGGAGCCTCGGCCTTGTACCTGGTCAGGGCGGCCGCCGCCTTGGCCGGGTCGGCCAGGGTGCCGGCGCCGCCCATGCAGCCCCCGGGGCAGCCCATGCCCTCCAGCAGATAGCCGTTGTATTTGCCGGCCCGGGCCATCATGAGCAGCTTTTTGCACTCGGCCAGGCCCTGGGCGCTGGCCACCTTTACCTCCCGCGCGGGGTCGAGCTCGTGGATGGCGTTCACCACCGCCTGGGCCACGCCGCCGGTCACAGCAAAGCCCCGGCCGTCGGCACTGGCCTTGTCGAATTCGTCCCCCTCGGCGGCTTCCAGGGCTTCAAAATCCACCTCGCGGGCCTCGAACATGCCCATCAGCTCTTCAAAGGTGAGCACAAAGTCCACATCGCTGCGGATGGTGCGGCGGCTGGCCTCCAGCTTTTTGGCGGCGCAGGGGCCGATAAAGGCCACCTTTACATCCCTGCCCACCCGCTTTTTCAAAAGCCGGGCAGTCAGTACCATGGGGGTCAGGGCCATGCTGATGTTCATGGCGAGCTCCGGAAACAGCTTTTTGGCCATCATGCTCCAGCTGGGGCAGCAGCTGGTGGCCATGAAGGGCTGATGCTCAGGCACCTCGCGCATGAAGTCCTTTGCCTCCTCAATGGTGCACAGGTCGGCGCCGATCGCCACCTCCACCGTGTCGGCAAAGCCCAGCTGCCGCATGGCGGCCTGGAGCTTGGCGGGGGTCAGGCCGGGGAACTGGCTCACAAAGGCGGGGGCCATGATGGCGTATACCTTGTCGCCCTGGCGGATGCTTTGAATGAGCTGGAAGATCTGCCCTTTGTCCACAATGGCGCCAAAGGGGCAGTTTACCAGGCACATACCGCAGGAAACGCACTTGTCGTAGTCGATGCGGGCGCGGCCCAGTTCGTCTGAGCCGATGGCGTTCATGCCGCAGGCGGCGGCGCAGGGCCGCTCCATTTTTACGATGGCGTGGTAGGGGCACACCTCCGCGCACTTGCCGCATTTGATGCATTTGTCCTGATCGATCACCGAGTGACCGCCGGGGGTAAAGTGGATGGCATTTTTGGGGCACACGTCGTTGCAGGGATGCGCCAGGCACCCGCGGCACATTTCGGTGACCTGCACAAGCTTGGGCGGGCAGGCCGAGCAGGCGAATTTGATGATGTTCACCAGCGGCGGGTCGTAATACTTCTGCGCGATCACGCTGTTCTCGATGCCCGCGTTGATGGGGGCCTGCTCGTCGATGGGGCGCAGGGGCAGGCCCATGGCAAGCCGCACCCGCTCGGACACGATGGCCCGCTCCAAAAAGATGCTGTTGCGGTGGGTGCCCACCTCGCCGGGAATGATCTTGTAGGGCAGCCGCGCCATCTCGTGGGCGTAATCCTGCCCCTCGTAGGAGAGGCGGGCGACCTCGGTGAAAACGCGCCGCCGGATGTCGGTCACGGTGGTGTAAATGCCGCGCATATTGCTCATGGTTCATAGCTCCTTTCAGCAGTGGAGAGAAGATCCGTCAAAATTATATCACAGGAAAAGCGCCGCGCCAAGCGCCGCCGGAAAACCCGCACGGCCGGCTCAGCCGGGCAGGGCCTCGGCCCGGCAGCGCTCGCCGTCCCAGCTTTGGAGCCGGGCGGTCACGATCTGCCCGGGCCTGCCGCCCGGGGCTTTTACCGCCACCGGCACATACAGCCGGGTGTAGCCGGTAAAAAGGTTCGAACTGAGCGGCTTTTCCAGCAGGACCTCGTCCCGGGCGCCCAGCATCGCTCCGATCAGCCCGGCCCGCACCCCGTCCGCCAGGGTTTGCAGCCGATGCACCCGGGCGGCCTTCTCCGCCTCCGGCAGCTGGCCCGGGAACGAGGCCGCGGGGGTGCCGGGCCGGCTGGAATAGGGGAACACATGTACCTTTAAAAAGCGCTGGCGCTCCACAAAAGCCATGCTCTCGCAAAAATCGGCCTCGGTTTCGCCGGGAAAGCCCACGATCACGTCGGTGGTAAAGCTTGCGGCGCCGCCGTAGGCAGCCCGCAGCTTGTCCACCACCAGGGCATACTGCGCGGCGGTGTAGGTGCGGCGCATGCGGCGCAGGGTGGCTTCGCACCCGCTCTGCAGCGAAAGATGGAACTGGGGGCACAGCTTTTTGCAGGCGGCCATGCGGGCGATGTCCCGGTCGGTGAGCAGGTCGGGCTCCAAACTGCCCAGCCGGATGCGCTCGATGCCGGCCACCCCTGCGCAGGCCTCGATGAGGCCGGTGAGATCGGCGCCGGTGTCTTTGCCGTAGCTGGGCAGGTTGATGCCGCTGAGCACCACCTCCTTGTAGCCCGCCGCGCCCAGGGCCTGCAGTTCGGCCAGGATGCTGCCCTGAGCGCGGCTGCGGCTGCGCCCCCGCGCTTTTGGAATGACGCAATAGGCGCACTGCCGGTCGCAGCCGTCCTGTACCTTGATAAAGGCGCGGGTGTGCCCCTCAAAGGTCTCCATGGGCAGCTCCTCGAACGCCTCGCCTTTTTCGTGGGCGCGGATATCCACCACGCGCTCGCCTGTGGCAAGCGCCCTTTCGACCGCGCTGAGCATCTCCTGCCGGGCGGCGTTGCCTACCACCACATCGGCCTCGGCCACCGCGGCCGCCTCGGCCGGAAAGGCCTGCGGGTAACAGCCGGCAAGCACGGTTACCGCGCCCGGGGCCTCGCGCTTGGCGCGCCGCAGCCACTGGCGGCTTTTTTTATCGCCCCCGGCGGTTACGGTGCAGCTGTTCACCACATACACATCCGCTGCCTCACCGGGCCCTGCCAGGGTATAACCGCTGCGGCAGAACAGCTGTTCCAGGGCGCCGGTCTCGTTTTGGTTTACCTTGCACCCCAGGGTATAAAAACTTACGCGCATTATTTTTCTCCTTGCAGCCGGCGTTTGCCGGCCTTGTTCCTGCCCTATTATAAAGGGTAGGGGGCAAAATCGCAAGCGGCGGGGCTATATTCCCGAAAAGCCAGCATATACATGCCATAGACAAACTGTGTTCTAACAGCAAAAAGGGAAGGATGATGCCTGTATGTTCAAAAAACGCGCGTTTGCGCTGGCGCTTTGCCTGGTGCTGGCGGCGGCGCTTTGCCTGCCCGCGGGGGCCGAGGAGCTCACTGCCGGGCGGTTTGCCCTGCCCGATTTCGATGTGCCCTGCAAGGGCGCGATCCTGATCGAGCAGAACAGCGGCACGGTGCTGTACGAAAAGCAGCCGGACCAGCAGATGCCCATTGCCTCGATTACCAAGGTGATGACCCTGCTGCTTACCATGGAGGCGCTCGACAGCGGCAAGGTGACCCTGCAGGACACGGTGCCCGTGTCTGAGCACGCCTATAACATGGGCGGCAGCCAGATTTGGCTGGAGCCGGGCGAAACCTTCACCCTGGACGAGATGCTCAAGGCCATCTGTGTGTCCAGCGCAAACGACGCAGCGGTGGCGGTGGCCGAGTTCATCGGCGGTTCCGAGCCCGCTTTTGCCGAGCTGATGAACCAAAAGGCCGCGGAGCTGGGCATGGCGAACACCCATTTTAAAAACGCCTGCGGCCTGGACGAGGAGGGGCATCTGTCCACCGCGCGGGATGTGGCCATTATGAGCCGCGAGATCCTTACCCATCACCCCTCCATCACCCATTACACCACCATTTGGATGGACACCCTGCGGGGCGGGGAAACCCAGCTGCTCAACACCAACAAGCTGCTTAAGCGCTACAACGGCGTGAACGGCCTCAAGACCGGCACCACCAGCGGCGCCGGCGTGTGCCTTTCGGCCAGCGCCACGCGGGACGGCCTGTCGCTGATTGCGGTGGTGCTGGGCAGCCCTTCCAGCGGCGAGCGGTTCGACGCCGCCACCGCCCTTTTGGACTACGGCTTTGCCAATTTTGAGAGCGCCTGCGCCCCCGTGCCGGAGGGCGCGCCCACCGAACTGCCGGTGCAGCGCGGCAGTGCCGAAACGGTGCCGCTGGTCTACGCCATGCCGGAGAATCTGCTGGTAAAAAAAGGCGAGGGCCAGAGCCTTGCCAGCACCCTGGAGCTGCCCGAGGAGCTGGAAGCGCCGGTGAGCGAGGGCGCACAGGTGGGCACCGTTACGGTCACCGCAGGCGACACGGAGCTTGGCTCCTGGCCGGTCACGGCGGGGGGCGAGGTGCCCCGCATGACCGTGGCGCTGGGCTTTGAACGGCTGTGGCAGGCCCTGCTGACCCACTGAGGCAGGACGCGCATATTTTGTGAGGTTCGGCCCAACATACCTTGACTTTGCCCCCTCAAAACGGTATAGTTATTACAAAGAAAATACCTTGACCCGCCCGCCCTTTTCCGGGCGCGGCGCGGGCCCGGGAACGGGGGTTTTGCAATGAGCATCCAATTCAACGGCAAGCACCTGGCGGGCTTTGTGAAAGAGGCTGAGTTCAGTGCCATCTGGCCGCAGGTGCGGGCAGCGCACGAGCTGCTGGAGAGCCGCACCGGCCCTGGAAGCGACTTTTTGGGCTGGGTGGACCTGCCCGTGGATTATGACAAGCAGGAATTCGCGCGCATCAAGGCCGCCGCTGAAAAGATCCGGCAGGATTCCGACGTGCTGGTGGTCATCGGCATTGGGGGCTCTTACCTGGGCGCCCGGGCCGCCATCGAGGCCATTAAGGGCCAGATGTACAACTGCACCTGCAAGAATACCCCGCAGATCTTTTTTGCGGGCAATTCCATCTCGCCCGCCTACCTGAACGACATCCTGGCCTGCTGCGAGGGCAAGCGGGTGAGCGTGAACGTGATCTCCAAATCCGGCACCACCACCGAGCCCGCGCTGGCGTTCCGGGTATTCAAAAAGTATCTGGAAGACCGCTATGGCGCTGAGGAAGCCGGAAAGCGCATCTACGCCACCACCGACAAGGCCCGCGGCACCCTGAAGCAGGAGGCCGACGAAGAGGGCTGGCCCACCTTTGTGGTACCGGACGATGTGGGCGGCCGCTATTCGGTGCTCACTGCCGTGGGCCTTCTGCCCATCGCCTGCGCCGGGTGCGACATTGACCGGCTGATGCAGGGCGCGGCCGACGCGCGCGCCGCGTATGCCCAGTGCACCCCTGAAAACGACTGCTACAAGTACGCCGCCGCCCGCAATATCCTGTACCGCAAGGGCAAATCGGTGGAGCTGCTGGCCGCCTATGAACCGAATTTTGCCATGATGAACGAGTGGTACAAGCAGCTTTATGGGGAGAGCGAGGGCAAGGACAACAAGGGCCTCATGCCCACCAGCGTTATTTTTTCCACAGACCTGCACAGCATGGGCCAATTCGTGCAGGAGGGCAGCCGGGTGATGTTTGAGACCGTGGTGAACATCCAGAAGCCCGCCGCCGACCTGTTTATCGAGCCGGACGCCGCCGACCTGGACGGCCTGAACTTTTTGGCCGGCCAGCCCATGAGCGTGGTGAACCAAAAGGCCATGCAGGGCACCGTGCTGGCCCACACCGACGGCAGCGTGCCCAACATCCTGCTGGAGGTGCCCAGCCTTGCGGAATACGATCTGGGCTGGCTGATCTACTTCTTTGAAAAGGCCTGCGCCGTGAGCGGTTATATGCTGGGGGTCAACCCCTTTGACCAGCCCGGCGTGGAGAGCTACAAAAAGAATATGTTCGCGCTGCTGGGCAAGCCCGGCTACGAGGACCGCAAGGCCGAGCTGGAAGCAAAGCTGCGGTGACCGCACCTCGAAAAATGCCTGAAAGGGGCGCGGCGGCCCGGCTGTCCGCCTCTTAAAATAAAAGGAGGTACCCCCTATATGATTAAACTGATCGTTGGCACCAAAGGCTCCGGCAAGACCAAGGCAATGATCGAGAGCATCAACGCTGTGACCAAGACCACTTCCGGCAATGTTGTTGTGCTGGAAAAGTCCATGCAGCTGACCTACAACATCGATCACGCGGCCCGGCTGATCGATCTGGATGAATATAAGGTGAACGGCTACGAGATGATGTACGGCTTTGTGGCCGGCGTGCTGGCCGGAAACTACGACATCACCGAGCTGTATATCGATGGGATTTTGAAGGTGTGCGACCACGACCTGGCCGGCCTGGGCGCGTTCCTGGCCAAGGTGGACGCCATTGCCGCCAGTGTGAACGTGACCGTGACTATTTCCGCGGATGCGGCTGTTCTGCCCGCCGACGTGCAGAAATACCTGTAAAGCGCCGGGACTGTTTTGCGTTTCGGGCGGGGGCCAATTTTTTGGCCCCCGCCTTGAATTTGCTATTGACAAACCGCCCCGCATCCGATATACTAGGTAGGCGGTCTTTTCGAGGTGGACTATGGTTTTTGACCTGAAACAGTTTTTGCAGACCGGTCGCACACCCTATGAAACGGCATTTGCGTGCGATCTTTCCGGGTGGGATTGGCCCGGTTACGCCCCCTGCGGCCCGGTGAAGGCCAGTTTCTCGGCCATCCCCGGCGAGAATGGGGCTGAGCTGCAGCTCACGGTTTCGGCCGGGATCAGCGCCGCGTGCGCCCGCTGCCTTGAACCTGTGCGCCAGGAACATTCGTTTTCCAGGCAATGGCAGGTGCGCGAACAAGACCTTTTCAGCGAGGAGCTGGAGCTTCCCATCAGCGAAAAAGGCGCTCTTGATCTGGACGAGCTGATCTTTGAGGAACTGGTGCTGGAGGTACCCCCGGTGCTGCTGTGCAGCCCGGACTGTGAAGGGCTATGCCCTGTGTGCGGAACCCCAAAAGCGGCAGGCTGTTCCTGCTGTACGGCAGGGCAGAGCGCCCCCGCAGACGCAAGGCTTGCTATATTGAAAGAACTGCTGAGCGAATGATTCACATTAGAGGAGGTGCTTAACATGGCAGTACCCAAGAGAAAGGTTTCCCAGGCACGGCGCGACAAGCGTCGCTCCTCTGTGTGGAAGCTGGAAGCCCCTGCGCTGGTGAAGTGCAGCCAGTGCGGCGAGTACAAGCTCCCCCATCAGGTATGCGGCAACTGCGGCTACTACAAGGGCAAGGAAATCGTGAAAAAGGAAGCGTGATCCGCTTCCCGCAAAAGCAAGGGGAGGGCACAGCCTTCCCCTTTTTCTTTGCCCCACAGGGCGTGAAAGGCAGGTGAGGGAACATGGCGGTGCGCGTGAAAAACGTGCAGAAGGGCTCGGCGGCCGAACGGCTGGGCCTTACGGCGGGCTCGATGCTTTATTCGGCGGACGGCAACGAGATCAATGACATGCTGGACTACCAGTTCTACACCTCCGGAACAAAGTTTGAGCTGGCAGTGATGAAACAGGGCAAGCTGGACTATCTGCAGGTGGAAAAGGGCGATTATGAGCCCCTGGGCTGCGAGTTTGAAACGTATCTGATCGACCAGAAGCACTCCTGCTCCAACCATTGCATGTTCTGCTTTATCGACCAGCTGCCCCCCGGCCTGCGGGACACCCTTTATTTCAAAGACGACGACGAGCGGCTCTCGTTTTTATTTGGCAACTACGTCACGCTCACAAACCTTTCCGACCATGAGGTGGAGCGCATCAAAAAGATGCACATCTCGCCCATCAATATTTCGGTGCACACCACAGACCCCGCGCTGCGGGTGCGCATGATGGCAAACAAGCGCGCGGGTGAAACACTGAAATATCTGGACGAGTTTGCCGGGGCGGGCATTCAGATGAACTGCCAGCTGGTGCTGTGCCGGGGCGTGAACGACGGGGACGCTTTGCGCCGAAGCCTGGAAAAGCTCACCGGCATGTACCCGGCGGTGCAGAGCATTGCCGCGGTGCCCAGCGGGCTGACCCGGTACCGCAAGGGCCTTTATAAGCTTGAACCCTACGACGCGGCCAGCAGCGCCGCCGTGCTGGATATTCTGGAGGAACAGGGCGCCGCCTGCAAAAAAAAGTATGGCGCGCGCATTGTGTACCCGGGCGACGAGTGGTATTTGTGCGCGGGGAGGCCCATTCCGCCCGGCTCGTTTTACGAGGATTACGCCCAGCTGGAAAACGGCGTGGGCATGTGGCGGCTGTTCCGCGATGAGTTCATGGCCGAACTGCAATTTTACCGCCGGCGCTGGCCCGTGCCCCGCCGCATCGACGTGGTGACCGGCACCCTGGCCGCGCCCCTGATCACCGAGATGACCCGCGCGTTAACCCTGCGCCACCCCACCGTGCAGGTGGCGGTGCACCCCATCCGGAACGACTTTTTTGGGGGCAATGTGAGCGTGGCGGGCCTTGTTACCGCCACCGACATCGTGGCCCAGTGCAAGGGGCGGCTCAAAAGCCGCCACCTGGGCGTGCCGGACGTGATGCTGCGGGCTGAGCGGGACCGGTTTCTGGACGACTGGACCATCCAGGACCTGGAAAAGGCCCTGAAAGTAAAGGTTCATATTCTGCCCAGCGGGGGCGGAGAGCTGGTGAAGGCCTTGCTTGCGCCCCGGCTTGGGTGAAGCCCGGCCCTTGCGGGCAATACTAAGGACTAAGTGAGAAAGGGGGCCCCGAGCATGGCAAAACCCATCGTAGCGGTGGTAGGCCGCCCCAATGTGGGCAAATCCACCCTGTTCAACAAGCTGATCGGCCAGCGCCTGGCCATTGTGGAAGACACCCCCGGTGTGACCCGGGACCGCATTTTTGGCGACTGCGAGTGGCAGGAGCACCGGTTTTTGCTGGTGGATACCGGCGGGATCGAGCCGGGCATCGACGACGGCATTCTGCTGCACATGCGCGAGCAGGCGCAGGTGGCCATCGACTCGGCCGACTGCATCATCATGGTCACCGACCTGCACGCGGGCGTGACCGCCCAGGATCAGGACGTGGCGGCCATGCTGATGCGCAGCGGCAAGCCGGTGGTGCTGGCGGTGAATAAGGTGGACAAGGTGGGGGCGCCCCCGCTGGAGCTGTACGACTTTTACAGCCTGGGCCTGGGCGAGGTGTTCCCGGTGTCCAGCGTGCACGGGCACGGCACCGGCGACCTGCTGGACGCGGTGTGCAGCCACCTGAAACCGGCCGAAGAGCGGGCGGAAGAGGACGACCGGATCAGCGTGGCGGTGATCGGCCGGCCCAACGTGGGAAAATCCAGCCTTGTGAACTATGTGCTGGGCGAACAGCGCATGATCGTGGCAAACGAAGCCGGCACCACCCGCGACGCCATCGATACCCAGGTGGACAACCAGTACGGCAGCTTTATCTTTACCGACACCGCGGGCCTGCGCAAAAAGGGCCGGGTGGAAAGCGGGGTCGAGCGCTACAGCGTGCTGCGCAGCCTGGCGGCGGTGGAACGCAGCCGGGTGTGCGTGATCATGATCGACGCCACCGAGGGCTTTACCGAGCAGGACAGCAAGGTGGCGGGCTATGCCCACGAGCAGGGCAAGGCCTGCATCATTGCGGTGAACAAGTGGGACGCGGTGGAAAAGGACGACAAGACCATGGACGCGGCCCGCAAAAAGCTCATGAACGATTTCAGCTTTATGAGCTATGCCCCCATCATTTTCATCAGCGCAAAGACCGGCCAGCGGGTGGACCGGCTGTTCCAGCTCATCAAATATGTGGACGAGCAGAACGCCCTGCGGGTGACCACCGGCATGCTGAACGAGCTGCTTGCCCGGGCCACGGCCCGGGTGCAGCCCCCCAGCGATAAGGGCAAACGGCTCAAGATCTTTTATATGACCCAGATCTCCACCCGGCCGCCTACCTTTGTGTGCTTTGTGAACCGGCGGGACCTGTTCCATTTTTCGTACCAGCGCTATATTGAAAACCAGATCCGCGAGACCTTTGGGCTGGAGGGCACTCCCGTCCGGCTGATCGTGCGGGAGCGGGGCGACGGAAAGACCAAGTGAGCCCCCGCCCGCAGTGGCCCTGCCGCGCAGGCTTTCAGCGCGCGGCCGAACATAAAAAGGAGGCCGTTTTATGAACCCCATCCTGTTGGCGGCGCTGCTGCTGGCGGCGGCAGCTGCAGCGGCGTATTTGCTGGGAAGCATCGACTTTGGCGTGGTGGTGAGCCGGCTGGTTTACCGGGAGGACGTGCGCTCCAAAGGCAGCGGCAACGCGGGCGCCACGAATATGCTTCGCACCTATGGCAAGGCCGCGGCCGCCCTGACCCTGGCGGGCGACCTTGGCAAGGGCGTGCTGGCCGTGGCGCTGGGCCGGCTGCTTTTTGGGCTGTGCACCGTGAGCCCCGAATGGGCGGTGTACGGCGGTTATGTGGCGGCCATTTTTGCGGTGTGCGGCCATTTGTGGCCGGTGTGGTTCGGTTTTAAGGGCGGCAAGGGCGTGGCCGTGGCCGCGGGGGCGATCCTGGCCACCGAGCCGGTGGTGCTGCTGGCGCTGGCAGTGGTGTTTTTTGCCCTGGCGTTCGCCACCCGCATCGTGAGCCTTTCTTCGGTCACGGTGGCGGCGCTGTATCCGGTGTTTACCGCGCTTTGGTCCTGGTACACGGGGCGCAGTGTGTGGTTCACCACCCTGTGCGCCCTGGTCATGGGCCTTTTGGTGATCTGGATGCACCGGGCGAATATCCAGCGCCTCAAAAATGGAACCGAGTACAAATTCGGGCAGAAAAAATGAAAAGAAGCCCTTCTCTTTGAAAAGAGGAGGGCTTCTTTTTTTCGTTGCGCTGCCGTAAAGAGTATGATAACATATACTATGTAGACCGTAATTTTTTGCGCGATGCAGGCGGGGGGCGTGGGAATGAAACGATTCCTTGCGGCGTTTGGGAAAAACAGGGGGCGCGGCACGGTTTTTGCGCTGCTGCTGTTTTTTGGTTTTTGCTTTGCGCTTGGCCTGGCGCTGCGGCCCGGGGCGCCGGACGTGTGGCTCGCCGGGGAACAGGCGGAGGCGCTGCGCACCGGCTGGACAACGGCTGAAGGGGCCGCCTGTGAACTGCCCGCCGTGCTGGAGGCGGGGCCGGACGGCGCGGTTGAGATCAGCAGGCAGCTCACCGAGGGCGCGGCGCAGGGAAACTCCATTTTGCTGCGCACCAGCCAGCAGGCGGTGCAGGTGTTTTTGAACGGAAAACTGCTTTACGAATACAGCGGCCAGCAGGGTGCGGTGGTGGACGTGGGCTTTGGAACCTCCAAGCACATTGTGCGGCTGCCTGCCGGCTGGCAGGGCGCTGCCCTGACCCTGCGGTTTACAGGCGGCGCCGGCACTGTGGACATGGTGTATTTGGGCACCAAGGCGGCGCTGCTTACCCTGGTATTCCGGACTGCGCTGCCCGGCCTGGCGGCCTGCTTTCTGGCGGTGGCGATGGGGTTGGCCCTGCTCGCCGCCAGCCTTTTGTTCCGGGAGGGGCTGGCGGCTTCGCGGCTGCGCTGGCTGGGGGCACTGGCCGTGACCGCCGGAATTTGGGCGGCGCTGGAAACCCGTTCCTTTCAGCTTTTCAGCGGCAATGTGACCCTGTGCTATGCACTGGTATTCACCAGCTTTGCGCTGGTGCCGGTTTGTGTGCTTGGCTTTTTGCTCACCTACCCGGATTTTGAACAAATTCGCTACTTCCGCGTGATCTACTGGCTGAGTGCGGCGAATTTTGTGTGGATTCAGGCCGCCCAGTTTTTGGGGTGGGCGCCGTATCTGCGCACCATTCCGGGGGTGCACCTGCTGGTGCTGGCGGCGGCGGGGGGCATTGTGACGGTTTGGCTGAAAAAGGGCCGCGGCCCGAACGCGGCCCTGCAGCCCCACCTGTTTGCCGCCTGCCTGCTCTTTGGGGGCTTTGGCATGGTGGATATGCTGCGCTTTTACCTGGGCGACCACACGCAGGACGACGTGCTCTTCACCCGCTGGGGGTTTTTGTGCTTTGCAGGGGCGCTGGGCTGGCAGGTTGTGCAGCAGGCCAGTGCCGAGCGGGCGGCGTTTGTGGAGCAGCAGGCCCTGCGCCGCCTGGCCTACACCGACGCGCTTACCGGGCTTGAAAACCGGACGGCGTTTGAACAGAGCATGGAAGCGTATCGCCAGGGCCAAAGGCAGGGAAGGCCCATTGTTCTGGTGGCCGACCTGAACGGACTGAAAGCCATCAACGACGGCTTTGGCCATGCCGCGGGCGATGAAGCGATCATTCACTGTGCCGCGGCCATGAAAGAGGCGTTTGGAGCGGCAGGCAGGGTGTACCGCATTGGCGGCGACGAGTTTTGCGTGCTCTGCACAGAAGAGGGCGCCAGGGCGGACGCGGCCTTTGAGGAGGGGACGGCCGCCTTTGAGGCGGGCATGGAAGAGCGGGGCGGCAGCGTGCCGTACCCCCTGAAAGCCGCCTGGGGCTGGTGCCGCCCGGCGCCGGGTGAAACCATCGACCAGGCATTCACCCGTGCCGACCGGGGCATGTACGAAAAAAAGGCCCGGATGGAACGTGGGCCGGGGCTGTGCGCTGCGCCCGGCGCGGAGCCTCTGCTTTAAAAAGAAAAGGCCCGGATCAGCCGCCCGCATTTGGGCAGCGTGATCCGGGCCTTTTGCAGATGCGGGGCGCCGGAGCGGCGGCTCACAGGGGAAACGGCTCGCCGTTCAGCGCCGCCCGCACCAGTTGTTCCCCTTCGTATTCAAGCTTCAGGAAAAAGAAAGGGGCATCTCGTTCCAGCAGGTCCAAAAACAGCCGGTCGCCCGCCCAGAGGGGCAGCCCGGCCACCTTGGCCCTGGGCACCCAGGCAAGCTCGCCCTCGTCGCATTCCTTCAGGGCGCCGGCAAAGCAATCTGAGGTGAACAGGTGCATGTATTCCGTGGGCCACTCGCCGGAAACAAAGGTCACGATGCCCCGCGGGGTCCAGCCTGTCAGGGTAAGGCCTGTTTCCTCTTTGACTTCGCGGCATAGGCATTCGTCCGGGCTTTCGCCCTCTTCAAACTTGCCGCCCACGCCGATCCACTTGCCCGCGTTTGCGTCCCGCCGCTTTTTGGTGCGGTGCAGCATCAGGTATTCGCCGCCCCGTTCCAGGTAGCAAAGGGTGGAGTTGATCATCGTTTTCCCGCCTTTCCGTCAGGTATCGTACCAATATTTCCGGTCCAGGGTGCGGTATTGCAGCGCCTCGGCCACCTGGGCCGCGCCGATGGTTTCGCGCCCGGCCAGGTCGGCAATGGTGCGGCTGACCTTGAGCACCCGGTCGTAGGCACGGGCCGAGAGGCCCAACCGGTCGAACGCGGCTTTCAGGGTGGTTTCGGCCGCCCTGTCCAGCGGGCAGGCCGCGCGCAGCAGCGCGCTGGGCAGCTGGGCGTTGCAGTGGACCCCGGCGCCCTGGTAGCGGGCCCGCTGCACCTCGCGGGCCGCCAGCACCCGCCCGCGGATCGCGGCGCTGGGCTCACCGGCGGCAGAGCCGCTGAGCTCGCCGTAGGCCACGGGGGGGACCTCCACATGCAGGTCGATGCGGTCCAAAAGCGGGCCGCTGATGCGCTGGCGGTACCGCTCAACGGCGCTGGGCGTGCAGGTGCAGGGCCGGGTGGGGTGGCCGAAATAGCCGCATTTACAGGGGTTCATGGCCGCCACCAGCATAAAGCGGCTGGGGTAGGTCACGGTGCCGCTGGCGCGGCTCACGGTCACCGCGCCGTCCTCCACCGGCTGGCGCAGCACCTCCAGCGCGTCGCGGTGGAATTCGGGGAGTTCGTCCAGAAAAAGCACCCCGTTGTGGGCCAGGCTCACCTCGCCGGGGAGCAGCGCCGCGCCGCCGCCCGCCAGGGCCGCCGCGCTCACGCTGTGGTGGGGGCTGCGGAAGGGCCGGCATGCCAGCAGGCCGGCGCCGCCGGGCAAAAGCCCCGCCACCGAATAGATGCCCGTGCACTCCATGGCTTCGCTGCGGGTGAGGGGCGGCAGAATGCCCGGCAGGCGTTTTGCCAGCATGGACTTGCCTACGCCGGGAGGCCCGATCAGCAAAAGATTGTGCCCGCCTGCCGCCGCAATCTCCAGGGCCCGGCGGGCCCCCAACTGGCCCCGCACATCGGCAAAGTCGGGCGCGGGCCCGGCGCTTTCCCCCGCAAAGGGGGCGGCGGGGGTGGGGCGGAGCGGCTCTTCCCCCGTGAGGTGCCGCACCACCTGGGCCGCGGTGGCGGCGCCGTATACCCGCAGGCCCTCCACCGCTGCGGCCTCGGCCGCGTTTTCGGCGGGCACGAACAGCTCGCCCACGCCGCAGCCCGCGGCCGCCAGCGCCATGGGCAGAATGCCCGCAACCGGCCGCAGCGCCCCGTCCAGCGAGAGCTCGCCCACAAAGGCCCGCGCGCTGTTTTGCCTGGGCAGCTGCCCGCTTGCGCACAGCAAAGCCAGCAGCACCGGCAGATCATACACCGGGCCGGTCTTGCGCACATCGGCCGGGGCCAGGTTCACCGTGATGCGGCTGGGCGGCCAGGCGTAGCCCAGGTTTTTTGCCGCGCTGCGCACCCGGTCGGCGGCCTCTTTCACGGCGCTGTCCGGCAGGCCCACAATGGCAAGCTGCGGCAGCCCGCCGCTGATGTCCGCCTCGGCGGTCACCGCAAAGCCGGCCAGCCCTTTCACGCCAAAGCTGTTTACCTTTGCAAACATGGCCCATGCCTCCCTGCTTTTAAAAACTGAATACCGCGCCCACCAGCCCGGCAAATGCAATGAACGCGATGGGATGGATCTTTTTGAATTTGCGCTGGGCCCAGAACAAAAATACCCCCAATGCCAGCGCCTTCCATACAAACAGATCCCCCGGGCTGCCGCTGGCCGCGAAGGCGGGCAGGTCCAGCATGGTCACCTTGAACACGCTCATTCCCGCCGCGGCCACCAGCGCGATGGAGGCGGGGCGCAGCCCGTAAAAGCCGCGCTGCACCAGGGGGCTGTTCTGAAAGCGCTTGAGCATGCGGGCGATGACAAGGATGATCACGATGGAGGGCGAAATGAGCCCTAGCGTGGCGGCCACGCCGCCCGGCACGCCCGCGGTCAGGTAGCCGGCATAGGTGGCCATGTTGATGCCCAGCGCGCCTGGGGTGGACTCGCTCACCGCGATCATGTTGGCAACGTCCGCGTGGGTGTACCAGCCGGTGGTGTCGGCAATGTTGTACAGAAAAGGCAGGGTGGCAAGGCCGCCGCCCACCGCGAACAGGCCCGCCTTGGCAAATTCATAGAACAGGCGCAGATAGGTCCACAGCACGCCTCACCGCCCCCCTTCCGGCCGTTTCAGAGCAATGCCGGCCGCCGCGGCCGCCACCACGTAAACGGCGGGGCTGACGCCGATGGGAAGCAGATCGCCGAACACCGACAAAAGAAAAATGACCGCAAAGATGGCCAGGGTCTTTTTGTCCAGGATGGACTTTTTCCACAGGCGCAGCACTGCGTTCAGGATCAGCACGCACACGCACACCCGGATGCCTGCGAACGCGCTGCGCACCACGGGGTAGGCGAGCAGGTAGCCCAGCCCCGCCGCAATGAGCGACAGCAGGATGATGGGCACAAAGGCAAACCCCACCGTGGCCACCACCCCGCCCAGGGGCCCCTTGCGCTTGTTGCCCACAAAGGTGGACACGTTCACCGCAATGATGCCGGGGGTGCACTGCCCGATGGCAAAATAGTCGGCCAGGTCCTCTTCGGTGACCCAGCCGCGCTTTTCCACGCACTCCCGCTCCAGAATGGGCAGCATGGCGTAGCCGCCGCCAAAGGTCACGCTGCCGATCTTTGCAAAGGTGAGGAACAGCTCCAGATAGTCCCGCACGCAAAACCACTTCCCTTTATAAAGCACTGGAATAAGCATACCACGCAGGCGGGTGCGCCCGCAAGCCAAACCTTGCCAAAACCGACCCGGTTCGATTGACATTCGCCCCCGCCTGCCTTACAATAGAAGAAACTGGACACTTTATACAAAAAGTGCCGGACATCACAAAAAGCAGGTGTGTGCAATGTATAAAGCAGAATACGAGCGCTGGCTTGCCCATGCGCTCAGCGACCCTGACCTGAAGCCCGAACTGGAGAGCGTGGCCGGCGACGACGAGGCCATCAAGGACCGGTTCGCCGTTTCGCTGAAATTCGGCACTGCCGGGCTGCGGGGCGTCATTGGCGCCGGCACCAACCGCATGAATGTGTACGTGATCCGTCAGGCAACCCAGGGCCTGGCGAACTGGGTCAGGACCCAGGGCGGCAGCCAGACCGTGGCCATCAGCTTCGACAGCCGCAACAAAAGCGACGTGTTTGCCCGCGCTGCGGCCGAGGTGCTGGCCGCAAACGGGGTTAAGGTGCGCATTTACAGCGCGCTGATGCCGGTGCCGGCCCTGAGCTTTGCCACCCGTTATTACAATTGCAACGCGGGCATCATGGTAACGGCCAGCCACAACCCGGCAAAATACAACGGCTATAAGGCCTATGGGCCGGACGGCTGCCAGATGACCGACGAGGCCGCCGATGTGGTGTACGCCGAGATCCAAAAGACCGACGTGCTCACCGGCGCAAAGGCCATGCCCTTTGAAGAGGGGCTGGCCGAGGGCCTGATCCAGTATGTGGGCGAGGATTGCTGCGAAGCCCTGTACGCCGCCATCGAAAGCCGCCAGGTGCGGCCCGGCCTCTGCGCCAACGCGGGGCTCAAGCTGGTGTACAGCCCGCTGAACGGCAGCGGCCTTGTGCCGGTGATGCGGGTTCTGGGGGATATCGGCATCACGGATATTACCATTGTGCCCGAGCAAAAGGACCCGGACGGCAATTTCCCCACCTGCCCCTACCCGAACCCCGAAATTTTTGAGGCGCTGCGCCTGGGGCTGGAGCTGGCCGAGAAAAACGGCGCCGACCTGATGCTGGCCACCGACCCGGACGCCGACCGTGTGGGCATTGCGGTGCGCTGCAAAAACGGCAGCTACGAGCTGCTCAGCGGCAACGAGGTGGGCGTGCTGCTGCTGGATTACATCTGTGCAGCCCGCATGGAAAACGGCACCATGCCCAAGGATCCGGTCATGGTAAAGAGCATCGTGTCCACCCCTTTGGCGGATGTGGTTGCGGCCCACTACGGCGTGGAGTGCCGCAACGTGCTCACCGGTTTCAAGTGGATCGGCGACCAGATCGCCCGGCTGGAGGCTGCGGGCGAGGTGGAGCGGTTCATCTTTGGCTTTGAAGAGAGCTACGGCTACCTGGCGGGCAGCTATGTGCGAGATAAGGACGCGGTCATCGGCAGCATGCTGATCTGCGAGATGGCGGCCTATTACCGCAGCAAGGGTTCCTCCATCAAGGAGGAGCTGGAGCGCATTTACACCCAGTACGGCCGCTATTTGAACAAGGTGGACTCTTTCGAGTTCCCAGGCCTTTCCGGCATGGACAAAATGGCCGCCATTATGGAAAAGCTGCGCAGCCAGCCCCCCCGCGAGTTTGCGGGTTACAGGGTGCTCACGGTGGCCGATTATGAAAAGGGAACCGTGACCGAGCTGGCCACCGGAAACACACAGCCCACCGGGCTGCCCGCCGCAAACGTGCTGATCTACGCGCTGGAGGGGGGCGCCGCGGTGGTGGTGCGCCCCAGCGGCACCGAGCCCAAGATCAAAACCTATTTCACCACCCTGGGCAAGGATCTTGCCGCCGCCGAGGCCCAAAAGGAAGCTCTGGCCGCGGCGCTGGGGCCTGTGCTTGCCTGACGTTTTAAACCGCATCCGGGCGGCGCTGTGGAAAACAGCGCCGCCCTTTTCGCGTTCTGTGCAATAAAACGCTTGCGCGCAGCGTATCCAGAGTAAAAGGAGCCAAAAAGGAGGCTGGATGGGATGAAACACAAAGGTTTGGCTGCGCTGCTGGCAGCTGGCTGCCTTGCGCTGCTGGCGGGGTGCGCCGCGCCGGGCGGCAGCCCGGCGAGCGCTTCAGGAGCGTGGGACCCCTGCGTGCCGGAGGAAGGGGCGGCCGCCG
>OFOK01001449.1_pt1 | contig 17783 bp, 10 predicted proteins | sample 1542001 | NCBI WGS metagenome assembly OFOK01 (sample SAMN04209242, study PRJEB22552) | human gut metagenome | biome: gut; material: feces | host: Homo sapiens | place: USA: Oklahoma
TCTCTGGTTGTCGGAAGCTAACTTCTCGGGATACCGCTCCCATGGATTTTTAACATAAATTCCTTTATTTCCCCCGGCAGGTCCCACCGCATGATAAATTTTATCTGCCTCTTTCAGTTGTCTTACCAATTCCTTTTCCTCAATTTTCTTTTGAAGCTTTTTCATCCTTATATAATCTTCATCCAGGCATTCTACTCCCTGCACACTTACCGGTAAAGTTTCCCCTTCTATCCTTACATCCACATAAGTTCTCCAATGTTGATTTTCTCTCTGGTATTCATGCATGGTGGACTCCCCTATCGCATCCTTGGCAAACTTGAGATTATATCTGGTTAAATCCACCGTTAATCTGACTTTCATCCCCGTGTTCCTCCCATATCATAAATCATTAAAATCTTTGACAGTAAAACATAAATTTCCATCTGCAAACAGGAATATCTATCCTATACCCCTTGCTTTTTCCGGTACTCCATAAACAGCTTCCAGTCATCCCTTCCCATATAATGGGTGCCGGGACGGAGGTGGAAACCGACACGGCCTTCATGGAATACATCTCCCGTGGACGGAAGGCGATCCGCCGCAAGCCCCTGCTGCCCCAGCATTTCATAGACAGGCGTCACTGCCTGACCGGTCAGGAATTCCGACAAAGGATCCGCCCATTCATCATCTACAGCCCCGGCTAAATACAAGTGTCTGGGCGCAGCAAGAGCCGCCGTAAAATGCTGGTCCAAGGGAAGTTCTTCCTCTCTGTACTGCCACTTTTTAAAGTTGCCGCAGAACCAGTAAGGGAAATTCCGGCACAAATCCGCCACATTTTCCCCTTCTTTTCCCCGGAAAAGAGCGGCTCCTCCGGCTCCGGATTCACAGGCTATGACAAGGGAAAAACGATCGTCCATCGCTCCGCACAGCAGCGCCGCCTTCCCCAGACGGGAATGGCCCACTACCGCAACGCGCCCCGCATCAATCGTTTCCTCCTGAACCAGATAATCCATGATACGGCTCAGTCCCCAGGCCCATACGCCCAGTTTCCCCCAGCTATCATAGGCATTCCCCGGGAACAGGCTGCCGGGACCGTTCTGAAAACCGTCATTCTGATCCGGCGCAATATCCTGGTAAGATACCCTGGCAACCGCAAAACCGTTATCCGTGATTTCTTCCACGATTTCCGCAGAGGACAACGGGAAAAAACTCAGGTACAGAAATACCGGCGGCTTTTCAATATTCTTGGGAACCGTCAGCTGGAAGGGATAGGAAACGTATCCCCTGCCGGAACGAATCCGCACATCCACAGTGCGCATACGGGCCTTTCCGCCAAAGGCATTCTCTTCTTCCGATACGGTTTCCCATTCTGTTTCCCAGCCGGTTTCCGGTATATATCCATAGCATTCTTTCTGAAGAATGTCCCGGATTTCCTTCCGGCGGGTTTCCCACAGCTGCGGGGTGTCCACGGGCGTGTTGTCTGAAAGGCGCAGCAGTTCCGGAATATGGCGCTTTTCAAGTTCTTTTGTTATAACTTCTTTTCCCATAACATTTCTCCTTTTTATAAAGATTTTTACGATTTCACCATGAAAGAATAGTTCATTTTCAGATCTCCGGCTACTGTCGCTCCTATCGTTTGTTCCAGAAAATCAAAGTATCCGTTTGTACCCATATTCTTTGTCCACGTTTCTATGGATTTCTCTAATCTCAGCAGACAAATAACAGGCACCTGAAAGTAGGCGCGCAAATCAGAAGGTGAAGTAAAATCCCAGTACCCTGACGCGGCCGCTTTGACTTCATCATTTGTAAAGGGATCAAAACTCATCAAAAGTCCTGTGACAAAAGCTTCATTTTCAGGTGTACGGTATCCGTTTAAATCATATTCCGTATCTGTCAGATATCCGTCTATCAGCAGCAGGCATACATGGATTGCTTCAATCGCCACTCTTCCGTTTCTTTTCTCGTTTTCCCGGTGCAGCTTAAGCAGGTTCCCTTCCATGGGGGCAAAAATTATGTTGTAGTCGTCTTCTTTTCCCCTTTCGATTTTCCCGAATTCTTTGGCCATCATATTGGAAATCTTATCAAATTTGTAGCGGTTTAATTGTTTTTTCATGTGGGGTCTCCTTTTTCTCTCTTTTCTTTCATTTTATTTATCTGACCCATTGTATTTCAGCTTTATGTATTCCGCTACATCATCGATTTCCGGGAACAGAGATGCTTTATTTACGGAAAACTGATCCAGCTCATGCAGCAGATTTTCCTTATTTCCGACGATAAAAATCAGCTTTTTGCCTGATTCATTCCGATATCGGAGGCCGCGGAGGCTGTTTCCTTCCCCGTTTCCGTCTCCCAGGCCGCACAGGATGAAGGATCCGTCCTGCTTGATGATTCTGCGGTTATTCCGCAGCGGCATAATAAAAACATGGCTGAGAAGATCCTTCTTTTTGATACGGGGCTCGAATCCGGGATTCTTTGATTTCACCTCTCCCGCCAGCTTCGCGGCAAGGCTTATGTATTCCGGGTCTTCCTCTTCAGGAATTCCATTGATACATGACTCATACAGTTTTGTCCGGAAGGAAGCGTCAAAAACCGGAAGGGCAGCCAGAATAGCAGCCGTATCGCTTTTGGCATATTTCATGGCGGCAATCTGTGTCTGCAGGACGATGACCTCCCCCACATCCTCGGGACTGCTGCAGCAGGCGAAATACAGGGCTACCAGGGGATTTTCCGTGATGTCAAGCAGTCTGGTTGGCAGACCGTAATGCTGCATTTCCACCAGATAGTCCAGATGGGACTGGCACTGTGCAAAATCTGAGGCACAGCGTATGATCAGCTCCTGGTACATCCTGTTTTCATTCTCCTGCCAGCCGGGGCTTCTCTTGATGCTGGGGAGCAGGGCATAGGAAAGCCTGGAATGGCCGCGGAAGTACAGGATACGGCCGGTATCCTGCTGTTTCATGAAGGAGATGTCTTTTACGTAGCCGCTTACTGAATCGATTAATTCGAGTTCACAGCGTTCTGCATCGTAGATGATGTTGTTCTTTTCATGAAGGTCCATTTGCTTTGGAGCGGATTCTTCATTGATGTCGTTGTATTTTTCTATCCATTCAGGAGCAAAACAGTTCAAAATGGCTATGAGGTATTCTTTCTTTTTTTCCCGCTTGGGGGTGTTAGTGCTGGTGTAGGGGAGGAAGATCCAGTATACCAGGGCCTCTTCTTCGAGAGGAGACAGATTTCTGTCCTGGTTTCCGGCTATGGCTTCCAGATACTCCTGCGTGATTTCTATGTTTTCTGAGGTCATGCAGCTTTTGGCGTAGAGCTTATACAGGTTGGAGCCCTGGCTGTTCAGGCGGGAGTAGTAGCTGCCTTTTCCCAGGGCCTTCAGTACGTAGCTGCAGTCCACACAGCCTTCTTCCAAAAGCTTTTTTCCGAATATGTGGTAGAATGCACGGGAAATGTAGGGGGATGTGCGGGCGTAGATGGTTAACTGGCGGGCATCGGAATGCAGAGATTCTTTGTATTTTTCCATGGTGGGGTGCCTCTTTGGTGTGGGGTGAATGGGGTAAAGGGTGGAACCGTATGGGATTACTTTTAAAGGGATATGACCTCGATTATTTGAAGCAGCTTTTTTCTCGGGCTGATAATTTCCCAACAGCTTTTTTAGTCTTGCAGGAATGGGAATTGAGCCTGCAAAAAGGCTTTGTATTCCGGCTTCTGTGTATGAGTAAACTGTTCTTTGATCGTTTTTTCTATCCATTGCAGTTTTGACGCTGAATTGTCTTCATATTTTTGGATAATTATTTTATGATCTCTGGCGGCGGTTAGTATTGCCTCGTATGCATCGGGGATGTATTCGCAGGAAACTGGAGGCATACTATATTCGGAAATATAAGCATATGGTATGTCCTGCTGCTTTTTTATATCTGGGGATGGGGCTATGGTATAAATATAGCCGGATATGCCTTTGTAGGTTTCTTCTGCTGCGTTGGGATAGTATTCTTCCAGGCGCAGGATACCCTCCCCGGTAAATCCGTAGCTGGCCCACTTGTGATAGGGGCCTTCAGGGAATTTCCCGGAACGTTTGCCATAGAGTTCTATAGCGTTTGATAGGTATGGGAGGGTATTTTCCCGTTTTGCGGAAAGGTATAGCAACGGGGAGCCGTGGTTGGAGGTGTGTGGGGATAATATGTGGAGATCTTTTAGGGGAGATGCATGGTAGTACATGGGGTGGCCTCCGTTATGTATGATAGGGAATGCAATATATCATTAACTGCACAGTTAGGAGCTTCTTTTCTTGATTCCGTGAGAATCTTAGACGCTCCTGCAAGGTGACATTTATGGGAAACTGAGAAATCCCCAGCATGTTATTTGAACGATTTATGTATACTCAAACACTGCTTGCCGATATTTTAAGTGAAGATGTATGGGGTCTGATAGAAACACCATTCCATGTATCAGCTATTCCGATATCTTCCGGAGTAACATTTTGATAATGTCCTTTCATTCCTTCAATTTCCACATTGGTATTTTCGTCAATTGTAATTATGACGTGAAGCGGCTCTTCGTAAAGAATCATGTCTTTTAGGTACGGATACTTGTCATGAACCTCTTTGCTATAATTATACATTTCCTTCACACCATGCCAAATATATGATGCAGAATTTAATGAATAGTAATATATTCCATTAATCAATTTGACGTCATCCCCATGGTCATTACCATTTATACAAAACAGAATTTTTCTGCTCAAAGAATTACGTTCTTCCAATATTTTGCGTACAGCTTCTCTATTCACAATACCTCTTGAATGATTTCCAACCATAAAGTCATTACATAAGCTTTGATGTGAGCATATAATATAAAAATAGTTTTCATCAGCAATTTCACTTTTTAACCATTCTATTTGCTCCTTTGGAATATATGGACTTTTGTCGCTTGAAGCCGTTAAATTCGCATTACATTCCGGAGTGCAATCGCTCTCTGTTCTGATATGGTTTGGATCCAAAAAAATAAACTTTATATTATCCCGAATGATTGAATAGTATCCTTCTTTCAAACCGAAGAAACTAAGAACTTTTTCAGATGAGCTAAAATCCGTATTATGGTTCCATATACTATGATAACAGGATATGCCTGCGTCGATAAATAAATCCAATATTCTGTGGTTTTCTTTTGTTGGATTGCATAAATCTCCCAATTCAACAGCGAATTCGGCCTTTTTTCGCTTACACTCTTGTATTAATTCGTAAATACGTCTGTCACCATCAGGAATAACATCATAATGTAAGTCTGTAAAAACACAAAATTTCATAAGAGCATTTCCTCTCGCATATCATATTTGTCAGTCTGATTTGAATGTTGCTTACTATTTTCAATACTAATATTCCTGTGTTTACCAGTCAAACATTGCAGCATATTATTAATTCTTATAAGGCATTATTACTAGAACACTAGATAATACACCATTTTCACATCCTGTGCATAAGAAATTCCAACAAAAATCCGATTATCATGCGCTCTTCCATGTTATTAAAGAAGTTATAAGAGGCTGAAAAGATAAATATTTTTTTAACCTAATTAAATCTATACATTTTCTTTCATTTTACGACTTTCTATAATATTTTCAATAATTTCTAAGTAATCTTCATACATAAGAGATTTTTTTGTATCACCAAAATAATTTTTCAACAATTCCCAGAACAAATAAACAAATATTATAATACACAAAAAATTATTAATAGCATCTGATGGGAAAAAACGATCTAACATAATTGTAACCCATGTAATTATCAGTGGCAATAATACAGCTGAATAGCTGCCTTCAATTCTTCCGGAAGCCCTTATCTGATATTTTAAATGTCGTTTAAATGCTACCAGACTTTTAGTGGTTATACATGAATATTTCTGATTAACATATCCAGACCATTCATCATAATTACTATAATTATTTTCACCTATAATCATAAGTTTTTTCTTTCCAATTTTTTTCCTACAGGCATTTAGATAAATATAATATTCTTTATCTTCATTAAAATCATATGCATATTCATTTTTTTTCTTTTTCAAGCTTATGCCCCTCTTCGTACCTCCGACGATAATAATTCATCGTTCTATAGTCTATTATATCCTTCATATGATCCACAAAAGCCGGCTCGTCTATCACGTCCTTCAAATCATCCCTCAGCGCCAGCATAAAACCTTCCTTATTAACAAAAAAGCCACTCTTGGATCCCTCCAGATAATTAATCGGATTTTTCCTCGCTTCGCTGAGATATCTCTCTCTTTTCCAGTTTCTGAACCCCTTTGTTCCTTTATCCCGATCCATATCCCTCCAGTTTCCGTCTCTTTCATAAAAAGACCTGTAGTTGAGATATACATCCTCTTCCGTAATTCCCATTTTAACCTGTCCGTCATTGAAAAATGCCAAAAGTATGGGCATCTTATAAGATTTGAACATTGAGGTTGTTTCCAATTCATGCAGAAATTCTTTTCCCGGTCCCTGGAAAAGCTTCCATTCCTTATCTGTCAGCTGGTCTAAATCACCTAAAAAATCAAGGTAATGATTAAATGGATTCTCATTTGAGGTTTTCATACATAATTGATATATTTCCTCATCCATATAAGTAAAAAGATCCATACGCGCAGGAACCTTTCCTCCAAGTAATTCCTTAATACGAAAATACTCCCCTTGAATACGCTCCCTGCGTGTTTCTTTTCTGTTTGCCATTTCTTTAAAGAGGTCAATGAGCCTCATATCAAAATCAACAACGCAGTCCAGAGGAAAATCAAAGTCTTTTTGTTCCTTTTTCTCCGCAGCTTCCCTGGAATAGGGTTCTCCGCTAAGAAGAAAAGGAGCATTTCCCGCCTTCTCATAATTCCCAATAAAATCAAGAACCGTCAGATACTCTTTACCAGCCGCTTTCCGCAGTCCCCTGCCCAGCTGCTGCAGAAAAACCACAGGTGATTCCGTAGGGCGGAGAAACATAACCATATCCAGTGAAGGAATATCCACACCTTCGTTAAACATATCCACTGAAAAAATAACACTAATTTCCCCTTTTTCCAGCTTCTCTATTGCAGCTGTTCTATCCTCTGAAAAGTTCCCGTCCGAATCACTGTATACCGCACAGGCCGGTATATTCCTGGCACAAAATTCCTCTGCCATTTTTTCTGCATGCGCCCTGGAACAGCAAAAGCCCAGCGCACGCCGTGAACCGTATTTTTTATAATTCTTAAATATCAAATCACATCTTTCTTTAACAATCAGCTTGATATCCAGATCTTTCTGCAGATATTTTCCCCTGATGACAGGAAGCCCTGAATAATCCACTCCATCATAGATTCCATAATAACGAAACGGTACCAGCATCCCTTTATTAATAGCATCCTTTAAGGTGATTTTAAAAGGGACATTGTAATCACATATCTCATAAATATTACGTCCGTCCATTCTATCCGGGGTCGCTGTAAGTCCTAATAGAAACTGATACTTAAAATAACTGATTATTTTCATATAGCTGTCATTTACTGCATGATGAAACTCGTCAACCACAATATAATCAAAATAATCCTGTGGGAAAAATTTTTCATTCAAGTATTCATCTTTTCCAAGGCTGCTTACCGATGCGAAGATAATCGACCTATCCGTATCTTTCCGAGCCTTATTAAAAAATCCCTGTTCATCCTGAGGGCGAATCCTTCTGAAGCTCTCAGAGGCCTGTTTCAAAATTTCTTCTCTGTGGGCTACAAACAGTACTTTATTAAATCCAACCGAATCAAATGCGGCAAGATAGGTTTTACCGATACCTGTCGCCGCATGAATCAAAGCTTTTTGGTCACCTTGCTCACGGCTTTTCTTTAACGCATACAGCGCATCTATCTGAGCATCCCGGGGAAATACAGGCATCAGCTGTGTCTGAACCTCCGTCATATTATTCTGATACCGTTCCATATCTTTCTGCAAGGCCGGACGCTTCCAGCTCCTTGCATACTCTTCCAATACTTCATCCGTTACCTCAACGGAACGACAGCAAAAAAGGTCCTCAAACTCCTGATAAAACCTGTTATAATTTTGTTCATCCTTCTTTCTGGTGAATCGATAGTTCCATTCAATGCCTCTCGTAAGAGCACTGCGGGATATATTGGATGAACCCACATAAATCTCACTGTCATCAGCATAATGGAATATGTATGCTTTCGGATGAAAAGAACGGTTCTTTTCCCGATAGAGATGAATGCAGATTCTGTCATCAAGCTCGTATTTAAGAAGGGTAAGGGCGCTTGGCTGCGTAATTCCCAGGTAATTTCCTGTCAGAAGACGTATTTTTACACCTCTGTCCAGCGCGGATTTTAGAGCAGGCAACAAAAGCCGAACTCCTGATTCCATCAGAAAAGATACGATGATATCAATGCTTTCAGCACTGTTTATACTCATTTCCAGATAGGTCAGCAGATGGTTGCCCGGGATGTCACCGCCCATACTGGCACCGCACGCCGAACCCTCCATCCATGTATTATCCTTAGACGCGTTTAGTAAATACAGCTTTTCTTTATTAGAATTATATTCATCCATTTTTCTTCATCTCTTCCCGGGCGTATATCTGTACTAATCCATTTTTCCTTCAGTTCAAATACATTTGTTTCCTGTAATATTTTCTGGAGTTTTCCTTCTTCCAGGTCAATAAAATACCTGCCATTTCTCATTCCTTCAAAATCCCCGTATTTAAAGGATGCATATAGGATACCTTCTTTTTTTAATGCACAGGCAAGCTTTTTCAGGATATCTTTGAGTTCATAATAGGTGGAATGGAGAATTGAGGAGCATGCCCAGATACCATCGTATTCTTCTGCGGCATTCAGTTCCTGGAAAAGCATTTGTTTTACAGGGACTCCTGTGTATTCAGATGCGATTCGGCATAATTCTTCGGATCCATCGATGGCATCTGTATGATATCCATGAGCCAGGAAATATTTCGTATCTCTTCCTGAACCGCAGCCGAAATCCAGGATGTGTGCCTGTGGAGGTAAAAAGGAAAGGAATTTGTTTTGTATGGGGGCAAAATCCAGGGATTGGGTGGAACTGCTGAACTGGGGGGCATTCTGGTTGTAGTAGTTCAGGGTTTGGGAAGCATATTTATCATTCATTTTTTCGATACCTTTCCATAATTAAGAGAACTACCCGGTTAAATTGCAATATCTTTTTTACGCTACAAATAAGAATTTCATAGCAATTTATGAATTCACCTCTCAAGATATTTTTTTAACTGCTTTAATTGCTTTTCTGTCATTTTTTCAGCATAATGCATTCCGTTATACGTCGGATGTAAAACTGGATACTGATCTTTTGTTTTTAGTATGTAATTATTTGTAATCAGCCATGTAATCATCGCATATAACTCTTCTTTTGAAAAAGAGCTTAATTTACCAAACTGAGAGATCATGTTTAATTTTGCATCCAGCATTCTCTTTGTAATCTCGCCGTGTAGTACATCAACAAGCATGGTAGTTCCATAATAACGGATATTACTAACATTCTGTAAGGCCGAAAGAATAGTATATACCGTTTCATTCAAATCCCATCCTCTGTACTCTATAGCGGACAAGTTTCCTTTTTTTATTACTATATTATCTGACACTACAGTATCCGGTTTTTTCTTGTTATTCTGATAATAAGTCGTCTTGATTTTGATATTTTCCTTCTTTTCCTTTACTGGTTCATTCAGATCCGGTTCATATCCCATCATATCATAATACTGTTTTTTGCTAATTACATTGTTGCAGCCTGTACCATCCTTTTTATAGTTTGTACATCCTAAGAAATAATCCTTGTCCTTAGCTTTTTTTACAATCAGATAGCCATCTCGACAACAATCACATTTCATAATTGAGAATTTACCTGCTGCATATTCATTAGTCATGAATCCACATATTTCTGGCTCATTTGTGCAGATAAATAGCCGCAAACCATATGAATTTTTGTATCTTAGCTGTAAAGGGTAGCCACAAAGCGGACAATATTTTCGCCCTATTGTTTTGGGTTCTTCTTCATTCCATTTACCATGAAGTACAATATTTTTATAATCCTTCTTCAATTCCAACAAAAATTCTGATGGATTCTGCTCCGGTGCAATAAAATAAACACGATTTTTTGTTCTGGTCATTGCAACATAGAAAAGGCGGCGTTCCTCCGCGTAATCAATGGAACGGTCACCCTTTATTACAAATGACAAAACCGGATCATCCTCGATTTTCGATGGGAACCCATAGGTTTCATTTCTACCGTTTACAATAATTACTTCATCGTATCCCAATCCCTTAGAAGAATGTGCTGTCATAAATGTGATATTCAATTCCGGATATTTAACACTTTTTATCTTACTTCCCCGATTGATATATTCAAATAATCCTGACTTTTCCAAATGATCCCCATCAAAACCAAAGCGTCCAAGCAGTAAAATTGACTCTGATTTCCTGCCCTCATTCTTAGCATAGCTGATTATTTGCTCCAAGGCAGTCTCAACCGCATGTGCAATAGCATAATTAACACCACTCCTACGATTTCCATCCTTACCTTTATATGTACTGTCATATGTATAAATAATAACAGGCTCATTAATCTGCTTTGGAGATTCTAATCTTTTGGTTATCTGTTCTGTATTTTTTTGTATAAAGTTACCCGCTATATCAATGACTTCCTGCGAATTACGATACGTCTTTACAATTTTTAAGAGCTTGGCATACCCCATCTTCTCTTCAAACTTTGTAAATAATGTTATATCTGACCCACTAAAAGCATATATTGATTGCCAGTCGTCTCCCACCGCAATAATTTTCGCATCGGTCACTTCTGCCAAAGCCTTTGTTAAATCAAACCGCTGCCTCGATATATCCTGATATTCATCTACAATAACATATTTAAAAGCCAGCTTTTGCTTCATTTCTTTCACTTCACGAAGGATTCTGGCCGATTCATTTATCATATCCTCAAAATCTACTGCTTTTTTCTCCCTAAGATACCTCTCATACTCTAAAAAACAATCATTACATATATCGAGAAACAATCTGGTTCTGACATTCTGTGTCGAATGATACATTCGGTTAAAATCATCTACCGTATACCCATTTACCTTGAAATTAGATATAAATCTGCAAATTAAATTAATCAGTTTGCGTACATAACGATTTTCTTCCCCTGCAACAAGCATTTCCATCACTTCTTTATTTGGACGGGGCTTTATTTCAAATCCATTTTCCTCTAACTGTTCACGCAAATGATGTAATAACGGCTTTCCATCATTATATCTGGAAAAAGTATAAATTAAAATTGTTCCGTGCTGACGGTGTAATAATACTTTTTCGTTAACTGCTTTCTTATAAGCTTCTACCTCTTTTTCACTAAATCTGTCATTATCACCATTTTCTGTTATTCCAAAATGTTCAATGTAAGCAACCTTTCCATTCTGTTTAATTAGAAAATCCGGGGTATATGGTTTTCTGGCATATAGGATATGATACTGATAAACCGGTTCGTATTCATAATCGATATTATTTAGATACAAAAAGTTAGCAATCTCCACCTCCTGATGAGAGCGTAGAACTTCATTTAAAATTGTAACGGATTTCTTTGTTTTTCTATCTATTACCTCACGTTTAAAATCTTCTAAATCACTACGCATTGTAGAAAAATTAGATTTTGCAATCTGGTTAAAGAAAGCATTCAGGTCATCGCCTTCGTATGGAGCATCAAAATAAGATGCAAAGAACATAATCAATTTATTGACTATACTTTCATTCTGCATAATAGATCCTCTGAAATAGTCCCGGATCACAAAATACAAATTTGAATTGTCCACAATATTCAATTTCTCATCAGGTTCATTTTTATGAATAATCGCATTTCCTGTTGAATGAAACGTAGCGATCGGACACTCTATCTGAAGTTCCTCATTAATCTTTTCTTTAAGTTCATTAACTGCCTTATTCGTAAATGAGACTACTAATATTTGAGATGGATCCACATGATTCCTCTCTACAAGATATTTTACCTTTGCCGCAACCGTCGTTGTTTTTCCAGCCCCTGCACCAGCTATAACCAGGCAATAATCTTCATCGGTTAATATCACTCTCCGTTGATCTTCATCTAATATTATTTGAGGATCTACCGATTTAAGAATATTATCTAGATATTCTTTTTCTTCTACCATCGCCTTTTTGATAAAGTTATCGTTATGCTGATCCATATATTGGTCAAAAAATAATATTTTCTTTTCTGCTTGTTCCATATATGCTTCCTGTATACCATTTTTTTGACAAAACGGAATCAGCATATCACTATTTTTTAAAACTGTAAAAAAATCTATTACTTCCTGATACTTTTCAATCCTGTTACGATATTCGCTTTTGGCTATATACTTATCTGCTTGTAAAAGGCTGTCCATATATTCTATTAGTTCGAATAACTGTAATACATATTTATTTTTCTCAGCTGGCATTTCATCTGTATTGGATGAATTTTTCTTTCTGAATAGGTCACGAATAAAGCCCATGTGGTTACTCCTTCTTCAGGTATATTTACTAATGGGAATTTTGCCACGGTATTTGTGGACTATCAGATATATTTTCTCATTCGTTTCCTTTATTTTACCATTTTTTAGGGGGATTTCAACTAAATGTCGGAGATATAATAATTAAGATAATACATACCTTTTACCCTAGAGTATGGTCTTTGTTAAAACATTCATCTTTTCCAAAATGAAAGGCAGTTCCCCGTGGCGTCATTTTCCTATAATCCCGATGCAACTCCCTCTGAATATTTATCCCACATTGTCTCTGTGCAAACTTATATATCTTATTTTCTTAATCTAAACCCACAAACCTGCATAGAATCAAGGTTTCCACACAAGAGTTGTGGCTGTTTCAATGTACATTGTACGGTTATTAATAATAGTTTGTGCCGATAATAGTTTATTGGCAGAAGTGTTTTAAAAGTAATAATAATTTTTAAATCAACGCTCACATTTGTACATTTCCATGAACATCCGAATTGTTTTTCCCTTACCACATCTTTAATAATGGCTTTAACGACATCATCTTTACAAATTTCAAAATTTGTGGCTAAACAGCTTATATCATAGGTGCAGGTGATACTCTTTATCTTAATTTTATGTCCTAAACTGGATTCTAAAATATATGCATCCTCAACAATAAATTCTTTCTAAAATTTATCCCAACTTCTTGCGCTGAAAGGCTATCATCCAAATCATAAAAAATAATTATTTTACCTGTCGATAAGGTTTCAATATGAATCTCATCACTCTGTGCTCTAATTATTATTTTATCTCCTGATTTGAACAAAGCCTAACTTTTTAGCCATTCTTTATCAAATTTAATGTCTAACTCTATGATATGCTTAAAATATGCATTTAATTGATAATGATTATTTATCATTCTTTCCTTCCAATCATTATCATTAGACTGACGTATTTCTACCAATTTAATTTTGATTTGTTTAGTATATTCTTTTACTCCGCTTTGAAATCCATTTTTTGAAACAAATATACCATTTATGTTGCAATATCCTTTAACGCAGAATTAAATCACGAATCTTCCCAATAGATACTCGTTATTGACAAATTTGCATTCGATGGCAACTTGGTACTCAAAACCAGCCATTTCAAATCTTTAATAAATATCAATTTGACGATAGCACCCAGAGATACCTTTCAAATTAATGTTATGTTGAATTTCAAGATTATTAACACCTCTTGCTTGGTGTAAACATTCCTATTCTTTCCCAAATTCCTTTGGTTTTTGTTTATAACCATTCTATCCTTATATTAGATTATGATGTTAGTCTATAAGTGTATTGATGACAATAATCCACAATTGTGAGATCCAGTATCTATGCATTTTATAAATGGATAATACTGAGTACTAACCCATTTACACCTAGATTATTTTGGATTAGTTTATTTTAAAGTATATTTATGATACTCATTATCTAAATGTATCACAAAAACAGGAACCCGTTTTATTCAGCCTCTATTTCAACGGTATTACAATTCGTAAATGTTGAGCACTTAAGTTTCACTGTATAACCGTTACCAAGAATTCTATATCTACAAATAATTACCTCATTTTTTTAGAATAATTCATATTCACAACACGTTACGCATATATTAGTATAAGCAATCGCTATTAGCACAACTATGTGTATGACAACCATAAGAGTTGGACGTTATCTTTTATGGTTAAACGTCCTGTTGGTGAAACGCCAACATAGCGATTGCTACTTTTTTACTATCTTATTTTTAGCATGTGCTGTTCTTATAACTCTTTTCTGCACATCATTTTCTCCAAAAAATATGTCAATAATATGCTGTGCTTCTCCAACCAATGGAATATCATGGCATAAAAAATATTTACGCACAACAAGCATTATCATCTGCTTTGTTATACCAAGTGTTGCATTTTTATATAAAGTTTCAGCTTTTATTGCCATCTCATGGAAATTTCCTGCATTTTCTTCCATCATGATATTTTGGATCATATAATTCGTATTGTTACAATAATCAAACTTATTCAAATCGTCAATCGTTTTACCATTCACAGAAGTACTTGCAACAAAATCATAGACGGAAAGTATATATGCAACAGACTGGTTTTGTAATTCATTAGTAATTATGTCCCTAGTAATTAGTTTACCTTTTCTGGTTCTTGGCGCACCATCTAAAATATCATTTATAATTTTGTCATAGTTTTCATCAATATCTTTAAGCATAAAATACAATAATTTATTAGGGTATCTATACAATATATCTACCACCCATTGTTTTTGATCTCCTTTTAAGATATGCCTAAAGCTTGGCAATATCTTTGCGACCAATTCAAGGTATGAAATACTTTTTGTAATTTTATTTCCAAATGAATTTACCTTACTTTCATCATATGAATAAATACTTTCCGCGTTCTGTTTTTGTTTCTCAATAATTTCCTTTTCTATAGTGGATTTTTCTTCTTTTACCCGTTCTTTCTCTTTTGAATCTGCCAAATCAGGTTTTATATCTGTGCTGATCTTTGAAAGGTATCCTACATTATCACTATCGATACTCAATTCATCCCATTCTTTCATATGTGCAATAAAGCTATCCATTATCGGATTTAAAATATGGATATTACTTGTTATATATGATAAAAACAGAATAATATCCCCATTAGGTTGAAAACAAATATTATCAAGAATATATTTTAACTCCTCTGCACCTTTTCTTTCATTAAATATTCTGTTAAGATGTAATGCCGTAAAATATGCCAGTAAATTTTCATCACAAAATTCTATACCAAACTTTTCAGAATTCTCGCGAATAATATTTGCTTTAATAGCAGCATTATAGACAAACTTTGGTTTTATGTCGTTATCATATTGACTATTATATGTTTCAACAACACTTTCAAATTCTTCTGTAGGTAACGGATACTTTTTATTAAAATGAATATAATGAGCCACAAAGTCCAAAGCTATCATGATTTCATCTACATTTTCCTCTCCAGCATGCTTTGCTAGTCGGAACGTAATATTTGCTTCGAACACTTTACTAAATACATTACTTTCTTTCTGTGTTTTAGTATACGAAAAGCTTAAATAATAATCCACATACTGATGAATAAAATCCGGATTCAACTGAAAATATCTAATCTGATTTGTAATATCTTCATTTATTTTTCTCGTTTTTTCAGCTATATCTGTAATTTTTCTTTCCTGAAAATTAGAACAGATCCTTTCTATAAGTCTCTCCCGTTTAGCATAATAAAATGGACAGATTTTCATATAAAACATCTTACTATCAGATAATTCTTCCAATGTTTTTTCTTTAATATTAAGATTCCAATCTATTCCACCAAAGATAATAAAATGGCCAAAATTATCCTCGAATTCCTCAACAAATAATTTCCACTTTTCTTTACTTATCTTATCATATCCATCTACGATAAGAACTTTCTTTGCAGTATCAAGTTGCATGAATTCATCAAAATCGGCATTCTCACCATACTGATTTGCCAAAGCATATTTAATTACTTTAAGATTATTTTTAGGTGAAAAACTTTCTTCTTCCAAAAAAATAGGAACATAATTGTCTGATAGCATTCTACATAAGTATTTTGCCAAAATTGTTTTTCCGGATCTAGTACTTCCCTCAATAGAAATCTTTTTCTTTAAATCAAATAGTTCCATAAATTTTTCTTCTGTCGGGACACTATAATTCTTCATATCATCATTAATACTTTTTGCTTCTAATGAAGGAAAAACAAAATAATCTAAGTATCTCTCTCCTGCTCTTTCATCAATATCTGACTCAAGCCAATCTTTAAATTCCTTTGTATGCGTAAATTTGTATTTTCCTCTAAATGCCACATTATCATTTTTTAAATTTTGTACCGGTTTATAGATAGAACCGTTATAAACAAATTTATGCCCAATAAGTTTATGCTGATCTGTATTTAATAATAAGGCATTAAAACCGTGTTCTGTCTTTGTGCCATACAACGCAACACCACTTGAAACATCGACTGTATGTTTTGCATTAACAGTTTTGTTTTGGCTTAATGAGAAATGCTCATGCCCCACAAAAATCAAATTAGAGGTTTCATACAACTTATTATAAAGTGCTTGCTTTGAACCATCTGAGAACCATTCTGGACCATGATGTATAATGGAAAGCGTATAATTTTCTTAACGTACCAAATCTAATTTGTTAAGTTCTCTTTGCGGTATGTAGTGAAGCCCCTTATCCTCATTTCCATCGCATAATAAAGAAAAAGGAGCTGAATTAATTAGATTGGCCTTTATTGTGAACTTTCCAAAAGTAATCTTTCTCACATCAATCACATTTCCTTTGGTATAACATGAATTTCTTCGAGCAAATGCATAAAAATCATCCAATTGTGATAATTCAGCATAAAACTCATCACCTATTTCCTTGTCAGAAGAATAGTATCCCTTTAATTCTTCTATAGTTCTTTTAGGATTTACCACTAAATTATCATGATTTCCAGGTGTAATAAGAGTATATATTTTTTTATTTGGCAAATAAGTTTCCTTTATTTGATTTATTAATGTTCCAAGGAAATTCCCTGCTGTCTTATACTGATTAATTTCTCCGGACTGTGCTATATCCCCTGAAAAAACCAATATACATTCATCAAACTTGTCTATCTGTTTCAATCCATTTACCATAGCTGGAATATTAATATCCCTAAACTTAGTATCCTCTCTAAAATGTGCATCACTAAGATGCAAAAATAAAATTTTCATTTGTATCCCTCCTCAATTCTTATGACATCAAATAAGTGTCCATCTAAAAATTGTTTTACCCTCTATTTATGTACTTCTTTGAACTATATTCCATTTCTTTTCTCTCACCGCCATTTTCTCCTCTTATAGTATTACTTCGACGAACCTTTTTCAATCTGTACCGACTTAAAGACTTCCTTAGATATTATCGCTGGATTATTATCCGATGACAATTAATGAACTTCACTTTTACCCGAATTCAAAAGTCGAACCTCTCCCGTGTACTTGTCATTACTCAGCTTAACATCAATTGTTCGTTTATCCCGCTTTCCTTTTCCAGTTAGCGAAAGATTTTTCCGTTTTACATTTCTTTGATAATGCCCCTCAATTTTTGTCACTAAGATACAGTCTAAATATCAAATTACAATTTTCTTCATGCTTAGAGCCATAACTCTTTCTGTTATAATTTTACTGGTATTGTATACAGAATGTGGATAAACTATTATGGTTCATA
>OFOK01001469.1_pt1 | contig 17587 bp, 13 predicted proteins | sample 1542001 | NCBI WGS metagenome assembly OFOK01 (sample SAMN04209242, study PRJEB22552) | human gut metagenome | biome: gut; material: feces | host: Homo sapiens | place: USA: Oklahoma
AGGTAAGCAGTATTGGTGTCATGGACGCACCCTGAAAAAAGGCGGTATCCCGCCAAAAATCAGATGCTCTGGTAACTTAGTTGCCGAGTAGTTCACTAGAACTGTGCTCGGATAGTTCCTCTGATAGCGAAAAAGAAGATTTTCACGTGTCGATTCAGATCCGTGAAAATCTTCTTTTTATTTTAACTTTATCTTACATAAATCCCTGTATGGATTCATCCTCGCAAGCCCAATTTCAACCGCTTCACCTGTAAACGGTGCAAACTGGTTCTGCATCACAGCAAATGCCTCCCGCATTTCCGCCTGGTTCAGTCTTTTTCCCAGTGTTGTATGTGGGAACCAGGAAAATGGCTGGTATCTGCTCTGAACCCGGACACCCTCCAGGTATCTGATCTTGGTGAAAACGGTCTCTGACATCTTCTGCAAATATACATTTAAAACCGGTGCCAGATAAATGGTATGTGGCAGAAAAATCCCTACCGAACACCAGAAAATCTGTCCATTTTCCAAATCCTGTTCCATTTTCTTAAAACAGGATATTGCTTTTTCTTCCTCTGCCATATCAAATGCCGACAAAGTAATATGCGGCGGAACCTGTCCGTCAATCATCGCCGCATTGCCTGTCTTTCGTGCAATCTGTTCCATATACAACTGGATTTTCCGGTTCGTACTTTCGTCAAAATAAAGCGATATGAGGTACATGCTATCCTTTCATTCCCGCTGACTGCCGGATCATATCTTCCACTACGATATCGTAGATCTCGCCGATACTGTTACAATATTCCAGAATCTTCCATGGCTCATTTGTATGGAAATGAATTTTGATCAGGTCTTCATCTCCTACCGCGATCAGACAGTTTCCCTCAAAATGTTCGGATATATATTCTGCAATTTCATCTTCATCCAGATCTTCATCTCTTCTGTCGATCAGAAGCTGCGTATCATAACGGTATGCAAACTGATCCTCTTCTACGTCTATACTGTGTACATTTTCCATCTGTTTGTTCCTCCTTACTCAAAGTTCAAGAACAGTATAGCATATTTTTATTTGTTATCAAATGAAATATTTCTGACCATATTCCGGTTGATCAGCTGTATTCCCTTTTTCCCTGCATCCACTTTTGGAATCCGTAAAGGATTACCGGAAAATTGACGGACTTATACTTGAATGGATTACTTTTGTCGCAAATTTACGGCAGTGCACAATCTCACGAACATAGTTCGTTCGATTGACGGGCATACGCCCTATAAATAACTCAAGCCGAGGTCAAATTCCTGCTAGCAGGATTTGACCTCGGCTTTCCTTATTTGCACTGCCTATTTTTGCACAATGTTTATGATCTTCTTCGGAACGTAGATTTCTTTTACGATATTTCCTGTAAGTTTATCTGCGATTGCTTCTTTTCCGGCAGCGATTGCTTCTTCTTTTGTAGCCTCTGCGGAAATCTTGATGACTGCTCTTGTTTTTCCATTGATCTGTACCGGAATTTCGATTTCATCATCTTTCATGGCTTCTGTATCGTATTTTGGCCATCCGGCACGGAATACGCTTTCTTTGTTGCCAAGTTCTTCCCAGATTTCTTCTGCCATATGTGGTGCAAATGGTGCCAGTAATACAGCAAGGGTATCCAGAGTATCTCTGTCTACTCCGCCTTCCTTCTTAGCGATCGCAACCAGTGTATTTGTATGCTCCATGAATGCAGAAATAACGGTATTCAGGCTGAAGCTTTCCAGACGGGTTGTGATATCATAAACCAGTTTATGACGTACTTTGATCATCTCTTTGGTTGGTTTGATATCTTTATCCTTGCTGTCCATAAGCAGGTTCCAGAGTTTCTTAAGGAAACGGTATACACCATCGATTCCTCTGTCATCCCACTCTGCATCCAGTTCCGGTGGTCCTACGAAGAGTTCATACATTCTTAAAGAATCGCATCCATAATCTCTTACAAGATCATCCGGAGACACGACATTTCCTTTTGACTTACTCATCTTGATACCATTCTTACCTGTGATCATTCCCTGGTTGAACAGTTTGACAAACGGCTCATCAAAATCGATCACACCGATATCGCAAAGGAATTTAGTATAGAATCTTGAATACAGAAGGTGAAGTACTGCATGTTCTACACCACCGATATACATATCTACCGGAAGCATTGCATCTGCTTTTTCTCTGGATACAAGTTCTTCGTTGTTGTGATTATCTACATAACGCAGGAAATACCATGAAGATCCAGCCCACTGCGGCATGGTATTTGTCTCACGTTTTGCCGGTTTTCCACAAACAGGACAGGTTGTATTTACCCATTCATCGATTCCCGCAAGTGGAGATTCTCCTGTTCCTGTCGGTTCATAAGATTCTACATCCGGCAGTCTCAGCGGAAGCTGATCCTCCGGTACCGGTACAGCGCCACATTCCGGGCAGTGTACGATCGGAATTGGTTCTCCCCAGTATCTCTGACGGGAGAATACCCAGTCACGCAGCTTGTAGTTTACAGTTGCACGTCCGATTCCTCTTTCTTCGATGATATGTGGAGCTTCTTTCTTAAGGACAGAGCTTTCCATGCCATTCCATTCTCCGGAATTGATCATCGTTCCGGAAGCCTCTGTGTAAGCTTCTGTCATATTTTCGATTTCTTTACCGTCTTTTGCAATAACCTGGATGATCGGGATGTTGAACTTGGTTGCAAATTCAAAGTCACGGTCGTCATGAGCCGGTACACACATGATGGCTCCTGTACCATAATCAGCCAGTACATAATCAGAAAGCCAGATCGGTACCTTTGCTCCGTTCAGAGGGTTGATCGCGTAAGTTCCTGTAAATACACCTGTTTTTTCTTTGTCCTGCAGACGGTCTACATTAGACTTCATAGAAGAATCGAAGATATATTTTTCTACTTCTTCTTTGTGTTCCGGTGTTGCAAGCTCTGCTGCAAGCTTATGTTCCGGTGCAAGTACCATGAAGGTTGCTCCATGAAGCGTATCTGGTCTTGTTGTGTATACAGTGATCTTATCTTCTCTTCCTTCAACCGGGAAATCTACTTCTGCACCGTAAGATTTACCGATCCAGTCTGTCTGCATCTTTTTAACTTTTTCCGGCCAGTCAAGCTTATCCAGGTCATTTAACAGACGGTCTGCATATTTTGTGATACGCAGCATCCACTGACGAAGGTTCTTCTTTGTAACTTCAGCGCCGCAGCGTTCGCATTTTCCGCCTACAACCTCTTCGTTTGCAAGACCTGTCTTACAAGACGGACACCAGTTGATCGGGAATTCTTTTTCGTATGCAAGTCCTTCTTTGAACATCTTTACAAAGATCCACTGTGTCCATTTGTAGAAATCAGGATCTGTTGTATTGACTTCCATATCCCAGTCATAAAGAGCTGAGATCTCGTTGATCTGACGTTTGATATTTGCGATGTTTGCTGCTGTCGATTTTGCAGGATGGGTTCCCATCTTGATCGCATAGTTTTCAGCCGGAAGACCGAATGCATCCCATCCCATCGGATGAATGATGTAATATCCCTGAAGCAGTTTGTAACGGCTCCATACATCAGAGATAACATAGCCTCTCCAGTGTCCTACATGAAGACCATTGCCTGACGGATACGGGAACATGTCCAGACAATAATATTTCTTTTTCGGGTTGCCGTTTTCATCCACCTTCGGATTGACCGGATTCTCAGCCCATTTTTCTTTCCATTTCTTTTCGATTGCCTTATGATTGTAAGGTACTGCCATTTTTCTTTCCTCCTGGTATTGTTTCAGTATGAAAAAAAGTGTCTTAACCTTTTATTTAGCAGGAAATTCCATCAGGATTTCCTGTTAAATAAAAATCTTTCGCCTCTTTTGATAAATTCAAAGAGACGAAAGATTAAATTCCGTGGTACCACTCTTCTTCGCCGCATCCCGGTAACATAACTTACGGTGCAGCGCACTTGTGATTCTATAACGGGAATTCCCGCTTCTGCCTATCTGAAAACCGTTCAGCAGAAGAACTCAAAGGCGAGTTCAAAGATCTGATCTGCTGCCTTGCACCGCCCGGCAGCTCTCTGTACAGACTCTAATCTTTTACTGATCCTTATCCTTGTTTTTTTCATATACTCTGTTATTATAAAAATAAATACAAGTTCCGTCAAGAGATTCTTGATTGTTTTTTACGAATTCTTGATTATTTTTACCATTTAAAATTGATTTCCGTTATCTCTCAGCCATTTTCTATATTTTTTATAGTCCGGCATCCACGTCGCCACGACCTTCCAGAATGCAGCAGAATGATTCATTTCTCTACGGTGTGCCAGCTCATGCACCACAACATAATCCAGAACTCCCGGAGGCATCAGTACCAGCTTCCAGTTGTAATTGAGATTCCCAACGCTGCTGCAGCTTCCCCATCTGGTCTTCTGCTCCCGGATGGAAATACGCCCATAGGTCACACCCATTTTCCGGGCATAGTATCCGGTTCTTGCACCTAATACTTCTCTTGCCAGATTCCGGTAATATTTCTTTTCAGCTTCCGGCATCTCTCTCTTTTCCTGTCGCTTCATTGCATTTTCCTTCTGAAGCTTCACCTTCTGCCGGATCCAGTTCTCTTTTTCCAGAAGAAACCGTTCGATCCGCTTTTTCTCACAGGAATAAGGTGCACGGACCGTCACATTTCCTTCCCGGTCAACTTCGATTCCGATACTTCTTCGGTTTGATCGGATCAGGCGATATTCTATGTCCACGACCGGATCACCTCCAGAAAACGTTCCCCGTATTTTTCAAACTTAAATTCTCCGACACCGGATACTTCCATCATCCCTGCCTTATCCTTCGGCTGATCGATACACATCTGCACCAGCGTCTTGTCAGAAAATACAATATACGGCGGAACCTTTTCTTCTCTCGCGATTTCAGCACGCAGGGCGCGCAGGATTTCGAAAGACTCTGCCTGCTCTTTGTTCAGAACCAGTCCCGCAGTCTTCTTCACCTTTTTCTTCGGTGCGGTCTTCGCCTCTTTCTCCGGTTCTTTTGCCATCTTCATGGAAAATGTCTCCTGCCCTGCGATCAGCGCTTCTGATTTTTCAGTCAGCTTCACGATCATATAAGAATCCGGGGTGGTCTTCAGATATCCCTCTACCAGAAGCTGGTTGAAGATCTGCCGGAGCTTCCATGAAGGCGTCTTAGAGAGTACTCCGTAAGCCAGACTGGCACTCATGCCATACTGCCGGATCTTCGTATTATTTGCCCCATGTACCGTATCCAGAATTACATTGATGCCGTAACGCTGATGACTCTCTTTTACACACATGGCAAGTATTCTTGCCTCTGTCGTCATATCCACGGTATCAAACTGTGTCTTACAGTTGGAACAGTTTCCACAGTAATTACTGCCGTATTCTCCAAAATACCGCAGAATATAATCACGCAGACATTCCTTTGTAAAACAATAATAAGTCATCTTTTTCAGGCGCTCCTGATCCCGCTCCATCACGATCCGGCGCGTCAGTTCATCCAGTTCCTGATTGTCGCGGTTGTTCTCAATGAACATCTGGTTTGTGATCACATCCTGTCCACTATATAAAAGCAGGCACTCCCCCGGCTCACCGTCCCGGGCGCAGCGTCCCACTTCCTGATAATAGGACTCCAGATTCTTCGGCATATTATAATGCACGACAAAGCGGACGTTGGATTTATCAATTCCCATCCCGAATGCATTCGTCGCCACCATGATCTGCTTCCGGTCATAAATGAAATCATCCTGATTATCACGTCGCTCCCGGTCTGTCAGTCCCGCATGATACCTGGTCACAGAAAACCCATCCATTTCCAGAAGTGCGCAAGTTTCCTCCACCTGCTTTCTGGTCAGGCAGTAGACGATCCCGCACTGATCCGGATGCTCCTCAACAAATGCTTTGAGTGCGGCATATTTATTCTTTGGGGACTGTACCGCAAGGAACAGATTCGGTCTGTCGTAACCTGTCATTACTACTTCCGGATCCTCCAGCATCAGGATATCGATCATATCCTCTCTTACTTCTTTCGTCGCTGTTGCAGTAAATGCACTCACAACCGGCCGCCTCGGAAGACGCTCTACAAACTCTGTAATCTTTAAATAGCTTGGCCGGAAATCCTGTCCCCACTGGGAAACACAGTGCGCTTCATCGACTGCGATCATAGAAATATCCACGCTCATAGCAAAATCCATAAACTCCGCAGTCTCCAGCCGCTCCGGTGCCACATAGATGATCTTATATCTTCCTTCTTTTGCAAAGGCAAGTGCCTTCCGGTACTGCCCCATAGTCAGGGAACTGTTCAGATAGGCTGCATGAACCCCTGCCTGGTTGAGGGATGCCACCTGATCTTTCATAAGAGAAATAAGGGGAGATATCACAAGTGTAATACCTCCCATCATCAGAGCCGGAATCTGAAAACAGATGGACTTTCCGGCTCCCGTTGGCAGTATGCCGAGTACATCCCGCCCGGACAGGATCGCATTGATCAGCTTCTCCTGTCCCGGCCGGAACCCGTCATAGCCAAAAAATTGCTTTAATACTTGAAATTTATCCAAGATATACTACCTCTTCTTCCGGTTTCTCTGCGGATTCCATCTCCAGCATATAAAGAACCGGCTGCTTTGGAACCATCGGACGGTACGCTTCGTACTCGAACTTGACGGTTACTTTTTTCCAGCTTCTCTGTGTGATCTGCGCTGCCCTTCCAAGATTACACGGATATCCATAGAAACGGATATCATCTGCGCAGCAGGTCATGATCTGTCTTCCCGGAATCAGCATATTTGCCGGCATTCCCTTCGGACGGAAAAGCTGTGCAAGGAAGGTGATCTTCTTGTGCTCATAGCGCTCCGGATGCTCATATGCATCCACATACCAGGTACCAAAGTCCACATCATCAATAAAGATATGGTCTGCTTTCAGATCATATGGCAGATCCTCTTCTGTCTGCGGGATAATATTGCCATCCACGCCTTCAAAGATCAGCTGTGCCTGTGGGTTCTGAATCTTAAGGGCACGTCTGAACGCACTTCGGTCTGTATTTTCCCCACAACGGTTGATGATAATCAGCTCAGATTCTGTAAGCTGGTTCATCAGCATATTCCGCATATTCTTCAGGTACATGTCCAGGGTCTCACCGCTAACCGTTGAGTACACACCCTGGATCTCCCAGTTGCGTGGAAAATCTTCATCCAGGATCTCCTGCAGATCCCAGGTTCCATTGTACTCAATGATCACCTGGACCGGATGATAGATCTTCTCACAGTTTTCAAAGAAAGTTTTATTTAACTTTTCTCTTTCTTCTATATTGAAGAGGAACATTCCGTTCTCATCCAGATATTTTTCCGAGTACTCTTCCTCTCCCTCTTCACACTGCAAAAGCAATGTCGGACCTTCTTCGATCCATTCCTGTTTCATCAGTGTGTCCTTGATAAATGTTGTTTTTCCACTGTCCAGAAATCCTGTACAGATATATACCGGTGTTGTCATCGCCGCTTGCTCCTCCTAGATATGGAATAACTTAACCAGGTCTTCTTCTTTGAGATCTGTTCCGATCACGCATACACGTCCTGTGTAATCAGCCTGTCCCTCACGGACTTCATATTCTTCCGGAACCATATCAAACTGCTTCCAGGAACCGTCTGCCATCTGGATAATTCCTTTGGAACGAAGTACTGTTCCGTAAGCATCTGTCTCAGATAATGCTTTCAACAGGTAATCCAGTTCTTCTTCTGTATACTTGTGGGCAGTCTCCTTGCCCCAGCTTGTAAATACTTCATCTGCATGATGATGGCCTTCGTGTCCGTGGTGATGGTCATGGCATCCGCAGGTGCAGTTCTCATCATGTTCATGATGATGCTCATGTTCCTCATGGTCGTGATCATGATGGTGTTCATGGTCATGGTCGTGGCATCCGCAGGTGCAGTTCTCATCATGTTCATGATGATGCTCATGCTCCTCATGCTCGTGGTCGTGATGATGTTCGTGGTCATGATCATGGTCATGTCCGCAGCCACATTCGTCATCATGATGATGGTGATGCTCGTGGTCGTCATGCTCATGTGCATGTTCTTCCAGGATACCTTCGATCTCAGCGCCATGCTGCAGGGCATGCAAAACAGCATCTTTTCCAAGTTCTTCCCAAGGTGTGGAAATAATGGTTGCCTCTGCATTTTTCTCACGCAGCATATGCACGCACTCTTCTACCTTTTCATCTGTCATCATCTGGGTACGGCTGATAACGATCGTAGATGCATGCTCTACCTGGTTATTGAAGAATTCTCCGAAGTTCTTGAGATAGATCTTTGCTTTCTTACCGTCAACAACTGTGATTCTTCCATCGATCTCAATATCTGCCTCGTCTTTGACACCTTCGATTGCTTTTACAACATCAGAAAGCTTTCCAACTCCTGAAGGTTCGATGATGACACGGTCCGGTGTATAATCTGCAAGTACTTTCTGAAGTGCTTTACTGAAATCCCCCACCAGTGTACAGCAGATACATCCTGAGTTCATCTCTGTGATCTCAACACCGGCATCTTTTAAGAATCCGCCATCAATACCGATCTCCCCAAATTCGTTCTCGATCAGGACCAGTCTTTCTCCCGGAAATACATCCTCGATCAGTTTCTTGATGAATGTTGTCTTTCCTGCTCCCAGGAAACCAGAAATAATATCAACTTTCGTCATTTTTCGTTCCTCTTTTCTTATTATTATAATTTCATAAATTAGCCTTTTCTAACTGCAAATTGTTTCCGAGCTATATCGTATCACATTTCTTTAAAAGATGCAAATAAATAGCTTGTTAATGCATTGTGATTAGTGTATAATAGTTTTATAAAATCTCGTACTTTTTTAGTACAAATTCATAAACAAAGGAGACTTGATAATATGGTTAATTTATTGACAGGCCCAAAAGGAAGCGGAAAAACCCAGCAAATGATCGAACGTGCTAACGAAGCTGTAAAGACATGTGAAGGAAACGTATTCTTCATCAAGAAGAGCCACAGAGATACATACAGCTTATCTTTCAACATCAGAGCGATCTGCATGGATGACTATGATGTAATCACCAATACCGATGAATATCTTGGATTTATTTACGGTATGTTAAGCGCAGACCATGATATCAAAGCAATCTTTATCGACGGTATTTTAAAGCACGCCGACATCACACTTGAGAACATTCCTTCTTTCATCGAAACACTGAAAAAGATCTCCAAAGAAAATGATGTAGATTTTTATGTCAGCATCAGTGCAACGAATGAACAGCTTGGTAATGTAAATTTTGAAGATTGTACACTCCTTAACTAAGATAGACATTATCCAAAAGGAGGGATGAAGATTTTCTGTAAATCTTCATCCCTCCTTTTATGGTTTTCCAAATGTGACAGAGCACATTCTTTTTATGCTATGATACCAGGGTCAAAAGGTCAGAAAGCCGATGCAAGCTTGCTTGCAAGAGGATTTTTGCACTCTCGCAATCTGGTATCAAAGGGGTCAAAATACCTTTTGACCCCAACATCATGCTATTTCAAAGACAAAACCGTATTTGCCTTATCCCCTTTTGCATACTCCAGTTTTACATCATCTCCCACATTGTACTTGATGATCTCAATAAAATCGACTACCGATACATCAAAAATCTCATCTGATCCTTCCAGCATAATGTAGTAATGAGAATCTCCATCTATAACACCCTGGGCGATTTTCGTGATCTTTCCTTCGATCGTGCCGGTATCCATCTTCACTTCTTCTTTTTCCTTGATTCCATTGGTAAGAAGCAGATTATTGTAGGATTCTTCACATGCACTTACCGTGTCTCCGATCGCAACAACCTGGTACTTCTGGACATTGACCATTGCATACTTTTTCACAAGTCCTGCATCATCCTTAAGTGCCATAAAGTAAGTCGGCTCCCCGGAAATGTTAAGCAGCAGCGGGAAAGTCGCCCGATACTTCAGGTTCTGTACCTGTCCTTCTGCCGATGCCATCGCAGAATCCTCGATCGCACCTGCCACCGGATAATACTTTGTCTCCATAGTTCTCTGGTTCATCAGAACAAATCCCACATTGGACTGGTCACTGTTTACAGAAGTTACTCCCGTGTACACCCATACATCATCATCAATCGCCAGATAATTATATCCGTTTGTTGTCTTCAGACAATCTTTCTGGCTGAGTACACTGTTAAAATACCCATGCTTTAACGTGCCATAATAATCATAAAGCTGTACCAGAAGATCTGCCGAATAGGCTCGGTCGATCCATTCCGGGACTTCATCGATCCTGTAGTCCTGCATTTCGCCGGTGATCGCATTGCAGAGCACCACATGTCCTACCGTTTCTCCTCCGAAAAGACCGATATTATACTTTTTGACCGGTGCTACCCAGTATGGAACACCATTATCATCAATTTCAAAACTAAGGTCTCCGTAAATATAAGTCGGATGCGCAAAACGAAGATGACGGTAAATATTTCTTCCAAAATGCTCGCTGGTCGAATACTTCATTCCCTGCTCCAGCTTTACCATCTCCGTTGTCTGACTTGCCATATCGATCCGGATATATGCAGGAAGCCCATCTTTCCGATTGGTAAACCATTTAATCAGATTCGCATATTTCAAAGGTGACACACGGACCGGACGATCCTTGTAGTTGATCTGACTGTAGATATCGTCCACCTCAAACTGGGATACCATATCTGACATGCTTCCCATCTTCCGGTCTCCTAAAAGCTGCGCAGACTCCTTATCCAGAAGCGGGATCTGGTCAAAGGAAAGCTCCTCGATATCTTTTGTGAATTCGCCCTCTTCTACCTTCAGAAGCTGTTGGTATTTCTTCGCATTCACAATCGGTGAAGAAAGAATGGTTCCGGCCAGATAAATCACTAACAAAAGAATAAAAAGACGGACACACCATTTGAAACCTTTGGATTCTTTCATCTCCTTCAGATCAATCGCTCCGTATCGCAAGCCTTTTTTTCCTGCAAGCACAAGACCGACCGCAAGCACCAGAACAAGCACAAAATACCACACTCCGGAAGAATGGATATTAAAAGCCGGCAGTGATACATAATACCAGATTCCTGCTGCCACTAAAAGCAGCAGAAAACTGATCGCTATATTTTTCTTTTTCATAAATTCTCCTTTTCATCGTTTTGCCTTACCAAAGCTGTCTTAGAATTTTCTACTCCAAAGTGACGGCGAGAACAGCATCAGGAACGGGAAGATCTCCAGTCGTCCGATCAGCATATCCACGCAGAACACAATCTTCGAGAAGTCTGAGAACTTCGCAAAATTTTCCACCGGTCCTACCAGATTCAGTCCCGGTCCTACATTATTAAGTGTAGTAAGCACTCCGGTAAATGAAGTAGTAAAATCAAAGTTATTGATCGAGATCAGAAGCACGGATACGATCAGGATTAGTATATACGCAATAAAGTATATATATACCCCCCGCATCGTCTCTTCTTTCACTTTTTTACCATTTACTTTTACGATATTGACTGCTTTCGGATGGATCATAGTTTTCAGCTCCCGGCGGATGCTTTTTACCAGGATCAGAAGTCTTGATACTTTGATACCACCGCCTGTTGAACCGGCAGAAGCACCGATTACCATCACAAGAAGCAGAACACATTTGGAAAGCTCCGGCCACTTGTTGAAATCTGCCGTCACAAATCCAGTTGTCGTGATCACGGATGCCACCTGGAACGCCGCATAGCGGAATGCCTTTAAAAGAGAATGATAACCTCCAGCGATATTGCAGGTGATCACAACGGTTGCTCCTGCAATGATTCCCAGGTAAGCACGCAGCTCCTCATTCTTAAATACACTCTTAAATTCTTTCAAAAGCAGAAAGAAATACAGATTAAAATTGATACCAAACAGGATCATAAATACGGTGATCACACCATCAATGTAGGCACTGTTGAAGTGTGCCACACTTGCATTGTAGCCGGAAAATCCTCCGGTACCGGCAGTACTGAATGCATGTGTCACTGCGTCAAACAAATTCATCCCTCCTGCCAGAAGAAAAACTACCTCAATTGCAGTCAGTGCAAAATACATTCCATACAGGATCCTTGCGGTTCCTCTTGCCTTTGGAACCAGTTTATCTGCCTCTGGCCCCGGAACTTCCGCACGCATCAGATGCATGGAATTCTTCTCATCCAGAGAGGTAAGTACCATAACAAATACCAGCACTCCCATTCCACCAACCCAATGTGTCAGGGAACGCCAGAAAAGAATTCCTTTCGGAAGTCCTTCAATCTCAGTCAGGATCGTAGAACCTGTCGTCGTAAATCCGGATACTGTTTCAAAAAAAGCATCCACATAGCTTGGAATACTTTTACTGAGTACAAATGGAAGTGCACCTGCAAGTGACCAGAAAATCCAGGCCGTTGCAACAATGATCAGACCTTCTTTGGCATAAATCGTCATGTTCTCCGGGCATTTTCTGCCAAACAGCAGATAAATTGCCGTCAGGATCGCAGCTGTAATCAGAAAATAAACCGATGTGTGCTCGCCATAAATAATTCCAACCATCATCGGAAGCAGCATCAGCAGTCCCTCTGCTCCCATCATCTTGCTGATGATATAGCGTATCATTTTCACATTCATTTCTTTTCACCCCTATTGCTCAGCCAGAATATCTGTGATATCCTTAACTTTCTTCTGGGTTGTAACGATTACAACACTGTCGCCCACCTGAATGGATTCATCCCCGTCCGGAATAATAATCTGCCGTTTTCTTCCGATACATGCGATCAGATTGTTCGGCTTCAGTTCCAGATCCTTAAACGGGATATCTGTATATTCTGTTTTTTCTTTGATAATAAATTCCAGTGCTTCTACTCTTCCGCCAACCAGCTGATACATAGATTCAACATTGACATTCTTGAGAGAATTCTGGCGTGCACGCACATAACTCATGATCGCATCTGCTGTTGCAGTCTTTGCCGATACGATCAGATCGATCCCAAGTTCCTCGACAAGCTGGGCACGTCCGTCTTCGTTGACCTTTGCCACGATCTTGTCCACACCTTTTGTCTTTGCAAAAAGTGCAAGGATAATATTCTCCTCATCCATACCGGTCAGGCTGACCAGGGCATCTGCCTGTTCAATCCCTTCTTCGATCAGAAGGTCATGGTCTGCGGCATTCCCACAGATGATCGTCGCTTTCGGAAGCTGGTCGCAGAGATCTTCGCATTTCTTCCAGTCCTGCTCAATGATCTTAACCTGCATACCAAGTCCTAAAAGCTGTTTTGCCAGATAATATCCGACTTTTCCCCCACCACAGACCAGAATATTCTTCGGCTCTTTCCGCTTTCCGATCAGATGGAAAAATTCTTCAATATATTTGTGGGATGCAACAATATGAAGCCGGTCTCCATCATGGATGACAAAATCACCATTCGGGATGATCACTTCCGATCCACGTCTTACAGCACATACCAGAACTTTGATCTGGAACTTGCGGTAAAGCTCAGCAAGCGATACTCCGCCCAAATGGCTTCTTTCTTTGACAATGAATTCTACCATTTCGACTTTTCCCTTCATAAAAGTCTCTACCTTTGCAGTATCCGGAAGAAGGATCGATCTGGAAATCTCAAATGCAGCCGCAAGTTCCGGGTTGACAGCCATACTCAGTCTTAAGTCCTCTTTCAAAAGATCGATCTGCTGATAATAGATCGGATTCCTTACACGGGCGATCGTGTGCTTTGCCCCCAGTCTCTTTGCGAGCAGGCAGCTCAGCATATTCAGTTCGTCTGTCGATGCACATGCCACAACAAGATCAGCGCCCGGCACTCCTGCTTCTTTCTGCACTTTCGCATCTGCACCATCTCCGGTAATGCAGAGAATATCAAGCTGATTCAGTGCTTCTTTTAATTTCCCCTCATTCTGGTCAATCAAAACCACATCGTAATTTTCTTCGGATAACTGTATGGTCAGTTTATGACCAACCTTCCCGTCCCCAATAATTACAATTTTCATTTTTCTTTTCCTCTACTTTTTCTCTTAATACTAAACCTTTAATACTAAAATTGTATAAAATACCAATGTGACAGCCGAAGCTGCCACCATCATAATATGTATACCACTTTTAGTACGAAAGTACAATAGAAAAAACCGGGATTTTCTCCCGGCTTTTCCTTATTCTTATTCTTCAGCTGCACGCTTTTCAATTTCTTTTTCCTGTACATCTGCCGGAGCCTGTTCATAACGGGCAAATTCATACGAATAGCTTCCTCGTCCACCTGTCATAGAACGAAGTGTTGTGCAATATCCAAACATGCCTGTCATCGGTACATCCGCTTCAATTACCTGATATCCGCCTGACTGTGGATTCATTCCAAGAACACGGCCACGTCTCTTGTTCAGATCTCCCATAACGTCTCCGGTATAATCATCCGGAACGGTTACTTTCACAGATGCGATTGGCTCAAGAAGAACCGGTCCTGCTTCCATAAATCCTTTCTTAAATGCCTGGATCGTCGCAGTCTTAAATGCCATTTCAGAAGAATCTACCGGATGGTAAGATCCATCATACAGAGTTGCTTTCACACCAACTACCGGATATCCGGCGAGAGGTCCTTTTAATACAGATTCCTGCAATCCTTTTTCAACCGCCGGGAAGTAGTTCTTCGGAACAGCACCTCCGACTACTTCTTCCTGGAATACATACGGTGTATCCAGATCTCCGGATGGTTCAAAACGCATCTTAACATGTCCATACTGTCCATGTCCTCCGGACTGTTTCTTATACTTGGTATCTACATCCGAGTTCTTGCGGATCGTCTCACGGAACGCAACTTTTGGTGTCTCCAGTCTGATTCCGACTTTGTAACGCTCTGCCAGCTTGCTTGCTGTCACTTCCAGATGCTGGTCACCCATTCCATAAATCAGTGACTGGCGGTTCTCACTGTCATTTACCACTTTCAGTGTCACATCCTCTGCCATCATCTTCGCAAGAGCCTGTGATACCTTGTCCTCATCACCTTTGTTATTCACTACATACTTCATATATGTATACGGTTTGGAGTATTCGGTTCTTCCATAAGATACCGGTGTATTTTTTGTTGAAAGGGTATCCCCTGTCTTTGTACTTGTCAGTTTTGCAATCGCTCCGATATCACCTGCAAACAGTTCCTGAACTTCTACCGGTTTGTTGCCGGATAAGGTGTAGATCTTGCCGATCTTTGCTTCTGCATCTGACTCCGGATTGTAAAGGACATCATCCCCCTTTAATACACCGGAACATACTTTTACGAAAGAATATTTTCCGATAAACGGATCTACCATGGTCTTGAATACATATGCGGTCTTTGCGGCTGCAAAATCATGATGTGCTTCAAAGATCTCATTGGTCTTACGGTTGATGCCTACGCATTCACGGTATTCCGGACTTGGGAAAAATCTTACGATATCAGACAGTAAGTTTGCAACACCCTGTGCCTGAACATTGGATCCCATTGCTACCGGAACGATATCTCCGTCCATAACTTCTGTTCTCATGGCAGAGCGGATCTCTTCAACCGAGAATTCATCTCCCTCAAAATAACGTTCCATAAATGCTTCACTGGTCTCTGCCACTGCTTCAAGAAGCTTCTCTCTGTAAATCTGCAGGTTCGGCAGACAGTAATCCGGAATCTCACACTCTTCTCTCTGTCCAAGTCCGGTGTATCTTCTACCTGCATTCTTGATAACATTGACATAACCTACTAATTTCTCGTTCTCACGGATCGGTTGGAAATGTGGTGCAATCACTTTACCGTATCTTGCGGTCAGATCTTCAACAACCTGACGGAAGCTGGCATCATCCACATCCATCTCAGTAACATAGATCATACGCGGAAGATTATACTTATCACAGAGCTCCCATGCTTTCTCGGTTCCTACCTGCACACCGGCTTTTCCGGAAACAACGATAACAGCTGCATCGGCTGCGCTGACTGCTTCTTCCACTTCTCCGACAAAATCAAAATATCCAGGTGTATCAAGGATATTAATCTTTGCTTTTTCCCATTCAATCGGAATCAGACTTGTGCTAAGTGAGAATTTACGTTTCTGTTCTTCTTTATCAAAATCACTGATCGTATTACCGTTCTCAACAGATCCCATACGATTTGTTGCTCCAGATACATAAGCCATCGCTTCTGCCAGACTGGTCTTTCCGCTTCCCCCATGTCCTAAAAGGACCACGTTTCTAATTTCATCCGTTCTGTAAACCTTCATGCTTGCTGCCTCCTTGCTAAAGTTTCTCATGGATATATTGTACTAAACTTTCTATAAAAACACAACTATTTTATAGAATTTCAACAAAAACTTTCACTTTTACACTTTAAAGTATTGCTTTATTGACAGATAGCCTGTTTTCCTATATTATGAAAGGTAGACTATCACGAAAGGACGAAAGATTATGAAACAGAAAAAAATCGGATTTATCGGACTCGGACTCATTGGGGGCTCTATTGCAAAGGCGATCCGGCGATATTATCCGGATTATGAGATTGTCGCTTTCGACAAGAATAGAGAAACTCTGGCACTTGCCACACAAGAATCCATCATCAATGTGGCCTGTACCTCAATCGATGATAATTTCCGAGGCTGCAACTACATCTTCTTATGTGCCCCGGTCGCTTTCAACACTGCATATTTAAAGCAGATGATGCCTTACCTGCATGATGATATGATCCTGACTGACGTCGGAAGTGTCAAAACTCCGATCCATGACGAGATCATCCGGCTGGGACTGGAGGATTACTTTATCGGAGGACACCCGATGGCCGGTTCCGAAAAGAGTGGTTTTGCCAATTCCAAACCAATCCTGATTGAGAACGCTTACTTTGTTCTCACCCCTTCCGCCAAAGTAGCGAAAAAAAAGGTTGATGCATACGCATCTTTCGTAGAATCCTTGCGTGCACTTCCAATCGTACTGGATTATCATGAACACGACATCGTCACCGGCACGATCAGCCACTTGCCACATATCATTGCCGCAAGTCTGGTCAACTTTGTCAGAGACACCGACACCAAGGATGAGCTGATGAAAACCCTCGCCGCCGGCGGCTTTAAGGACATTACGCGAATCGCCTCTTCCTCACCGACCATGTGGGAACATATCTGTGCACAGAATCAGAGTAATATTTCCCAGATCCTTGGAAATTATATCGAAACATTAAATGAAGCGAAAAAACTGGTTGATGCCGGAGACTCCCAGGGAATCTACGATATGTTCGACCATTCCCGGAACTACCGCAATTCCATGCCAAACGGTTCTGCCGGCCCGATCAAGCGTGCATTCGAGATCTACTGTGACATCCCGGATGAAGCCGGTGTGATCGCCACCATTGCGACCATCCTCGCTTCTAATGCACTCAGCATTAAGAACATCGGAATCGTTCATAACCGTGAATTTGAAGAAGGCGTACTCCGCATCGAATTCTATGACAGCATCTCCTGTGAGAAGGCAGTAGCACTTTTGCAGAAGCATCGTTATATTGTTTATGAGCGTTAATAATTAAATGATGATACCAGGGTCAAAAGGTCAGAAAGCCGATGCAAGCTTGCTTGCAAGAGGAT
>OFOK01001473.1_pt1 | contig 17560 bp, 15 predicted proteins | sample 1542001 | NCBI WGS metagenome assembly OFOK01 (sample SAMN04209242, study PRJEB22552) | human gut metagenome | biome: gut; material: feces | host: Homo sapiens | place: USA: Oklahoma
GGCGGATCGAAAAAATATATCAGCTCAACCGGGAAGAAATGGTGCTTGTGATCCGCACGTACACGGATCATCTGAAGCTCCTGCTTTCCGCCCGGGCCAACAGCGCCCGGATCCATTTCACCCGGTTCATGCCGGAAAATCCCAAACAGCCTCCCATGCTGTGCATGCTGATGCGCAAGCGACTGCAGAGTGCCCGGCTGGTGCGCCTGGAGCAGCAAGGGCTGGAACGCGTCTTATGTTTGGTGTTCGACGCAGTAAACGAGCTGGGAGACCATGTGGAGCTGCGGCTGTATATGGAGGTGATGGGCCGCTACAGCAATATCATTTTTGTGGATGAAAAAGGAAGAATCATCGACGCCCTGAAGCGGGTGGATGCGGAAATGACCTCAGAACGGTTGGTGCTGCCGGGGCTTTCCTATGAGCTGCCGCCTCCGCAGGACAAGCTCTGTCTTCCGGAATCCACCCTGGAGGAGGCTGTTGAACGTGTCTGTTCCGCGAAAGAGGGGACGGAGCTTTCAAAGGCCATACTCAATTCCCTGCAGGGCGTTTCCCCTATCGTGTGCCGGGAGCTGGCCTATAAAACGGGCAGGGGAGCGGAACTCAGGGTGGGAGAGATGGCTGAAGAGCAGCGGCAGAGGTTCCGGTTTTTTCTGGGGCGGCTGCAGGAGCAGATGTGCGAAATTTCCGGCGAACCCTATATGGCGGTGAATCTTTCCGGCAGGCCGGTGGATTTTACCTATTTTAATGTGGAACAATACGGCACCGGTGCAGTAGTTGTAAAGCAGGAGAGTTTTTCCGTCCTGCTGGACGCCTTTTATGACGAAAGGGACCGACAGGAGCGCATGCGGGTGCGGTCTCAGGATCTGCTGCGGCTGCTTTCCAACGCTTCGGAACGCCTGAGCAATAAGATCAATAAACAGAAAGCGGAGCTTTCCGCCTGCGCCAGGCGGGATGAACTGAAGACCTACGGGGAGCTTCTCAGCGCCAATCTGTACCGGCTGGAAAAAGGGGCGCCTTTTGCAGATCTGGAAAATTACTGGGAGGAAGGGATGCCTCTGGTGCATGTTCCCATGGATCCACTGCTGACGCCCTCTGAAAACGCCCAGAAGTATTTCAAGGAATACAGGAAGGCCAAAACCGCCGAAGAAAAGCTGACGGAGCAGATCGCGCAGGCCGCCCAAGAACTTGAATATATCGATACGGTCTTCGATGAACTGAGCCGGGCGGAGACGGAGCGGGATCTTTCGGAGATCCGGCAGGAGCTGGTAGAAGAAGGCTACGTGCGCCGGGCCAGAGGAAAACAGCGGCCCCAGGCCGCTGCAGCTCCTCTGCGGTTTGTTTCCAGCGAGGGCTTTCGGATCCTAGTGGGCCGCAATAACCGCCAGAACGATAAGCTCACCCTGAAAACAGCCAATAACAGGGACTATTGGTTCCATACAAAGAATATTCCCGGTTCCCATACAATTCTTGTGACGGAAGGGCGGGAGCCTGGGGAAGTATCTCTTCGGGAGGCAGCCATGCTGGCGGCATGGCACAGCCGGGGGAGGGATTCCTCCCAGGTGCCGGTGGATTATACCCAGGTGCGCCATGTGAGCAAGCCTTCCGGGGCCAAGCCCGGTATGGTGATCTATGTGGACTACAATACGGTGTATGTTACGCCGGAGGAAACGCTGGTTTCCCGGCTGGAAGAAAAGGAATGAAGCGAAGCCGCTGTTTGGTTTCAGCGGCGGTTTTGGAAAGATCCTCCGGCCTGCGGCTGAAAAGGCAAGCGTATGTTTTGAGGGGAAGGGGCGAAAAAGCATGGAACGGAATAGACTGAAGGAATATGAAAACGGGAAGGCTTTTGACGCATATCTCTACTATGGAGCTCATCTGTTGGAGGATGGGGAGGGTTACCGGTTCTGCGTATATGCCCCCAGGGCCAGGAGAGTGGAGCTCATCGGGGAGTTCAACGGCTGGCAGGGGCAGCCCATGGAGTATGAAATGGGGAACTGGAACGCTGTTTCCCGGGACGCTCTGCCCGGAATGCTGTATAAATTCCGGATTTATCAGCAGGACGGCAGGGTGCTGGATAAGGCGGATCCATTTGCTTTCAGCACGGAAGTACGTCCGGGCACGGCCTCAAGGCTGACGGAGACTCTCTCGTATCCTTTCCGGGATGAGGAGTGGATGGCCTCTCGGGATAAGGGATACAACAGGCCGGTTTCTATTTATGAGGTGCACGCGGGTTCGTGGAAGCGCTGCGGGGATGGCAGCTGGCTCACCTATGGGGAACTTGCTGAGGAGCTTCTTCCCTATCTTCTTGAAAATCATTTTACGCATGTGGAGTTCCTGCCTCTGAGCGAGCATCCCTTCGACGGTTCCTGGGGCTACCAGACCAGCGGCTTTTTCAGCCCCACATCCCGCTATGGGACTCCTGAAGAACTGGCGGGGCTGGTGGATCTGTTTCACCGGAACGGTATCGGAGTGATTTTTGATTTTGTTCCCACTCACTTTACGGTGGACGATTTTGCTCTCAGCCGGTATGACGGTATGGCTCTTTATGAATATGCCCAACCGGAAATCGGCTACAGCCAATGGGGCTCCTGCAATTTTGACTACTATAAGGGTGTGGTGAAAAGCTTTCTCCAATCCGCCGCAGATTATTGGCTCACTGTTTTTCATGGGGACGGCCTGCGTATGGATGCGATCAGCCACGCTATCTACTGGCAGGGGCAGGAAAACCGGGGAATTAACGTGGGTGGAGTGGAGTTCCTGCGGGGAATGAACAAAGGGCTTCACGAAAGGCATCCAAGCGCAGTATTGATTGCAGAGGATTCCAGCAATTATCTGAAGGTGACGGCCCCTGTGGAATATGAGGGCCTGGGTTTCGATTACAAATGGGATATGGGCTGGATGAACGATACGCTCTGCTTTTTGGAGCTCCCCTTTGGGGCGAGAAGCTCAGCGGGCGGAAGCCTGAAATTCTCTATGGCTTATTTTCAAAACGAGCTGTATCTTTTGCCTTTGTCCCACGATGAAAATGTCCATGGGAAAAAGACGATTCTGGATAAAATACAGGGAACCTATGAGCAGAAATTTTCTCAGGCAAGGTCATTGTATACATATATGTTTTGCCACCCCGGGAAAAAGTTGAATTTTATGGGGAATGAGCTTGGCCACTTCCGGGAATGGGACGAAAACAGGGAGCTGGATTGGGAACTTACGGCTTATCCTATCCACGACAGCTTCCGGAGATATTTCCGGGAGCTGGGAAATCTTTACCGGAGCCACCCTGCCCTATATGAAAACGAATATGATCTTTCGAGCTTCAGCTGGGTGGAGGTCCCCGCCTATGATTCCTGCCTTCTGGCTTTTACACGCCGTTCTCAGGAAGAAGAGCTTTTGATCCTGATCAATTTTTCTTCCAGAGGCTACCCGGGTCTTCTGGTTCCCTGCGGCGAGGGAGAATTTACAGAGCTTATCAACAGCGACGCTTATACATGGGGCGGTTCTGGTATGATCAATGAGAAGCCTCTGCGGGCGAAGAAAAGGGGGAAGGGTGAAACGGCATCCATCCGCCTGCAGCTGGCGCCGTTCGCTTCTGCCGTTTTTTTGCGCAAACGGCGTGATTTCGGGAAAGGGAAGTAAAATGAAAGAGATCGAAGCTAACAAAAGAGCTTGGGCCCAGCTTTCCCGGGAGCATTATGAGACCTTCAAAAAAGCCTATGAAGCCGGAGAATATGCGCTTAACGCGTATATTCTGGAGGAAGTGGGAGACCTGAGAGGGAAAAAGCTTCTCCATTTGCAGTGCAATACAGGGGCGGATTCCATTGCTCTCAGCCGGATGGGCGCCCAGGTTCTGGGTGTGGACCTGGTGCCGGAGAATATTTTCTATGCCAGGAAGCTGGCAAAAGAACTCGATGCTTCCAATGTGCAGTTTCTGGAATCGGATATCATGGAGCTTTCCGAAAAGCTTCATGAAACCTACGATGTTGTGTTTACTTCAGAAGGCGTCCTGGGCTGGCTTCCGGATCTGGGGGTATGGGCCCGGACGATCCGCAAATTGCTCAGAGAGACAGGGTATCTTTATGTATTCGATTCCCACCCGTTTTTCCTCTCCTTTGACGAAGCGAAGCTGAGCCGGGAGGAATATGAGATCCGCTACCCTTATTTTGGGAGAGAACCCGATGAGGACGATTGCATCGGAGGCTATGCGTCTGAAGTGAAGCAGGGGGAAAAATCCTATTTTTGGATGCATCCCGTTTCAGAAATCCTGAATTCTCTGATTGGTGCAGGTCTCCATATAGAGTTTTTTCACGAGTTTCCCGAGAATTTTTACGACTCGGGCGGAATGGAGCTGTTGAAGGAAAAGAGACTGTATGCGTACCTCTATAACAGGGAGAAATATCCGGTTTCCTTCAGCTTGAAAGCCAGCGTTTACAGGCCCTGAGAAGCTGGTTGGAATTTCCGGCTTCCGGGGCTTTTGGAGGGGAAGAACGGAAAAACAGAAAAGATATGGAGGAATTACATGAGCTACAAAGAAGAATTTGTATCGATCTACAAAGAAAAAATCCATAGAGAAGGCTCTGCCCGCCTTCTGGAATGGCTGGAAAAGACGGATTTCTTCGACGCTCCCGCCAGCACGAAATTCCATTGCGCCTGCAAGGGCGGCCTTGTGCAGCACAGCGTGAACGTGTATCGCGTTCTTATGGAAAAGCATTTTGACCCGGAGACGGACAACGAAGAGACCTTTGCTCTCTGCGCTCTTCTGCACGACATTTGCAAAGCGCAGTTCTATAAGGAATCCACTCGGAATGTGAAGAACGACGAGACGGGCCGGTGGGAGAAGGTCCCCTTTTATCAGGTGGAAGACAGCTTTCCCTATGGCCATGGGGAAAAATCGGTTTTCCTCATCGAGCGTTTTCTGCGGCTGAAGACCAGCGAGGCCATGGCCATCCGCTGGCACATGGGGGGCTTCGACGATTCTGTCCGAGGCGGAAGCTTTGCTTTGACGCTGGCTTTTGAGAAGTATCCCCTTGCGGTGAAGCTCCATCTGGCGGATTTGGAAAGCACCTATCTGCGGGAGAGGGGCACCTCGGCGGTTCCGCACAAATGAGGGGCTGTCCGGCGGGGGACTTCCGCGGCGCTTTCAAAAAAAGGGCGCTGTGCCGGCCAGAGGAGCGCTTTGCAGCCTGCCGAAAGGATGGGATAGCAAAATGACAGCCTTTGGCTTGAAACTTTTGGCGCTCTTCACCATGACGGCGGATCATATCGGCGCTGTGCTGTTCCCTCAGGAGCAATGGATACGTATAATAGGGCGGATGAGCTTTCCTATTTACTGCTTCCTTCTGTCTGAAGGGCTTCTGCATACCCGCAGTGCTATGAAATATGCGCTGCGGCTTGGTGTGTTTTCTCTTATTTCCGAACCGGCCTATGATCTTGCTTTCTCCCATACGCTGTGGGATCCTTCCAGACAAAATGTGTTTTTTACACTGCTTTTAGGGCTTCTGGCGGGGGAGCTCCTCCTAAAAAAGGGTGGGGAGCACCCGGCGCTTTCTACTATGCCGGCTATTCTCTGTGCGGTATTGGCTGAGGCATTGCATGCAGATTACGGAGCTATGGGCGTTTGTTTTATCCTCTGCTTTGCGCTTATCAGCAAAAGAGCCGCCGCCTGTGCAGCCTTTGCTCTTATGAATACGGCAGATTCCCTAATGGGGGGCGGTGTTCAACTCTATGCGCCTGTAGCAGTGATTCCAATCCTTTTATACAATGGCAAAAAGGGCAGGAGTTTTCCAAAATATGCGTTTTATGCATTTTATCCAATTCATCTGTTTCTTCTTTCCATACTTTTTCACTTTATCAGGTAAAAACAAAATAGAATTGGTTGCGGCTATCAGCCGGTTCGTGGTATACTTATTGCATCATGGCTGTGGAGACGTAATGTGTCACCCAGCTGATTCTTATAGAAGTCGTAGGCCTGTGTCACAGCGGTGAACCGTATCCTAACTATGAAAGGGAATGAAAACATGTATAGTGATTTGATGGATTCAATCGGTTTCGTAAAAAATGTAGATCCGGAAGTGGGCGCAGCAATGGCGGACGAGCTTTCCCGCCAGCAGAGAAATCTGGAGCTGATCGCCTCTGAGAATATCGTTTCCCCCGCGGTCATGGCAGCTATGGGGAGCATTCTCACCAATAAATATGCAGAGGGTTACCCGGGCAAGCGCTACTACGGCGGCTGCCAGTATGTGGACGTAGTAGAGGAAATCGCCAGAAAGCGAGCCTGCCAGCTCTTTGGCGCGGAGCACGCCAACGTGCAGCCCCACTCCGGCGCTCAGGCCAATCTGGCTGTGTATTTTGCCCTTTTGAATCCCGGCGATACCGTTATGGGCATGAGTCTTTCTGAGGGCGGACATTTGACCCATGGCTCACCTGTGAATATGTCCGGTAAATATTATCATTTTGTTCCTTACGGCGTAAGCCCTGAAGATGGTCGTGTGGATTATGAAAAGGTCTATGAGCAGGCTATGGAAGTAAAACCGAAACTGATTGTAGCCGGCGCCAGTGCCTATCCCCGCGCTCTGGATTTTAAGAAGTTCCGTGAGATCGCCGATGCCTGCGGTGCGCTTTTCATGGTGGATATGGCCCATATTGCGGGTCTGGTGGCTTCCGGCGACCATGCAAACCCGGTGGAATACGCAGATGTAGTGACCACTACCACGCATAAAACTCTTCGCGGGCCCAGAGGCGGCATGATCCTTTGCAAGGAAGAGTATGCCAAGGCTATCGACAAGGCGATTTTCCCCGGCACCCAGGGAGGCCCTCTCATGCATGTGATTGCCGGTAAGGCTGTTTGCTTGGGCGAGGCATTGAAGCCGGAGTTCAAGGAATACGGCCACAGGGTTGCTTCGAATGCCCAGGCTTTGGCCAAAGGGCTTCTTGACCGCAATGTGAACCTGGTTTCCGGCGGAACGGACAACCACCTGGTGCTGGTGGATCTGACTGGGCTGGAGCTCACCGGCAAGGAACTGGAGCACAGGCTGGACGAGGTGAACATCACCGCGAATAAGAATACGGTTCCTAATGAGCAGAGAAGCCCCTTTGTCACCAGCGGTCTGCGTCTGGGGACGCCTGCCGTCACCACCCGCGGGTTGGATGAGGCAGATATGGATATTGTAGCGGAGTGCATTGCTCTTGCTGTTCATGATTTCGAGCCCAACAGGGAAGCGATCAAGGCCAAGGTGGCAGAAATCTGCGCGCGGCATCCGCTCTATGAATAACAGCCTGAGGAGCGTTTTCAAACACCCATAAACACAGCAGATTAAAATCCCGTTCCGTCTTTGGCGGTGCGGGATTTTCTGCTTTATCAGAGCCGGGGGATCGATCCCCTTGCAAATGGGAGAAGGGGCGGGTATACTGGTACAAGCGGCCTTGGCAGACGAAAGGTTTGCGCATGAGAAACCTGGTTGAGATCGGGATCCGGAACTCCAGGGGCCGGGAAAGTATATGAATGAAGGAGGAAGACGGTATGGCTTCACCTTTGGCGGACAGACTTCGTCCAATACAGCTTGAGGATATCGTGGGGCAGAGGCACCTTCTGGGGGAGGGAAGGCCCCTGCGGAAAATTATTGAATCGGGGGAGATTCCCAACATGGTCTTTTACGGCCCCTCCGGTGTGGGAAAAACTACTCTGGCTACCTTTATAGCCAAGCGGACAAACCGAAAACTCTGCAAGCTGAACGGAACCACGGCTTCCACGGCGGATATACGGGAGGTAGTCTCTCAGCTGGACAGGCTGGACGCTGTTAACGGCGTTTTGCTATATCTGGATGAGATCCAGTATTTCAATAAAAAGCAGCAGCAGACTCTTCTGGAATTCATTGAGAACGGGAGTATCACTCTGATCGCTTCCACCACAGAAAACCCCTATTTTTATGTGTATTCCGCCATTCTGAGCCGTTCTACCGTGTTCGAATTTAAGACGGTAGAGCCTCAGGATGTGGAACCGGCTGTGGAAAGGGCGTTCCATTTTCTGGAGGAAGAGCGGGGGACGCCCATCCTCCCGGAGGAGGGCGTTATCCCCCATATTGCCGCAGCCTGCGGCGGGGATGTACGCAAGGCCATGAATGCCGTGGAACTTTGCGTTTTTGCCGGGGATATGGGGGAAGACGGGGTGCTGCGCGTTTCGCTGGAAAGCGCCCGGGAACTGACGCAGAAAAGCGCTATACGCTATGACAAGGATGGCGATGAGCACTATGATCTGCTTTCGGCTTTTCAGAAATCCATGCGGGGCTCTGATCCGCAGGCCTCTATTTACTATCTGGCCCGGCTTCTTTCGGCGGGAGATTTGCCCTCCGCATGCCGCAGGCTCATGGTCTGCGCCTGCGAGGATGTGGGGCTTGCCTATCCTATGGTTATTCCCATCGTAAAAGCCGCGGTGGACGCTGCCCTGCAGGTGGGGCTGCCGGAGGCCCGCTTTCCCTTGGCAGATGCGGTGCTTCTTGTGGCGAACAGCCCAAAATCCAATTCCGCCCACAACGCCATCAACCAGGCTATGGACGATATCGCCGCAGGCCGGGTGGGCCGGATCCCCAGAACATTGCAGAACAAGCATTACGATGGGGCGGATGCCGCTGTAAAAGGGCAGTTTTATAAATATCCCCACGAATTCCCCCATCATTGGGTGGAGCAGCAGTATCTGCCGGACAGTCTTCAGGATACAGTATATTATGAATGGGGAGAAAACAAAAATGAGCAGGCCTTCCGCCAATATTGGGAGGCTGTGAAGGGGAAAAAGAAATGAGCGGCGGAACAAAACGCAAAAAGGTATTCGGGAGATGCGGCGAACCGGCTGAAGAGCTTATGCGGGCCTATGCTCTTTTGGAATCGGTGACGCCCTTGGCGGTGGACTGCGGCAACATCTGTGGCAGAGCCTGCTGCCGGGGGGATGGGCATACGGGTATGGGGCTTTTCCCCTATGAAGAACAGCTTCTGAAAGTGGAACCGGATTTTTCGATCCTTCCCACAGAGGATAACGAGGGCTACGGCCTTTGCGTTTGCCGCAGTGTCTGCCGCCGTCGGTCCCGTCCTCTGGCCTGCCGGATGTTCCCCTTTTTCCCGCTGGTGTATGAAAACAGGCGTACAGGCGCATGGGGGATCCGGGTGATTCCCGATCCCAGAGGCTCCTCCGTGTGCCCCCTTATCCGGCAGAAGGTTCCGCCCCAGCCTCTTTTTGAGCGCCGCCTGAGGAGGGCCGCCAGACACATGCTCCGCGAGCCGAAATTGCGGGAGTATTTGCTGCAGACAAGCCGTTTTTTGATGGATATCGAAGCCATTCGGCGAAAACTGGAGCAGAGCGGATCTTTCTATACAGCCTGTAAGAATGCCGGCCATACATTGTAAAAAAACAAAGAATATTATTTGCGCAAAAGGGAAAACCTTCTTGTAAGTTTCGGGCCCGGGTGGTATGATAAAGAAAAGTGCAGAATATAAGGCCGGGCTGAGGCGCAAGGCCGGAAAAGGGGCAGAGTTATGAAAAATGAAACTTTATTCAAACTGTCATACGGAATGTATGCAATCGGCGTAAAAGACGGAGAAAAGGCTTCTGCCTGTATTGTAAACACGGTTTTTCAGGTGACAAATTCTCCCAATACTTTGGCTGTAAGTATGAATCATGATAACTATAGCCACGAATGTATTCAGAAAACTGGGCTTTTTACCGTGTCTGTCCTTTCTGAGGATACTTCCGGCGCGGTGATTGGGGCTCTTGGTTTTGCCTCTGGGCGCAGTACGGATAAACTGGCCAATGTGCGTCACCGCATCCTGGAGGAAGGGCTTCCCATCATCAAGGAAAATATCTGCTGCTGGTATCTGTGCAGGGTGATCACCAGTGCGGAAACTCCTACCCATACCCTGTTTGTAGGCGAGATCATTGCGGGAAGCGATAAAGCGGTAGGAAATCCCATGACCTATGACTATTATCACAAGGTCATCAAGGGTTCCGCACCCAAAAACGCTCCCACTTATCAGGCGTCTGTGCAGGAGGATGAGGACTTGGGCGGCGACGCGTGGATCTGCACGGTGTGCGGCTATGAGTATAAGGATGCGGATGTTCCCTTTGAGGAACTGCCTGACGATTGGGTGTGCCCCATCTGCGGTATGCCGAAATCTGCTTTTAAGCGAAAATAAGCTGAGCCTCCTGTGAATAATCGAGATGTATGAAAAAACTGCCGTCCCGTTCTTTGGTACGGCAGTTTTTCTATATTTCCACATCCAGTGGATAAATAGTACTTTGGTGGGTAAAGAAAGAAGAAAAGGGTTGAAAGAGGTATTCGCAATCGGATACAGTAGAATAAGTTTCGCACTAATAAAATTAGGAGATTCGCTGTACCCGTATGACGGGCGCTGTTCCAAACGGGAATTTTGCCCTCATGTTGTTCTGCTCCCCGTCTACACCATGTGACCGGTACGAAGTGGGGCAGCAAGAAATACATGAAACATCTGGAGACCGTCTATAAGCATACCGCATGGCCGGTTGACTTCATATTCACCCAAGAAGCTGCAGAATTTTTTATCCAAAAAATCAGTATATTAAATTTTCTGTTTAGTGCCGGCGGTGAAAGAAGACAAAGGCTAGTAGAATTCCCATCAGCAAAATTCCTACGGAAAGTCCCATCATTAGGCCGGACACAAATTCAGAAAAAGATGAGCCGCCTATCGATGACCGGGATAGAAAAGCCAATAGAATAGCCAGCAATATTAGAAATACACTCAATGAAAGTTGGGAGTTTTTCTTGCATACCTGAAAAAAGTGGAATATGCGGGCTTTGAAGGAAAAATATCCTTTTGCCATTTATTACGCCCTCTCTTTTACAAAGAATTTAATATAATTCCCAAATATATAAATATCATATTCATTCCTCAGGAAAAAGAAAAGGCGCTTTTTGGTTAAACTTTTGTAAAACCTGTGAAATACAACGATGAAAACGGGAGATCTTGCAGAGGTATGTAAGGAATTCCTCCTAAAACATGGACAGTTATTCTTTCCGGGCTTTTATAATAAAGGTGTGATGCAAAAGTTTTGCCTTGTGGGCAGAATACCATGTATCTGTCCAGGGGGCATCTTCCTTCGCTCCGGCGGATTCTTCAATCAGCCGTTCTATCCGGAACCCCGCCTCAGCTAGGCCGTTGATATAAGAAGAAAGCTTCCAGTTCTTCAGACTGAGCTCTTCCCCTTTCTTCAGAATGTGGAAGCGGAATTCATCCACATAGGAGCGCTCCAGTATATAGCTTTCATCCTTATATTCCAGACAGGGAAGAAGCGGATTATCCCAGGAAAAAACAAAGATTCCACCGCGTTTCAAGCAGCTATGGGCCAGATGGAAGACCTTTTGCAGATCTACGCTCCATCCCAGGCCATAGATGGAATATACCACATCGAAGTGCTGAAGAGGGATGCCGGGGTTTTGCTCCATAGGGGAGTTGAAAAGAAAGGCTTCCTTTCCGTTTTCCGTGAGAAGCTTTTCGGCGGCCTCTACCTGTTTTGAAGAGATATCCAGCCCCCAGAGTTCCCGGGCTCCCCTTTGAGCAGCATAGAGAAGGGAGTGTCCGCTTCCGCAGGCTAGCTCCAGAACTGTTTTGTTCTGAAGATTTCCCAGAAGGTGCAGCTCCTCCTCTGAGGGCGTGAAGGGGCCATAATCGGGGAGGATGGTTCCGTGCCACTGGGTTTCAGAGATACAGTCCCATCCGGAGCGGTTCTGCTCCAAATAAGGGCGTGCTTCCGTTGGTTCTTCCTCGCCGCCTTCCAGGATTCCCTCAAAAAGCGTATCGATGGAAACATGAAAAAATTGGGCGATTCTGGGCAAGATGGTAATATCGGGAAGGGCTTTTCCGCATTCCCATTTACTGACTGCCTGGGTAGAAACTCCCAGAGCGTCTGCCAGAGATTCCTGGCTCAAATTTCGGTAAAGGCGGAGCTGCCGGATGGTTTGTGGGATGGCTATATGCATACAGATCGTTCCTTTCCTGAAAGCTTCCCCGGGGAGGGCTGCGCGTACCTGCGCTCCCTTTCTTTTATACTAAATCTGAATGTGAGTTTGTGCAATGGAAGGATACGGGAGGGGATTTCAACCGCAGGTTGAAGGAAACGGAAGGCAATTTTTTCTTGCGGGTTTCATAGGGAGAGGGTAGAATATAAAAAATCGGGGAAAGGATGATGGGATGTGTGGAAACTTGCGCGTTATCTGAAGCGATATAAGCTCCAGGTGATATTGGGGCCGCTGTTTAAACTCACGGAGGCCGTCTTTGAACTGATAGTGCCTCTGATTACAGCAATGATTATTGACAATGGTGTGAAGAAAGGGGATATTCCGTATATTTGGCGAATGGGCGGCCTGATGCTTCTCTTGGGGATCGTGGGGCTTCTTTGTGCCATAGTCTGCCAGAAAATGGCTTCTATAGCTTCCCAGGGTGTGGGAACAGTGCTGCGGAACGAGCTTTTTCACCATATCAACAGTTTATCCCATGCAGAGGTGGACCGCTTTGGGACGCCTTCGCTAATTACCCGCATCACCAGCGATGTAAACCAGCTTCAGTATGCGGTTGCCATGCTGATACGCCTTGTGATCCGCGCGCCGTTTCTGGCAATTGGGGCGGTTGTCATGGCGCTGTTCATCGATTTGAAGCTTGGGCTTATCTTTGTGGTGGTCACGCCTCTGATCGCATTGGTGCTGTATCTGGTAATGTCACGCTCAGTACCCTATTTCAGAGTCATGCAGAAGAAGCTGGATCGTATTTCCCTGGTGAGCCGGGAGGGCCTTTCGGGCGCCAGGGTAGTGCGGGCTTTTTCCCGGCAGAAACATGAGGAGGAAAGGTTTACTCAGGCGGCGGAGGATCAGACTCGGACGGCGATCCAGGTGGGGAAGCTTTCCGCCCTTTTGAATCCTCTTACCTATGCCATCATGAATTTTGGCATTGTGGCTATTATCTGGTTCGGAGGCATTCAGGTGGATACCGGAACCCTGGAACAGGGGCAAATCATCGCCTTTGTAAATTATATGACCCAGACGCTGCTGGCTCTGATTGTGGTGGCAAATCTGGTGGTTACCTTTACGAAGGCCTCCGCTTCGGCAGCCAGAGTCAATGAGGTTTTGGAAACGGAGCCCTCAGTGCGGGAGCCGGAAGGAAAGACGGCCGAAGCAAAGGAGGGAGAACCGCGGATAGAATTCCGGAATGTCAGCTTCTCTTATACAGGCAGGGAGCCTTATGTGCTGGAAGATCTGAATTTTTCCATAGCGCCCGGTGAAACGGTGGGCATCATCGGAGGAACAGGAAGCGGAAAATCTACCCTTATTCAGCTGATCCCCCGGTTTTATGATACCATACAGGGGGAAATTCTGGTAGACGGGGTGAACGTAAAAGAGTATGGCTTTCGGACGTTGAGGGGGAAAATCGGTATGGTCCCTCAGGAGGCAGTCCTTTTTTCGGGTACGATCGAAACCAATCTTCGCTGGGGGTGCAGGGAGGCCACAGAAGAACAGATGGTGCAGGCCCTCCGGACGGCTCAGGCCTGGGATTTTGTGAAGGCCCTGCCTAAAGGGATTCAGTCTCCCGTAAGCCAAAATGGCCGGAACTTTTCCGGCGGGCAGAGGCAGCGCTTGACCATCGCAAGGGCTCTCACGGGTTCCCCAAACATTCTCATTTTGGATGATAGCGCCAGTGCTCTGGATTTTGCTACTGACGCCGCTCTTCGCCGGGCTATCCGCAGAGAGACAAAGGATATGACAGTGTTGATCGTATCTCAGCGGGTCAGCAGTATCCGCAGCGCAGACAGAATTTTTGTTCTGGATGAGGGGAGGCTCTGCGGTATTGGGACCCACGAGGAGCTTTTGGAGAACTGCGGGGAATATAGAGAGATTTGTCTTTCTCAGGCGAGCGGGAAGGAGGGAGAAAATCCGTGAAGCGTTCTGTATTAAAGCGTCTTTTGCAGTATACAAAACCGTATAAGGGGTTTATAGCCGGCGCTGTTGTAAGTGCGGTGATCCAAATATCCCTGAGCCTTTACGGTCCTATCCTGATTGGCCAAGCCATCGACCAGTGCGTTTCAGCCGGTGAAGTGGATTTTGCCGCTATGACTCCCATCCTTCTGATGCTCGGGCTGACCATTTTGGGCAGTGCTCTGTTCCAGTGGTTCATGGCCTACTGCACCAATAAGGTCACATACAAAACGGTGCGGGATCTGCGGGTGCAGTCTTATGAAAAAATCAATTTGCTGCCCCTCAAATATATCGATGGACATTCCCATGGAGATGTGATCAGCCGGATCGTCAACGATGTAGAGCAGGTTTCCGATGGGCTATTGCAAGGATTTACACAGCTTTTCAGCGGTATTTTCACCATCTTGGGAACTCTTCTCTTTATGCTTACCATAAGCCCGGTCATCACGCTGGTGGTGGTGCTGGTGACGCCTCTCTCTCTGTTTGTGGCCTCTTTTATCGCCAAAAACAGCCACAAATATTTTGTAGAACAGCAGGCAACCCAAGGGGAGCTTTCCGGCTATATTGAGGAGAGCATCAGCGACCAGAAGCTGGTGAAAACCTTTTCATATGAGGATCAGGCGGAGGAGGCTTTTCGGGAGATTAACGGCAGATTGTATGCCTGCGGCGTAAAAGCCCAGTATTTTTCAGCACTTTCCAATCCCTGCACGCGGTTTGTAAACGGAGTGGTAACAGCTGCCGTTACGGTGATCGGTTCCATCTGCGCGGTGACAGGGGTACCGGCTGCCCTTACTATCGGCCAGATTTCCAGCTTTATCTCCTACGCCAATCAATATACAAAACCCTTCAACGAGGTGACCTCCGTTATTACACAGGTGCAGACGGCCTTTGCAGCTGCGGAAAGAGTTTTCTCCCTGCTGGATGCGGAGCCCGAAACGCCGGATGCACCGGACGCCGGGACGCTTCGGGATACGGCTGGGCTTGTGGAAGCCCATGATGTCTGTTTTTCCTATACACCTGAGCGAAAGCTTATAGAAAATATGAATGTGACTGCCCGCCCGGGAAATCGCATCGCCATTGTGGGCCCCACAGGCTGTGGGAAAACCACCATCATCAACCTGCTCATGCGGTTTTACGACCCGGATTCCGGGTGCATCTCTATAGATGGAGCGGATACGCGCACTGTTACCCGGGAAAGCCTCCGAAAGCAGTTTGGTATGGTTTTGCAGGAGACCTGGCTTTTTTCGGGAACGGTAAGGGAAAATATCGCCTATGGAAGACCGGATGCCACAGAGGAAGATGTGATATCTGCTGCCAAGGCCGCCCACACCCATTCCTTTATTGTCCGTCTTCCTAAGGGATACGACACACCTATATCTGAGGACGGCGGGAATCTTTCCAAGGGGCAGCGGCAGCTTTTGTGCATTGCAAGAGTTATGCTGATGGATCCGCCTATGCTGATTTTGGATGAGGCCACCAGCAGCATCGATACTTTAACAGAGATACGCATCCAGCGGGCGTTCAACACTATGATGGAGGGGCGCACCAGCTTTATCGTGGCCCACCGGCTTTCCACCATCCGGGAAGCGGATCAGATCCTTGTGATGGAAAAAGGCAATATTGTAGAGCAGGGAACCCATAAGGAACTGCTGAAAAAGAAGGGCTTTTACTGGAAGCTTTACAACAGCCAGTTTGCAGCAGTAGAATAAGGCAGATTCACGGCCTTTTTATTGCATTTTTTCCAGAACTATAGTATAATGAAATTGTATAATTTAGTTGTATCATACAACTTTGATTTGAAAATTTAGGAGGCCAACGAATGAACAGCTGTGAGAAAAAGAGCTTGCAGATCACTGCCTGCAAGGTCAGGATGGACGTCATCGAAGGCGTTTATCATGCGAAATCCGGCCATCCCGGCGGTTCGCTTTCCGCTGCGGATATTTACACCTATCTCTATTTCAAGGAGATGCGCATAGATCCCAAAAATCCCCGGGATCCGGAAAGAGACCGTTTTGTCCTTTCTAAGGGCCATACCTGCCCCGGCCTTTACGGCGCTCTGGCAGAAAGAGGCTATTTCTCCCGTGAAGAGATGAAGGGCTTCCGGCACGTTGGATCCATGCTGCAGGGGCACCCCAATATGAACGACACTCCCGGCGTGGATATGAGTTCCGGTTCTCTGGGCCAGGGAATTTCTGCCGCATGCGGAATGGCTCTTGCCGCTAAGCTGGATAATAAGGATTACCGTGTATACACCCTTCTGGGCGATGGAGAACTGGAGGAAGGCCAGGTTTGGGAGGCTGCGATGTTTGCAGGCCACAAAAAGCTGGATAACCTCTGTGTGATCGTGGATAACAACGGCCTGCAGATTGACGGCCCCATCTCTGAAGTTGGCGGCCCCGAACCCATTGATGAGAAATTCCGCGCCTTCGGCTTTGACGTGCAGACAATTGACGGCCATGATTTCGACGCCATTGAGGCCGCCTTTAACCACGCAAAAACGGTTAAAGGAAAGCCCTCTGTGATCATTGCAAAGACGATTAAGGGCAAAGATGTTTCCTTCATGGAAAATCAGGTTGGCTGGCATGGAACCGCCCCCAACGCTGAGCAGTATGAAATTGCTATGGAAGACCTGAAAAAGGTGCTTTCCGGATTGGAGGCAGAATAATGGCAGAGATGAAAAAACTTGCAACCCGTGAGAGCTTTGGCCAGGCGATCGCAGAGCTGGCCGATCAATATCCGGATGTTGTCGTGCTGGATGCGGACCTTGCGGCCGCCACCAAGACCGGCATTTTTAAGAAAGCGCATCCCGAGCGCTTTATTGACTGCGGTATCGCAGAGTGCAACATGGTGGGCATTGCTGCAGGCCTTGCTGCCTGCAGGAAGATCCCCTTTGCGGCTTCCTTTGCCATTTTATAACCAGTTTTAAGAGATGTTATATCTACATAATAATTGATATGCGAGTGGTTAGTTGCATAGTGACCCGGTATAACGCCTATCTGTATCTTGCTGTTGCCTGCTGCCTGTATAATTTGCATACGTTCTTCCAAAATAAAGACCTCCTTACAAGTAAAGTGTGAACAGTATGTTGCTATTCGTTATTATATCACATATGAACAAGATTTTCAATGCTATTTTTGATGAATTTTGCTATATATTTTTGTGACAATACACAATTAATAAACTGATAAATCAAAATTTACAGCGATTTATTTGTAATTCGTGAGGTGTTGTGTATATTGTTGTGTAAACTAATGTATGATTTGTACAAAATTCTGCTTGTAATTTTATTGGAAAATGTGTATAATTGAATGAGGAAAACTTTAAGCAGCTCTGTGATAAAGCTTTGCTGTTGATAAATGGCGTATCGGAGGAGGTCTTTTTATATGAGGACGAGAAAGCTTTTGTCGGGGCTTGGGGCGGCTGTGATGTCGCTTATGATGATAATACCGTGGGCGGTGTATGCGGACAGCCCTCAGGTGGAGGACAGTTCCATTGTTACGGAAAGCTCTGCGGCGGAGGCTATGGCGGAGCAGGGGGTCATCAAGGAGCAGAAAAACTCCACCCAGAACACTGAGACCGATTGA
>OFOK01001489.1_pt1 | contig 17369 bp, 12 predicted proteins | sample 1542001 | NCBI WGS metagenome assembly OFOK01 (sample SAMN04209242, study PRJEB22552) | human gut metagenome | biome: gut; material: feces | host: Homo sapiens | place: USA: Oklahoma
ATCTTTCAAGGTTCCTACGCGGATGTTTATTTATACCTAAAGAAGGTGGCGGAACGTTTCGGATCACGTGTCTGCATCTTCCGTAATCATGCTAAAGTAATGGCCGGTTTTGGTAACGCTTTTGATTTTGTAATAGAAAGCTCGGCCAATGTGAACACCAATCCGCGCACGGAGCAGACCTGTATAACGATAGATACCGGGCTGGCCCGCTTTTATAAGGAGTTCTACGATGAAATAAACAATTTCACAAAGGATTTTGATAATTGGAAACCATATACATTAAAAAGAGACCGAGCAAATGACGAAGTTATTTAATAAAGGCGGTGACGGTGCCGGTGAAATAGTCCGTGTTCTGGGATTGATCGATAATGATCTTGATTTTACCAAGTGGGAACCTATCTTACCGCTGGGTATTCGGGATTTACAGGCTATCATCGGAACGGAACCCATAGACGCGGTAGATAAGTATTACCGTGAAGATCATGCGGACGGTACGGAACCGGACGGCATGGCGGAAACTTTGCGGCTGATGCAGCAGGCGGTGGCAATGTTTACCTGGTTAAAGGTCATTCCCACTTTAGACGCACAACACGGAACGGCCGGACGTGGCAAACACCTTGGAGAGAATGAAACGGGTATGACCGCCTTACAGGAGTTCAAGGATGAAGAGAATATCCGGAACCTGGCTTATGAAGCCGTAGACGCGTTGGTGGAGTTAATGGACCGCGAAAAGTTTGATTTCTGGATGAACGGCATTAAGAAAAAGGCTATAAACCGGCTTCTAATCCAGAATAAGGAAACGTTCGATGAATATTACAATATCGGCAGTCACCGGCTTTTTCTGGTGCTTATTCCTATGATCCGGGAAGTCCAGGACGGGCAGATAATACCTGTTATCACCCGGAACCGTTATAATGAACTGATTGAAGGCGATACCGTTTTAACGGAGAAATTGCTGGAGTATGTACGCCGCCCGCTTGCACTTCTCACCATAAAAAAGGCCGTTGAACGTTTACCGGTGGAAGTTCTGCCAAGTGGAATCGTACAGGTACAGCAGAGCACAACCGTACGGGATAAATTGCGGGCGGAAAAAGAGGCCCGGCAATCGGTTGCTAACAGTCTGGAGCAGGACGCGGCGGCTTACCTGGATGTATTGCAGGATATCATCAGGGAACTGGATGCGCAGTCGGAAACGGTGGATTACTATATACCGGGTGTTACCGTACAATCCAAAGGAATAACCTTTTAATGTCCGGACATGGAGAAGTTTACATATAATAGTAAGACGGTGGAGGTTCCTTCCTGTCTGGATGAAGTCAGCAGTGAGCAGTACCGGCAGTTTCTTATATTGTCGGTACTGATGAACCGCGGTACGATCAGCCCCGGACAGTTCCGCGTAAAATGGCTTTCTTTCCTTCTGGGCATGAAAGCGGATTACACCATGTACCGGCGTGAGATCATCCGAGAGCTGGACGGTCAACTGGAAAAGCTGGACGGCTTTTTCTCTTATACAACCGGTAAGGAGGGCGAGCGGATCGTTACGCCTATTCTGAAAACCGGTCGTAACCTGATGCAGGATTTCGGGGGCTGGCATGGTGTCGGTGACATGCTGAACGGTCTTACTTTCGGTAACTTTTGTGATTGCCTGGATTTGTTGCAGCAAAGCAAACAGGCGGCAGCAGAAAAAGACGATCCGGCTATAAATGAATTCTTCCAGGATATCACGTTAAAGCTTTACCGGTACAAGGACCCGGAGAAGATGCCGGCCGTTCCTTCCTTGCTTGCCATTCATGCGGTAAACTTCTTTTCCGCCGTTTGGGAAATGGTTCTTTCCGGACCGGTTTATATCGGTGGTGAAGCTATCGACTTTCGGATATTGTTCCAGAAGCTGGCATCCGAGGACCGGAAGGCGGACGATAAAACCGGCTGGACCGGAATAGTCTTTGAAGTGGCGGCTTCCGGCGTGTTCGGTAATAAGAAGGAGGTGGACGATACACCCTTTTGGGATGTATTGCTTTATCTGTATAAATGTAAGTTTGAGTATTTACACCAAAAACGTAACAAGAAATGAGAACAACAACAGGAACAAAAAACAAGATTAAGCAATTTGAGGGGCTACGCCTGAAAGCGTATGTATGTGCCGCGGGAGTATGTACGATCGGTTACGGTCACACGATCGGCGTAAAACCGGGTGATGTTATCACCGAGGCCCAGGCCGATGCTTTCTTTGAATCGGATATCAGGGCGGTAGAAAACCAGGTAAACGCGCTTCCCCTTCATTTGGGACAGTACCAGTTTGACGCGGTAGTAAGCTTTTGCTTTAATGTAGGTATCGGAAAATTCAAGAAATCAACGCTTTATAAGAAGATCAGAGCGGATGCGTATGAGCCATCCATACCGGCAGAGTTTAAAAAGTGGATATACGGGGGCGGTAAGATTCTTCCGGGGCTTGTTACCCGCCGTGAATGGGAGGCGAAACGTTATCAGGGATTGACGATATGATAGATATAAAGGTTTACCGTGAATACTGGGAAGGCGTGCAAAAACGTATTCCTGAAATAAAGAAGGTGCTGCCCGTTACCATTGACGAGGAAATGAGTAAGACGATACAGGGACTATCTAAAGAAGAATGTCCGGTGCTCTTTATTCTGATCCCGTCGGGAACGGGTGCCAGCCTTTCGGCTGACAATGTGAGGGAAAATAATTTATGCGTTATTTTCCTTATGAGCAAGTACGATCCCCAACGTAAAGGGGCTTATGAGACTATCGAAGAGGTGCAGCCGGTTATGGAGCGTATCAAACAAATGCTGATAGAAGATTCTGCCACCGGTTGCCCTGTCACTAAGGAACTGGATTTAACCAGCCTTTCCACTCTTCCGGAATCCGGCTTTTACCGGACGTTTGCAGGGTGGAGCCTGGCTTTCTCATTTAAAACAAGATTCTAACTGAATGGCCGAGAATTTTAAAACGGATTTTTTTACCGACCGGATCGGGCGTGGAATACAGGACATATTTCAAGCCCAATTGGATATCGCTACCAAACGGATTTACCAGAAAGGCCGTGAACGTAAGAAAGTACAGGGAACCGGGGAGATCATCCAAGGGCGATCCGGTGCATTAATGGCCGCACTACAGAACCCGAATTATTCGGTCATTCCGGACGGCGAAGGAGTAATCGCACATTCTAACCTTCCATTATATACCCGCTTCCTGGATATGAAGAAACACGGTAATTACCAGATTTATAACCGACAGATATACGGGATTCTGTATCATGACACACTCGGGAAGATTAAATATGAATATCAGGATTATGTAAGGGAAAGGATAAAAGAAATGTTTGCCAGTTCGCTAAAATAGGTAATAAAATTAATACCTAAATATTTGTAGGTAATGATTTTATTACCTATCTTTGTTTCAGTAACCAATAAAACAAAGTTTATGCCTGAAATTTGTAGATTCTTCGGTATTATTATATTCCTCTATTGGAAAGATCATAATCCGCCACATATTCATTTTACTTATGGTGATTATGAATGTTCTATTAGCGTATTGGATCGGATTGTAGACGGTCAGGCTCCAGCTAAAGTTATTGCAAAAGTAAATGAGTGGATTAACTTGCACGAGGCAGAAATACTTTCTCTTTGGGAAAAGGCCCAAAAAGGGGAAAAAATAGATAAAATTGAACCATTAAAATAAACGCTTATGTTACGAGTTATAGATGTGGATTATATTAGGAATTACGAGCTTCTTGTTACTTTCAGCGACGGGAGTAAAAAGATCGTAAATTTGGAACCTTATCTTACAGGTGAGGTTTTCGGGGAGTTATTGGATAAGGAAAAATTTGTTCAATATGGTTTAACCCGTGCTACTATTGAATGGGCCAATGGTGCCGACCTTGCACCGGAGTTTTTATATGAAATTGGTATAGCTGCATATTTTTAGACCCTATGAATGATTGTTTAGCTATTCAAGATAAGAAGGAAGAAACTTTCTTATATCGGATTTTTATTTCTCACCCGGAACTAAATGCTTCTGCGGTGGCTCGACGTATGGGAATAAGTCAAAGCCTTATGTCTCAATATATAAGTGGAATAAAAAAGCCCTCACAAGAACGGGAGGCCCTAATAGTAAATACTATTAAAGATATCGGTAAAGAACTAACGATGATTGTATGACATACGAAGATATTTTATTTTTGATCGGCTTTTTCCTGGTAATATTTTTTTTCGTAGGATGTAAGCATAAACCGGCTACTTTATCCGGGTGGCTTGCTTTTGCCTTTCTTTCCTTTATCGTGACGCCTCTTATATCGGTTCCTCTAACCTGGTACATTTGCTGGATGATAGATCGGGCAACAATTAAGGATAAAGAATGTTTTGATCCTTCGGATTTTACCTTTAAGAGATAAAATACTTTCTTCTTAGTATAATAAGCCTGTAGAATGGTTCTACGGGCTTTTTTTGTGTCCTTTTCCGCCACTTTACACCAGGATAATTTTGCCTTATAAAATTTACTCTTATGGCAAAATTAAAACCTGACTATATCGAATGGGTGTTAACCCTGAACGCCTCCGATGCGCAGAAGGAAATACATAATCTTTCAGAAAAGAACAAGGAGCTCCGGGATAGCAATAAGGAGATAAAAAAGGCTATGACCGATTTAATCGCCACAGGGAAAGCTGGTGGTAAACAGTGGAAAAGGCTTGATGAGCAACTGAAAGAAAATAATAAGACGCTCGGCGAGAATAACAAGAAGATTGCCGAATGTGAGAAACGGCTGGATAAAACCACCATGAGTGCCAACCAGCTGGCAAGGAAGGCAAACGCCTTGCGGAAAGAGCTTCGCGATACGGTGAAATCCTTGCAGCCGGAAAAATATGCCGCCCTGGAGAAGGAACTGAAAGAAGTTGAGAAAGCATACGGGCAGGCCACGAAAAAGGCGGAAGGTTTCGGCGGTTCCCTTCTTTCCCTGAATAAGATAAAAACGGTTCTGGCCGGTGTGTTTGTCACTATCGGCGCAATGATAACCGGACAGATTGTCGGCGGGCTAAGGGATGCGATCAGTACTATTATAGAGTTCGAGAAGAAAAACAGTACTTTGGCCGCTATTCTGGGAACCACGAAAAAGAGTATCAAGGATTTAACAGATGAAGCGCGCCGGCTGGGTGCTACTACTTCTTATACGGCCGCACAGGTAACGGAACTTCAGATAGAGCTTGCCAAGCTGGGATTTTTTAAAGAGGATATTAAAGCGATGACGCCTTCCGTGCTGAAATTCGCTAAGGCTGTGGACACTGATCTTGCCTCGGCTGCTACGCTTGCCGGTGCAACATTGCGTATTTTCAACCTTGATGCGGAAGATACGGAACGGGCTGTTTCTACTATGACTATGGGATGTAACGCATCCGCTTTAAGCTTCGAGTACTTAAATACGGCAATGTCTATTGTTGGGCCGGTTGCTAATTCTTTCGGATTCACGATCGAGGAAACGACCGCCCTTTTGGGGGCTTTGGCAAACAGCGGTTTCGACGCTTCATCGGCAGCGACGGCAACACGTAATATTTTGCTTAACTTGGCTGACGGTAGCGGTAAACTTGCACTTGCCCTTGGTGGTCCTGTAGATAACTTAGAAGACCTTGTAAAGGGGCTGAAAAAGCTGAACAGTGAAGGAATAGACCTTAATAAGGCACTGGATTTAACGGATAAACGTTCGGTTGCCGCATTTAATACCTTTTTAAATGGTACTGATACCGTTTTAAATCTCCGTGATGCAGTAACAGGAGCCGAAGAGGGATTTAATGCCATGGCGGAAGAAATGGGTGATAATGTACAAGGTTCCCTCAATACATTAAGTTCAACTATCGAAGGGGTAGTTTTACGTTTCTATGAATCAAAGGGTATTCTCCGGGATTTAATAGACCTTGTTACGCTTATGGTGGAAGGTGTGGGTGGTATGATCGACATGTTTAATAAATGGGGTGTTGTCACTTATACCGTTACCGCTTATTTGGTTTCTTACTATGGAGGACTGAAAATCGCTACCATGTGGCACGCCCGTTTTAAAACGGCGACCCTTGCTTCGGTCGTTGCAGAGAAAGCGCACGCCGTACAGCTTTATATCAGCCGGGCGGCTACTCTGGCTTATGCGGCGGCCCAGGCATTGCTGCACCTGAATATTAAAAGATGTACCGCCGCCCTTCGGTTAATGAGGATCGAACTTTTGAAGAATCCATATACGGCCCTGCTCGCGTTACTCGTGGCAGCCGGTGTTGCTATCTACCAGCTTGCAAAGAAGACGGAACAGGCTTCGGCGGCGATGAAGGCCCACCAGGAAGTCGTAAAGAAAGTGAATGAAGAATATGCCAGCCAGGAAGCAAAAATAAAAACTCTTGTAGCTGCTATCAATGACGAGAACCTTTCCAACTACACCCGTAAACAAAGGCTCGCTGAATTAAAAGAACTGATACCGGATTATAATGCGGAATTGAATGAAGAAGGCAGGCTCATAAACAACAACAAGGAGGCTATAGATCAATATTTAGTTTCCTTGGAAAAACAAATCAAGTTGAAAGCTTACCAGGAGGAACTGGAAGAATTGTACAAGAAAAAAAGGAATCTTGAAAGCCAGGAATCAGAGCAAAGCGACGCTTACTGGGACACCCGCCAGCAAAATACATTGTCAGGATATAACCGGAACAGTCTTACCGCTAAAATAAGCCGTTTATTTGGTACGGAAAAAGAGGCTAACCAGTTGAAAGCCCTACAGACAACACAGAAGGATTTGGCCGGTATAGAATCAGCAATCGCCCAGATCAATAATGATATCTTAAAAACAGAGGCGACGGCCACTTCATTAACCGGAACCAATAAAGAAAATATAAATACTGAAACATCCCTCATAAAGAAACTGGAGGCCGAAAAGAAAAAGGTTCAGGAACAGTGGGCGGAAGACAGCGAAGCGAATATCGCCAAGAAAAACAAGGAAATAGAACGTATCGACGCCGAAATAAAACGTTTAAACGAACTGGGGAAGGTCAAAAAGAAGGCGGAAGCCGGGGAGTATAAAAATACGGAAACGGACGCCACGTTAAAACCTCTGGAGATCGAGCACGAAAAACGTATGCTTCTAATCAAAGAGAACCGGGAAAAGGAAAATAAGACGGAAGCCCAGTATATTCTTGAAGGGACGGCGGAAAACCTTCGCTATTACCGGGAACGTATTGACGCCCTCCAGAAGCTGGAAGCAAAAACGCCGGCCCAAAAGAAGAAGTTACTCGATGAAATCCACAAGCTCGAAACGGAAGCGCAGACGGCCATTTTTACGGAAACCGGCAAGCAGGAGGACGCCCGTATAAAACTGGTACAGGAGAAACGGGACGAACGGTTAAAGATTGAAACCGCCTATTACAATGTCCAGAAGGACACCATGGAAAAAGCGGTATTAAACCAAAGTATCACGCAGGAAGCCGCCGACGCCTATATGCTGGAAGTTGAAGCGGAGCACGCCGCAGAACTTCTGGAGATAAACCGTACTTACCAGAATGATATTGCCGCTTTGGAAATTACCGGCAAACAGAAACGTATAGAAACAGCGACGGAAGCGGCCGACGCCGTGCGTGAGTCTGAAATGAAGTTATTGCGTGATCGGGCGGCCATTGCCCAAAAAGTACGTGAAATAACTTCCGTTCCGGTAGGAATAACCGGTATGCAGGAAGCACACCGGAAACAGGTTCAGGATGTAGAAACGACTTATAATGCCATAATTGAGATAGCGAGGCAGGCGGGAATTTCTACCGTTGGTTTGGAGAAACAGAAACAGCAGGAAATTAGCCAGCTTGAATTTGAATACCAGAATAGTTTATACCAGATTCAATCCCAGATCGGCGTATCATGGGCACAGGAATACCAGAATGAACTGGCCCTGTTAAAGAATCTGCACGATCAGGAATTAATAGATGAAAAGACATACCAGCGTAAAAAGCTGCAAATGCAGATGAATAACGCTAAAAAATACTTTGACTATTATTCCGGTCTTTCCTCTTCCATGGTGGAAGCCATTCAACAAGCCGAAATCGACCAGGTGGAAGCAAAATACGATGTTCTCATACAGGAAGCCGAGAACAACGGTGAAGATACTGCCGCCCTGGAAGAAGAGAAGGAAAATAAGAAACTGGAGATTCAAAAGAAGTACGCGGATGTAAACTTTGCTATCAAGTGTTCCCAGATCATAGCAGATACGGCCGTTTCGATTATGAAGGCGTACGCGGACCTCGGGCCGATTGCCGGAACCGTTGCTGCAGTAATGCTTGCGGCTACCGGTGTGGCCCAGCTTGCATCGGCCAAGGCAGAACGGGACAGGATTAAAAACATGTCCTTGAAAAACACCACCGGCAGCAAGACCGCCACGGCTGAACGTGTTGTTTCCGGTTCTTCCGGTGGTGGGTATTATGAAGGTGGTTACACCGGTCCCGGCGGACGTTATGAAGTGGCCGGCGTGGTTCATAAGGGGGAATATGTGGTACCACAGCCGGAAATGAATAATCCTAAAGTGATCGACGCCGTTAGCACTATCGAAGCGATCAGGCGGCAGCGTACCAGTGCCAACCCGTTACCACAGAATCCGGGTGAATATTATGAAGGCGGTTACGTGACTTCCCCTGCAGGTGATTCTTCCTACCGGGAGTTCCTGGAAGCGGCAAAGGAGCTTCGCGCCTCCTGTGAGGCTATCAAATTGATAAAGGCCTATATCGTTTACCAGGATTTGGAGAAGGCCAAAGAAACTATAGATAACGCCCGCGACACCTTTACACGCGGAAAATAAGTAATCATTATGCTAAAGATTAAGACGAACAAAGGTTATCTGGACTTAGGGGGTGACTTTACCGTACAGATCGACGAGAAATCCCCCGTCATGAACGACCGGGGATCACAAACCGTACCGGTCACGGTTCCCGTCACTGCCAACAATGCAGGGATAACCGGTTTTGCCCACCGGCTCGACATGGGTGTAAAACCGATGAATGAAGATCAGACATGTACGGTATTGGACGGGGTGTATAAACGTACCGGAAAGATAAATATCGTTTCCGCCGGCAGGACGGAAGGAATTACTTTAAATATCGGTTTTGACAATTCGGAAGCCTACAGCGCCTGGAAAGCAAAGAAACTGAACTCGATCACATTACCCAGCATAAGCGGCGGTACCGTTAGCGGTCTTATGTCCTCTATAAACTGGTTCTTCACGGATTCCCATGAAGATTTTGCCATATTTCAAATAGTAGTCAAAAATGATTCCAAGGACGGCACGTATTACCCGCAATACATAAACCGTATCACTTTGGATTCAAACGGTGAATATGCCTTATGCTATCAGGCAAGGACGGAAACACTACTGATAAATGATACCCCGACCGAAACGAGTTTACCGGAAGGGTACGGCGTGGCCCCCTTCTTATACGTGCACCGTGTCCTGGACTTTATATTTTCAGAATTTGGTTATACTATAACCGAAAATCCTTTTAAGACGGACAAGGAACTTTCCAGCCTGGTAATCCTGAACAATGCCGCCGACTGTTGCGTGACGGGTATCCTCAATTATGCCGATTTAATGCCGGATTGTACGATTGAGGACTTTTTAAACGCGCTGTATGTACGTTTCGGACTGGTTTATAATGTCTCTTCCGATACGAAAACGGCCACTTTAAGACTGATCCGGGATATAATGGAAGATGAACCTGCCGTTGATCTGTCCCGGAATCTGACGGCGGAACCCCTTATCAATTATGAAACGGCCCGTCAGATAAAGTTATCGGCCAAAACGTCTTTTACCGGTGCCGCGCCTTCGGTGGAACGGTACGAGGACTATATCAAGGGGAACGAAAAAATGGTTATCCGTGTAAGCCGTTTCGATCCTTCCCAGGCCTCCGTGTGGCTGAACTACGAGAAGACCACCGGCAACTGGTACAAATGGGATTCGGGCAACAAGAAGCATACGTTATCATCATCCAGTTTCTTTAACTGGGACCGGAAGACGGAAAACGTAGAGGACGAGGAGCTGGCGAGCGATGATGAATGCGTGTTTATGGATTTTGCCCCGAACGGCCTTCTTTCCCCGTATTACCTGGCCGGGTATGTGCACCGTTATACCTACCTGAAAACCTCTTCCGATGATGAAGAGGATTCGGAAAAGGAGGAGACGCCGCTTTCCTTCGCTTTCGCTTTTACAAAGGCCGTTACGGAAAGTACGGATTATTCCTTCGGTTCTATTTTACCATACGCTCCGGACGGCGGAGAAATTACGTTAAAAGACGGCAGCAAACATACGATATCGCTTTTATTCCAGTTTGAAGACGGTCTGTTTGCCAAGTTCTGGCAGAAGTATGACGCCGTATTAAGGCACTCTTTTAACCAGGTGGACACAAACACCCTTTTACCGGTTCACCAGCTTATGAAAATGGATGTCTTGACCCCGGTAGCCCTGCGGGGGCAGTACATGCTTCTGGACGGCCTTTCCTATTCGCTTCCTGCGGGTAAACTGGTACCGGTAAACATTACGTTGCGTTCCCTGCGTCTGATCGGTCCCTATAATCTGGATAATGAACAGGGCATTCCCGTGTGGGGCGGTGCTTCCTACGTGTGGGTCGTATATTCTTCCAATTTGCAGAGTGTACAGGCCGGAAGGGTGGAATATTGGGAAGATTATTACCGTTATCACTGGATGTATGCTGTGTACGGTTGCCGTGTATCGAATACGATATATGACGGGTATGTTACGCCGTCAACGGATGAGGATATATTAAAAAATCCGCCCACCGCACAGGATAACATCATAGAAAAAACTTACAAATGTAAGATAGAGGTTGAAATCGAGGTAAACGAGCGTTCCGGCGCGGCCAACTATTTTTGTTACGAAACGGAAGAAGTCGAATACCAGGTAAGGTTTGTCGCATCGAGGGTGCTTAGCTGATCCCGTCCTTTATTCTTCCTTTGATAAACCCAACTTTTGCAGCATGGAAAAGCAGAATAATATCATCCTTGCCCCGTCATCTTCACAGGTGACGGAGCTTTATAAGCTTTGGAGGGAAAACCATGCGGGGCGGCTCTCGGACTTTTACAAGTTCCTGACGTCTCCCACGGATCAGCGTGATCGTTTCCTTTCCGGACTTGAAAATAAGAGTGAGTTTAACGGAATATTCATCGTTAACACCTTTGAATTATGAGTTTGACAGCAAACATTGATCCGACGGAAAACGCCTTTACCGGAAACCCTGTTTATCTTTCGGTAGAAACTACTTCTATGGCGACTTACAATATAATGTATTTCGTGAACTTTGAATTTATGCGTTCCATATTTACCGGTAACGGTAATGGAAGTTTCAAGGTGAATATCGCGGAGGTCCTGGAAACGCTTTTTGTTGATATTCCCCCGTTAACGGACAGTTCCGAGATGTTGATAAGCCTTTCCGATAAACGGTATAACAAGGCGGTCGTCACGATCACCCTTCAAAATGAGGAGGAAGAAACGGCCACTTTGGTTGTTACTGCCTGGCGTGGCGGTATATCCAAACGGGCTTTTAAGAAATTGCATGAAGAAGGTAATAACATCTTTTCTTTGAAGTTCTTGAATGAATCCTGCAATTTCTTCTTTACCACCCGGAGCAATGACTGGCGTATAACGATGCGCGAGACGGAACTTTACCCGCTCTGTTTCATCTATCCGGAGCACGAGCTGAAAATAACGGAACTTCTTACCGGACAAAGCCTTGCAGTACCAGGCACGGCAGGGAATTTCTACGCCTTGAACCTGGAGGCCGTAAGACTTAAATTCTTTACCGATTACGGGGTACTGGCCAACCTTTTTGACGTGTATAGCGGTGAAACGTTCGCTCTCCGGATCGGGATCGAGCAAAGCCCGACGGTCCGCGAGCGTTACCGGCTCCGGTTCCTGAACAGTTACGGGGTTTACGAGGTGTTTTCCCTGGAAGGCGAGGCGAGCGTAACTCCCGGCATGGATGAAGACGAAGACGCTGTTTTCCGGCGTTACGATGAAATTACCGATGATTATTATTCGGATCGCATACGTACGGAGATACAGGAAGCCGTAACGGTTAAGACGGGATTCAAACGCCCGCAGGAAATACGCTTTCTTCTTGACCTGCTTTCCTCCGATGATGTCTACCTGGCAGGTTACGGCCGGGAAGAGATCAAGGTAATTCCTTCGGCGGAAGAGTTTTCTTACCGTGTCCGTCCGGACGCGCCGCAGAACGTGACGTTAAAGCTCACGTTTGCCGAGAAGGAGTCCAACTGGACGGGAGAAATCACGGAAAGCGGCTACCGGAAACCGCGGGTTCATTCCAAAGAGTTCAGTAAACAATTTAATTAATGTATCTATATGGCAACACAGGAGTATATCGATGATCTTATTATAGTCATTGAAACCGCGGAGGACGCGGAAAGCGTTACCAACCAAATGGTGGCGGCGGTTCTTGGCTTCTTGAACGAACACCTGAAACTGGTTTCCCAGGGTAAGGAAATCGAGGCGGAGGAAGCCGCCCGCATTGCCGCCGATGCAGCCTTGCAGAAGGCTATCGACGCCGTTTCTCTACGTATCGACCGGCTTGTCGGCAACAACGCTTCGCAGGCAATCGACAACTTTAACGAAATTCTTGCTTTTCTGGACGGGCTTAAAGACAGTGATTCGCTGGCCGCATTGCTGGCCGATATCAACGCCCGTATCGGCAGCGAAGACGGTTCACAGAGTGAAGACGGTTCCCTTTGGGGAAAGCTGAAAAGTCTGTCCCAGGATATTAGCAGTTGTTCCGAGGACATAAGCACGTTGCAGGCAGACCGTGACGAAATGAAACAGGAGTTGCAGGAAACTGCCGGGCGTCTGTCTTCCACCTTTACCAATGTAAACAACCTCTTGAACGCCGGCAGCGTTTATAGTGATCTGTCGGGGGTGTTTGCAGCATTGAAAACGGCGGGGAAGATTGACGATGTCCGGAAAAACGGCGTGATCCTTTCTTTCCTCACTGCCGACGGCTGGGTGACGAAACAATTTAAAGGCAATCCGGACACGGATTTTGAGAATGTCGAAAAGTGGGAGGATTTCGGCAGCGGCGGTTCAGGCGGCGGGAATACCTATAATGTAACCGGCAGTGTGCCGCTTACGGAAGGTTTCTATACCCTGGCTTCCGCCATTGCCGCGGTACCGGAGAAGTGGCGCGGCCGGGGGCGTGTCATCACCTTTGAAACATCGCTCGGCAAATGGGAGACGTACCAGTTTACCGGAACCGCCCTGGATGCCTGGGACCAGGAGGCGAGCTGGGAAGAGTTCGGCGGCAAAGGAACGGTAAAGAGCGTAACGGTAAACGGCGAGAAGCAGACGCCGGACGCGGCCGGTAATGTGAATGTAAACGTGGATATCCTGGAAGTGGACGAGACTTTGTCCACCGATTCCACCAATCCGGTAGAAAACAAGGTAGTAACCGCCCGTTTTAACGAGGTGGACGCTTCCACGCTGTTTAACGTAAATGCGGAGGTAAGCGAGGATGAAACATCCGTCCGTCTGTCTTTCCAGAACAAAAGCGGCGCGGAAATTACCGCCGTGGATATCCCGGCCGGTTCCGGTGGAGGTTCCGGCGAAACGGTGGCTACTAAAATTGTCTTGAATGCGGCTGTAGATAACGCCATAATCAAGGAAGGCGGAAACGCCCGTCTTACTTATACATACGATCACCAATACACCACGGGGGATGAAAAGGGGGAATCTACCGGGCAAAAGGCGGATATCACCGTTACGATCAGGCGTGGAACAACTACCATGTATTCCCAGACGGTCAGCGATGTTTCCAAAGGCAGTTACGAACTGGACCTTTCAAGTTACTTGCTTGTTGGGAATACCGATATTTACGTAGTGGCAACCACAACCGATCCGACTACCGGCAAGAAACAGACCCGACAGGCGTTTACATCCGTGAAGGTTGTCAGCCTTTCCCTTACCAGCTCTTACAATCTGGCCGGGGCCATAGCCGCAGGCGGTTATACCCTGGCCGACACGATTAATATCCCTTATGCCGTGAGCGGTTCCGGAACAAAGGTCGTCACGCTTTATCTGAACGGCCGGCAACAGAACGCGCACACCATTACAAGATCGGGAACGACAAACGGCAGTTTCAGTTTGTCCCCCTCTTCGCTTGTGACCGGCCGGAATACCGTTCAAATGGTTGCCGAAATGGAGGCTTCCGCCGATCTCGTGTTAAAGTCTGAAAGTATCTATATTGATATTCTGAAATCCGGAGGATCGGCACCGTTCATCGGCACGATGATGAGTTTTCCGGACGGCCGTATTTTTACGGAGGACCATCTTGTTCCGCGCTTGGAAGCGGGGCAGTACGAACAGGTAAAATTTGACTTTGTGGCTTATGATCCTGACGCAACGCCGGCTCAAATGGACGTTTACCGGGACGGGGTGAAAACGCAGTCTGTCAGTGTGGCCCGTACTACGCAGACATATACCAACCGTTTTACGGAGCAGGGCGAGATCACTATGAAATTTAAGACGGGGGCCACGGAATACCCGTTTTATATCGACGTAACGGAAAGCGGGATCGACTTGCAGGAAACTACCGCCGGGCTTGTACTGAAACTTTCGGCAGCCGGGCGGAGTAACAGTGAATCCGATCCGGGAGCCTGGGATTATGGCGACATACATACAACGTTTGCAGGTTTCGACTGGAACAGCAACGGCTGGACGGGTGACGCCCTGAAACTTACGGGAGGCGCGAAGATTGAAATCGGGTACCGGCCGTTCTCCACGGATGCAACCACTACCGGGGCTACCTATGAAATGGAAATTCTTTGTTCGTCGGTAACGGACCGGCAGGGGGTGATACTGGACTGTATGGCCGGCGATATCGGTTTACAAATGACAACGGAGCAGGCCCTTATGCGTGTTTCTGGCGGTACGGAAGTAAGTACAAAGTTTGCAAGTGATATGAACCTGAAAATAGCCTTTATTGTCGGGTCCAAGGCTGGCAAACGGTTGCTGGAACTTTATGTAAACGGAATCCGTTGCGGGGCTGTACAGTATGGGGCTACCGAAGGACTACTGCAGGCGGAACCGGTGAACATCCGTTTGTTCAGTGATACGGCGGATGTGGAGATCAGGAATTTCCGTATTTATAACCGTGCGCTTACGGATGATGAAGAATTGAACAATTACATGGTAGACCGGACTACGTCGGACGAAATGGTCCTGTTATTTGAAAAGAATGATGTTACGGGGGACAACGGTACGGATATCGACATAGACAAGTTACGCGCCCAGGGAAAGGCGGTTATGCGAATTGTCGGCGATGTGAACCTTGTCAACGCCACCAATAACAAGAAATTCGAGGTACCGGTCGATATCTATTTTTATAGCCCGTACGGTAAGGAGTATGATTTTGTAGCAAGGAATGTCGGTCTAAGAATACAGGGTACATCATCCACCACTTATCCGCGTAAGAATTACCGTCTTTATTTCTTGCGCCTGGAAAAATACGGTACCACGCTGGAAGTTAACGGCGTGGATGTGCCGTCTCTTGAATACAGTTTCAAACCGGGAGCACGGCCGATCAGTATATTCTGTTTGAAAGCGGACTTTTCCGATTCTTCCGGTACACATAATACCGGTGCGGTGCGTATTGTGAACGACGTTTGGAAGAAGTGCGGGTGGCTGACACCGCCGCAGGCTGCATATAAGGGGGAATATGACGTGCGTATAGGCGTAGACGGTTTCCCTATGGACCTGTTTTATGACAACGACGGCACCGGTGCGAATACTTATCTGGGAAAATACAATTTCAATAATGAGAAGTCGGAAAGTGCGATTATTTACGGTTTTGAAGGAATTGAAGGATTCAACGACGAAGCGGCCCTGAACGGGCAGCGTAACAAATGTATCTGTCTGGAGTTCCTGAACAACTCCGAGGCCCTTTGTCTGTTCGGGACTACCGACATGTCTTCTTTTGATGATGCGCTGGAATTTCGTTTCAAGGCGGACACTACCTGGGCGGATGCACACGAGGACGACAAGGCGGCAGTTACAAGGCTTTGGAACTGGATCGATTCATGTAAGGATGATCCCGCCAAGTTCCTGGCGGAATATAACCAGTATTTCGGTAATGACAGCCCGTTTGCATGGTATCTGATTACCGATTACTTTATGGCCGTGGATAACCGGGCAAAAAATATGATGCTGGCAACTTGGGACTCTCTGATCTGGTATTTCCTTCCTTACGATATGGACACTTTGTTCGGTGTGCGTAATGATTCGGTACTGAAATACGAATATACCATTACCCACGAAAGTTTTGACGATAGTATCGGTAGTTATGCTTTTGCCGGCCATGATTCCGTTTTATGGGAACTGGTACGGTCTTGTCCGGACAAATTGCGTGAAGTGGCGGAAACCTTGCGTAGCAATATGAGCCTTGAATATGTCCTGCAAGTATTTAACGAGGAACAAATGGGCAACTGGTGCGAGCGGATTTATAACAAGGATTCGGAATATAAATATATCCTTCCGCTTACCGAAGGGGTGACAACCAGCAGCGGAACCAGTTATTATAATTATCTGTATGCCTTGCAGGGCAGCCGTTACGCACACCGTACTTATACCATTCAGAACCGTTTTGCCCTTCTGGACAGTCAGTACGTGGCCGGTACTTACCGCCGTGACAGCTTCGCGGCTTATTTCGGGTATAAGTTCGGCAGTGATAACCGGAAAATTCGGATTACGGCCTCCGAACGGTATTATTACGGGTACGGGTACACGTCCGGAACACCGCACCAAAGCGCGGTACTTGCAGAAATGGCCGGTAGTGTGGTGGAACTGACAATGGACACGGATTTGATTGTAAACGATCCGCAATATTTCTACGGTGCAAGCCGTATTCGCGGGCTTGATCTGACGGATGTAAGCCACGCCATTGTCGGCACGTTGAACCTGAACAACTGCACGGCCTTGCGTGATCTGAATGTTAGTTGTGAGGCCGGACAGACGACATTTAACGCCCTTCTGGTGGGTAATTGCCGTAATCTTCGAAAACTCGACATATCCGGACTTAAATCTTCTTCCTTTACCGGTATGGACCTTTCAAGTAATACCAAACTTGAAACCTTCCTGGCCGGTGATACATCCCTTACCGGTGTGACATTTGCCGGCGGTGCGCCTCTGGCCGTTTGCGTCCTTCCCGGAACTTTGCAGACGCTCGAACTCCGGTACCTGAACAAACTAACCAATGCAGGGCTGCAGCTGGAAGGTACGGCAAATATCACGCGCCTTGTGATTGATAACTGTAGCCTGATCGACTGGAACACGTT
>OFOK01001534.1_pt1 | contig 16919 bp, 20 predicted proteins | sample 1542001 | NCBI WGS metagenome assembly OFOK01 (sample SAMN04209242, study PRJEB22552) | human gut metagenome | biome: gut; material: feces | host: Homo sapiens | place: USA: Oklahoma
TCCACTGTCGCCGTTTGTGATAGAGACATTGGCACTCGTCTTCGTGAGGTTAATACTATACTCCAATGGTATCGGAGCATCTGATACATTTAATGCAGCGTCTCCGTAAGAAATCGTTACCCAATGCGTTGTTTCGTCCTTGTAGTAGTTTTTCGGAGAAGTGGTTTCCTTGATGGAATACCGTCCGTTTTGGAGAGCAACATTTGTGTATCCGTACCCCGATGCGTCCGTGGCTATAGTCGCTACTGCTGTATTGCCGCTGTAAACGGTGTACACAGCACCCTCAAGGCTGTATCTATTATCACCATTAGTCATAGATGTGTCAGCACTGGACTTTTTTAGATAGATGTAATAGGACGGTGTAACCGTCTGCACTTTGAGATAACTGCGTACAGTTTTAGTCTTTCCAAGCGGTGTAGCTATGAGCTGAATTGATGAATCTGTGCATTTCCACCAAGCGAGGTTGCTGTCATCGCCTATGGTACGCGAACCCGTTGCAACAACGCCCGACGGATACTCTTTTGTGGTCGAGATTGTGAGCTTATTGCCGTTTTTGGTGAATGTTATACCGTTATGGGTGTACGTATAATAGGCAGCAACAGAATGGCTGTCCGTGACTGTTGCTGTATACTTGCTGCCATCCCAATACATTTTTATTGTCGTCGAAAAGCTGGATGAACTGCTTGAAGCAAAGGAGGGAATCGTATAAGCATTGAGCAGCTTGGCTTTGACCTCAGCGTAATAGCTCCTTACAACCGTAGGGTTATACGCATTTTTGGCAACGGTTTCGAGGTCGGTATCGACCTGCGATTTCCATGTCCAGCTTGTATTGCTATGCTTGGTGATATAGTTTTTTTCGGCTGCCCAGATCAGGTATTGCGTGACAAGCCATTTTGCAGTTTCATTGGCGTAATTGCCTTTATAACCGATGCCTTGTGTATTACCCCAATCGGACTTATCCAGAGAATTTGTTTCATGAAAGCCTTCCGCCAGGATAGCCTTCATGGTCGTCTGCTGCGGCACAGTAAACGACGACCACGTAAAATCTATATTGTCCCAAATTAGCTTATCTTTTTCGAGACAATATGCCGGATATTCGGTTGAACCGGACTTGATCGCCTTTGTGGGCAGATGCCCCAATGAGCCGGTCACTGTTGTCGTCGTTTCTTTGGCGAGCGAATAAAAATGTATAACCGATTTACCGGTGTCACCAATACCGGTAAGCGATATTCCCGCCTCGGTGTCGGCGGCATAGCCCATGATCCACTCGCCCGGCATTGTCCACAGGTATTCTGCCGGATCGGCTTTACCCTCCGAAGTGATGACTTCAAAGTGCAAATGCGGGCCGGTAGCATTTCCGGTACTGCCGACACGCCCGATGCGCTGCCCGCGCACGACTTTTTCCCCTTGCTGCACATTGATCTCAGATAAATGTGCATACAGCGTCGTATTGCCGTCCGCGTGCCGAACTTCGACCATGTGACCGTAGCTCATCATGCCGGTGGTGTCATACGACCCGTCCCAAATCTGCACATAGCTTACAGTGCCATCCTCTGCCGCATATACAGGCGATCCGCTTGATGCGGCAATATCTATCGCCTTGTGCTCGGCGCTGTATTCCTGTGTGATTTCACTGCTGTTCGGCACAGGGAACAGGTAGATACATACCTTATCTACATTATCCAATACGTCGTGCTCAAGCTTTACTGGGTTCACCACCGGCTGTGGTGACGGCGTAGGCGTCGGCGTAGGCGTTACAACAGGGGATGCGCTCGGTACAGCACTTGGCTCCGGCGTGCTTGTAGGCGCTGCCGTCGGCGTTGCGGTAACTCCGGGTGTAGCCGTGGGAACTGCGGTAGGTTCTGCCGTCGGGGTCGGTGTAGCGGTACTTTCCGGCGTAGGCGTTGGCTCCTGCGTCGGCTCTGCGGTAGGTTCCGGGGTAGGCTCCGGTGTCGCTTCAATATCCGCCGGAGGATCTTCTGAAATTTCTTCCTGCCCGGTATCTACATCAAAAGAGACTTCAAAGCTCGGACTTTCCACAGGCACGTCGGCTTCATCCGCCAGAGCACTTAACGGCAGTGACATCGTAAGGATCAACGCCGCAAGCGCTCCGGCCAAAATCCGTTTTGCTTTCTTCATTTTTTGCCATTCCTTTCGTTAGATTTTTATATGAAAAAAGCCGCACTCAAAAAGTACGGTTTGAATTTTTGCAGTAAAAAAGCACCCGAGAAAACGGATGCTTCATGCTGCAATATTCAATTTTTATTTGTATTCCCAGTGACCTTGTTCTTCTTGCGCAGGCTCATCAACTACCCAATGCTGACCTGTTTTTACCCAATAAGACTCTCCCGGTACCTCAGTATAACTACCATGATCGTTTCCTTTATCCCATTCTTCATCTGAATGTACATAAAAATCTTCTACCGAAGAAAATTGAGTTCCACACTCATTACATCTATACACTACATCACTCCACCAATATCCATCTTCTTCCCAATGACCAACCTCTTCTTTTGCCGGAACATCTACGACCCAAACCTTTTCTTTGGGCTTCGGAGTTGCTGTGGGCGCAGCAGTCGGTTTTGATGTAGGAGCTGCCGTAGGCTTGGCCGTCGGAGCGGTTGTGGGTTTCGTGGCAGGTTTAGTCGTTGCAGTCGGCTTAGAGGTAGGCTTTGCTGTCGGTGCAGCGGTCGGCTTTACGGTAGGCTTCGGCGTTGCAGTGGCTGAGGGTTTTACCGTCGCGCTGCTGCCGGAAGACGGTTTGCTCACAGTATTGTTGCCAGAGCTGGGCTTCGTTGTCGCCGACGGTTTTGCGGTTGCACTCGGCTTCGATACTGTGCTGCCGGAAGAACTTGAAGACGACGGCTTACTCGTTGTGCTGTTCTCCGTTTTAGACGAGGCAGACGAGCTGCTTCCCTTCGAGCTCTCGGTTTTGCTGCTTTCCGTTTTTGCACTCGGTGTCGCCGTGGGTTTTGCACTCGCGGTGCTCGAGCTTGCAGCTGGTTTGCTGCTCGCATCGTTCTTTTCCGATACCGTGCTACTTACCGCACTGGATGTGGAGCTCTCCGTTACGGCGCTTTCGGTATTGCTGCCCGCACACGCCGCAAGCGATACCGTAAGCGCCGCCGCCATCAATATTGCTGTGATCTTTTTCTTCATAGTCGTTCACTCCTCATATAGAATATTATAATAGCTTTTTAATTTGATTTCAATGAGAAAAGAAAAAACCGGAAGTACTTCCGGTTTTACAGCTTGATTTCAAATTCTTCTTCAATTTTTGGACTGTGATGCTGTTCATGGTTCATGGTTAGCGCCAAACCTTCAAGACGTTCGATACGTTGGTCTAATGCGCTCGAAAGACAAACACAGCGTTCGGAGTCGAGGTAGGGGGACTCTGCGAAGATTTCGCACACACGGTTTCCAAAGTGCTGTAACGCTTCAAAGTTAACCCAATCGAAAGACGATACGAGTTTAAGTTGTTCCTCATGCGTTTCTTTGAACGGCTTTGAAGGCAAATCAGAGGCCAGCGGACGGATGAGTTTGGTCGGTGTATTACACCAAAGAGATGTACCGGAGTCGTAGATCGGCGCAGAACCGATCCACTCTAAGGAGTTGGCGTTTCTAATCGCACCGAAGTTATTATAGTGACGGTCAGTATTGGCGAGTAAATAATCGATGACAATCATTTGGTCTACGGCTTGCTGTGCATTAGAGATGCCAAAGGCGGCACAGCAGTTAAGGTAATGCTGATATGTCGTGAGGTGATTTGCTTTCTTTTGAGACTTCATGATGTAGTCAGCAGAGATAAGTTCTGTGTCCGCATCGATAAAGTCTTCGCAAACGCTGTAAGGATAATCGCCCTGCATAATGATCCGATAGGGAACATGAGGGATGTTGAGCTTTTCCATCAGCTCAGAAGCAATAACTTCATTGTATGGTTCCTGTTGGGTCACGCCACTGCCGCCTTTGATGAGGCAGCGCTTGCCGTCGATGATTGTCCACTTTTTGCGTAGCCAACCATCGGAGGTGTTGTCCGGGGACATCAAATCGATTTTCGCACTGGAGCTGTGACCGCCAAAAAGAATGTCACCGATGTCACGGGAAAAATCATTTGTGAAAAAATTGATCTCAGCCCATTCCAACGAGGAACCTTTCTCCTTGATCCAATACTGATCCGAAAGGCTAAGTCCGTAGCTTTTATCGATAAGCTCTTGCGTGCTGCCGATACGCAGAATAGCGAGCGCTTGTTGGATACCTTGACGGCTTGCCGGAATAGAGCGCCCATACCACCACTTGTTAAGTGCTTTGCGGTCGAGGACGTCATTCCTGTATGCAATGCCAATCGGAATGTGCGCAGCGTTATGCACGTCTCCCACACGAGTAATAGCGCCGGACGCATCGTCCAGTTCAATATCGACTACGGGTATTTCTTTGTGCATCAATGTGTAGTGCATGGCGACACCTCCTTATTCCTAAAGCGTTGCTTATAGATACATTCCAAAATCTTGTTCATTTTCGTGTTTGTGATATTGGCTTTGTTCATGCTGCTGATTTAGCTGTGCATTTAAATTTTGAATTTGCTCTTTGAGTTCCATATTTTCTTTCTCTAAATGCACAATTCTTTCTTGTTGCTTTACCATGATGTCGGAAAAAGCGCGTAAACTCTCAATATGTTTATCGATTTCTTTTTCTGCGTTGGTCAATATATGCTCGCGATTTTCTTTAGCGGCTTTTTCCATACGTAGATGCTGTAAGGTCTCGCCCGTAAGCACTTTTAATTCTCGATGGTCTTTTGAAACTAAATTAAGCAAAACTTCGTTATTTGGATTAAGAGCACCCATTACAGCGTTATGATTTGTAGTTTCGTAGCCTAATCGATCATTTAAGAGCTTTTCAATTTTTTCATATGTTTTTTCAGGAATTTTGTGTAAGAATGCAAAATACGAAATCGAGGTAAAAACAAGAGAAGAAATAGCACCAGTTATTAAGCTAATTAGAATCTCTTGAAAAATATCGTTCAAAAGAAAACCTCCCAGTGAAAAGAAAAAGATAGAATATAGAATGGTTATTGCCCACAAAGTGGCTGTAATACCTTCCAACACTCGAATCAATTTTTCCATGTTCTAATTTTTCACCTCCATTATACAGTGTTCGTGAAAGCATTTCAAGGCTTTATTCCTCGCTGTCCTGCATTGTATCGAACAGAGAAATGCGGCCGGTGGAACGTTTTACGGCTGCAACAGCTTTGCTGCGCATTTTATCGTACTCATCTTTCGATAGTTCGTATTCGAATGCGACGATACGTGTTAGCATGTTTGTTTCAACAGCTTGTTTAAAGAGCTGCGAAGATATGCGGTCTGTTGCCCGCTGCACAAGTGCTTCGACTTGTCTGCCGTAGATGCCGCAAACATAATCCATGTTGAGCTGACCAGAGAGATATGAGAAGTAAAATTGGATAGCCTCATCGATTACATTGCTTTTTTCGCGATTTGGATTGCGGTTTGTTAAGGTCATAATTGCATTTAGTGCATTGTTCCCCTCGGTTGAAAGAGAAACAGTGAATCTTGAAACATTTGATTTTTCTTCCATTTGGGTTCCTTTCGGCTGTGATGAGTTTGGTGATGGGAAAAATGGCATGAAATCTATGCTTTTTGAATGTTTGGTGACGTACTCGTCACTAAACTAATTTTTCGTCACCAAACTTTTTCTCGAAAAACCCGCACACTGTGCGGGTTTGTGGGTGCATCACCACCAGTTTGGTGGTGATGCTTTATCCTGCATTCTAAAAAGACACCGATTTGAGAGATTTTGGCGCGTTTTCGAGATGCGAAACAGTTTAAAAATATTACGACCAGAAACCACCGGGGTTTGAGATCGGATTTGACTTGGTTTCGGGCTCCGGTTCTGGCTGAAGCTGTGGGTCGTTGTGGATAACCTTTTCTTCGGAAACCGGATCAGAAACGGTTGAAAGTGTTGTGCCTTCAATGTATTCCCGCACGGCTTTTGGAACGATTTTCTTGTACATTTTCTCGAAATACGCTACGAATTCTGCGTCAATATCGATGCCTTTTTGTGTTGAAAAGGTGTGCAGTGCATCGTATTTTCGCTCATCTAAATTGAGCTTTATGGTGAGTTTTTTCATTGTTTTTGACCTCTTTTTCTTCAAAAATTTTCGTCGTCGGCACGCCAAGCGTGCCGATTATTAGTAAGGAAAGAATACCCACAAAATTGTGGATCACTCAAAGAATTGCAAAGGGTCGAGCCTATTATCGTTGTATCTGATTTCGAAATGGAGATGATTTCCGGTCGAATCCCCGGTACTTCCGACGTAGCCGATGAGATCACCGGCAGATACAGATTCGCCGACTTTTGCAACACGTTTTGTTTGGTGAGCGTATAGGGTAGACCACCCGTTTCCGTGGTCGATTTTTACGAAATTGCCGTAGGAATCATGCCAAGTGCTCATCACAACTGTGCCGTCGGCCGCTGCATAAATCGGGGTCATTGCCGGTGCACCAATATCGATTGCACCGTGCGAATTTTCGTACATTCCGGTGACCGGATTGTACCGGGAACCGGAGCCGGAAGTGATGTAATCTTTACCGTAAGGAGCGGGGAGAGGCCACTCAAATTCACCCTTTCCCGCTACAATTCCGGCGGAGATTTCTTTAATTCTGCCGTTCTCCAGTGTTACCTTTTTGGTGCCGTATGGGTGTGTTCCGCCGGTCAAATATGTAATGCCAGGCAACTGCATCCAGTACGTCCAACTGCCCTCACTGAGCTGCGTTTTTACTACGCCGTCGTGGTTGCTTTTGGCCTCAATTACCTCACCGTTTCCTATATAAATACCGATGTGTCCGTTCATACAAACGGCCAAACCGGGTGTATCGGGGATAGAGGAAATCTCACCGAAAATGACAGCGCTGCGGAACATTCCGTCTGCGCCGACATCGCGAAAACCATTGGATTGGTAATGGATAATGCCGGTGTCTTCATCAATCCATTCATACGCTTTTATGAGCCCGATGCAGTCAAAAGCAGGCTTTCCGCCGTAGGTTTCGTAGATGAAATTGACCTCGCTGTTGGTCAGATTTGCATCGGAATCCGTGAAAAATCTGGACTGCTGCTGCTTAAGAAATGCCATGGTTACGTCTTGGCCGTAAGCGCCATAGATGTAGCCGGAACCGGCATCCAGAGCGTTTATTGCGAAGTTGGTGAGGCCGATATTTGTTTTGCCGTCGCTGCTTTTTAAGTTACGGATCAGCGTAGAACGGTCGGCATAACCGGTGGGCATTTGCTCTGCAAGCCGTAGCAGTTGCGAGCGCATGTATGCGTTGATTTTGAGATCAAACGTGCGCTCGATTTTATCAAAAATTTCATCGGAATCGGTTAGCGGGGAGAGCTTATCATCTGAAACAAAGCAGTCAATCAGCTCATCGGTTTGGTTCTTTAATCGGTCGTTATCCGCAAAGATTTTGGCGTACACAGCATAGAGAAGCTTATCATTTATGCGTGCACCGGAGTCAAAAACAGCGCTGTATTCGTTCAGTTTTGCAGAGAAAAGCTGCGAGCAGTCGAAGCCTAAATCGGTAAAAGTCATTGCACCGCAGCTGCCGAGCAGTGCAGCGGAAATGATAAAAATAGAGATGCAGGCAATAATGATTTTTTGCCATGTTTTGGGGTCGGCTGCGACCAAAGCGAGCTTCGCAATTAAAACCGGGTTTGCCATTTTTCCTCCGAAAAACCGGAAGTACTTCCGGTTTTATAGCATTGTGATTTCAAATTCTTCATGCTGTTCTTGCCTGATTTCTGCACGATTTTGTGTTGCGTTTTGCTCAAAATCGTGTATGATTTCTTCTTTTGTAAGCGTATTTTCAGAGCTTTGCTGAATGGATTTTTTCGAGATTTGACGCATCCATTCTGCGAATTTTGGAGAGAGTTCATTGATTTGTGCCACGGAAAAATCGTAATTATCTTGGTTCAGCATAGCACGGACAGTACGCACATTTTTCTGCAAGGCGGCGAATTGTTCACTTCTTTCGAGCGTGAGTTCATCGGTTTCACCGAGCTTTTCCGAAACGCTCTGTTCGATTTCGGAAAGCGTAACATGCAGATTTAAGTAAGGAATGAACTCGTTTAAGATGTATTCTTTTTCGTGTCTGTCCTGTAAAAGTGCATCGCTGCCGCCTGTTTCTACCAAGTAATTTTCCCACTGAGGGTTCTCGTTGCACAGCGTATTTAGCCGCTTGATATGGTCGATCAGACTGCCTTCACCGGTGCCGAAACTCTGTCGGCCTTCATAGCTGCTCGGTTCTCCGTGCAGCATATAATCAATGCGAAAAGCTGCTTTGTGGTAGCAGTTCGGGTACTTCTGCTGCGCCTTATCGATTGCTTTAAAGAGTTCGTTTGCACGCGATAATCGCATGGTCTGGCCGTCGTGCAGACGCTTGCTTTCCGTCCATATAACGGTTACGGTCGGCTCCTTTTTCATAGCCTGTTCACGCTTCAGTTCAGCAGCTTTTTGGGAAGAAATGATTTGCTGCGGTATTACGCCTGCGAGAGAAAGTTCCTGTTCCATTGCCTCAATATGCTGCTGAAATTTTTCGCGAACCGGTGCCAAAAGTGCATCGATTTTTACTTCCGGCTGTGCCTTAAGCAGCTCTTGGTAGCAGGCTGCAAGGTGGCTTTTTCGGGCGTCACTGGGCTCAATTCCGAACGTTTTTCCAAACATAATAGAGAGACCGTCGGCTTCAAATTCACGCTGCATGGTAGGCTTTTCTATGTTATGACTATGCCCCATAAGGTGGTGTGACATTTCGTGCAACAATGTATCGAGCTTCTGTGTGTCGCCGAGTAATTGGTTAATATGGATGTGCTTGTTGCGCGGGTTATAAGCGCCGCGTGTGCCGATTCCTTCAAAATCTTCTTCGGATACCGGCACGCCGATTTCTTCAGAATAAAGGCAAAGAGTGTTGTAAATATCTTTGTGCTGCGTACTGTTGTAGCCTACGCCGCAGAGCTTGGGGTAGTCTTCTGGCGGACAATTTGTCTGCGAAATATCGAACACCGTGCAGGGTTTGAAATAGGTAAAATCACGGCTTTCGAGCATGCCGATTTCAACTTCATGGCGTTGTTCCGGCGAGGCTTTAGATAAAAGAACCCATGTTGGATTTGGCACGTTTGGCTTGAAATAGCGCGTGGTTTCCGGCCGATAAATATTAGCACCATGCTCACCTTCCTGCACATAATACCCAAGTTCTTTCCAATGTGTGTATGAGGCAATAAATACGGAATCAGGACGCTGCCGGTAGATCAGCATTGTGTTTCGTGAAGAATATTTGTAAAACTGAGTGCTGAATGCGAGGTATTCTGCGATGTCCTTGGGATCGTTTTCCCAGTGCTTTGTGAGCTCCTGAATCTGCAAATCTGCTTCTCTTTGCTTCTTTTCGTGATGTGCTTTACGTTCTTCTTCGGAGTAGAATGTTCTTTTTTTAGGCATCTTCTTGCTCCTCTCCGCGTATCAAGTGCTCAAGTAGGTCATCCGGCAATTCCTTGTAAATTGCCAACACACGATCAAATTGTTCGGGTGGCAGATCAATAATCGGCTTGCATTTGGAGCGGGGATACGGCTCACCCTGATTTACAAATTCATCCGGAATTTCGGTCGTGTAATATAAATCGCCCCACTCATCGGCACAAACGGTAATATTCGCTGTGCTAAAAACGATGGTGACATTTTCTAAAGGCTTATAGCTCATAAATAAATCATTCCTTTCATAAAAAACTGTATGAAAAAAGGTTTGCTGCCTGTGTGTACAGGTAACAAACCTTTTTGCTGCTTTGTTTTATTTTCATATCTTTTCGCGTACCATCATTAAGGAGTAGCCTAATAAGTTTTGACCTTTCCACTTAGTTATGTCCAGTCGATCTGGATCACTCATTGATAGGCCCACGCCCCAAATCTTATCTTTGACGGCACATTCTGCGAGAAGATTGTCGCCGGTAGCTTTCAGGAGATCTTTTAAGTTGAGGTTTTGAGAAAACTTTGCAAGCAGTCCCTCATATACAACGATTTGTCGGATGCCATTCCAACGGTTTTCGTTATAGTTAGAAACTTGTCTCCCGAATTTTTTTATTTGAGCAACATCATGAGTGGTTAAAATCTTTTTTGCAATAGCTTGATCACAAAAGCACATGGCTTTTTGATACATCATAAATTGCTCCATTGAGGAAAAGGTGATGTTGGATACGTTGAATTCAGATAAATACCAATTGCTCAAATATCCGTTTTCTTCGTCAGCATTATGAAAGCAAAGGATTTTCATGGTGCTCCACCAACCTTTTTTACGGCCAAATCAAGTTCTAAATCATGTAACCCCATGTAGGCTTTTGTTAAAAAATCCAATGGTACTTTTTTAATAATCTCCTTGCTTGAGACGTTGTAGAACCATTGATAATAGGCGTAAAATTCACCTATCCAATCAGGAATAAACCCTTTGAGTGCTTTGCCGTTTTTGAGATGATAGTGTTCTGTTTGCTGAAAGTAATCCCACAATTCGGAAGCATTCATGGTGCTAACATAGGCTTTACCTTGATCGATACTTTCTCTTGTTTTACTTGTCATATAAGTATTGATGAAATCCGATGTATCTTTCTCAGGATAATTCTGCGATACAAAATCGAACAGTTTTCCTTGGCTTTCAACAATATCATGTAAGTATACCTCTGGATAAGCTCGCATCATATCACCTCTAAAATAATGTGCTGAATACATTTGTTACTTTATTTGCATCTGACTCGATGAGATCGTGCATGTTTTCTCGGGCACGTACATCGCGTTGATTGTATTTATCGTTAAACACGCTGTACTCGACTCGGATCAAGCCTTCTTTATTCTCCGTGAGTTTGGAATAAGCAAGTTCGGATTTAATACAATATTGGATGCCGAGCCCACCTAATGATAGCAATTCTTCGAGTATGTCCGTATCTACATTGTCGCGCACAAATTCTTTGGCAATATAAAAGTATGAAGCGTTAGCTCTCCAACCCTTTATGACATCGTATGTGCTTGTATCGATTCCGAACTTCTCTATGAATTTTTTAGAAAGAACTTTATAGCGCTTTGTATCCGCTGCGTCTCTGTGCTTCATCAACTCAGCAAGCCAAGAGAGAACATCATATTTTTGAAAATCCAGTATTTTCAAATCAGAAATGTCTAATTCGTATTTATGAACCCAACCATTCGTTTCGGTTGGTCTACAAACTGCCCATTCTTTGGCGAGTTCTATGTTTTCAGTAAGGTAAAAGCCTTTTCCATAGTCGTGCTTATCTTCACCGTAACCATATTGCGGTGTAACAAATTCATTAGGTGTACCGTGATATAGTGTTATTATACTCATCGTTTCACTTCTCCTAAGCCAATGTACTCAACCGAGTGCAAGTCCATGAAAGTGACGATTTTGCTCGGTTTATTTTCTTGTTACCGGATAAGCCAATTGTAATCCTGCCTGCAATCCACCACATAATCGGCGTAAACTATATCGTCTACTATCTGGAAGATTATCATATAGCGCTTTTCAAACAGGATAAAACGGTAGGCATTTCTGGGAATATATTCCCCTGTGAGCCACGGACATCTCTGCGGCATCAGCTCTAAGGAATTTGCGGTCTTTTCAAACTCGGCTGTGAGCCGTTCTGCCGCTTCTGGGCTGACCTGTGCTAGAAATGCGGCGTGGGAAATGAGCATCTGCGTTGCCCGTTCCGATACAATCACACGGTATTTATTCTGCTGCTCCATGACCTGCCGCCTCCTTGATTGCACTACGCATCATCGCAGTGACTTCTTCAACAGAGTAACCTTTGCTTCCACGCATCCTGTCCTCCTCTACGGCAAGCAATTCCTCACGGAGTTTCAGCATTTTTTCCCTGCGGTTGTAAGTCCCGATGTCCATAACCACCAAATCCCCCTCGCCGTTCTTGGTTAGAAAAACCGGCTCTGCGGTCTTTCTGCACATATCGGCAATTTCATTGTAGTTCTGGCGAATTGCTGCGGATGGACGAATATTCATAATGATACCTCCTTGAATTATGACGATAGTAATATTCTACCTATATTATATCCATTTCATGCAATAAAGTCAACAGCGTCTTTATAGATTTAATAAGAGGGCTTAAAGATATATTTCGAAGAATTGCGTTTAATCAGGCTTTCTACAACGAAATAGCTTGAGATATATCGAAATCCGGTATAGGCGATTCGGAAATAGCCCCAAGCTCCCAGTCGTTGAATTCTTTGAGAGCCTGCATGTTTTGCTCGTATCGTTCTCGCATATCCGGCTCTTGTAACCGTTGCCACACATAGGCGGTAGCAATGCAGTCGGCAGTTGCATTGTGCCAGTTTGAGCCTGTATAGCCGCAAAAATCGGCCATGGTTTTTAAATTCTTCCACTTATAGGTTGATGGTGCGCCATTGTTCGTGCGCAGCTCTCCGTACACGACAGCGCCATCAAGCATGGGGTCGGAAACCATGGCATCCGGTCGGAATCGAATACCGTAGCACTCGAGAAACGGAATATCGAAGTGCTTGCCGTTGTAACCGATAATTGTTTCGGCGTTTTGCAGCAGCGCCGCCATTTCGCCGATTTTGTCGATGATCCCCGGTGCATCTGCTACCATTTCCGGTGAGATACCGTTGACATTTTGTGCTTTCGGCCATTCGGTTACGCATGCCGGTTTAAACCGGGACTCAAACAAAATGTTCCCATCCGTCGTAACAATTGCGGCTTCAAGTATTTCATCTTCAGCGGGGTTTAAGCCCGTCGTCTCAAGGTCAAAGACGAGCTTGAGATTTGTCGGATTCTTGGGCACTGCCGCACAAATGTCAGCGCATTGCTTGCGATAAGCGTCGAGTTCATGTTTCATGTTCCGGGCTCCTTTCTTCGTTTAAGTAATCGAAAATATCGTATTTCTCGTAGAGTTTGATGTCAAACGAGGGCTTGTGTTCTTCCGGCGGCATAGCAAAAAACTGCGCGTAGAGATTACTCTCCGGCGCAGCTTGGGCGGCGTTGTACAGCAATGCAAGCAGATACCCTTTAGGCTTCCGTACATTGTTAGAATATTTGGTTATGCGGTAGACGGCCTGCAAATGCTCTGGCGTTAAGCTGTGCAACGCTTGGCATACTTGCGTGCTCGGAAGCACTTGCTTACCGATGCGGACAGTCGATAAGGGAGTAGTAGTGATTTCGCAGATCAAAGAGATGCAGGCTTTCGCGAAATCCTCCGGAACATCTGCATTCATCAAAAAATCAAAATTGCCGTCGCTCTGACTGTCTGTCTTATTATACTCAGTCTTATTATACTCAGTCTTATTAGGTGCGGTTTTACAGAAGTCAAGACTGCGGTTTTTCAGTACTCTTGACTGCGATATTTCCGCACTCTTGACTTCGGATTTTCCGCAGTCCGGACTGCGGTTTTTCAGAAGTCCGGACTGCGGAATTTCAGTACTCCGGAGTGCGGTTTTTCCGCGCTCCGCATAATCACTGGGTTTTTCAGGACTTTCAGGCTCTTGCTCACCGTTTTCTTCGTCTTCATCTTCAAAATCGATACTCATTTCTATGAGTTCAGAATTATCGGGGTAGCGCAGGTAGAGGCGATTTGGCTGATTTAACCCTTGCCGGACTTCATCGAGCAGGTTTACGGATTTGAGCTCCTTAATAATTTTTTGCACTTTATCCTTTTTGCACCCAAGCAGTTTTTCCATTTGTTCACGCTTAAAGTAGAGGTAAGCTTCACCGTTATCGTCGATCCACTTATTTGTAATGCTCAGCTGTACGCGATCTCGCAAGTAAGTATACAGTAGGATTGCTTCGTTGCTGATTTCTGCCTCTACGCGAAGCGCCACAAGCCATTTCGGGAGTTGATAAAACTGCGTGCTGTGCGCATCAGATAGGGTGTAACGCTTAGTGTTCATTTAGAGACCTCATCCTATATGTTTTTAAGTACTTTTCTGTATTTTATGAAAATCTATCAAGAGAGTATATACAATTCTTCAAAAGTTCAAAAACCGGAAGTATTTCCGGTTTTTCTCAGTTCTTCTTTATATGCGGATAGCACAGCTTGTTCGATGCGTTTGTGTGCTATGGGGTTCATTGGCTTAAAAGCAAAGATTTGGCGGCGCTTGCCTTCGCGTTCGGCCAAATGCGGATATAAGACTTGTAACCCACCGTCTGCTCGTCTGGTGATGCGCACACCGTTTAAGGTGTACGCATTATCCAGAACCAAACTGACGTAGCCAAGGTAATAGCCACTGCTCGGAATAGTAACATCGACTTTTGTAACTCTCATTTTGCATCCTGCCTTTCTGGGCAAAGCTCTCCGTCTCGGTACAGCTTGCGGATCATGGTGTCTGCCTCGTTATAGGTGTAGGCTGCAATCGCCTGCATTGCACCGTTTTGTAAAATAAGCTTTGAGGATGTGCATTCATAACTGCCATTAAAATGCTTCATAATTAGAGTGCCGCCATGATAGCCGTATTTGGGTTTTAATATATCTTTCACGGCTTCCTGCGGTGTAGGCATCATCTCAACATAATAATCTAACAGATCTTCGCAGTTCCAAATATACCCACTCATGATGACTTTGCGGAGCAGGTCTTCGCGCATTTCCGGGCTTAGAGAGCTCTTTGTGCTTTCGGCCTTGCTCGAAAAAGCGGAAGTACTTCCGCTTTTTGTGGCGTTTGCTACTGTCGGCTGCGTTGCTTTGGCGGCTCGCTCGACTGCGATATTCTGTGCTTCGCCGAATTTGAGCGTTCCGGCAGCAAGATCAACCTTTTCAGGCTCGGTAAGCTGTTCCGACATTGTGCGGTAGGTGCGGACTTGCCGGTCAGAGACATGCATCAGTTCGGCGACACCCTTTTGTATGCCACCTTTAAATTCACCGGATGCCTTTAGCTCATTCAGCAACTCTCGGTATTCTTCATAAAGTGTTAGCTTTTGCTCGGCCGTGTAATCGCGTCCGCCGTTTGCGATGTGCAGCATGAGTTGTGCACGTCCGGCCGAAACGCCTTCAAAAATTCTGCACGGGATTTTGTCCCAGTGTAGGTACTGTGTGATGGCGCGGTATCTGCGTTCACCAGAAAACAGCTTGTAACGATTGCCGGACTGGATCACGCCGAGAGGATTCAGCAAACCGACGGTTTCAATTTGATCTGCTAAGTCGCGGATGCTGTCATCCGTGTCGTTTGCGGCGTATGTGTTTTTGTTTGCAAAGTCGATCAAGGAGACGTCGATCAGCTCATCACGTGCAATACCGGCATTTTCGTTGGCCAGTTCCTTAATGGTGCTCAAACCGGCATTGATGTTTCCAAGATTTAGCTTTTTCATTTCTCGACCCTCCCGATGATTTCGTTTACGACCGCTTGGTAATCGATATTACCGTTGCAGTGCTTTGCATATGTATTGATAGGCTCGTGCGCGTTGATGGCGCGGCTCAAAGTGATGTTCTTACGCACGGTTGCGCTGAAAAAAGGAATGACGTCTTGCGATTGCAGGGCGTCGCGGTAAATGGCTTTTGTTCCATTTTTTTCATCCATGATAATTAAGCCGCCAAGTAACCGGAGGTGCGGATTGATCGTTCTGCGAATTTCAATAAGACTTTCGGCTTTGATGCGTAAGCTGTGCAGTGCAAATTCGTCCGGGATCATCGGGATCAAGATGTAATCTGCATAGCGCTGTACGTTTTCGAGAAGCTTATAGCCTTGCGGCGGACAATCTATAATAATGTAATCGTAGTTGTTCTCAATCGGTGTAAGGAGCTTAGAGAGTAAATCGTTGTATGCTCTGCCGCGAAGTTTATATTCTGTGAGCATTTCTTCGAGCCTCATCGATTTAGTGTTCGATTTCAATACATCAACACCAAAAACGGTTTTTACTATGGCGTCATTCACCGGCCAAACACCGGTGATGGCGTCATATAAGGACGGATCATCGGCATTATACAGACCATAGTACATGGTTGCGTAGCTCTGCGGATCAACGTCCGCAAGCAACACACGGTAGCCGCGTTCGGCGAGGATGGCCGAAATGTTGACGGCACTTGTGGTTTTTCCGCAGCCGCCTTTTTCGTTTGTGATAGCAATTTTAATTGACATGTAAATGTCCTCCTGTAATAAAGTCTCCGCATTGCTATACGGGTAAAATATAAAAAACCGGAAGTACTTCCGGTTTTTGGCTAAATGGAAAAAGCAGAGCTCATGTGGAGTTCTGCTTTAATGATGAGAGATTAAATTTTCAAAATATCGGAATGGGAACCTGTATCCACATCCATGATCCCGATATTTTGAGTCGAGTTGCTTACCTTGACGTAGTGTATCGACAACTTCATCAAGGAGCGACAAGTCTAAACCACGCTTTTTCATAAGCTTATAACTCTTTTTATAAGCATTGGTAAATTTAACTGTATACACTTAATCTTCCAATGCCTTTCTCAATTCATCCATGGTCTTGTACCCTTCAATGTTTGGGTTTTGAGAAATGCGTTTAGCTTCTTCCATGGCATCCAGTGTTTTTTGATTGAATTGTGGCATTTCAACACTAAACGGAAGACCGCCACGAAGAATGCATTGATGGAGAAAAATGTTTACTGCACTTGACATATCAAGCCCCAGATGGCTGAATAAATCATTTGCTTGTTTTTTTACATCAGAATCAATACGAATTTGAGTAGGTGCAGTTGCCATATAATCACTACCTTTCAATGATATTATACACTGTTTGGTATACATTGTCAAGCAAATTGTCAATATTATTTGTATCTTGCTTGCTTTTATTCAGATTTATAAAACGACAACAGCAATCCCACAAAACGAAGCACCTGCCTTACAAGCAGGGGGTCATAGGTTCGAGTCCTATTGTCCCCACCAA
>OFOK01001535.1_pt1 | contig 16890 bp, 16 predicted proteins | sample 1542001 | NCBI WGS metagenome assembly OFOK01 (sample SAMN04209242, study PRJEB22552) | human gut metagenome | biome: gut; material: feces | host: Homo sapiens | place: USA: Oklahoma
TGGACCATGGCAACGGCGTTGGCCTGCTCTTCAGCCGTCAGGTCACTCAGCGTCACCGTTTGCCCGCTGGTCTTATAGGTGATCTTCAGGTTGGTCAGGGACAGGATGCCATTACCGGTGTTGCTGATAGTCACCAGCTGACCGTCCTTCGCCTGTTCGGTAATGTTATAGTACATCTCCGTGGCGGTGTTAAGCTGCTGTTCGAGCCTAGTAGTGGTACTTACCTTGTCCTCCACAACCATCGTAGCCGCGCCATTGGGAGCCTTGGCGCCGATCTGGATGCTGGCAATTTCATTTGTATTGTCGGTCAGCTTGAAGGAGATGGCCTGACCTTGTGCCAGATAGACCTCGTTGTTGGGACCGTAGTTGGCATACTGTCCAATCGTAGCTTCTTCAGCGCCGTCGATGAACACATCCCTTCTCCGTCTTTTTGCAACAGGAAATTTGACAATTCTGCAAAAAAATACAGCCCGGGTTATGGTCATTCCGCAGAGTGCGGTCATACCCCTCCCGGGCCCGGCATATGCTGTTACAAACTCTGAAAAGGACGGGATGGCCATGAGAAACGGGAGAGTGCGGATATTTCTGCTGCGGCGGCGGGCGGTGGCGGCTGTGGGGGCCCTGGTGCTGGCGGGGGCCATCTTCTGGGCGGTGAGCTATCCCGCCGGGACGCCTGCCTCCGCCGCTCAGCGGCAGCTGCCGATCTACAGCGTGGAGCGGGAGCAGAAGATGTGCTCCGTCAGCTTCGACGCCGCCTGGGGCAACGAGGACACCCAGGCCCTCATCGACATCCTGGCCCGGTACAACGTGAAGGCCACCTTCTTCTGCGTGGGGGACTGGGCGGAGAAGTATCCGGAGTCGGTGAAGGCCCTGCACGACGCGGGCCACGAGGTCATGAGCCACTCCAACCACCACGACCACTACAACGCCCTCACCGCCCAGCAGATCGTGGAGGACGTCACCGCCAGCAACCAGCGCATCGCCGCCGCCACCGGCGTGACCCCCACCCTGATCCGCTGCCCCTACGGCGAGTATGACGACCATGTGATCTCCGCCATCCGCTCCATGGGCATGGAGCCCATCCAGTGGGACGTGGACAGCCTGGACTGGAAGGACTATGACGCAGGCACCATCTGCAAGCGGGTGCGGGATAAGCTGGCCCCGGGGTCCATCGTGCTGTTCCACAACGCCGCCCTGCACACGCCGGAGGCCCTGCCCTCGGTGCTGGAGCACATGATCCGGGAGGGCTATACCGTGGTGCCCATCGGCCAGCTGATCTATTGGGAGAACTACACCATCGACCACACCGGCCGCCAGTTCCCGGCGGAGACCGCCCAATAGCGTGCGAAACCCCTGCGGCGCAGCCGCAGGGGTTGTTGGTCATTCGCCGGTCTGGGCCGGAGCGGGGATCTCGTCGTAAAACACGTCCAGGATCAGGTCGTACAGGGCCTCCTGGTCCACCGTCAGCTCCACCCGGTTGCCGTCGCCCAGGGCGGCCTGGCCGGTGACCCGCAGCATGTCGCCGGAGAAGCTCATCCCGGCGGCCTGGGTGGCCAGATACGTCAGCTTGCCCAGGTCCAGGTCCGTCAGCACATAGTCGCTGACGGCGTTATACAGAGGAACGACGCTGGCGGGGCTGGCCGCCACCCGGTCCTTGGCCTGGCTGATCAGGGCCAGCATATACTGCTTCTGCCGCTTCATGCGGTCCTCGTTGCCGGTGGCGTCGCCCCGGCGGGCCTGGATATACAGCCGCGCCTGCCGCCCGGTAAGGGTCACATCCTGGCCCGGGTACATGTTCCACCCGTTGGGAACATCGGTGAAGGGATAGTCGTCCAGCACACTGACGGTGACGCCGCCCACGGCGTCGTTGAGCCGCCCGATGCCGCCCATGTAAAAGGCGGCGCAGCCATCGAACTGCAAGCCGTAAAACAGCTGGGACACCGCCTCCTGGCACAGGCGGCAGCTCTCATACAGGCCGTCGCCGTTGGAGAAGGACAGGGCCAGCTGGGTGTGGGCCACGCCGGAAATTTCGCCGGTGTCATCCGGCACGCCGATGTCGCACATGGTGTCCCGGGACACGGAGATCAGGGTCATTTTGTTGGCGTCGGTGTCCAGAGCCGCCACCAGGATCACGTCCGCCTGGTTGTCGCTGCCGTAAGGCAGGGGGGCGGCGGGCTTGTTGTCCGAGTCCACCCCGATCAGCAGCAGGTTCACCATGTGCTCCTTATAACGGTAATATTTTCCGTCGTGCAGGACGGTGTAGCTGTCCAGCTGCTCCGTGCCGCCGGGGGTGACGGTGGGGGCCGAGCCTCCGTTCCGCAAACTGCTGCGCCCGTGGAGCCAGATGCCCGCCACAATGGTGCACAGCACCGCCGTCACCGCCATGAGGATGATGAAAATCAGCAGCGGCGTGGACAGGCGCTTTTTCTTCCCCTGCACCGGGGCTTCCTGCTTTTCCTGTTCCATAGGGTTCTCCTCATTTAATAACATCATAGGTCTCCGTCAGCACGCCCTGGACCAGGAAGCGCTGCATACGATTCTGCCGGTAGCAGGTGGACAGGGTCAGCACCTTGTCCCCGGCCTGGGGAAACAGCTCCCGGCGGTAGTTGGCGTTGATGGCCTCCCCCAGGGAGGCGAAGTAGTCGGCGAACTGCTGGGGATCCGTGAAGTCGTGGCACAGCAGCAGATGCTCGCTGGAGTGGGGATAGGCGGCGAAGATGGTGTATTCATACACCTTGTCCGGGGTGTAAACGAAGATCTTCTGGTTTTTGGCGAAAAACGCCGCATCGGCAAAGTTGTTCACCTGGGCAAACATGGTCTGGGACTGGCGGTTGTGGCCATACAGCACCGTCACCGGGTCCTGGAAGGTGGTGGTGTTGTACCGCTGGGAAAAAATGCTGCCGCCGGAGTAATAGGACCGATCCACCCCGTGATCGTCGTAAAACAGGTCGTCTGCTGCGCTCTGGACCACGGCGTAGTTGATGTTGGTGCCGGGCACCTCGATCCAGGCGTAGATTTCCGGATTGACGTCGTGGAGGCTGTCAAAGTCCACATTGATGGCCATATATTTGCCGTCGTCCTGGGGGTCCAGGGGCTCCACCACCTGGCCGGAGCGGACGCCGCTGCCCAGCTTATCGCTGACAGACTTACCCCGGACATACTGGACGATAAACAGGATGCAGAAAATACACACGATCACCGCAATAACGGCCACCACCGTCAGCAGGATGCGCACAGGACGCTTCATAGGACATTTCTCCTTTGTTCAGAACGGGAAAAAGGCCCCATAAACGGCTCAGCATTTATGGGGCACCTCGTTATTGGATGGACTTCGTTACGCCCGGGTGTGGGCCTTTTTGGTGCAGACGTAAGCCACGCCGCCGCTGACGGCAATGGCCATCACCACGCTGCCGATGCCCAGGTCGTAGCCGGTCTGGGGAGAGGTGGGGGTGGTGCCGGGCTCATCGTCGTGCTTGGGGCTGGGGACGTAGCCGCCGTCGGCAAAGGCAGTGACGGAGAGCATGCAGCCCAGCATCACAATAACCGTCAGAACAGCAAGAATCTTTTTCATGGTAACATAACCCTCCATTACCCTATTTAGTAATGTCCATTATAATGTCTGCTTGCGGAAAAAGCAAGTACTTTTTTGCCGGATTCGAAAAATAATTTATTCTTCGGCAATCGCAGGGCGGTTACACGCCGGTCAGGTCAAAGGCCGGGGTGTATTCCTCCCGGGCGGAGGTGCGCTCCTGGGTGAAGCCGTCCCGGATGCCGCAGTTTTCCATATATCGCACCGCCGCCCGATACTCCGCCCGGGTGACGTGCCGGGCCAGGGGGCCTGCGGCCCCGGGCTGGGGGGTATACTGGCTCATCAGGGAAAACAGCACCTCCCCTGGGCGGAAGGTCTCCGCCACCCAGTCGATGACCCGGCGGGTGTTCTCCAATTGTCCCGGCAGCACCAGGTGCCGGATCAGCACTCCCCGGACCAGGAGGCCCTCCCGTATTTCCCAGGGCCCCACCTGGCGGAACATCTCCCGGATGGCGGCCCGGGCCGCGGCGGGATAGTTCCCTGCGCCGGACAGTTGCCGGGCAGGCTCCTCCAGGGCGTACTTCATGTCCGGCAGATACACCTGGACCTTCCCCTCCAGCAGGCGCAGGGTCTCCACCCGCTCATAGCCGCCGGTGTTGCACACCACCGGCACCGGCAGCGCCGGCTCCAGGGCCCGGGCCACCCAGGGGGCGAAATGCCCCGGGGTCACCAGGTTGATGTTGTGGGCCCCCTGGCGGATCAGCTCCCGGAATATCTCCCCCAAGCGCTCCACCGTCACGGGCTTTCCCACGCCCTGGGCGGAAATTTCGTGATTCTGGCAGAACACGCAGCCCAGGGTGCAGCCGGAGAAGAAAACCGTGCCGCTGCCTCGGGTGCCGCTGATCACCGGCTCCTCCCACATATGAAGCCCTGCCCGGGCCACCACCGGCCCCGCCGGCATCCGGCAGAAGCCCTCCCCTCTGGTCTCCGTGCGCTCCGCGCCGCACATACGGGGGCAAAGCGTGCACCTCATGTCCGGCGGATGTGGAAGTCCGGCCCCAGGTCCCCGGCCATCCAGTGGCGGCGGCACAGGCTGGTATACCGGTCGTTGGCTCCCAGCACCACCTGCTCGCCCTCCTTCACCACCCGGCCCCGGCTGTCGAACCGGGCGTTGAAGGCGGCCTTCTTGCCGCACCAGCAGATGGTCTTGACCTCCTCCAGCTTGTCGGCCATGGCCAGCAGATAATAGCTGCCCTCGAACAGCTGGCCCCGGAAGTCCACCTTCAGCCCATAGCACAGCACCGGGATGCCGCAGTCGTCCACCAGGTGCACCAGGTAAAACACCTCGTCCTTGGTGAGGAACTGGGCCTCGTCGATGATGATGCAGGCGTATTTCTGCAATTCCTCGTCGGCCATGGCCCGCATTTCGTCAAAATAGATGCAGGGGTGGGTCAGGCCGATGCGGGATGAGACCATGTGGTCCCCGTCCCGGGTGTCCAGCCGGGGCTTCACCATCAGGGTCTCCTGGCCCCGCTCCTCATAGTTAAACCGCGCCATCAGGGCGTTGGCGGTTTTGCTGGAGCCCATGGCCCCGAATTTGAAATAAAGCTGCGCCATCGTCAGTCTCCTTCTGCGGGCAGAGCCCGCGTGAATTGGTCAAAGGCGGAGGGGATCGCCAGCCGCTGCCGCCGGGCCCCGTCGGCCCAGAGCCAGTCCGCCGGACCCAGGCCCTCCACCTGCACCAGGTATCCGGTCATCTCCCAGCGGATATGGGTGAAAATATGCCGGGCGTCCAGCTGCCGCAGCCAGGCCCGGGGCGTCAGCCCCCACTGCCGCAGCTGCCGGGCTGCCTGCTCCTCCGTCAGCCGGCCGGGCACATGGGGATATTCCCACAGGCCCGCCAGCAGTCCCGTGTCCGGCCGCTGCCGCAGGGCCGTGCCCCCCGGTCCCAGCAGCAGGAACACCGTCTTTTCCTCCAGGCGTTTTTCCTTTTTGGGGGCCCGCACCGGCAGCTCCCGCTGCCGCCCCTGTTCCCGGGCGGCGCAGAAGTCCGCCGCCGGGCAGGTATCGCACAGGGGCGCGCCGCCGGGCAGGCAGATCCCGGCCCCCAGGTCCATCAGCGCCTGGTTGAAGGCCCCCGGCTCCTGCCGGGGCATGACGGCCTCCATCCGGCGGCGGAACTGCCGCCGGTTTCTGGGGTCCAGAATGTCCAGCTCACAGCCGCCCACCCGGGCGGCCACCCGCAGCACATTGCCGTCCACCGCCGGGACAGGCTCCCCGAAGGCGATGGACAGGATGGCCCCGGCGGTGTAGTCCCCCACCCCCGGCAGCGCCATCAGCTGCTGATACGTCCGGGGGAACGCCCCGCCGTACTCCTCCGCGATCACCCGCGCCGCCCGGCGCAGGTTCCTGGCCCGGCTGTAGTATCCCAATCCGGCCCACAGCCGCATCAGCTCCCCCTCGTCGCAGGCGGCCAGGTCCTCCACCGTGGGGTAGGCCGCCATGAACCGCTGAAAATAGGGGATCACCGCCGCCACCCGGGTCTGCTGCAGCATGATCTCCGACACCCAGGTCCGGTAGGCGGACACCTCCTCCCGCCAGGGCAGCACCCGGCGGTTCTCCCGGTACCAGGGAAGCAGGGCCCCGGGCAGCCGGGCCAGTCGATTTTCCATCTCATCCATAGGCTAAAACCTCGCGGCGTAGCCGCACCGGCGGCACAGCTCCTCCGACGGCTGCCGCCGGGAAAATCCCTCCCGGATGGCCGCCGCCCGGGGAGAGGCCAGAATTTCCTCCACCGAGCTTGTATACAGGTTCCCCAGGGCCATGCGGCCGTCGCCGTCCAGGCAGCAGGGCACCACCGTTCCGTCCCACAGCACCGCCAGCTGCTGCCTCAGGCCGTGGCAGAACTCCGTGCCGCTTTCCGGGGCCTCCGGGTCCGGCCAATCAAATTTTTCCGCCTGTTCCAGGAAAATATGCTCCGCCAGCCGCCGGTTTCCCCGGCGGTCCGTGGGCAGGGCCAGCACGTCCCCGCCCAGCCGGCGGCTCAGGAAGTCCAGCACCTCGCCGTTGCGGCGGTCTCGTCCCCCGATGTTCCACAGGCGCAGGGCGCACAGGGTGCCCTCCCCTGCCGCCCGGCGACAGAAGTCCCACACCCCGGAAAGATACGCCTCCAGCCCCTCCGCCCGGTCGTTTCCCTCGAAGCTGTGCAGGGACACGCTGACCTTGTGGACCCCCGCCAGAGCATGGCCCCGCCGGGGGAGCAGCGTCCCGTTGGTGGTGATACACACCCGGAAGTCCAGCTGCCGGGCGATGGCCAGGATCTCCTCCAGCTGCGGGTGCAGCAGCGGCTCCCCCATCACATGGAGGTACAGATACGCCGTGTGGCCCCGGAGCTTTTCCGCCAGCAGCCGGAAGTCCTCCGGCCGCATATACCCCGCCGGGCGGCGGGTACCCGGGCAGAAGGAGCAGGCCAGGTTGCACACGTTGGTGATCTCCACATAGGCCCGGTTGAACATTCCGCCGTCCTCCTTTCAAAGCGCTTGAAATGTTATTTTACCACATCCGCCGCCGTTTTGAAAGCGCCGGGGGCGAAATGTTCAAAAAAAGGTAATGACTTTTCCCCTGCGATGGGTTACAATAGACCCACTTGAATCGTATTGGAGGAATTTCCCCTTGAAAAAGCTCTATACCGCGGTGGACCGCTTCTGCGCCCGGCACCCCCGCTTTGGCATCCCGGACCTGATGCGCTGGATCGTCATTGGCAACGTGGCGGTGTACGTTCTGATGCTGCTGACCATGCGCGCCGACGCCAACGCCCTGTCCTTCCTGTATCTGGACGGCAGCAAGGTCCTTCGGGGCGAGATATGGCGCATCGTCACCTTCATCTTCGTCCCCGCCAGCAGCAGTCCCTTCTGGCTGGCCGTCAGTCTGTACTTCTACTACTGGATCGGCACCTCCCTGGAGCGCCAATGGGGCACCGCCCGCTTCAACCTCTACTACTGGAGCGGCGTCCTGCTGACGGCCATCGTCACCATCGCGGCCTCCGCCATTTCCGGCACAGGCTATCCCGTGGGCGGCACGGAGTATGTGAACCTGTCCATGTTCCTGGCCTTCGCCTTCCTGTTCCCGGACACCCGGCTGCTGCTGTTCTTCTTCATCCCGGTGAAGATCAAGTGGCTGGCCTGGCTGGATATCGCGGTGTTCGTCATTGGCATTGTGCAGTCCCTGCTGGCCGGCAGCTGGCTGGGAGCCATCCTGCCGGTGGTGGCGCTGCTGAACTTCCTGGTGTTCATCTGGCCCGCTATTGACGCCTTTATCCGGCAGCAGAAATATCGCCATAACCCCCAGACGGTGAACTTCAAAAAGGCCGTCCGCCAACAGCAGCAGCAGCGGGGCTATCACCACAAGTGCGCCGTCTGCGGCCGCACGGACACGGACTATCCCAACCTGCAGTTCCGCTATTGCAGCAAGTGCGCCGGGTACCGCTGCTTCTGCCAGGACCACATCTTCTCCCACGTGCACTTCACCGAGGAGGACCAGTAATCCCCATAACGAGTTCCCCCGCCCGCAGGCAGCTTCGGCTGCCCCGGACGGGGGAGTTTATTTTTTATGCCTGCGGGCGGAACACGTCCTCAAACTCCTGGGCGGTCATGGTCTCATGCTGCAGCAGGAACTGGGCCACCTGGTCCAGCTGGGGGCGATACTGCTCCAGGATTTTCCGGCAGCGGCCATAGGCCTCGTCCATGATGCGGCGGATCTCCTGATCCATCTCCGCCGCCGTCTCCTCGGAATAGGGGCGGGTCTGGGCCATGGACTTGCCGATGAACACCTCGTCGTGTCCGGCGTCGAAGGCCGCGTTGCCCATGCGGTCGGACATGCCGTAGGTCCCCACCATCTTCCGGGCCATCTGGGTGGCCCGGCTGATATCGTTGGAAGCGCCGGTGGAGATATCCCCCAGCACCAGCTGCTCCGCCGCCCGGCCGCCCAGCAGCCCGGCGATGTTGTCCAGCAGATAGCTGCGGGAGAGGTACGACCGGTCCTCGTCCGGCAGATAGATGGTCATGCCCCCTGCCTGGCCCCGGGGCACGATGGTGATCTGGTGCACCGGGTCCAGATCCGGCAGAGCGTGCATCACCACGGCGTGACCCGCCTCGTGATAGGCGGTGAGCCGCCGCTCATGCTCGGGGATCACCCGGCTGTGCTTCTCCGGCCCGGCGATGACCTTGATCACGGACTTCTGCAGATCGTCCATGGTGATGGCCTTCTCGTCCCGCCGCCCGGCCAGCAGAGCCGCCTCGTTCAGCAGGTTTTCCAGGTCCGCCCCGGTGAAGCCGGAGGTACCCTTGGCCAGCTTGTCCAGGTCCACGTCCTCCGCCAGGGGCTTGTTCCGGGCGTGAACGGCCAGGATGTCCCGGCGGCCCTTGATATCCGGCAGTCCCACATAGACCTGCCGGTCAAAGCGGCCGGGCCGCAGCAGGGCCGGATCCAGAATGTCCACCCGGTTGGTGGCCGCCAGGACCACCACGCCCTCGTTGGCGGTGAAGCCGTCCATTTCCACCAGCAGCTGGTTCAGGGTCTGCTCCCGCTCGTCGTGGCCGCCGCCCAGGCCGCTGCCTCTCTGGCGGCCCACGGCGTCGATCTCGTCGATGAAGATGATAGCGGGGGAATTCTGCTTGGCCTGGCGGAACAGGTCCCGCACCCGGCTGGCACCCACGCCCACATACATCTCCACAAAGTCGGAGCCGGAGATGGACAGGAATTTCACCCCCGCCTCACCGGCCACGGCCTTGGCAAGCAAAGTCTTGCCGGTGCCCGGAGGGCCAACCAGCAGCACGCCCTTGGGGATCCGCGCCCCCAGGGCCAGATACTTGTCCGGCTGGCGCAGGAACTCCACGATCTCCCGAAGCTCCTCCTTCTCCTCGTCCTCACCGGCCACGTCCTGGAAGGTGACCTTGCTGTCCTGGGGGGTGTCCTGCACCCGGGCGTCGCCGAAGTGGGACATCCGGTCCTGGGCCCCGCCGGGGCCTGCCCCGGTCATCCGGGCCATCAGGTTCATCAGCAGGATGAACCCCAGGATCACCAGCACATACGGCAGCAGGAGCTGCAGCCAGTTGGTGGAATGGTCGGCGTGATAGGTATAGTCCCGGATGATGCCCTGGTCGTGCTGCTGCTGCACCAGGTCGTTCAGATCGTCGTAAAACACCTGAAAGTCATACAGGTCGCAGCTGACGGTGCTGCCGTCGGACAGCTTGGCGGTGAGCCGGGTGTCGCTGATGGCGAACTCCTGCACCTTTTCGTCCAGAAACAGCTGCCGCACCTGGGCATAGCTGACGGCGTCCTGACTGCGCAGGCCCGAAGCCAGGTAATACACCAGGCACATGGCCAGCAGCACCAGCAGGACGGCCCCCCAACTGAATCTTCTCTTGTTGGCGGTCAAATAAAGGCCCCCTCTCTTTTAATGGATCACCCGGACGCCCCGCCAGCTGTTGTCCGGCAGCACCGATATCCCCACCATTACCTTGGCCCGGATGTTGTCCACGGAGATATACGGCTGCTTCCAGAAGCGGGCGTCGTTGGAGCCGGTGCGGTTGTCGCCCATGAAGAACACGCAGCCCTCCGGCACCAGGAAGCTGGCGCTGCACTGGGTGATGCCCTGCCGGGGCAGGTACGACTCATCCAGCATCTCGCCGCTGATATAGGTATACCCGTCCTGGAAGGTGATCTCGTCCCCGGGCAGGCCCACCACGCGCTTGACCAGCAGCTTGCCCAGCTCATCGCTCCAGAAGGTGACGATGTCCCCCCGCTGGGGCGTGGGGTCCGACACCATATACGGCAGCTGCCACGAGATCAGCAGCGTGTCCTCGGGAATGGTGGTCTCCATGGAGCCGGAGGGCACCCAGCTCAGCTGGAAGATCACCTTGAACAGCACCACGATGACCGCCACGGTGACGATCAGATATCCCCAGTTGTTCCAGAAGCCGCCCCGGGACTCCGGGGCCAGACGCTTGCCCCCCACGGGGCGCTTTTCATGTTCCTCCACGGCGATGCTCCTCCCTTCGCTCCCCCTCTGGCGGATTGGAATTACTTGCTATAGACCTCCGGCTTCAGCACGCCGATATAGGGCATGTTGCGGTACTGCTGGCAGTAGTCCAGGCCGTAGCCCACCACGAACTCATCGGGCACCACAAAGCCGGACAGGTCGGCGGTGATGGCCTTCTCCCGGCGGGCGGGCTTATCCAGCAGGGTGACGATGGTGATGCTCTTGGCCCCCTTGGCCAGCATATAGTCCTTCAAAAAGGCCAGGGTGTTGCCGGAGTCCAGAATGTCCTCCACCACGATGATGTCCCGGCCGGAGATGTCCCGCTGCAGGTCCCGGGTGATCTGGACGCAGCCGGAGGACTTGGTGGCGTTTTTATAAGAGGACAGGCCGATGAACTCCACCTCGCTTTTCAGCTGAGCGGCCCGGACCAGGTCCGCCATAAAGATGAAGCAGCCGCTGAGAACCCCCACAAACATGGGGTTCTTGTCGTGGAACCGGTCATACAGCTGGTCTCCCAGCTCCTGGGTGCGGTTGCGGATCTCGTCCTCGGTGATGAGGACCTTCAGGATATCCTGATCCATGTTGCTCTTAGCCATTGCGGTTTCCTCCATTTGTTGTTACGGTGATCTCCATATTTTGGCCGGACTCCTCCGGCAGAAATTCCATGTCCGTGCCCACGCCCCACACGGCGGCGGGCCGGTCCCCGACGCACAGCACCGGGATGCGCTGCCGCAGCTCCGGAGGGACTCCCCGGTCCGCCAGCAGGCGCTTGACGCTGCGCCCGCCCCGGCTGCCGGGAAGGGTCAGCCGCTGGCCCCCGGTATAGGGGCCCACGGACAGCGCACCGTCTATCTTATCACAGTTCAGAACAATTGTATCGCTTCTGCGAGAAAAATTTCCGGCGGTTTTCCGAACGGAAATTGTGTATTCTCCCCAAAAATTCTTCCCTGGGTGCAGGACCACGGGGGCAAGCGGCGGCCCGGGAGGCAGAAGCGTCAGCGTCTGCCCCCGGCACACGGCGCAGGCCCCGGCCGGCAGGGTCAGCATACCGCCCCCCTCCAGCAGATCGGACAGCGCCCGGTAGTGAGCGGCGGTGAAGTCCTTCTTCCCCACCGGCAGCCGCTCCGCCAGCAGGCGCAGGGCCCGCAGCCGCAGCACCTCCGGCGCTGACCGCAGTCGCTGCCGCCCGGCGGTAAGCCCCGCTGCAGGCAGATAGTCCGCCGCCAGGGAATCCAGAAACGCGTCCTCCTGCCGCAGCAGCTCCGCCGTGCGGCAGATGTTGGCGGCGGCCCCGTCGTGAAGCTCCGCCAGCCGGGGCATGACCTCCCGGCGCAGCAGGTTCCGCCGCAGGGCGGTGTCCCGGTTTGTCTCGTCCTCCACGTGGGACAGACGGTGGACTTCCAGGTATGTCTCGATGTCCTCCCGGGAGGTTTCCAGCAGGGGACGGACGATCCGGCCCCGCACCGGGGGGATCCCCGCCAGGCCCTGCATCCCGGTGCCCCGGACCAGGTTCAGCACCACCGTCTCCGCCTGGTCGGCGGCGTGGTGGGCGGTGGCGATGCGCTGGGCGTCCAGCCGGTCCGCCGTGCGGCGGAAGAAGTCGTACCGGGCCATGCGCCCGGCCTCCTCCAGGCCGATGCCCCGCTCACGGGCCAGGGCGGGCACGTCCGCCCGCTCCACCGTCAGGGGAACGTCCAGCTCCCGGCACAGCTCCTCCACAAAGGCCACGTCCCGGCCTGCCGTGGGCCGCTGACCGTGGTCCAGATGGGCTGCCGCCACGGAAAAATCCCGGGGCATGGCGGCCAGATAGTGCAGCAGGCACACGGAGTCCCGCCCGCCGGACACGGCCACCAGCATCACCCCGCCGGAAGGCGGCAGCATATGCCACCGCTCCATAAACGGGCGCAGGTCCATCAGCTCTCCTCCTGATAGCGGTTTTCCAGGGTGCCGAAGGAGGTGTATTCCGGCAGCCACCGCAGCTCCACCTTGCCGGTTTCCCCGTGGCGGTTTTTGGCCACGATGCACTCGGCAATGTTGCGTTTTTCGGAATCGGAATTGTAATAATCGTCCCGGTACAGGAACATCACGATGTCCGCGTCCTGCTCGATGGCGCCGGACTCCCGGAGGTCGGACAGCATGGGCCGCTTGTCGTCCCGCTTCTCGTTGGCACGGGACAGCTGGGACAGGCACAGCACCGGCACCTGCAGTTCTTTAGCCATGATCTTCAGCATACGGCTGATGTCCGACACCGCCTGCTGGCGGTTTTCGCCGCTGTAGCCCTTGCCTCCGGCGGAGGTCATCAATTGCAGGTAGTCGATGACCACCAGGCCCAGGTCGTCCAGCCGCCGGCACTTGGCGTTCATATCCGCCACCGTCAGCAGGGGATTGTCGTCAATGCGGATGTCCAGGCGGCTGAGGGTGGAAGCCCCCTCGGCGATGCGGACCCAATCGCTCTCCCGCAGGTTCCCGGTGACCAGCCGGGTGTTGTCGATAAGCCCCTCCCCGGCCAGCAGCCGGGTCACCAGCTGCTCCCGGGACATTTCCAGGGAGAACACGGCCACGGTTTTCCGGCTGGCCTTGGCGGCGTTCACCGCCACGTTCAGGCCCATACTGGTCTTGCCCATACCGGGGCGACCGGCCAGCAGCAGCAGGTCCGACTTATTCAGGCCGTTGATCTTCCGGTCCACGTCGGAAAAGCCGGTGGTCAGGCCCGGCATGGTCTCGCCGCCTGCGGCGGTAAGCTCCCCCAGCCGTTCCAGCACCGCCTGCAGCACCATGCTGATGGGCACCATGTTCTGGGCGCTGCGGCCCCGGCGGATGGCATAGATTTTCTGCTCCGCCGCCTCCAGAACGGCGTTGGCCTCGCCGGTGCCCTCCTGGACCATGGCGGTGATGTCCGCCGCGGCGGAGGCCACCGCCCGCAGCAGGGCCTTTTCCCGGACGATCTTCACATACTCCATGACGTTGGCGCTGGTGGGGGTCACCTCCATCAGCTGGACCAGATACCCCCGGGTGTCGTTGGTATACAGGCCGCTGCGCTCCATCTCCCCGGCCACGGTAACGCCGTCGATGGGCTTGGAGTACACGAACATGGAATAGATGGTCTCGAAAATCTCCCGGTTCTGGCGCAGGTAGAAGTCCTCGGGCTGGAGCTTGTCCATGACGTCCTTGACGCAGTCGGCGTCGATGAGCATGGAGCCCAGCACCGCCTGCTCCGCCTCCGGGGAGTGGGGCGCCTGGCGGATCAGTAATTCATCCACGGAAACAGCTCCTTTCGTTGGGTGCTTTCGCTCCCGGTTACTTGGCCTCGCAGACCAGAACGTTCACCAGGCCGCTGATCTCGAAGCCCAGCTTGGCCTTGACCTGATAGCTGCCGAAGGACTTGATGGCGTCCGGCAGCACCAGCTTCTTGCTGTCCAGCTCCAGGCCGAACTGCTCCTTCAGGGCGGCAGAGATCTCCTTGGTGGTGACGGAGCCGAACAGCTTGCCGCCCTCGCCGCCCTTGCAGGGGATCTTCACCTGGATGCCCTTGAGCTGCTCGGCGATGGCCTGTGCCGCCGCCTTGGCCTCGGCGTCGGCCTTGGCCTTGGCCTTTTCCTGCAGGCGCATGGTGTTCATGGCGTCGGCGGTGGCGGGGATGGCGTCGCCCTTGGGCAGCAGGAAGTTGCGGGCATAGCCCTCGGCCACCTCGATCATCTGGCCCTTCTTACCCTTGCCCCGGATATCCTTCTGCAAAATCACTTTCATGGTTGGTTCCTCCTATTGTGTCATATGATTTCTTATTTTTCAAAATACTCGTCGATGGCCCGCAGCAGCGCCGTCCGGGCCACGGCGATATCGGGGACGTTCAGCTGTCCCCCGGCGGTGGTGGAATTGCCGCCGCCGCCCAGAGCCTCCACGATCACCTGCACGTTGACCTCCCCCAGGGACCGGGCGGAGATATACACCCCCTGGTCCTTGGGATACAGGACGAAGGAGGCCCGGATGCCCTTCAGGGTCAGCAGCTCATCGGCGGCCTTGGCGGCCGTGACCCGGTCGCAGGTGGTGTCCAGCGCCGCCACTGCCAGGTCCCCGTGATACAGCTGGGCCTGCCGGATAATGTCGTACCGGGCGATCATGGACTTCAGATCCCCCTGGAACATCCGCTGCACGTCGGAGGTATCGGCCCCGGCCCGGCGCAGATACGCCGCCGCCTCAAAGGTGCGGCCGCCGGTGCGGTTGGTGAAGTTCTTGGTGTCCAGCACGATACCCGCCAGCAGGGCCTCCGCCTCGCATTTGAGGATGTCCCCCGGCTCCACCAGGTACTGCAGCAGCTCCGTCACCAGCTCCGAGGCCGACGAGGCGTAGGGCTCGTGATAGTTCAGGGCCATTTTCTCGATATAGCTGCTGCCCCGGCGGTGGTGGTCGATGACCGCCACCCGGTTGCAGGTCTCCAGCAGCTGCTCGGACTCCACGCTGCCGGGGCGGTTGGTATCCACCACCACCAGCAGGGTGCCGGGCTGCACCTTCAGAAACGCCTCGCTGCCGGTGAGGAAGGCTCCGTGATACTCCGGCTGCTCCACCAGCTTGCGCAGGATGGGGTGGGCGGCGTTGTTCTCGGTGTCGATGACGATCTGGCACTTCTTCCCCCGCTTGCGGGCGATGCAGCACACGCCTGCCGCCGCGCCCAGGGAGTCCATGTCCGCATAGCTGTGGCCCATGACGTACACCTGCCGGGCGTCGTCCATCAGCTCACCCAGGGCGTTGGCCATGACCCGGGATTTCACCTTGGTGCGCTTTTCGGTGCTCTTGGCCCGGCCGCCGTAAAACTGGAAGTTCAGCCGGTCCTTCACCACCGCCTGGTCGCCGCCCCGGCTCAAAGCCATCTCCAGGGCCAGGGACGCGTTTTTGAACAGGGCGTCGAAGCTGTCGGCGTCCCGGCCCACGCCGATGGACAGGGTAGCCGCCACGCCGCCGGCCGCCACCTCCCGCACGGTATCCAGCACGGCGAAGCGGTGCTGGGCATAGTCGGAATAGCTGCGCTCCTCGAACACGAACAGATACCGGTCCCGGTCATAGTGCAGCATCAGGCCGTCGGCCCCGGCGGACCACTGATCCAGCTTCTCCTCCAGCTGGGCCAGCACCGCCGAGCGCTTGCTCTCCGGGCAGGCCTTCATCAGGTCCTCGTAGTTATCCACCATCAGGATGGCCACCACCGGCCGGGTCATCTGTAAGGTCTGGCGCAGCTGTTCGGAGTCGGTGACGTCCATCCAATAGGTGGTGGCCATGGTGGCGGGGGTATCCGGCGTGGGGCGGGTCAGACCGCCGTACACCCGATAGATCCGGTGGTTCCACACCACGTGCTCCGGGCACTCGTTTTTCCCCTCCATCAGCCAGCGGACGGAGAAGGTGGGCACCACGGCGTTGAGGTGGGCGTCAAACACGCCCTCCTTCTGCTCCGTCAGAGCCAGGAAGCCGTCGTTGCACCACACCACGGCCTGGGTGTCCATGTCGAACACCATCATGGGAAGCGGGGCAAAGAGCATGTTGCTGGACCGGGCGGAGTCCATGCCCCCGGTGAAGCGGTCCATGTACTGGCGCATGCTCTGCTGCACGGAGCGGCTGCGCCGCCGGGCGATGATCAGCAGCACCACCGCCGCCGCCCCCTCGCCGATGGCCAGCCGCACGTCGAAGGGGATGGCCGCCAGGGCAAACAGCACCAGGCATATGAAATACAGGGTAACGTTGGTGCGCAGGATATTGGTGAGCTTTTTGTTCAAGGGTGTTCCCTCCCTCAGGCATACAGATCCACTTTACAATAGTTGATTTTCTATTATAGCATATCTTTCCGCCGTTCACAATGGATTTTCCGGGGATTTTTTGCCCCTGTCGAAAGCCCGGGGAAAAAAGCGAAGGGAAACACTGTACAAACCCGGATGAATGTGCTATACTGTGTATAACCGTTCCGGCCCACAGGCCGGAGACGGACGTTTTTCGTATGCTGAGCGGGGGCGGCGGGCCCTCGCGTTCATGTATAACCGGGATGCGCCGGAGGTCCACTCCCTCCCTGCGCCTCCCTCCCCTTTTCCACCACGGCAGACGGGCGCTCCTTCCGGGCACCGGCGGCGATGCAGGGCCGCCGGGCGGACGGATGCGTCCCGGTTTTGGTGCGCCCATTTTCCGGCGCACAGCCCTGGGGGAAAGGGCCGCACCATCCCATCAAATACTGAATTTCTAAAAGGAGAATCATCTGAAAATATGGCAGAAAAACTGAAAATCATCCCCCTGGGCGGTCTCAACGAGATCGGCAAGAACATGACCGCCTATGAGTACGGCGGCGAGA
>OFOK01001543.1_pt1 | contig 16807 bp, 18 predicted proteins | sample 1542001 | NCBI WGS metagenome assembly OFOK01 (sample SAMN04209242, study PRJEB22552) | human gut metagenome | biome: gut; material: feces | host: Homo sapiens | place: USA: Oklahoma
ACTGGGGAGAGGGGTACGAAAATGTACAAATCTGCTGCACGGTGGAAAATCAGCGGCAGGCACAGCTGCGTCTGCCGGTCTACCAACAGCTTCCCATCCGTCATAAAAGTATCATCTGCTCGCCGCTGCTGAGCGCCATCGACCTGAGTCCCTATTTAGGAAGCTGGGTGGAGGAGGTGACGGTGGGCGGCGAGTCGGGTGAGCAGGCGCGTCTGTGCGATTACCGCTGGGTGTTGGACATCCGCCGTCAGTGTGTGCAGGCACAGGTCCCTTTCTATTTCATGCAGACCGGTGCGCGGCTTTTAAAGGATGGGAAGCTCTATCACATCCCCCGAAAGCACCAGCACAGCCAGGCAAGGGCGGCAGCCATCGACTTTTTGCCCGCCGAGCAGCTGCCCTGGCAGGCGTTCTGAAAACGAAGGCTTTATTATGCAGGCAGACTGCGGAGCGGTTTTGTGGCGATTGACTGTGTAGGATGGACAAAAAAGGATTTTGCATCCAAAATGGTATTACTACATACAAAAGAGAAAAGAAGATTTTTAATCTTCTTTTCCGAAACAATAGTTTTCCATCCATTCCGATATTAGCGCACCTCGAGACTTTCCCTCTTTTTCACGCTTTGTATCAAAAAGAGTTAATAAGTCATTGTTAATCCGTATACTAATATTTGTGGAATTTTTATGGTAGTCTATCGCTTTCCCTTTTTCTTGCCTTGTCATACTTTTCACCTGCCTTTTTCGATAAATACAGTATAGCATAGGAAGGGGATTTTTACATCCCATTTTTTAAAATATAGTCAATGACGTACTCGCGCAAAACTTCCGTTGGCGTTTTACCGTTTCTTTCGCAAGCATCGGAAAAATCCGCAAACACATCATTATTTAACCTTAATCCAATAACTTTTGACTTGAGATTTTCCCCTCGTGCAAGTTGCGTTTGGTATTCCCGCTTATAATCCCTCTGTTTTGCCAATTTTTTCACCACCTTTTTCGATAAGTTCAGTATAGCATAGGAAGGAGATTTTTTCTAGTTTTTACAATCCATCTTCTGTTTTCGGAATACCGAGCTTTTTTATTGCTTTCGTTCCACGAGCAAATAGAAATCGGCTGGATTTTCTTGTTGAAAATCCAGCCGATTTCTTTATGCAGAAAACGCTCCTTTTTGTCGCTTTACAAACGGGATTAGCAGGCGCAGGGGACAGCGACGCTGGAGCCGAATGGACACAGGGCGAGCTTTGCAAACTTAAAGCACTGCATCCCAAAGGGGATACCGACGATGGTGATGCAGAACAGCAGCCCGTGCAGCGCAGCGGAAATGGCAAGGGCAAATCCGCCGAACAGCAGCCACAGCAGGTTCATCAGCAACGAGGGCGCACCGCCGCCGTAGACGATGACCTTGCCAAACGGGAAAAATGCCAGTCCTGCCAGCTTGAAGCACTGCATCCCGACGGGGATGCCGACGATGGTGATGCACCACAGCAGTCCAACCAGCGACCAGCCAAGACCCATCCAAAGACCACCAAACACAAACCAGAGCAGATTGCCGAGTAATTTCATCTTCATTCTCCTTTTCTATCACAGAAGGTTTTCTTTCTTGCAGATATAACGTCGCAAATGGACGAAATATTTCAGAAAAAAAGAAAACGAACTGTAAAAAAATGATGAAGAGAGGAAAGGTGATGATTTTACCGGAATTTTTGCAAAATCAACTGTAATTTTATGCAGGATGTGGTATAATGAGCTTACTATCAAATCATAGGGAGGGCTGTATGCCATGCGGCAAACCGTATCGTTAAAAAAACAATATCAAATCGTCGACGACCTGTTGGTTCAGCGGATACACAAACTGCTTCCCGAGCTGATGGAAGAAACCGGATATGATATGTGGATCATCCTGTGCAGGGAGTACAACGAGGACCCTGTTTTCACCACTATGCTTCCATCGCTGTGCCTGACCGCCAGAAGGCTGTCCTGCCTGGTGTTCGTCAAGCAGGGCGAGCGGTTTGAAGCGCTCAACTTCGGGCGACCGAGAGAGCATCTGAACCGGGTGTACACCCAAGGCTACACCGATTCATCCCGGGACCAGTTGGAAATGCTGGCAGAGTATGTCAGAAAGGTCGAGCCACAGCGCATCGGAATCAACTGTTCGCCCATCAATGCGATGTGCGACGGGCTTTCCAAATCGATGTATGATAAGCTGTATCAGGCGCTCGACCCACAGGACCGCGATAAGCTGTGCAGCGCCTACCCGCTGGCGGTGCGCTGGATTGAAACAAGGACGCAGGAGGAGCTTTCCCGCTACCGCACCGTTTACCAGCTGGCAATGGAGATTTGCGAGGAAGCCTTTTCCCGAAAGGTCATCACGCCCGGCGTGACCACCACCGAGGTGGAGGAGTGGATTGCCCAGGAAATAAATCGTCTGGGTCTGACCTTCTGGTTCAGCCCGCACGTGGACGTACAGCGGCAGGGCTTGGACGGCGTCGGCAGCGAAGGGGAACTGATTCAGCACGGCGACCTGCTGCACTATGATGTAGGAATCAAGTACTTTGGGTTGTGTTCCGACAGCCAGCGGCTGGGCTATGTGCTGCGGGAGAATGAAACAGAAGTGCCGGCATATTTGCAGGAGGCGTTTGCCAAGACCAGCCGCTTCCAGGACATCGTGTCGCAGGAGCATATCACCGGCAGGACCGGTAATGAAATTTTAAAGACCTGTCTGGAGCGGGCACAGCAGGAGGGAATCGCTGCGATGCTCTACTGTCATCCAATCGGATATTTTGGACACAGCGCCGGTACAGTGGTCGGCTTGTGGGATATGCAGCAGGGCATCGGTGAGTATGGAGATTTTCCGCTGCACAAAAATACCTGCTACGCACTGGAATTGAACACCGAAAGTTGTCTGAAGGAGTGGGGAGGACAGCGGGTGCGTTTCAGCGCAGAGGAAACAGTAGCCTTTACCGAGGATGGAAAGCTGAGCTATCTGTACCCGGGCAGAGAAAAAATCTACGCAATCTAAAACAAAAAAGATGAGAGCAACAGCTATTTAGATTTTTTTCTAAATAGCTGTTGCTTTTTTATGGGCGGTGTGGTAGAATCTATTTAGAAAATTTTCTAAATATCTTGTGAGAGGAGGCGGACAAATGGGTTTGGCAGAAACCTTCAAGGCTCTTTCCGACCCGGTGAGGAGAGAGATTTTGATGATGCTGCGCGATGGAAAAAAAACGGCAGGCGAGATTGCAGCCCATTTTCAGATGACGGGTGCGACGGTATCCTATCATCTGTCCCAACTGAAAAAAGCGGAGCTGATTTTGGAGGAGCGGCAGAAAAATTTTATTTATTATCGGTTGAACACCAGCGTGTTCGAGGAGATGATGCTGTGGATTGCACAGTTTTCCGACCGAAAGGAAGAGGGGAAAGAAAATGAAAAATAATCGATTGTGGAGAGGTGCTGTGTTTGTACTGACCCTGTTGCCGGTGGCGGAACTGCTGACGGCGATTGCGCTGCTGCCGGACACGGTAGCGGTACACTGGGGACTGGACGGAACACCCGACCGGTACAGCAGCCGCTTTGAATTGTTGATTCCGGTAGCAATCATTTTGCTGGTGGGTGCGGTTTTCTGGTTCAAAGGCAAAGGGGAGCAGCCCAAGGGATTTCGGGCAGGCGGCATGGGTGCGATGCTGTTGTTCAACGTCATCGTGCCGATTTTGCTGTATGTCACCTTCCACCCGCAGGTCAACCTGCTGCGTTTTTCCTTTGGAAAAATCGTCTGTGGACTGGTCGCGGTGGTGGTACTGGTGGTGGGGAACTACCTGCCGAAGGTCTCCTGGGAGTACCGGATGAAGCGATATGGATTTCGCACCTGCTACACCCTTTCGGACGAGCGGGTCTGGGAGCGCAGCCAGCGGTTTGCGGGCTACTGTTACACCGCCGCGGCACTGGTGGGGATTCTGTCGGCGCTGCTGCTGAACGACTTTGCCTGTGTGCTGATTTTAGTGGGAGCCATGCTGGCGGCAAACCTGGCGGCGTATCTGTACTCCTATCAAATCTGGAAAAAACTGGATAGAGAGGAAAAAATCAGACAGAAATAAAAAATTTTACAATTTTTTTCTTTACTATCGACATGGGATGTTGTATAATGAGGGCAATCTGAAGTTCTTTGAAACGGTTCAGAGGACAAAAAATTATTAGGAGGAGAAATAATGTTCAAGAAAATTCTTTCCACCGCTCTTGCAATGGCAATGGTACTGAGCATGGCTGTCAGCACCTCGGCTGCCCTGGGCAAACCGGGTAGCAGCACCCCATCCACCAAGACCGAGCAGAGCAGTTCCAGCAGCAAAAAATCCAGCAGCTCTTCCAGCTCTTCCAAAGAGTATGACCTGTGCAAAACCCAGCTGGCAAAAGACAAGCTGGCACTGAGCATGCACAATACCTTCCTGAGCGGACTCAAGGCAAATAAAGATAAGATCACCGTCAGCATCAAGGGATACACCGAGAAGCAGGTATATGCTGCATTCCAGAGTTCCCTGCAGATGATTTTTGATGAGCACCCGGAAATTTTCTGGCTGGACACCATGCAGAACCTGGTTGTCAGCTCTGACCACAAGACCCTGACCTTCTACCCACGTCCGGCAAGCGGCTACGGCACAGCCAGCAAAGACGGTCTGACCGCTTCCAAGCTGAACACCACCGCTATCAAAAACACCACTGCCAAGATGAACGAAGCAGTAAAGAAGATGACCGGTTCTACCACTTATGAGCAGGTCAAGGCAATCCATGACGGCATCATCAACAAGACCCAGTATCCTGCAAACCCGGATAAAGCGACCCACAACCAGCATCAGGCAGTTGGTCCTCTGGTAGAAGGCAAAGCAGTTTGCGACGGCTATGCAAAAGCATTCAAGTATGCTTGCGACCAGAAGGGTATTCCATGTGTAATCGTTGTTGGCAATGCAACCAACAATATCGGTGAAAAAGGTACCCATGCATGGAACTACGTTCAGGTAGACGGCAAATGGTATCAGGTCGACACCGACTGGGATGACCCACAGACCAAGGGCGGCAACAGCAAGAGCTACCTGATTTATGATTACTTCATGCAGGGCGCTGTTAAGGGCGACAAACGTGTGAAAGATTCCACCGTTACCTACCCAACCCTGTCCACCTCCAACTACAAAGCTGCATAGTAAATTTTAAAAACTGCTCCGACTTTTTTAAATCGGGGCAGTTTTTTTTAAAATTTTTTGAAAAAGGTGTTGACAAACCTAAAATAATGTCGTATAATATCATACGTTACAGCAAAACAGCTGTGATACGGGAGTTTAGCTCAGCTGGGAGAGCATCTGCCTTACAAGCAGAGGGTCACAGGTTCGAGCCCTGTAACTCCCACCAGACTTATTAGCTCAGTCGGTAGAGCACCTGACTTTTAATCAGGGTGTCCGGAGTTCGAGTCTCCGATAGGTCACCAAGAAAAAGGGCTGCCGGGAATACCTGGTGGCTCTTTTCCTTTTTGTCAAGAAACCGCATGATGAAAGGATTCCTTGAGGGTAGGCTCTGCAATCTGCGGCAAGATGCCTGCATCCATATTGACATCCGCAAAATCCTTGACGACGTCTTGACGACAGTTGTTACCGGTTGTAGAAATAAAAACAGAAGTGATATGAAAAAAAGCCGTCCGTGTAGGGCGGCTTTTTTGCTTAAAATCGAAAAAGAGAAATGCTTTTACAAGCTGATTCATAGTAAGCTACCTGTTGAGATGCAAAATTACTGTCATTTGGTAAACGGGTAATAGGGAGTATGGCGATTACACAAATAATTTTTAAAAAGAACAATTAATCTTCTTTTTCGTCACAATAAGATTCTATCCAATTTATAATGATTTCTCGACGTGATTTTCCTTCTTTTTGACGTTTCGTATCAAACTGATGAAGTAAGTTGTAGTCGATGCGAATTGTGAATGTTGTAGAATTAACGTGTCTGTCTGTTTTTCTTTTATCGTCCATGCTCTGTCACCTCTCAAAAAAGTATAGCAGGCAATGGGCTGCTTTGCAATCAATATAATCCATGGATAAGGGGAAGTTGCTCTTTTTAGGGCAACTTCCCCTTTGCTTTGGGGTGTGGGTGAAAGGAGGAACCATCAGGAAAGGAATGGAAAACGATTCACAAGGGAAAGAAAGGAGGCGTGTTATTTGGAAAAAGAAAAAGCAGGAGGGTGTTTCTTGGCGTCAGGCACGGCGATAAGGTTCCCGAGTGCGGGTGTATGTAGGAAGATTTGGTATATGGGCAGCGGCAAGGCAAACAGCACAGGACCTTAGTAAGAAGAGCTTTGTAGGTGTGGTGAAGGTCTGCAGGTAGTGGATTGGATGCAGAAAGCATAGGATAATTTACAACAGTTAGAAAGGAGTCAGATAAATGCACATCGAGATTACACAGATCATTGTCGTTTTCGTTACGCTGCTTTCGGCGGTGATGACCGGCATTTTGTTTCCACTGATTCGCTCCAAGGTGAGTGCCGCTCGCTGGGAGCTGATGAAGGAGTTTGCTGTTGCAGGGGTGCAGGCAGCGGAAATTCTATTGGGAGCCGGGAACGGAAAGAAAAAATTTGAACAAGCCAAGCGGTATATCGAGCAGCAATGCAAAGAGCATGGAATCAAAATCAATGCGGATGCCATTCAGGTTGCCATCGAAAATGCGTGGAAGTCACTGGGACTGGATGAAAAGCATCCTGAAAAATAGACTGCTACAACAAAAAGGAGGAGAGAATGTCGGAGACAGTCAGCGACGCTCTGTGTCGGGAACGACAGAGGGTACAAGATGAGCGATTTGCGCGGGACAAGGAGCGCATCGAAGATTTAGAGAAAATCTGTGAGAAGCTCAATCGTCTGAGCATTGAAATGGGAGAACTAATCAAAAAACACGATGAAGAATTAAACCACCAGTCGAGGCGTTTGCAGGTTATTGAGCAGAAGCCTCTGCGCTGGTGGGAAAAATTTGCCGGTGCTGTCATCACCGCACTGGGCAGCGCTGTCGGCGGCGGTATGTTGGTGGTATGGGTGGAAAATATATTGCAAAAATAAAAATGAGCGCCTTTTTTGCATTTATGTGCAAAGGGCGCTCATTTCTTTGTGCATTTCAAAGTTTTACAGAGGAATTTTGATTTTGCATGATTTTTGTTAGAAATACAGTAAATTAGCTGAACAAATAAGCTTTTAAATGTATTATTGATACAAAAAATAGCCTGATTTTTGCGGGAAAATCTGTCAAAAACAGAGCAAAAGTGGCAGGCGGCAGAAAAAGGGTGCTTGTAAAAACTTTAAAAATAATTTACAATAGGGACATGATTTCCCAAAAGGGAAATTTCCCCACGAGGAAAACAAATGAGAGAGGAAGAAGAAAACATGTTGGAAAAACTGTTCCACCTCAAAGAGAATAAGACAACGGTAAAAACCGAAGTGACTGCTGGTATCACTTCCTTCTTTACCATGGCTTATATCATCTTTGTCAACCCGCAGATTCTGTCTGCCGCAGGCATGGATGCCGGTGCAGTCATGCTGGCAACCTGTGTTGCTTCGGCAATCGGCACCTTCCTGATGACATTTTTGGCAAACTATCCGTTTGCTCTGGCTCCGGGCATGGGACTTAACGCCTTTTTTGCTTTTACCATCTGTGGTTCGATGGGCTACAGCTGGCAGGCAGCTTTGGCAGCAGTCTTTATCTCCGGCTGTCTGTTCATCATCATCACCGTCACCGGTGTCCGTGAAGCAATCGTCCGTGCCATTCCGATGGAGCTGAAAAATGCAATCAGCGTCGGCATCGGATTTTTCATCGCCTTCATCGGTCTGAAAAATGCCAATATGCTCAAGTTTACCATCGACCCGGGCAAATATCAGAACTTTGACGGCACCATCGTGGCAGATGCTTCTCCAATCCCTGCCTTCAACTTTGCCAGCGCTTCCACCCTGCTTGCTATTTTTGGTCTGATCGTTCTGGCAGTACTGTATGTCAGAAAGGTCAAGGGTGCGCTTTTCTTAGGAATTCTGATTACCTCGGCAGTCGGCTGTGTACTCCAGTTTGCTTTGGGGATTGATGTTGGTGTAACCGCTCCTACCGGTGGCATTTCCATCCCATCTCTGGCTCCGACCTTTATGCAGTTTACCCACGGCTTTGGCGAGCTGTTCAACTTCAGCGAAGGTGTCGGCTCTGTGCTGATGTCGGTTGTTTCGGTGCTGATTTCTCTGGTACTGGTCGATATGTTCGACACCATCGGTACCCTGATTGGTACAGCTACCCGCGCCAATATGCTGGACAAAGAGGGCAACCTGCCAAGAGCCAACGGCGCCCTGCTGGCAGACGCGATTGCAACCGCTTGCGGCGCTGTTCTGGGTACCTCCACGGTTACCACCTTCGTTGAATCCTCCGCAGGCGTTTCTGAGGGCGGACGTACCGGTCTGACCTCCTTGACCACCGGTTTGCTGTTCCTGGTAGCAATCGTTGCCTCCCCATTCCTGGGTCTGGTTCCGACCGCTGCAACCGCTCCGGTTTTGATTATCGTCGGCGTGCTGATGATGGCAAGTGTCAAAAATATCAACTGGGGAGAATTTGAAAGCGCACTGCCGGCATTTATGACCATCGCTTGTATGCCGTTTGCATACAGCATTGCCGATGGTATTGCAGCAGGCTTCATCTTCTTCACCATTACCAAGCTCTTTAAAGGCAAAGCAAAGGAAGTACATCCAATCATGTACGTTCTGTGCGTACTGTTCATCCTGCGCTTTATCATCGTAATGTAAGTTTTTTAGCAGAACAAAACCCCGGCTGCACGGTGCAGTCGGGGTTTTGTGGTTTTATGGAATCGAGTGTAAATGATATTGAATCGGAAGGAGAGGAACATGGTACAGATAATAGACACATTCTCACAAATAGGCGAGGTGTTTTGTAATGGAAGGTTTGATTTAAAGCGGTGGAGAGAGTATATCAATACTATTTATAGAAACACATCGGACATTTTTGAGGATGACCTGCAAGAATATATAGACAGCGGAAGCTATACCTATGAGGATGATATTTTGCCGATTCTCAATAGGGTGCAGGGTCATCCTTTCCTGGAAACGTTCCATACTTCCTTTGTTCGTGTTACAAATGGTTTGAATCAAAGGATTATAGATTGCTTTGCGCATGAATTAGAGATTGATATTGTGCTGTATCTTGGACTTTGTAACGCGGCAGGCTGGGTAACGAATATCAATGGACGGGATGTGATCCTGCTGGGGATTGAAAAGATTTTGGAACTGAGCTGGTATGATGAAGATTCGATGTATGGGCTGATTTATCACGAATTAGGGCACATCTACCATAAGCAATACGGCGCATTTGAGCAGGAGGGCAGAAATCAAAGCCAAAACTTTATTTGGCAGCTGTTCACCGAGGGGATTGCGATGTACTTTGAACAACTCCTGATGAACGACCTTTCTTATTATCATCAAAACAAAGATGGATGGAAAAACTGGTGCGATGCGCACTTTCAGCAGATTCTAATGGACTTTCAAGCGGATTTGCCGGTTATGAACAGATTCAATCAGAGGTACTTTGGTGATTGGGTGGATTACTGCGGAAGAGCGGATGTTGGATATTATCTTGGTGCAAGATTTGTTCAAGACCTTTGCAGCAGGTATGACTTTGGGCAGTTGATTCGCCTGGAGATAGAGGAGGTCACACGAGAATTTTTCCGATTTGCAGAAGAAAATCACGCTTGCGATGATAACAGATGAAGGATGGATGCAACGGCAGGACAGGGTTCTTCTGCCTGCTTTACCTGTGCTGAGAAGGGTGAGCAAGTTTAGCAATCCATAAAAAAACCAGCCTCTTTTCCGTTTTGGAAAGGAGGCTGGAAAAGGGCAGAAGCCCTCAGCGGTGATTTTCTGCCAGATACTGTGGAGTGAAGCGTTTGAAGCGCAGTGCGCACAGCAGACCGCGGACGCACAGGTCGCAGACCATTGCAATCCAGGAACCGGCAAGACCCATCTTAAATCCAAAGACCAGTGTAGGAGCCAGTACACAGCGGACACCCCACATACCAATCAGCGAGATGACAAGCGGGAAGCGGGTGTCGCCCAGACCACGCAGGGCACCGGACATGACAATCGCAACGCCGAACAGCGGCTCGGCAATGGCAACGATGCGCAGCATCTGGGCAGCAAGCTCGATGACCGCAGGGTCGGAGGAGAAGATGCTGGCAAGCGGGGTAGCAAAGATAAAGAGCATGATGCCCATGACGGTGGAAAAGGCAAGACCAGTCAAACCGGACAATTTACCGAAGCGGTGGGCATCCTCAAATTCCTGTGCGCCGTAAGACTGTCCAACCAGCGCTGTGGCAGCGTAGGAGATGCCGTCTGCCGGCATATAGCTCAAGCCCTCGGCGGTGACTGCGACGTGGTCGGCAGCCAGCGCAACGGTGCCCAGCGTAGCGTTGATGCGGGTGACGACAATCTGACCGGCACTGACGGTGGCGTGCTCCAAAGCGGTCGGAACTCCCAGCTCCAGCGCACGATGGATGATCTCTCGGTCGGGCTTAAAGCTGTCGTGCAGCGAGATGCGGCAGTCCGGCTTGCGGAACAGGGCAGTATAGGAGATGCCCAGACCGGTGATGGCGGTGGAGATGGTGGTCGCAATCGCAGCGCCGGCAACGCCCCATCCTGCACCCGGGACGGTGAAGGACATTCCAAACAGCTCGGTGGGTCGAGTTGGGAAAATCAGGAAGAAGTTGAGCACGACGTTGAGCAGGTTGGCAGCCGTGTTGAGAATCAGTGGGGTCTTGGTATCTCCCATGCACCGCAGAACGGCAGAGAAGGTGTAGGAGCCGCACTGGAACGGCAGGGAAAGCACATAGATTTGGAGGTAACGCACGGCATCCGGCAGGACATCCGGCTGCGCACCCATCCACTTGGGCAAATGCGGCGCAATTAACAGGCAGATGAGCATGATGGAGATGCCCATGAACAGCACTGCCAGCAGCGCCTGACGCACAATGCGCGCGGTAGCCTGCTTGTCCTTTGCACCGATCGAGTGGGCAACCTGAACGGAGTAGCCAACACCGATGGCGCTCAGGATGCTGCTGATTAGCCAGGTTGGAGAGGCATTGATGGCAACCGCGGCGGTGGCGTTGGCTCCCAGCGAGCCGACCATCGCGGTATCGACATAACGGACTAGGGTTAGAAGCAGCTGTTCCAGAATAGCCGGCCACGCCAGCATCATCAGGATGCCAAGGTGGCTTTTTCCAGAAACAACATGGGAAGGCTGTGACATAAAAAAGACCTCCTAAAAATTAGAATCCATATCCCCATTATACGAAAAGAAAGACGGTTTGTAAAGAAAAAATAGAAAGAAATTCATTTTTGTATCATAAAAAATAAAGTAAAAACTTTAACAAACTTTTATGAGAATAAAAAGCCGAGAGAAAAGAATCAAAAAAGTAAACACAGAGAAAACAGGCGGTCCAAAGAAAGGAACCGCCTGTTTTTCTTAATTACAAATGGAAATAAAAGCAATAGGACATACCATTAGAAAAATATAACGGAACAGCCTGAAGGGGATTTTAGCCTCTGAAAGATGTTTCAGCATGATGAAAGGCATTTCAGCATAATGCAGCGCAGCTTACCGCCATATTTTTCCTTGATAAGTACCGTCTGTAATCCAGCTGACTCAAGCGCCCGCACACTGGGCAGGTTTCTGGGACTGGCAGTTGCCAGCACATAGCGGGTGCGCCCGTCCTGCGAAAGCAGCTGGACACACCGCTGACACATCCGGCTGTGCATATGCCAGCCGCGCCAGTCGGGAGAAGCCATCGCAATCTCCAGATTGGCAGTGTGCAGCAGCTGCTCGCCGCTTAAACCTGCATCGGGTCCCAGGTTTTCCGTATCGGCAGGATAGAGACAGCCAATCAGATAGGCAATCGAATCGGTGTGGGCAGGTGGGTTTTCCGGCAGCACCGCCAGAGCAAAGCCGTGGTCGAGCAGATATTGCCATTCCTGTCGGGACAGCGGGACGAAAATGTCCGCATCCTGCAAGGCATCACACAACTTCTGCTGGTAGTTTAAGATGGTGTCCAGGTCATCCTGTTGCATCCGCACGATTTTACACGGCAGGGTGCGCTGCTCTTTGGTGAAGGTGAGGGTCTCAACAGGCAGCATCAGCTTCACCTCCCTGCGCCATCTCCGGGTCATACGGTGGAGAAAGGAGAATCGCAATGAAAATCGACAGCACACCAGCCAACAATTTGGAGAGGATGAAGGCGAGTACCGCATCGTTGTTGACCGAGGAAACGAATGCCAGCTGACCACCGAATACGAAGCCGGAGGTGACCGCAGCAGCGGCGTTCATCAGCTGACCACGGCGGTCCATCTTGCCAAACACCGAGAACATGGAAACCGAGTTGATCAGGTTGAGCAGCAGCCCGATGATGGCAAATTCATTGACATGGATCAGGCGGGCAAGCGAAAGGATGGGGTGCATGAAGTAACGCAAAATCAGGTTGGAGAGGATGAAGGAGCCGCAGACTACCACCGAAATCTTAAAGACGATGGTGAGCACCTCGCCAATCAGAGCGGGGTCTACAAACTGCACCGAAGGGGAGTCAAAAAAGACCTGTACCAGCACCAGTGCAAACAGAACAATCGCCAACAGGTTGATGCCGCGTCCCATCACTTGAAAGACGCCGACGGTGCGCTCGCCGCCGAAGAAGATGGAAAGGGCAATCAGGACACAGATCAGTGTAACCGGAAGCAGGCTGGACAACAGCTCTTTGCCGGTCATGCCTGCCATCAGACCGCCGATCAGCAGAGCAGCCGGTGTTGCAATAATGCCGTAGACCATGCCGGTCATCAGCGTTTTGGAGTCCTTGGCAGGCACACTGCCCAGTGCAATCGGCAGTGAGAAGGAGATGGTGGAGCCTAAGGTGGAGGCAAGCACCACGCCGGAAAAAATCAGCTGTGCAGGACTGGTGCAGATGGTCTGCGCGATGGAGTAGGCACCCATGTCGGTGGCAAGCACACTGCTTACCAGCAAAGTTGGGTCAAAGGGCAGTGATACCCCTTGCAGCCAGACGGCAAGCCAGCGCCCCAGCATGACAGAAAAGCAGTAGATGCCGGACATGGTCAGGGCAAGAGAGCCCATCATGGTCAGTCCGCGGTCAAATTCTTCGCCCAGCCCCATGCGGTTGCCCAGTATCTTGTCCACAAGACCCAGCATGGCACAGAGCAGCAGAATGGCGATTGGAAGGTTCATAGCAGAAGCACACCTTTCAAAAGAGAGTTAAGCAGATACTATATTAGCATATTTTGTTGAAAATACAAGAGCAATTTTAAATGTTTTTACCAAAGGACAGTGCTTTTCCTACTTTTTTCCCAAATTCGATATAAACGGCTACAAAGGGCTTTGTATAGGTTGAAAGATTCTGATTGTTTTTTCACAAAATACCGGTGTGCGCCTTGTAAAAACGCAGAAAAGCAAAGAAAAATGCTCCCGGCATGAAAAAAACAGGGAGCATTGGGTGGTTTTATGAAAAATCAGCAGTGGTTTCCGGCAGCGAAGGCGGTGGAGAAGGCAATTTGCAGATTGAAGCCGCCGGTGTAGCCGTCCACGTCCAGCACCTCGCCGGCAAAGTAAAGACCGGGCAGCAGCTTGGACTCCATCGTCTTGGGATTGACCTGTGAGACGTCCACACCGCCTGCGGTGACGATGGCTTCTTCAATCGGTCGGAAAGACAGTGGGGTGACGGGCAGCGCTTTGATGACCTCCACCAGTCGGGTGCGCTGCTCGCGGGTAATCTGGTTGATTTTGGTTTCAAACGGGATGCCGCTGAGGATAGCGACCGGCTGAATGGCTTTGCGCGGCAGCAGCTGACCGAGGGAATTGATGAAATCCTTGTTGATGAACTGCTCAAAATCCCGCAGGATGCGTGCGTCCAGCTGGCTGTGGCTCAATCCCGGTTTCAGGTCGATGAAGAGACAATAGCCCTCCAGACTGCCGGTTTTGTCCGGTTTCATGTGACAGCTGGCGCTGAGCACCAGCGGACCGGACACGCCAAAATGGGTGAACAGCATTTCGCCCAGCTCTTCAAAGACGACCTTGCCGCTGGAGCGGTCGGTCACCTTGAGGGTGACGTTCTTTAAGGAAAGTCCCATCATATCCCGGCAGTATTTTTCCTTGCAGACCAGAGGAATCAAGGAAGGACGAAGCGGCGTCACCCGATGACCTGCCTGTTTGGCAAGGCGGTATCCATCGCCGGTGGAGCCGGTAGCGGGGTAGCTTTTGCCGCCGGTCGCCACGATGACCGAATGGGCATACAGCTTTTGTCCGTCGGTCAGCGACACACCCTCCACCCGTCCTTCGCCGATGAGCAGCGCGTCGGCACAGCCGTGGACCAGCCGACAGCCCAGCTGACGGGCTTTGTCCACCAGCGCTTGCACAATGTCTGCCGAGCGGTCGGACACAGGAAAGACCCGCTCGCCTCGCTCGACCTTGAGCGGAACACCGCATTCTTCAAAGAAGCCCATCACTTCATACGGGTTCAGAGCATTTAGACAGCTGTACAAAAAGCGCGGGTTGCTCAGCACATTGGGCATGAATTCTTCGATAGTGCAGCAGTTGGTGACGTTGCAGCGACCTTTTCCGGTAATCAGCAGCTTGCGCCCGGGGCGGTCCATCTTTTCCAGCAGAGTAACAGACTGTCCGCGCTGTGCGCACTGGATGGCAGCCATCAGTCCGGCAGCTCCTGCGCCGATAATCAGGGTATCGCAATTATTGGGCATCGGTATTTTCTTCCTCCGTTTTTTCATAGACGTTGTATTCGTCCCAGATGTGTTCTAATTGTGCATAGGTGTGGCTGATTTCCGCCTGTTTTTCCAAGCCAACCGCCACCACAAGGGCGTTGAGCAGGCTCAGCGGAGCCACCAGAGAGTCCACAAAGGATGCCATATCACTGCGGGCAAGCAGGCTGATGTTTGCCACCGATGCCAGCGGAGAGGCGGCACAGTCGGTCAACGCAATGACGTCGGCGCCCTTGTTGCGCGCATATTTGGCAGCCTTGAGGGTGCGCTGAGAGTAGCGTGGGAAGCTGATAGGAATCAGCACGTCCTGCTCGCTGATGCGGAACAGCTGCTCAAACATCTCGCTGGTGCTGGTGGTATTGATCAGGTGGACGTTGTCAAAGATGTGGTTAAAATAAAACTGCAAAAATCCTGCCAGGGAAGCTGCACTTCGCACGCCGATGATATAGATGCGGCGGGAATGGATGATCTTTTGCACGGCCAGGTCAAACTGCTGGGTGTCCAACTCCTCCATGGTGTGCTTGATGCGCTCGATGTCCATTGAAAGCACCTTGGAGGCAACGTTGTTGCGCCCAATCTGGTCGTTGGTGATCTCCATGCGCTGTACCGAGGTCAGGCGGTTGCGGATGATTTCCTGCAAGCCTTTTTGCAGCTGCGGATAACCGTCGCAGCCGACCTCCGAGGCAAAGCGGACGACGGTGGATTCGCTGACCCCGACGGTGGCTCCTAAGCGGGAGGCGGTCATAAAGGCAGCTTTTTCATAGTGGTCGAGGATGTAGCGGGCAATCAGCTTCTGCGCTTTGGAAAACTCAGGCAGGCGCGCTTCGATCTGACTGAGAAAATCTGTGTTCATCACGGCACTCTCCTTACTTGCTATTCGTTTAAAAAAGTGGTTGAAGAATCTTGATTCCGGCTGGGTGATGCTCGGATCTATACAGAAACAAATATTTCGTTGTGATTTAATACGATTTATTTTATTGTAACGTGAATCCTTGCAAAAATCAAGGAAAATTGCAGGAAAAATGCCAAATTCCTGCAATTATGCCGGATAAATGAAATTTTTCTGGCAAAATCGTCAGTTTTACATTTTGTAAAACTTGACAAAGGCAGGAAACTCTGTTACACTAAGGTCGAAAAAAGAAGGGGTGCTGCACGCAGCGGCTGAGAGAAGGATAAATCGGTCCTTTAACCCTGTGACCTGATCCGGATAATGCCGGCGGAGGGATTCTGTCAATAGGATTTGCTTTCTGTCTGTCGCACATCATCCGGTGCGGCATTTTTTATTTTGAGGAGGCAATTTTTATGACATCATCCTTTAAAACCAAACGTCTGGTGGAAAGTGCGCTGATGATTGCGCTGTCCACCATCCTTTCCTTCATCATCCTGTTCCGTCTGCCGTTCGGCGGCTCCATCACCGCCTGCTGTATGCTGCCGGTGATTCTGGTCTCCTACCGCTATGGAGTGAAATGGGGATTTGCGACCGCCTTTGCCTTCAGCCTGATTCAGGGTATCCAGGGCATCGCAGAGGGTACCTTCAGCGCAGCGGCGCTGGGTGTAGAGAACGGTGTTTTCAACGGCGGCTTCTTCTCGGGCAGCCCGCTGCTGGCAGCGTTTGGCATCTTCCTGCTGGATTACATCATTGCGTTTACGGTGCTGGGTATCGGCGGCATCTTCCGTGACAAAATCAAAAACAAGCCGCTGGCTCTGGTGTGCGGCATCCTGCTGGCAGGTCTGCTGCGGTATGTTGCCCACGTTATTTCGGGCGCTATCTTCTTTGGCATCTGGGGCGAGTGGTTCTTTACCCAGGAAGGCTTCTTCGCATGGGGACAGACTTTGGTGGATATGTTCCCGGGCAAAACCCTGTATGTGTTGTATTCGCTGATTTATAACCTCTTCTTCCTGCTGCCGGAGGTGGGTTTGACTGCGCTGGCAGGATTCCTGATTGCAAAAGCTATGCCGAAACTGCTGCAAAGCCAGCAGGCAGACCGGTA
>OFOK01001544.1_pt1 | contig 16792 bp, 17 predicted proteins | sample 1542001 | NCBI WGS metagenome assembly OFOK01 (sample SAMN04209242, study PRJEB22552) | human gut metagenome | biome: gut; material: feces | host: Homo sapiens | place: USA: Oklahoma
CTTGGCTCTCCCTCTGGGAGAGCTGTCACCGAAGGTGACTGAGAGGGCCTGTAGGGGCTTCCGATTTTCCCTCTCAGTCGGCTGCGCCGACAGCTCCCCCAAAGGGGGAGCCAAGGGTCAACGGGGGAACGGCGTTTCCGCCGTTCCCCGCCTGAATCTTATCCTCCCTACAGCAGACTCCCAACCTCCAGCACCACCACGGCCACGGCCTCCCGGGCCCAATAACCCGGACCCAGGGGCCACCAGCTGGCGCAGCCCAGGGACTCCGCCTCCAGGCCGCAGCGCCTGGCCCATACCGAGGCCCGCAGCTGGTGAAAATTATCCGATGCGATGGCCACCCGGGGGTTAAGCCCCTGCTGCCGGATGATCTCCGCCGTGAAGCGCAGATTCTCCTCCGTGGACCGGGACCGGTCCTCCAGCAGGATGCGGTCCGGGTCAATGCCACGGGCCGCCAGGGTGTTGCGGATGCAGGCCGCCTCGGAGATGGGCTCGTTGTCGTTCTGCCCGCCGGAGGCCACGCACCGGCTTTCCGGATGGGCGGTCAGATAGTCATACGCCGCGTCGATGCGGTCTCGGAGCATCACCGTGGGCTCGCCGCTGGCGGACACCTGGCACCCCAGCACCACCACGGTGCAGTCCTCCGGCCCGGGCCGGTTCCCGGCCTGGACGGCCATCATCACCAGCACCGCCGCCAGCAGGGCCAGTCCCGCCCCCAGCAAGGCCCCGCCGGTGCGCCGCAGCCACCGGGGAAGCCGCCGGAACCACCGGGGCCGCAGGAGCATAGCCGCCGCCAGGGCCAGCAGCGCCGCCGGATACACCATGCCGATGTGCAGGATGCCCATGACCAGCGGGGCCATGAAATACGCCGCCAGAGCCAGGCACACAGCCGCCCCGGCGTAACGGATCGCCTTCATGTCAGTTCTCCGCGATGTGGTTGGCGATGCGCTGCATGATCAGATCCAGGGCCACCAGGTTGTGGCCCCCTTCCAGCACCACGATGTCGGCATACTTCCGGGTGGGCTCCACGAACTGCTCGTGCATGGGCTTCACCGTGGTCAGATACTGGGTCACCACCGACTGCATGGAGCGCCCCCGCTCCTCCACGTCCCGCAGGGCCCGGCGGAGGATGCGCACATCGGCGTCGGTCTCCACGAAGATCTTGATATCCAGCAGGTCCCGCAGCTCTTTATTCTGGAAGATCAGGATGCCCTCCACGATGATCACCTTGGCGGGCCTGATCTCCACGGTTTGGTCGGTGCGGTTGTGCAGCGCGTAGTCATACACGGGGCAGTAGATGGTCTGGCCCGCCTTCAGCTTTTTCAGGTCCTGGATCATCAGGTCCGTGTCGAAGGCGTCCGGGTGGTCGTAATTCTGCTTGCAGCGCTCCTCGAAGGAGCAGTCCTGCCGCTTATAGTAGTTGTCGTGGTGCACCACGGCGATATCGTCGCCGAACCGGGACACCAGGTGCTCCGTGAGGGTGGTTTTGCCGCTGCCGGTGCCCCCGGCGATGCCGATGAAGATGGTGTTCATATCTCCGCCTCCCGCATAAGCGTATATTCTGCATACATTATAAAAAACTTCCCGGCATATTGCAAGGGAACTTGTAAAAAAAGCATGAACTTCCAAGGATTTCAGTTGACGCGGCCCGGGAAAATGAGTATGATAGTAGGGTATAATTTTCGCCCACTTTCGGTGTTTTCCAATGGAGGATATAGATCATGAAGCTTATCAAGTGCCCCAAATGCGGAGAAATGTACTCCGACAGCTATAGAACCTGCCCCTTCTGCCAGGAGGACGAGGCCCTGAAGGGCCGGAGCGCCGCGCCCCGCCGCAAGGTCACCCGCCGCCGCCGTGCCCCCAGCATCCTGGGCCCGGCCATGGTGCTGGTGGTGGTGCTGGCTGCGGTGCTGGTGGGCGTGCTGCTGTTCGGCGGCAAGGGCAATGCCGAAAAGCCCGATGATCCCGCCGTGGTGGAGCCGGATCCCGCCCCCGCAACGCCCCTGACCCTGGACCAGACCACCCTGAACCTGAACCAGGCGGAAACCGCCACCCTCACCGTCACCGGCGCAGAGGACGTCCTCTGGACCAGCAGCGACACCAACGTGGCCACCGTGGACGACACCGGCCTGGTCACCGCCGGAATCCCCGGCACCGCCACCATCACCGTCACTACCGCCGACGGCTCCCAGTCCGCCGCCTGCACCGTCAACGTGGCCACTCCCCTGCCGGAGCCGCCTAAGGAGGAGCTGGGCCTGCGCTCCATCTATCAGAACAAGGGCGAGACCATCAACGAGTTCTCCGCCAAGGTCGGCTCCACCGTCCAGATGCGCGTGGACGGCACGGAGCAGACCGTCACCTGGACCATTGAGGACACCAAGATCGCCACCGTGGACGCCAACGGGCTGGTCACAGCCGTCTCTAAGGGTAAGACCATCCTGAAGGCCACCGTAGGCGACCAGAGCGTCAGCTGCTTTGTCATCGTCAACTGAATCACCGCCTCTCCCCCGCCCCGCAGACTACTTCTGCGGGGCGGTTTTCTTGTCCCCCAAAGCCCCGCAAGGCTTGCCGCCCGCAGGCGGCAAATACCCTTTTGGAACAAGCTGAAGCGCCCCATGCGGCAAAGCCGCATGGGGCGCTTGTGACAGCTACGGGGATAATTACTCAGCCTTCTCGGCGGCAGCCTTTTCAGCAGCAGCCTTGGCGGCAGCAGCCTTCTTCTCGGCGGCAGCCTTCTGCGCGGCCTTGAACTTCTCCTTCTCCTCGGGAGTGGGGATGGGCTCAATGGCGTTGCGGGGGCAGGCCTTGGCGCACATGGTGCAGCCCTTGCACTTGGCATAGTCGATGACGGCCACGTTGTTGACCACGTGGATGGCGTCGAACTTGCAGGTGCGCTGGCACAGGCCGCAGCCGATGCAGGAGTTGGCGCAGACCTTGGTGACGGCGGGGCCCTTGTCCTTGTTGGAGCAGTTGACGAACACCTTCTTGGAGTAGGGGACCTCCACGATCAGCTTCCGGGGGCAGGCCTCGCGGCAGGCGCCGCAGTTGGTGCACTTTTCCTTGTCCACCACAGCCGCGCCGTTCTCGCCCACATGGATGGCGTCGAACTTACAGGCGGCCACGCAGGAGCCGAAGCCCAGGCAGCCGTACTTGCAGGCCAGAGCGTCGCCGGCCAGGACCTTAGTGGCGGCCAGACAGTCATTGACACCGCGATACTCGAAGTTCTTCACGGCGTTGGTGCCGCCGTTGCACAGCACGTGGGCCACCATCTTTTCGCCGGTGGGAGCCTCCATGCCCATGATGGCAGCGATCTTGGCAGCACCCTCGGCCCCGGCAGGGGCGCAGGCGTTGATGGGAGCCTTACCGGCCAGGATGGCCTCAGCGCAGCCGCCGCAGCCGGGATAGCCGCAGCCGCCGCAGTTGGCGCCGGCCAGACAGGCCTGGATCTCGGGCAGGCGGGGATCCACCTCCACCTCAAAGACCTTGGCGGCCACCGCCAGGATCAGGCCGAACACAATGGCAAGGGCGCCAAGGACCACAACGGCCCAAATGACAGTAGTAAAATCCATAATTTTTCCTCCTTACCAGACCTTCAGGCCGCTGAAGCCCATGAAGGCCAGAGCCATCAGGCCGGCGGTGACCAGCGCGATGGGGAAGCCCTCAAAGGACTTGGGGATGTCACTGGAGACCTCCAGCTGCTCGCGGACGGCGGCAAACAGGAAGATGGCCAGCAGGAAGCCCAGACCGCCGGTGATGCCGTAAACCACGGAGCTGATGAAATTGTAGTCGTTCTGCACGTTCAGCAGGGCCACGCCCAGCACGGCGCAGTTGGTGGTGATCAGGGGCAGGTACACGCCCAGGGCGGTGTACAGGGTGGGGATGTTCTTCTTCAGGAACATCTCCACAAACTGCACCAGACCGGCAATGACCAGGATGAAGGCCACGGTCTGCATGAACTCCAGGTGCAGCGGCACCAGAATCAGGTTCACCAGATAGCAGAAAGCGGAGGCCAGACCCATAACGAAAGTCACGGCGGCGCCCATGCCCACTGCGGTGTCGATCTTCTTGGACACGCCCAGGAAGGGGCAGATGCCCAGGAACTGGGAGAAAATAAAGTTATTGGTCAGAATAGCGCCAAGGGAGATGTCGAGCAGAGTCGTAACAGACATAGCTTACTTGACCTCCTTTTTCTTTTCGCTCTTGGCCAGGGCCCACTGCATCGCAGCGATGAGAGCGCCCAGGGTCAGGAAGCCGCCCACCGGCAGGGTCAGCAGCTTGATGCCGAATTCCTCGGGGAAGATGGTGATGCCGGGGGCGCTGCCCAGTCCGCCGCCGCCCAGCAGGCCGCCGCCGAACTTGCCGGAGCCCAGCAGCTCACGGAACACGCACATGATGATCAGCACGATGGTATAGCCGATGCCCTGGCAGACGCCGTCCACAGCGGAAGCGCCGATGCCGTTCTTGGAGGCGAAGCCCTCGGCACGGCCCAGGATGATGCAGTTCACCACGATCAGGGGGATGAACACGCCCAGGGAGTTGGACAGGGCGGGGACGAAGGCCTTCAGCAGCAGGTCCACGCAGGTGACGAAGCCGGCGATGACCACGATGAAGCAGGCGATACGGACCTCATTGGGGATGATCTTGCGCAGCAGCGCGATGAAAATGTTGGAAAGGGTCAGAATGATCAGAACGGAAATGCCCATGCCCAGGCCGTTGAAGAACGACGTGGTGATGGCCATGGTGGAGCACATACCCAGCAGCTGCACCAGCACGGGGTTCTGGGTGATCAGGCCCTCCTTGAATTGCTTGCCAAAGTTCATATTGCAGCTCCTCCTTTCTTAGCCCAGAGCTTCCACGGCAGCCAGGGCGGCGTTAGCGCCCATGGTGATGCCCTTGGTGGAAACGGTGGCGCCGGAGATGGCAGTGATGTTGCTGCCCACCGCCAGGGTGCCGACGCCGGACATACCGACGAACTGATCCAGCACGGGGGTACCGGCGGCATTGGGCTTGTTCTCGACCACCTTGGTGCCGATGCCGGAGGTCTCGGAGTGGCTGACCACGGAGATGCCGGTGATGGCGCCGTTGGCGTCGATGCCCACCATCATGGTGATGGTGCCCTGGGAGCCGGAAGCGGCAACCTTGGCCACATAACCGGCCTCAGCGCCGCCGTTGGTGACGCCGTACAGCTCGCTGACGGTGCCGCCCTGTGCCTTGGCGGCGTCAATAGCAGCCTGGGGAATTTCCAGCTTGTCGGTGAACTCGCTGCCCTCGGGGACAACGGCGCTCATGGCCACCCGGGTCTTTTCCGCTTCGATGGCGGCGATCTTGTCCTTGGTGACGCCGTTGACCAGGCCCAGCAGGAGGGCCACCACCAGGGAGATAACAGTCAGGGTGCCGGCGACCTTCAGAATAAACTTACCGGAGATCTTCATTTTGCAGCCGCCTCCTTCTTTTCTTTCTTGGGAGCACCGTAGATGGTGGGCCGGATGTACTTATCCAGCAGCCAGGTGGTGCAGTTCATGATCAGGATGGAATAGCAGACGCCCTCGGGATAAGAGCCGAAGCGGCGGATGAAGCAGGTCAGCAGGCCGCAGCCGATGCCGAAGATGATCTGGCCGGGCTTGGTAACGGGAGAGGTGGCATAGTCGGTGGCCATGAAGATGGCGCCCAGCATCAGGCCGCCGCCGAAGACGTTATAGAGCATGTAGTCCACGGCGGAGATACCGGCGGGGGCGGAGATCAGGCACAGGACGGCCACGGTGGCGATGAAAGCCACGGGGGTGTGCCAGGAGATGACCTTGCGGATCACCAGGTACACGCCGCCCAGCAGCAGCATCAGCGCGGAAACCTCGCCCAGGGAGCCGCCGATGCGGCCCAGGAACATATCCACCACGGAGTAGTTGCTGGTCAGGGAGGCCAGGTCGCCGCCCTTCATGATGGCCAGGGGGGTGGAGGAGGTAACGGCGTCAGCGTTGGAGCCGAAAATGGACAGCTTGCTCATGGGCACGGCCCAGGTGGTCATGGCGGTGGCATAGCTGGCCAGCAGAACGGCACGGCCCACCAGAGCGGGGTTCATGAAGTTGCAGCCGATGCCGCCGAACAGCTGCTTGACCACCACGATGGCGAAGAACGCGCCGATGATGATCATCCAATAGGGCAGCGTGGGGGGGCACACAAAGGCCAGCAGCATACCGGTGACCACGGCGGACAGGTCGCCGATGGACTGGGGCTTCTTCAGGAGCTTGCGATAGCCCCACTCCCAGAACACGCAGGCGGCCACGGACACCAGGGTCAGGGCCAGGGCCCGGAAGCCAAAGACGAACACGCTCATGATCAGAGCGGGGATCATGGCAATGATCACGTCCATCATGATGGTCCGGGTGCTCTCGTTGGACCGGATGTGGGGGGAGGAGGACGCGATCAGCTTCAAATTCTTGTAATCGGTCATGGTTTACGCCTCCTTCTTTTCGGCGGCGGCCTTCTCGGCCTCTGCCTTGGCCTTGGCGGCCATTCTTGCATTGTTGACTTTCTGCTTGCCCATGCGGAAGGCGTGGGTCAGGGGCAGACGGGCGGGGCAGGTATAGGCGCAGGCGCCGCACTCGATGCAGTCCATGCCGTGGAGGGTGTTCTGCCAGGTGTCCACGTCGCCCTTCATCAGGTACTTATACATGAACACGGGCTCCAGCCGCATGGGACACACGCCCACGCACTTGCCGCAGCGGATGCACTGGGGATTCTCCTCGTACTGCTCCTCGTCACCGGCGAAGGCCAGCATAGCGCCGGTGCCCTTGCCCACGGTGACGTCCAGGTTATACTGGGCAAGACCCATCATGGGGCCGCCCATGATCAGCTTGTAGGTTTCTTCCTTCAGGCCGCCGCAGGCATCGAACAGGGCGGTGATGGGGGTGCCGATGGGGCACTCGAGGTTCTTGGGGTCGATGACGCCGGAGCCGGACACGGTGACCACCTTGCTGACAACGGGCATACCGGTGTAAACGGCCTTATAGATGGCGCAGGTGGTGTTCAGGTTGAAGATGCAGCAGCCTGCGTCGGCAGGCAGCTTGCCGGAGGGAACCTGACGGCCGGAGATGGCCTGGCACAGCTGCTTTTCAGCGCCCTGGGGGTAACGGGTGTGCAGCACCTCCACCACCACGGGGGCCTTCAGCTCGTCGATGGTCTTATTCAGCACGTCGGCCGCGTTCTGCTTGTTGGCCTCCACGCCGATGTACACGTGCTCCACACCGAAGCACTTGGCCAGCAGGGTGGCGCCCTTGATGACCTGCTCGGGCCGCTCCAGCATGGTGCGGTGGTCGCCGGTGATGTAGGGCTCGCACTCGGCGGCGTTGATGATGACATAGTCCACCTTGCCGAGGCCGGAGCTGATCTTCACGTGGGTGGGGAAGGTTGCGCCGCCCTGGCCCACGATACCGGCGTTCTTGACGATTTCCACCAGCTGCTCGGGAGTCAGGCTGTCAGGGTCGTCCACGGGATGAATGTCCGGACACACGGTGTTCTGGAAGTCGTTCTCGATGACCACGGACATCATGGTCCCGCCCATGGAGAAGGGACGGGGCTCCACTGCCTTCACCGTGCCGGACACGCTGGCATGGATGGGAGCGGACACGAAACCGCCGGGTTCACCGATCTTCTGACCGATGGTCACCTTGTCGCCCACCGCAACGATGGGCTTGCAGGGTGCACCGATGTGCATAGACATGGGAATGACCACCTCAGCCGGGGCTGCCAGCTGTTCGATGGCCTTTTCATTGGTTGCGGCCTTCATATCATTGGGATGAACGCCGCCAAAGAAAGCTTGTGCCATTGTCTTCACCTCATCTTACTACTGGGTGGCCCTATGCCACCACATACTGCCCTAAATTCTACACCAGATTTGGCTTCTTGTCCACCCCCTGTATTCCGGTTTTCTGCAAAAATTATAGGTTTTTGTCTTATTCTTAGCTTTTCGGAGGGAATCCGGCGGAATCTTTATCCAAAAATACCCGAAATTTCTCGTTCTTGTGTTTGGGGGCGGCATATGGTATACTATGCGCAGAAAAGCGGACATATGGCCGCCTGCGGGGCGGCGTGTCACAAGAAAGGAAGTGCTTTCATGCCCGATCGCATTCAGATTAAAGAAGAAGCCAAGCAGGTGCTGCGGGGCGCCCGGGTGAACCCCTACCTGGTGTCACTGATCGTTGTGGGGGTTCTGGGCCTGCTGGGCGGGCTGGACTCCTATGTGGGGGCGTCCCAGACCGTGGACCAGATGGCAGGCTATGACCCCGACCTGGCGGCGATGCTGCCCAGCTTTCCGGAGTTCCCGGTGCTGCTGGTGGCCTTTGTGGCGGCGGTAAACTGGCTGGCCCAGGCAATTCTCAGCGCCGGCTGGTCCATCTATCACCTGGGCGTGCGCCGGGGCAAGGAAATGCCCTTCTCCTGCCTGCTGGACGGGTTCAGCTTCCTGGGGAAGCTGATCCTGCTGAACATCGTTATGAGCATCTTCGTGTTCCTGTGGTCCCTGCTGTTCTATATCCCCGGCCTCATCGCCCAGTACCGGTACCGCTTCGCGGTGTATAACCTGTGCGAAAATCCCGACATCGGCATCATGGAGGCCATCAGCATGAGCAAGGCCCAGACGGCGGGCTTCAAGTGGACGCTGTTTGTGCTGGACCTGTCCTTCATCGGGTGGATTCTGCTGTCCGGCCTGACCCTGGGCATTCTGGACATCTGGCTGTCCCCCTACCGGGAGCAGGCCAACGTGGGCTATTTCCAGGAGATCAAGCGGGTGAAGGGCATCGGCTTCCAGTCCGGCCCCGATAACGGCGGCGACGATCCCTTCCGGCCCATCGACCCCTTCGGCCCCAACGAATAAGCAAAAAAAATCCTGCGGCAGAGCCGCAGGATTTTTTTCTTACCTATAGTAATCCGTTTCGTCGGTAAGGGCCATAGGCAGGCCGTTGTGATACACCGGCAGAGTCTGGAACTTGAAGCGGCTGACGCGGTGCTTCTGGTCGATCTGGGCCCGGATGGCCGGGTCGCAGACGCCCCGGCGAACGTATTCGTTGACGGCGTGATAGGTGAAGCCCAGGTTGTCCTCGTCGGTGAGGCCGGTGAGGCCGTCGGAGGGGGCCTTCACCAGGAACTTTTCCGGCAGGCCCAGCACACGGCCCAGGGCGATGACCTCCTCGGTGGTGTACATGCCCAGCGGGGAGAAGGCTCCGGCGGAGTCACCGTAAATGGTGCAGTAGCCTACCCAGTCCTCGGAGAGGTTGCTGGTGTTGATGACAATGCCGTCGGGCACGGTCTGGGCCACGGCGTACAGAGTGGCCATGCGGATGCGGGAGGGCAGGTTCACCCGGGTCTGGCGGCTGGGGGTCAGGCCCGCCTTCTCCATCTCCTGCAGAACGCCCTGAACGGCGTCGTGGATGTTTATGGTGCAGTGGGGGATCTGCAAGTGCTCCACCAGGGCCTGGGAATAGTCGATGTCCGGCTGGACGCCGTTGGGCATCAGCACGCCGTATACGTTCTCCCGGCCATAGGCGGCCACAGCCAGCGCCGCCACGGTGCTGCTGTCCTTGCCGCCGGAAATGCCGATGACGGCGGTTTTGCCGCCGCACTGGGTCATCTGCTGGTCCATCCACTCCAACAGGCCCGCCAGCTGCTTCTGGGGATTAAATTCCATAGGAATGCGCCTCCTGTCTTTCAATTGGTGTTATTTTACCCCCCAGGGGTCCCGATGGCAAGCATTTTTTCCGCTGATGAGGGTGGCTTCCGCGGGGATATGCGGTGCATCATACGGCTCTCTTCCGTGCTGCAAATGTTTATTGGGGCTTTACGCCGTCAATGGTCAGCACCGTGACGGTGCCGCCGGGGGCGTATGGCTCCAATGCCCGCCGGAAATCGTCGATAGTTTCCATTTCCTTGCTGCCCACATAGTAGCGCTTATCGAAAAAACCCTTCTGGGGCGTGTAGTCGGAGCTGGACCCGGCGGTGACAGTCCGGCTGCCGTGAAGCAGGCGAAGCTCCACAATGTCATTCTCCTCCGCCAGCGCCGCCAGCTGCTCCAGGGAAAAGGGCTTTCCGGCAGCCTTCTCCCGGCCCGATACCGGCTGCCTGGTCTTGGGGGATCTGCGGTGCTTCCGGACGATGCTGATCTCCACCAGTGCGCATATAACGCCGTAAAAGAGTCCCCAGGTCAGCACGATCAGCAGCACGAACACCACCGCCCGGGGCGTACTCATGGGCCGACTTCCGTTGACCACTGTCAAAAGCCAGTAGGACAATAGACACAGCAGTATCCGGCAAATGGGCCAGGTGTAGCCGGTAGCGTTTTTGTTCACGCGGAACAGTGCGCACCATAGGGCTTCCAGACGCTTCTTCATAGAGCTTCCCCTCCTTTTTTCTCATTGTATCCCATCTCACGGACTGCCGTCAACACAATTATGATATGTTCCTGTTTTCAACGGAGCGGTGAGACGGCTCCACATACACGGCGCAGACATTGCAGCCCGGGGCGCAAGCGGGGAAATTTTGATTTCCCGACAGGGTGCGGCCTTTTTTGCCCCCTCCGGCGGATAAAATGGGGGAAAGGAGGTCGAACGCCATGAAATTGCAGCGAAAAGGTGAGTTTCTATCCACCCGGGTCCAGTACATCCCCCTGGGCCGCATCCGGCCCAACCCCCAGCAGCCCCGCCGCAGCTTCGATGAGGAGGGCCTGGCGGAGCTGGCGGCCAGCATCCGCTCCTGCGGCATTCTGCAGCCCCTGACCGTCCGCCGGGCCGGGGAGGGCTATGAGCTGGTGGCCGGGGAGCGGCGGCTGCGGGCCGCCCGGATCGCCGGACTGCGGGAGGTGCCGTGTCTGGTGGCCCAGGTGGGGGAGGAGGACTCCGCCCTGCTGGCCCTGATGGAGAATCTCCAGCGCCGGGACCTGGACTGCTGGGAGGAGGCGCAGGCCATCGCCCGGCTGATCTCCCGCTATGGGCTCAGCCAGGAGGAGGCCGCCCGGCGGCTGGGCCGGGCCCAGCCCACCGTGGCCAACAAGCTGCGCCTGCTGCGTCTGCCGGAGGACGTGCGGGCCCTGCTGCGGGAAAACGGCCTGACGGAGCGCCACGCCCGGGCGCTGCTGCGGCTCCAGGACCCGGAGGTCCAGCGCCGGGCCGCCGGGGATATGGTGCGCCGGGGGATGAACGTGGCCCAGGCGGAGGCCTATGTGGAAAAGCTCCTGCAATCGGCCCAGGTCACCCCGCCCCGGGGCCGGAGCACCTACATCATCAAGGACGTGCGGCTGTTTCTCAACAGCGTGGACCGGGGGCTGCACCTGATGCGGCAGGCCGGGGTGGACGCCGGATGGAATCGCCAGGATACGGACCGGGAGATTCTGCTGACCATCCGCATCCCCAAGCGCGCATCGGGAAAAATCGGCAGTGTGTCCGAAAGTTGCTGATTGTTACCGGATTGTAACCTTTTCCCGGCAGGGATGTAGTATACTGTATAAACTGCGAATTGTTGCAGCTATACAGAAATGAGGAGGGGCATCCATGGAACAGACCAACCAGAAGCCCTTACAGAAGGAAAAGAAACCCCGGTCCCTGGGCCGCACCGCGGGCCTGATTGCCGGCATCGCCGTGGGCGTGCTGGCGGCGGCGTACATAGCCGTCTGCGCGGTGGCCGCCGCCGGAGGGACCACCCTGCGGGGCACCCAGGTGCTGGGGGTGGACGTGGGCGGCCTTACGGCGCAGCAGGTCCGGGACAAATGGCAGCGGGAGGGCGACGCTGCCTGCCGGAAGGAGACCATCGACCTGACCCTGGAGGACCAGGTCATCGGCACGGTGAACCTGACGGAGCTGGGGGTGTCCGTGACGCCCCAGGAGGCGGCCCAGGCCGCCTGGAACGCGGCCCACGGCGGCAATTTCTTCGTCAACGGCTATCACCTGATCCGCAGCTGGTTCGGGGACACCCAGGCGCAGGTTCAGTGGGACCTGGACGCCGGGCAGCTGTCTCAGCGGGCAGAAAGCCTCAGCCGGGAGCTGAGCCGGGACCCGGTGGACGGGGCGTACCGCATGGAGGAGGGCAAGGGCGACGGCTTCTACGTCATCAAGTCCGCCGACGGCCGCACCATCGACGGGGACAAGCTGGCCCGGGCCCTGCACCAGGCGGTGACCACCCGGTGCATGGACCCCATCCCCTGCGTCAGCACCATCACCCAGGGCAAGCCCCTGGACCTGGCGGCCCTGGAGCAGGAGATCGGCGGCCAGGGAAAGAACGCCTCCTATGACCGGTCCACCGGCCAGGTGGTGGAGGGGCGCATAGGCGTCACCTTCGACGTGGCCGGGGCCGAAAAGCTGGTGGAGGACGCCCAGCCCGGCCAGGAGATCGTCATCCCCGCCCAGATCACCTATCCCACCGTCACCAAGGCGGAGCTGGAGAAGGTGCTGTTCCGGGACGTGCTGGGACAGTACACCTCCTATGTCTCCGGCACCAGCGACCGGATTTTCAACGTCCGCAAGGCCGCCGGGAACATCAGCGGCTCCGTGGTCAACAGCGGCGAGAATTTCAGCTATAACAATGCCGTGGGCCCCACCACCAAGGAGGCTGGATTCAAGATCGGCACCGCCTATGTGGGCGGCAAGGCCGTGCCCTCCTATGGCGGCGGCGTGTGCCAGGTGTCGTCCACCCTGTACTATTCGGCCCTGCTGGCCAACCTGAAGATCGTGTCCCGGGCCTGCCATATGTACGCCCAGGATTATGTCCCCTCCGGGTGCGACGCCACGGTGTTCTGGCCGTATCTGGACTTTGTGTTGCAGAACAACACGGACTATCCCATCAAGATCGTCACCTATTGGTACAACAACAACGTCACGGTGAAGATCTTCGGCACCAAAACCGACAGCAGCTTCGTGAAGATCACCAGCAAAACCGTGTCCACCACCCCGTGGAAAACCATCTATAAAGAGGTGGACAGCCTGGCCCCCGGCGTGGAGCGGGTGACCCAGTATCCCATCACTGGGTTCACCGTGCAGACCTGGCGGAATGTGTACGACGGCAACGGAAATCTGATCTCCAGCAGTTTCGAGGCGGAGAGCAATTATGACAGCCGGGACAAGATCGTGGAGGTGGGCAAGCAGGAGCCCCAGCCGGAGCCCAAGCCCGATCCCACACCCACCCCAGAGCCTGAACCCACCCCGGACCCGGAGCCTGAACCCACACCCGATCCCGCCCCGGACCCGGCAGAACCCGGAACGTAAGCATAAAAAATCAGGGCCTTTTCAGGGCCCTGATTTTTTATGCTTATCAAAAAGGGCCTTGCCCTTTTTGAGACTCGCCGTCCACCAGGGAGCGGAAAAACGCCTCCCGGGCGGGATGCTGATAGGTGCGGCTGATGGGGACGCAGCCGCCGCTTTCCATGACAAAGGCCCCGTCCCTGATGCACCGGACCCGGGACAGATTCACCCAATAGCTCTGGTGGCAGCGGATGAAGCCCCGGCTCTCCTCCAGCAGCTGGGCGGGAGTCCGCTGGGTCATGAAGTCTCCCCGGGTGGTGACCACCCGGGTTTTCCGCAGCACCCGCTCGGCATACAGCACCTCCGACACCGGCACCCGGTACGATGCGCCGTCCCGCTCCAGCAGCAGGTCGGCGCGGACGGCGCCCAGGGCGTCCATGGCCCGCCGCAGGGCGGGACCCAGCCGCTGGGCCATCTGGGATTTCAGGATAAAATACACGTGCTCCACGTCATACACCGACGTGGCATAGTCCAGAAAGCTGCTGACGAAAATCACCTGGCAGCGGGGCAGCTTCTCGTGCAGGCGCTGGGCCAGCTCGATGCCGCTGCTGTCGGGCATACAGATATCCAGCAGGGCGATGTGGGGCCGGTAGCCCCCGCCGGTAACGGCGTCCATCAGCTCCCCAGGGGCGGAAAACGTGCGGATGTCGCAGTCGGCGGCCTCCGGCGTCTCCCGGGCGCAGCGCAGGGTATTCTGCATATGCAGGGTGTCGTCGTCGCAGATAGCAAGACGGAACATCAGGCTTCCTCCGTTTCTCCTTGATTTTCCGGCAGCTGCAGGGCAATGGACACGGTGAACTGTCCGTCCCGGACCTCCTGGGTGCAGGAGCCGTGGTACCGCCCGGCCAGGTCCGTCAGGATGTGCAGGCCGATGCCCCGCTCCAGATGGGGAATGCGGCGCTTCTTCCGGGTGTCATCCGCTGGGGCGGGGTTGGTCTCCGTCACCACCAGATAGTCCTTCCGCAGCCCGGCCTCCAGCCGGATGAACGGCGAGGCCACCTGGCCGCAGGCCTCCACGGCGTTGTCCATCAGGTTGCCGAACAGGATCACCAGGTCCACGTTGGCAATGGGCAGCCTCCGGGGCAGCACCACTGATGCCTCCACCGGGATCCCGGCCTGCCGGGCCTCCCGGATGCGGCTGAACAGGAAGGCGTCCACCAGCGGATTTTCGCACTGGCCCAGCTGGGAGCTGTGCTCCTGCTGGCGCATCAGCTCCCCGGCATAGGCTGTGGCCTCCTGGCGGCGGCCGCTCTCCAGCAGCAGCTGGATGGTGTGCATATGGTGGGCGATGTCGTGGCGGATGCGCCGGTTGTCCTCGTACTGATCCACCAGGGCGGAATAGTGCTTCAGCTGGTTATCCAGCTGGTCATTCAGCAGGCGGTTGGCGGTCTCCAGCTCCGCCTTCCGGGCGGTCTGCCCGATCAGGCAGAACAGCGCCACATCGGACACGGCAAACAGCAGGATCAGAACAGGCATCCTCGGCCAGTTGACGGCCTCCGGAAACTGAGCATACAGCCGGAACATGGTGATCAGGCAGGCACTCTGCTGCAAGGGGAAAACCGCGAAAATCAGCCATTGGGTCAGGCTCAGCGGCCGGCCGTTCCGGGAGAGAGCCCGGGTGGCCAGGGCCAGAGTTCCGGCATACAGCGACACTGTCAGCAGGGCCAGAGGCTCCGCCGCCGCGGTGTGCCAATAGTCGACCTCTCCGTTCAGGCCAAACAGCATCGGGAAAACCACCGACAGCATCATCTCCATCATCAGGAGCGTTGCCTCCGGCAGCAGGGCCACAAAGGCCGTCAGGGGAATCGGGCTGCGGTACAGCGTCAGCCCCAGGATCAGAAACAACAGCGGAACGGAGATCAGCCGCAGCACCGACAGCCGGTTCAGCCCATAGTTGACCCCCAGCACCACCGCCGGGACCACCACCGCACAGATCAGCATGGTCACCCGGAAGCTGAATCGGGGCGTCAGATTTTTCCACAGAAACGCCGTCCAGACCGCCAGCAGGCAGATGTTATAAATCATGGAAGCCGTCGTGCTCACAAACAAATCCCCCTTATTCAACGGGTATACATTGTAGCATATGCCGCATATAATTGCAAGAATTGGAAATTTATGGCAAATAATGTCGAGTTCTGCGCATTTTGCAGCGAATTATGCAAATTCCATGAAATGGGAGAAATCCTGGGTTATAATGACATAAAAGCGTGGTATCGCCACGGCACGGGAGGATCACGCCACCAAGAAGAAGGAGAGAACATCCATGACAAGCAAGCTGACCATTCTGTCCATTGACCCCGAGACCGCTGGTGAGGACGTCCGGCGGATGCAGGAAGCCCTCTGCCTGCTGGAGCAGCTGCGGCAGCTGCTGAAAAACATTGGAAGCCATGACCTGGCGGACCTGGCCGTCTGTGCGGCCCAGGAGCTGCAGGAAGCCGTCCGCTGCATCCGGGAGAGTGCCCGGAAATATGAAAACGTTGTGCTGGAGCCGGAGCTTACCCGTCCCGGGGAGGGTTCCGGCGCCGTCTGGCTGGCTGCGGCGGCGGCAAAGCTGCTGGCCCAGGTGCCCACCCATGAGGCCTGGGCCTGCCGGGAGCGGATTGCCATCGACCGGCACATTGCCGACGGCAAGCGCCGGGTGCGAGAGCTGACGGAGCAGCTGAGCGGCCTTCCCCGTTCGCGGCGCAGAGTCTGATTCCGCAAGCCATTCCCCTTCCCTCATATCCCCGCCCGCTGCCTGCCTTTTTCCGGCAGCCCCGGGCGGGGTCTCTTTTTGCGGCCGCCGGTGCAGAAATGTAGGTTTGTCAAACATATTGGACAGCGAACTCATTAGGCGAGAGCCAGCGGAGGGGTCTCATGGGCAAGTTGTTGGCGCGGCGTGTAGGGCCGGATCAGCTTGTGACGGATGCCCAGCTCGGCGGCAGTTTTCTCGAACAGTGTGGGCAGATCGCGCTTGCTGTTGGAGAAGCGGTTGGTAAACTCGAAACCGTTGTCCGTCTGGACACACTCCACTTCTATGCCTCTGCGGGCGTACCACGCCCGCAGCTTGCGCAGGAAGTCCGCCGAGGAATAGGTGGACTGCTCCGGATAGGCGGCGAGGAAGCGCAGGCGCGTGAACTCGTCGATGGCGGTGTACTGGAACAGCCGAAGCTCCGGATCCGCGATGCACTTGCGCGGCACGACCTTCACATCTACCTGCACGCGCTCTCCGGGACGGGTCATCTGTTCGTAAGGCTTGGGTTTGTATGTATTTTTCGGCTTTTCGGCAGGAAACAACCCCATTTTACGCATGACACGGAACAGACTCTCCGGGCAACGGGTGTAGCCGCGCTTCCGCAGACGGTGCCACAGCTCGATCATGCCCAGCGACGGATTGCGGCGGCGCATATCGCGGATGAGCTTTAGCTCGGCCTCCGTGTGCTGGTTGGGGTGGCTGTGAGGCCGTCTGGACTGGCAGGCCAGGGACGCCACACTCCCGTCCCAGCGCTGCTTCCAGAAGTAGATGTACGACCGGCTCT
>OFOK01001551.1_pt1 | contig 16745 bp, 10 predicted proteins | sample 1542001 | NCBI WGS metagenome assembly OFOK01 (sample SAMN04209242, study PRJEB22552) | human gut metagenome | biome: gut; material: feces | host: Homo sapiens | place: USA: Oklahoma
TTGTACCGCGAGGTACCCGGGGTTCGAATCCCTGTCTCTCCGCAATAAACATTGATTGTCAGTGATTTACGAGAGTTACACCCAGTTTTACACCCTACAATGTAGAATTGGGTGTTTTTTGTTTTATTTAACTATGCATTTAAACAGATTGTTTTTTATTTTGTGATTGGTTACGAGGTTGATTCGGCTATGTGTTGTTCTATGAAATAAAAAAGTAAAATTATTCCAACTTTTTAGCAACTGTTAATGAGTATGACAAAAATGGTAACTATTCAGCGAAAAACGTTCCTGACTTTCAGATATTTATGAGAGGTTCAGTCTTATACACTGCTCAAAAATGCAGTTTTTCTACGGATTTAGCTGATATCAAAATCTGCAAAACGTTGATTATCAATATTGTTTATTTTGCGGATTCGCTGAATAGTTATTAAAAATGAAAGTTAAAGATATGAATAACAAACAGCATGTTCAATTGACAAAAGTTACTGATTACGATTTTGTTTCAGCAGAGAAGGACAAATATGGGGTTTTTTATAGTCGTGATGGTTTACGATTAATTGATGTTGATAATAAAACTTTTTCTTGTAGAGAATATAGAATAAAAGAAAGTGTTAAGATTATCTGTGATTATGCTTTTGCAGGTTGTTCTACTATTATTAATGTTATTATACCTGATTCTGTAGAGGTAATAGGGGAAAGAGCTTTTAGCGGCTGTTTTTTCTTAAGAGAAGTTTCTTTGGGTAATTCAGTTAAGATTATTAAGGAGTTTGCTTTTAAAGATTGTAAAGCATTGCTGGAACTTAAACTACCTGAATCTTTAGAAGAAATAGGACTAATGGCTTTTTCATATACGAGTTTGAAAGAAATTGTACTTCCGAAATCTTTGTTAAAAATAACAGGAAATCCCATAGTATACAATAAAGTTAAATTTGTGAATAATTCTCCTAATTTTACTGTTGAAAATGAGAATTTGTTTACTAAGAATAAGCGTGTTCTTATTTCTTTTCAGTCTAATGTGACTTCTTATATTATTCCTAAAAGTGTAGTTGCAATAAGTGGTTATGCTTTTTGGTATTGCTCTGATTTAGAATTAATTACAATTTCGCCAACAGTCAAATGGATGGGAGAGAATCCTTTTGCATATACAAAAGCAATAATTGAGAATCTATCTGAAAATTTTATTCTTGAAAATAATCTGCTTCTGACTAAAGATGGGTCCTCGCTTATTGGTTGTTATTCTAATTATAAGATAATTAACGTACCTGCTTCTGTGAATGTTATAAAGAGGAATGCTTTTTTTAGAAGTGAGGTAGTTGAAGTAGTGTTGCCCGATTTTGTAGAAAGAATTGAGGATAATGCGTTTGAAAGTTGTATTACTTTGCAGAAAATAAATTTGCCTGAATCTATAAAATATTTAGGTAATGGAGTCTTTTATGGTTGTTCATCATTACAGAATATGAAGCTTCCTCAATATTTAATTTATTGTGGTAGCTCTGTTTTTTCTAAATGTAGTTCGTTACAAACTATTGAACTTCCTATATCAATGAAGTCCATTAATAAGAGTATGTTTTCTGGCTGTTCTAGCTTGAAAAATATTTTAATTCCTAGTTCTGTGACAAGAATAGGTAGGGCGGCTTTCTATCAATGTAAATCTTTCAAGGAAATTATAATTCCTAAATCAGTACAATACATAGACCGATTAGCATTTAGATACTGTAGGAATCTGAAAGCTGTATATATTCCAGATTCTGTTAAACGTATAGGGATGTACGCTTTTAGTGATTGTCAGGAAATTACAACAGTAAGGAGAGGAAGAAGTATTTATCGAGAATATGAATCAATGGGTCTTATAGCTACACCTCCGGGTAATAAAGAAAAAATTGAACGGATGTTGCCTAAATATTTGCATGATATTATTAAAGAGTTAACATATAAAGAATTTATTAATTGTAATATGCAGTTATACGAGAATATAAAGACAGAAAGGGAGTATGATTATAACTATTTAGATCGTGTAAAATGTCCAAGGTGTGGAGATTGGTATTATGTGGATGATGGAGTTTGTGATACTTGTGGCTATCCTTGGAATGAATGAATTTGTGAAATATTTGTATAGAAAAAGAGGTGAGCAATGCTTCACCTCTTTTGTTTTTTACTGGTAATAAAAAGTTATAAAGATGTCACGTAACTATTTTACTAGGGTGTCAATAGCTTCTTTATGTTCTATGTACCAAACCATTGCTTTGATTAGAGACTTCAACATAGCCTTGCAATGGGGAAGATGCTATGTGAGTCTTTTTTTTATATTCATATTTAAAGAATTTTTTAAACAGTAACATTACTGCTTACTCTACAGTAGCAAATGTAATACAAATAGAATAAATATTGTTGTTTTTACGGAAGAATTTGACAATAATGATAATCTGTTTTTTGTTTTTGATATAAAAAAACTATAGTTTACCCCCCCTTTTTTAGTCTGTTTTCCTCTTTTTTGGGGTGGCTTACACCCAGATTTTCTTTAAGTTCCTGAAACTTCATTATAAACCATTCGAGTATGGGGGCGACATGGTCGTCGATTTATTGATGATGATGTTCTTACGGTTCAAGTAGATTTTAGGGAAAAACTTGTTTTAGAGCTTCAAAAGCTATTTTTTATTTCAATATGTGCCATTAAAATTCGTACTTTTGCATACGAAGAGTTTGAAGGTTACGCAACACACAGAAAAATAAAGTAGCTGATAATTAATTCGTAATCTATTACTACTATGAGTTGGTAACTGCAATTTATTTTCAATCACTTAAACATTTTGTAATTTTATATGACAACATATAAACAACCAGAGAAAGATAAATCTCGTGTCTTATTATGGAATCATGCTGTAGAATCGCTGACTTCTCTCAGGGATAGTAATCGCATCTTGAATACAACCTATATGGAGCATTTGTGGCTGTATTGTCAGCAGCAATTAAATGAAAAACTAGATATTGAAGCTTTTATTCAGTGGAAGCAATATGCAGATATTTGTTACCAGACCAAGAAGCCAGAAGAACTCAAGATTGCTTTCTTCTGCGGTAATGAACCAGAGAATGATGTAAAACATTTGCTTGGGTTAGGTGTAAGAATAGAGAATATCTATGCTTTTGAATGTGATTCAAATTTGTTTAATCTGGCTGTAAAATCACTCCATAATACATATCCTTTACTAAAAATTTACAAGGGTAAGATTGAAGTCTTTGCAGAATTACAGAATACGAAATTTGATATTGTTTATCTTGATTTTACTGGGAGTTTATTTAAAGAGTATAAGGTCGTATTAAAGATGTTGGACTTGAATGCTCTCAATGATATGAGTATTCTTGCTATCAATACAACATATCCAGATAAAACTGAAGAGAATATTGAAATACTTACCAATTTTTTCTATAATGATACTTTTTTCGAATCGTCTGTTCTGACAAGCAATGATACTGAGGAGGAAAATAGTAAGGTTCAAAGAGCGGAAGGTTGTGATGCGCTGGGTATCGATATTGAAAATTTAAGGTCAATTATTGATATGAATTTTGAAAATGCATATTCTGCATTTCAAACAGCTTTAATAATTGATTATGCCAATAGACATAAACCTGCGTATGAAGTTTTTAAGCAAGATATGCTTTCAAAAAGACTAATCAATAGTAAAGTAATAGCAAAAAAGGAGGATTTTTTTCGGAATTTTCATGATGTGCTTATTCAAGAGTCTTTTATGGATGGCCAACGTTTACCCTCTAATCAATATTTAGAAGATGAATTTATTGAAAAACTTAGTAATGGAACCAAAAGATCTCGACTAGAATGTATAAAAATAGCAGAGGTTTTCTTGCAGTCTCCATATAGCCATTCATTACCTGTTTGGAATAAAATAGAGGAACATATAAAGCATGGTGCCAGTAGTGATAATGATATTGATGATGAATATATAGATGTAGATTTTAAACAAGTTGTGACACCTGAGGTCAATCAGGTGATATCAGAGATTAATAACTGGTTCTATGGGCAATGTCGTTTTTGTGATGTACCAATGGCACATCTTTGGCTTGAATTACTTTTGTTTCATTATGGACACCCATATCATACAAATATCGGTAATCATAAACGCTATTCGTATACAGCGAAAAAAAGAAAAATGTGCTTAGATATATTTACATTAGATAAATGTCGTACCCTCTATGACTGGATTCCGATGCTTGAATACTTTATTTATGATATGCAGGATAATAACCGACAGATGATTACGCGAATGTGTATTGATGCAATTGGTAAGCAACTTTTGCATATTGTTGATGAGATTTTTGAGGGTTCTGCATTGGTTGGCATTAATGAATTTGAATGGTCAATCAATAAAGAGCTCCCCAATAGAGAAGAAATATCCGTTAAAAAGAATCAAGAAAATATTTTTTTACGTATGATAAAGACTCTTAGGGATAAATTTAGAAAAATCAGAATATTTTAATCTCAACATTAATGTATGAAAATGTGCGTTATAAAGTTATGCAGTGTGTATCCTTTGTCTCAGATTGGCATACTGTATCGGGACTAAACTGCTTTGGGACAAAAACAATAACTCTTTATAATAATACTTGAAGTAGCGAAAGCCACCGGAGTGGAACAGGATAAGAATCACCATGATTTCAACATCGCTAATGCCGTTTTGCTTGTTACGAAACTTTTCCTTTTGTATGTTTTTAACTATACAGGTTATAATATGCGGAAGGACTTCGAAGTAACAAAGAAAAGTTCTCGTAATGGAATAGAGTTTTTCAGAGCATTAGGTTGTAGTGACTTTGAGTTGGAACTTTTCAAAAATTTCTATTTCTCTCGAACACGAAAAAGTTTAGAGCATTATTATCCACAAGCCAAGGCTGGTGATAATATGCTAATTAATTTGCAAGATATAAATTGCTTTGGTAATTTTGCAATGATAGGTTCGGATGCAAACAGTTCTGGCTCCAACTGGAATCCCATTGATAAAAAGAATCGCTATCTTGATACAAAGTCAAACCAAGTAAGCGTTGCTTCTTTAAAGTTTAGAATCATGTTACAAATATGCCAAGATAATTACGATGCTGGTATTAAAGATGATACCTTAAAACGTTCATTTGGATTAGAATGGAATGTTGATGATATGGTTCAACATCAAGAGAAGATGCTTGAAATCATTATGAACTTATAATCACGCCTACGGGAAAATACATCGACAAGTAAAATATGATAATCTCGAAAGAACTTGCAGAATATGAATGATATAAAATCAGGTGTTTACACTTAGAAGGTTGAGTTGTTGCTCCGTCTCATCCCGATTGTAATGGATGAGCAGGTGTTTGCTATTCATGGTGGAGCACATACAGGATTTTCAATAGATAATGTGGGGAAATTGACATAAATGCTTATGACGGATACATGTCTTAATATAATAACACAGTTAACGGTTGAATTACATAAAGATGATATCTCAAAAGAAAAGTTGGGGACTGGCGTTCTTTATACCAATAGGAAATTGTCTGGGGTGGTATATGTTTTGACGGCTAAACATTGCCTTTCGAAGTTAGGGGAAAAAGGTAGGGTATCGTTAAGAATTTATAACCCCGATACCAGTACATACGAATACGTTACCCCTGTTAAGCAAAGCATTTTGCTCCATCCCGTAGATGATGCTGGTATAATTATTATTAATAAACGAGAGCTTGCATCGGTTGTCTCTGACCTTCCATCGGTGTACGTAGTTGATAAGAATTTTGGAACTGACGAAGCCGTGAGTAAAGGGTTCCCTGTGGCAACTCTTAATCAGACTAACGAAAATGGAGAGTCGTCCTTGGCAATGATCAGAATGACTTACCTTCATGAAGATATAACAGAGAATGTATTCCAGCTTTCTACAAATGACGATTATAGTGAAGATACAATTGTCGGAATGTCAGGTTCCGGTATTTTTATAGAAGCTTGTGAGGAGTTGTATATTAATGGGATCTTCATTAGGTACACTGACGAAGAGCGTGGAAAGGTAATAAGTGCTCAGAGGTTGATTTCCTTCAATAAACTGCTGGAAGAAGAGTATAAAAAGAAAATGTCATTGTCATTCCTCGGGCATCACGGTTTAGGACATAAGACATTAAAAAACAATGTTGAAGATTCCGTAGCAAACTTGGGTCCCAGATATTGTCAGAAAGTCAATGTGAGGACAGGAACTGCCAAGTATTTTAACTGCGTGGCAAAAACGCCTGCATATTTTGAACGGTTGTACAGGAATATAGATTCCTGGTTAACAGAGAAAAACTATAGAACAAGAAAAGATTCCAATAGAATAGGTCAGTTGGAATCTCATCTAAAAGCGATTCGAGACGATTTTACTGTAGCATTGTCAAATTTGGATCAGCGTGTAGATGCTATCATTGATTTATCTAGTTTGATGAAGCGTGTTGAATCTCTCCAAAATGAATTAGAGGAAGTTAGACATAGATTTTATTCTGATTATTCCTCGACAAAAAAAGATGATAATGTAAGGAAAGAGCTCGAGGCTGATGAAGCCAGATTATTAGAAATATCTCAAGATTTGTATTCATTCACTGAAAACTTTGAAGATTTAAAGATTAATCTAGCAAACAATCCCTATTTGATAATTAAGGGTGAAGCTGGTTGTGGAAAGTCGCATTTGTTAGGTGATGTTGCCAGTAAGAGAATCGATGATGGTCTGCCCACTTTGTTGTTCTTAGGAACAGACTTTGCTGAGGAGACTTATGAAACAACCATTACTTCAAAAGTAGGCTTTGTGGGTACTTTCCGGGAATTCCTATCCAGTTTCAATCAGATAGGAACCCAAGTAGGTTCGAGGGCACTTCTGATGATTGATGCGCTGAATGAAGGACCTCAGGCCGTATTATGGAAAGACAGACTTTCTGGACTTATCAAGTCTCTTAAAGACTATCCTGCGATAGGTTTAGTGGTGTCAGTGCGTGATACATACTTTGATGATGTTATTCCCGATGGGGTGGAAACTGATTCGGGAGCTACAGTTATTGAGCATAAAGGATTTAAAGGTCTGGAATATGAGGCGGTAAGACAGTTCTGTTTGGCGTATGAGTTGAACTTACCCAATGTTCCCATCCTGACACCTGAGTTTTGTAACCCTTTATTCTTGAAGATAATTTGCGATACACTTGAAGCCTCTGGAGAGAAAGATTTTCCTAAAGGATTCAATGGCGTTTCATCACTATTTAATCAGTACTTCAAGAATTTGGATAAGAAGTTTGCTGAAAAGAAACCCGAATATAAATATAGGGATGTTGTCAGTGCAGCGGTTAAGCTGCTGGCATTTCCTATATTTGAGGCTAAATATAATCTTCTGAAGATAAAAGATGCAGATTCATTATTGCAACAACAATTTCCTTCTTGTCACAATTTGCTTGCAGATCTAATAGACAACAATTTGCTGCTTAAAACGAAGTATTCTTTTGATGAAGAAAATATCGACAGTGTTGTTTTCTCTTATCAGAGAATCAGTGATTTTATAATTGCACGTGAAATTGTCAATAAGTTTCAAGACTGGGAATCGTTTGCAGAAAACATAAATACAGACAAAACTTTACATTCCATTTTTGTAGACAAGCATTGGTCGTTCAAAGGAATTCTTGAAGCCATGGCTATCTTAATCCCCGAGAGATTTGCTCATGAGATGACAGATGTCATTCGTTTCATTCCAGAAGATGAGTATGAAAGAGTATATTATACATGTCTTAACACAATTTCTGAGGCCCAGATAAATAGTTTGTGTTGGCGCGCGATAGAATCCATTGACAAGGAAACTATAATTCAATTTCTAGGCTCCAAATATTGTCATATTAATCCTGATGATTGGTATAATAAACTGGTAGAGCTTTCAACAATCCCTAATCACTCTTTTAATGCTGATTATTTTCATGCATTAATGATGGGACTTACCATGCCAAAACGTGATAGCATATTCCAATTCTTTTTCAATGATTGCGCAGAATATGATAATGACAGATGTGCCAATCCTCTGCGGAGATTGATAGACTGGGCATGGTCTGAAGATGTATCTGTAAAAGCAGATTCCGAATCGACCAGATTAGCAGCCATTATACTTTGTTGGCTGCTGTCATCAACATATATCAAACACAGAGATGAGGCAACAAAGGCTCTTGTCAACCTTCTTTCTGAGCAGGTAGAAGTATTGATTGAAACACTACGCCAATTTGAGAATGTGGATGATATGTATATCTATGAACGGTTGTATGCTGTGGCTTACGGGGTCGCATTGCGGACTTCATCACGCGATGGGCTGATGAAACTTGCAAGATATGTATATGAGACCATCTTCAAACGCAATAACCCACCAAAAAATATTTTACTGCGAGATTATGCAAGAAATATTGTTGAATACGCTAAATATAAGGGGGTTATAACTGCTGTTGATATGAAAAAGGTTCGCCCGCCATATACGAGCACACTCCCTACATGGCCTGCCGATGATGAAGTTAACTACCTTCATATTGATTATGATGCACCAAACTTCAAGGAAAGAAAAGGTTCGGAGCAAAACCAGATTTGGGAATCGGTGAAAGGAGGGTTGGCGGATTTCTGGAATAAACTGACTAAGCCAACAATCGACCACTTTTATCCAGTACCAATTTCTGAAGAAAAAGAATTTGATAAAGCATTACGTCTGTTTAAGGGAAATATGAAGAAACTGGCCATAAATATATGTGAAAGGAAAGCTGTTTTAATCTTAAATAGGCAAAAAGGGCCAAGGAATGCTAGCATAAACGATACTATATTCGAATTTGTTTGTAATGAGGCTGAAAAGTTAATGTCGGAAGAGCAGAAAAAGGCTTTATACGATATCATGATTCCTTTTAAAGTAAGGGAATTACCTTTGATGCAACATCATTATGGCAGATTCCCAACTGAAGGGATTAGAAATTGGGTTGTTAAGAGAGCCTATGAATTAGGATTTGATGTGAATTTGCATGGTGCTTACGATCGTTTTGCAAAGAAATGGACGTTCCGTAATTCGGATAAAAGAATAGACCGCATAGGAAAGAAATATCAGTGGATAGCCTTCTATGAGATTATGGGAATTTTGGCAGACAATTACAAATATGAGGATGATTATGCAAACGAGGGCTCTGGGGGATACGAGTTGTTTCATGGAACGTGGCAATCTTTTCTGAGGAATATCAATCCTTCAATGATTGCAAGAGTAAAAAGCGTTGAAAGTGAGGAGGCGGATGATAGCAGGGTGGCAGAAGAACACGAATGGTATAATGAAGAACAGTTTGATAACTGGAAGTACTCTGGTACAAATGAATCATGGGCATCCATGATTAAAGATTTGCCAGATCCAGTTTCTTTAATCCAAAAGTTGGACGATGACGGCATAGAATGGTTGACCCTGAATAACTCCAGGAGTTGGGATGAACCCAAAGACATTGGTAAGGAAAAATATGAGTATAAACTCTTAAAGCATGATGTATATTTGGCTACAGATGCCATCCTCGTAAAGCAACAAGACAAAGAGAAGGCAATACAGTCTTTAGATGGTAGGGTTTTATGGGATGGTGTGGAATTACCGACCGACGACTGGCAATATCTGGTGAACAGGGAAAAATACTGGTCACCAGCATATAAAGACGTTTATAGGGACCGACAAGGTTGGGCAAATTCAATAGATGGGCTAGATGTACCCTATTATTATTCTTGTGAGCAGGCCTGCGGGCATATTGAAGATGATCAGTCTGGCACTATCAACAAATATAGCATTCCGTGTAGGTTATTATTCGAGGGTATGGGCATGGAGTATGATTCACATGACGGTCAATATCTGGATAAAGATGGCAACCTTGTGGCGTTAACATACGGGTACAACCAGATTTTGGTTAAAAAAGAGCCTCTTTTACGGTTCCTGAAGCAAAGTGAGCTGGCCATTTTGTGGATTGTGCGGGGGGAAAAGCGGGTATATATAAGTGGAGGAAAGGGATGTCAGTGCATATATGCCCCATGTGGAGTATATTATTTGGATAATAACAATGTTCCGGAAGGTGTTCTCAGAACATATAAGAGAGTGTGATATGAGACTATTCTGTTACAAGGCAAAGTGTGGAGATGCGTTTCATCTACAGTATGAGGGTGAAAGCGGTAGGTGTCGTAACATATTTCTTGACATGGGGTACTCTAAGACTTATACCCAAGTGTTGAAAGGTGTTATTTCAAATCTTATTAGGAGTTCAGAGCAGATAGATGCTTTGTTCTTGTCCCATATTCATGATGACCACATTGGCGGAGCTAGTAGATTCATAAAAGATATTCAAAAAGATTGTGCTTTGGGGAATGTTGTTAGTCAGTGGATATATAATCCGCCAAGAAGGTATGATGTTGAACAAGTCTCTGATAATAAGAATGGAGTGCTATGTGGCATAGTCTCAGGGGATAAGGTCTATGAATACATCCAGTCACATAGCCCATTAGATTGGGGGGATGTTATAGAAGGGATGTCTTTCAGTATTGACGGAATGACGGTAACAGTCCTTTCTCCTGATGAGGGCAAACTGAACCTGCTTAGGGAAAAATATTCAAACAATCGTCCACTGTGTAAGTCTGAAACAAATGAGGTTAGTGTTGAAGCGGGTAATGTTGTTGATGATTATGCAACATTACTTAATGATTTTAATATAGAATGTTTTCAAGAAGATACGAGTGTTGAGAACGCCAGTAGTATAGCCGCATTGTTTGAGTATGTGGGGAAAAGAGTTTTATGGCTTTCAGACTCAGTACCATCAGTTATAATGCACTCATTGTTTAAACTAGGATATAGTGAAGCGAACAAACTGCATTGCGATGCTGTTTTGCTTTCGCATCATGGAAGTGTAGCAAATAATAGCTTAGCTCTATTTAAGATGATACAATGTGGAAAGTATATTATTAGCGCTGATGGAATAAATCGCCATTGTCTACCAAACAAAGGAACTATAGCAAGAATTATTTCTGCTTCTTCGAAACTGCCTGTAACGCTGTATTTTAATTATGATGATGGCCGGTTGGTGAGAATGTTTAAACCAGATACTCAAGAGTATGTGAAATCAATTATTGACATTCATTATTTGCATGATATGGAGGCAATCGATTTTTGAAGGCTATTTGACAGCCCACATTAAACTTACTTATAGAAAACGATATGTTATTGCATTTCCATTTTGCTGTATTACTTCAGATGTCAAGAATTATAGGGGGCTGGCTTATTAATATCCTTTGAAAAAGGGATGATAAAAAGAATATATATGAACCATCTCCGATGAAATTTTTCCATCCCTTGAGGAAAAAGTATTACTTCGGGGATAGATGGGGGGATAAATTGGGCGAAAAACGTCAAATCTGCAAGTAAAAAACAAAATCTGCAAATTCTTATAGTTTGAAATAAAGCGAATTATGAACCATATTTGCAAATAGTATGCTTTTACTATTATGTATGTAAAATGGTGTGATTCCTAATTAAAATATGCCAGATTTTTTCCTATGATCCCTTTTTTATATTTTTTTGCACCAACAGACAAGTAGGTAAGGAATATGTGCCGGACGGCACTATCTAACATTTCAATAAGGAGTAAACGGCGCGTAAATGTTTGGCAAGACGTTCCGTATCCAGTCCACCGAGAAAAGACATTTCAAAGGACAGCCCCATGTAAACTTGTCGGAACATAACTACTGCATCTTCTACATCCACATCTTTTCTCAATTCTCCGGTATTTATCGCGCGCTGTATGGCGGTACGCCAATAAGCATAATCACCGACTATAAGATTATGGAGCTTTTCTTTGGCGTTAGGGTCATATTGGAGAAGTTGAAATAGAAAATGAAAATATTGGGCATGATATGAAAACTTTCCTTGTACCACCTTATCACTACCTGGGCCTATCAGATTACTCAGCATATCCATTGTTCGTTGTACGCCTTTCACGTATTCATCTATAAATTCGGCAAACGTACCGTTCGTTTCAGTGAATTTGTTTCGTGGGTTTTGCGCGCTAAAACAAAACTTATCCACTACGGCAATGAATAATTCCTGTTTGTTCTTGTAGTATTTGAATATTCCGGCTTTCGACATTCCGAGCATCTTTCCAAGTTCTGCAAAACTGGCTTTTTCATAGTTTACGGACATAAACAGCTTGAACGCTGCTATCAGCAATTCATCACGGGTAATTTTCATTTTGTGATAGTCTTTTATATTTTTCAATCCCGAAAATAGTATTTTATTCTCATACAAGCTACATAACAAGTCATAGATTAACAAAAATAAATCAGAGAGGTCCCTCTAAGATGCTTTAATATGGAATAAAAATCCTTTCACTCTTTCACCTCGTATCTGATTATTTATCAGCTTTTATAGCATTGGAAAGACACAGCAGTTGTTGGAAAAGATTGTGATTCGGTCAGCCGGCCTATATTAAAATGGTTACTGTAAACAATATAACTTATAGTGCGGGAAAAGATATAGGGAAGAATTTGCAGACAGGAAGATTCTCTGTATCTTTGCCGCCATGTCAGAAAGAAGCGAACTACATACAAGAAATAAACACAACGGGCAATACGACTTTTCTCTATTGACGGAGAATTATCCGCCTTTAAAGAAGTTTGTACAACTCAATCCCTATGGTACGCAAACAATTAACTTCTTCAATCCGCAAGCGGTGAAGGCGTTGAATAAAGCGTTGTTGATAAGCTACTACGGCATTCGATATTGGGATATTCCGAAGAACTATTTGTGTCCGCCTATTCCCGGACGAGCGGATTATATTCATTACATCGCAGATTTGATTGGTTCGGAAGCTGTAAGCAAAGATGTGAAAGTGGAAAATGGAGAGATACGGAAATCTGCATACAGATGTCTGGATATTGGAGTAGGTGCGAACTGCATTTATCCGATTATTGGGCATGTAGAATATGGTTGGATGTTTGTAGGTTCAGATATTGACCCCATATCAATAGAAAATGCACGAAAGATAGTTACTTGTAATCCGGTGCTGGCTCATAAAATAGAGTTACGGCTTCAGAAAGATAGCAGCAAGATTTTTGAAGGCATCATTGCTCCCGATGAATATTTTGATGTGACAATTTGTAACCCTCCGTTTCATCGTTCGAAAGAGGAAGCGGAAGAGGGAACGTTGCGCAAATTGAGTAGTTTGAAAGGGGAGATAGTAAAAAAGGCAAAGCTAAACTTTGGAGGGAATGCGAATGAACTTTGGTGTGAAGGTGGCGAATTGCGTTTCCTGCTGAATATGATTGTCGAAAGCCGGAAATACCGGAAAAATTGCGGGTGGTTCACTAGTTTGGTTTCCAAAGAGAAGAATCTGGATAAGCTATATGCCAAGTTGAAAGCTGTCGAGGTGTCGGAGTACAAGGTTATACGGATGCATCAGGGGACGAAAAGTAGTAGGATATTGGTTTGGAAGTTTTAGGTAATGAAAATTAGTTGAATATATTATTAACAAAATGAATTTGTTTTATGGAAATTTGCATGACATACAAATAAAACATGAAAGCTGTTAACCTGAAATATAAGTATATTTTTGCATCTCTTTGCTTGTTAGTTGCCTTTTTTTAGTGGCTATCACCTAAGATTGTACGGCTCAAATCATAGACGAAAAAATATATTTCTCTTGTCTATTCATTCTCTGAAGACGAAATAGGTCATGGAAAATTCGAAGAACTGATAAAACAGGAGTTCAGGAAGCAGAGAATAGAACCTATATTTGATCGGTTTTACAAGAGTGATGAGTTTGAACAGGGGAGTGGCTTAGGACTTCCTATCTGCAAGATCATTGTTGAAAAATTGTCGGGACGTTTGGGAGTAAGTTCGGAAGTCGGGGAAGGTAGTTGTTTTTCGGTTTATCTGCCTTTGGCGGATGCATAATGCTAATGTTTCTTATTTTTATTTCTTAAAATAGAATCCACTTTTGTATTTTATGAAATTATCATTTACCTTTGAATTGTAAATGATTAGACATAATATGAAATATATACATTTAGGGGTATGTATCTGCATATTTTTATTTGTGCATAACCAAATTCTGAGAGCTGACGAAACAGTAAGTGACGATTCGCTATATACCGCCGAGTATATAAATAGTATCTATATTGCACAGCCTAAACGTGCTTTGCAATTATTGGATGAGGCAGAAAATAGAAAAGCAATTCCTTTGCGGATTATCAATGAGTTGCGTAGTTTGTCATATAGCAATATGTATATGAATAAACTGGCGTTTATGTATGCAAGAAAAGCTTATTTGCTTGATTCTATATCTCAAAAAGATCCGAAGCATCTGTTGAAAATGACAGTTCATCTAGCGGAATTTTCGGCTATGATGAGCAAGTATAATGAAAGTATGCGTTATGCATACAGTGGGATTAAACTGGCACAGGAGTTGGAAGATCGAGAAGCCAAAGCCAGATTATTTTTCTGCATAGGTGAGAATAACTGGAGATTATCTTTTAAAGATAAAGCATATGATTATTTTGACCGTACTATTAAATTATTGCGCGGTTCAAATAAAATGCGGGAGATGATGTTGCTTTCTTACTATTATGGAGCAGAAATGAGCTTTTTAATGAACGATTCACGTGTTAAAGAGGCTTTGGAACTTGCTTTTGAGCGTGAAAAGCTTATAAAGCGGCTGGAGGCATTACCTCAAATACCCGAAGGTTATGTGGACGGACAATATAGTTATTTGTATGCAAAACTTGCCTATATTTATTATGTAGAGAAAAAGAATGCACAGGCGGAACAATATTATCAAAAATACTTGTCGAAGAAAGAATCTCATACACCGGACGGAAAAATGTACTCTGTTCCTTATTTGATGATTTCCGAACAGTATGAGAAAGCTCTTGAGAAATGTAAGGGTTTCAAGGAATGGATGAGAACTCAACAAGATACTTTGAATGAACAATATCTGACTGTTCTTCAACATGAGGTGAAAGCTTATCTGGGTATGCACCACTATAAAGAGGCTGCAGCGATCCGTGGGACTATCTTAGCTATAACAGACAGCATTAATTGTAGAGATAGAAACAATGCGGCATTGGAGTTGAACGCGATGTACGGTGCTTCTGAGAAAGAAGAATACATTGCCCAACAAGCTTTCCAATTAAGAATAAAGAATATCTCACTTGCTTTCATGGTCTGTATCGTTCTGCTGACCTTGTTTATCTTATGGCGTCTGTGGCGTTTCAATAAAACGATTAAATATAAAAACAGAATGTTGGCTAAGTTGATCAATGAGAAACTTGCCGATAAGGAAAAAAGGGATCAGCAGTCGGAGGAATATGAGCAATTCGCTATATCATCAGAAATAGAACTGGAAGACAGATTGCTCGAGAAGGAACAAGAAGAACAGTGTGAGTCTTCGGACGAAGATGACACAGAAGTAGCAAGCGGGGAAAAAGACGAGAATAGACAGATTTTTAAAGAATTGAATCGCATCGTTGTTCAAGATCGTTTGTATCTTTCTCCTGAACTGTCGAGAGAAGACTTGGCGCAAATCGTTCATTTGAACAATGCGCGTTTTGCCCGGATGATAAAAGAATGTACCGGAACTAATTTTAACGGATATATCAACGAGTTGCGTATTGATTATGCTATTCAACTGCTAAAAACACATCCGCACTATACGATACGCGCGATAGCAGATGAAGCTGGGTTTAATAGTGCTCCGATATTATACAGTCTTTTTAAGAAGAAAACGGGAATGACTCCTTATGAATTTAAAAAAGCGCAAGAGTCGCTTTAAAAAACTTTATCGACATCCTTCGGTTAAACAATTTTCGTCTTTCTCGGTTTATTATTATGAGTAACTAAATAAACTAAGAATGATACAGGTTAGGATAAAACGAGTTTACGAAGATTTTTCAGAAACAGATGGATATCGGGTGCTGGTAGATAAACTATGGCCGCGAGGAATGAAGAAAGAATGGCTGAAATACGATTACTGGGCGAAAGATATAACACCTTCCGCTAGTTTGCGCAAATGGTTTCACGAAGATATTCCCGGATGGCGTCGGGCAGTTTCCGGACCACGTCCTCCGGTGTGACGCTGTAAGCCGTCAGCTCCTGTTCCGCCAGATCCCCGGCGCGGCCGTGAAGCCAGACTCCCACCGCCGCTGCCCGAAGCGCGTCGGCCCGCTGGGCCATCAGGGAGGCGATGACGCCGGTCAGCACATCCCCGCTGCCGCCCTTGGCCAATCCGCTGCCACCGGTGGTGTTCACCAGAACGTCCCCCTCCGGTGACGCCGTGACGGTCCGGTGGCCCTTCAGCACCAGAACGCAGCCATGGGCCATGGCGAAGTCCTGTGCCGCCCGTTCCCGGTCCCCACGGCTCAGATCGCCGCCAATCCGGGCGAACTCCACCTCATGGGGCGTCAGAACCGTGGGCCTGCCCCGGCGGGCATCCAGTAGATCTATATGCCCGGAAAGGGCGTTTATGCCGTCGGCGTCCAGCACCAGCGGTTTTTCCGTTTTCAGCAGCTCCCACACCAGGCGGGCAGTCTCCCGGCTGCGGCCCAGCCCCGGCCCCAGCGCCAGCACATCGCAGCCGTCCAGCTTTTCCAAAATTTGCGGCAGAGCCTTCCCCGCCAGCATGCCGTTTTTCTCCGGCAGCGGAAAGGGCATGGCGGAGACACATTTGGCTGCCTCGATGGGCCA
>OFOK01001573.1_pt1 | contig 16573 bp, 11 predicted proteins | sample 1542001 | NCBI WGS metagenome assembly OFOK01 (sample SAMN04209242, study PRJEB22552) | human gut metagenome | biome: gut; material: feces | host: Homo sapiens | place: USA: Oklahoma
TCAGGCCATCCTTGTTCAGCATTTCTACGATTTTTACCCGCTGTTCCAGCTCGGCGGCAATGAGCAAATCCGCCAGATACTCCACATAGTCCAGCATCTGGCAGGCTTCCACAAACCGGTCATCCAGAAAATCTTCCGGTGCCTTGGGTGCGTGCTGTATCTTCCAGTTTTCCAGAAGATGCAGATAATCACACAGCACCCGCAGGCAGCGCATTTCCTCCTGCCGGTATGCTTTCAACAGGGGACGCTCCGGTTTGGGCAGAGCGATTGCTACCGCAGGGGGCTTGTCCGGGTCAATCCCGAAATCCTGTGCCAGCTTCTGTGCTGCCTCGTAGCTGCTCAGATGAAACAACCTCGCCACAAGGTCGATCACATCGCCGGTGGCTCCGCAGCCGAAACAGTAAAAGTATCGCTCGTTCAGTTTCATGCTGGTGGACGATGACCAGCCCCTGCGCCTGTGCAAGCACTGTCAAAAGGTGTTTCTGGGCAGCCGATCCAACGCTGCATTTTGCAGTGCCCGGTGTAAGAACCAATATAACGTCTACAAAAGCCGTAAGAAATCCAAGGGGGACGCGCACTAACGAGGGAGCTGTCGCTGCGGCAGGACGTGGGTTTTGGTATACCTCTGCTTCCTTTTCCGGTCAGGCGGATTTTGCCCTCTGTGCAAATCCTGATTTCGTCCGTGGCCGTACAAAATCCACCTGCCCTACTGCCGCCGAGAAGTGTCTTTCCACTGCCCATCTGCCCAAGTTGCAGATGCCGCAGTCAGCCCCTTTCCAGCGTCAGCCGGAAGCAAAAGTATAACACACTAGACTTTCCGAGGGAAAGTCGTGTGCCAAGGGAGGTACTGCCCTCCTTTGGAAACCTCCCGCCAAGGGGAACGCTGTTCCTCTCTGGACACCCCGCCTGTCCGTGCAGTAACTATCCATCCTACCCCCACATGATGGATACTTCCTGCCGAACAGTTAAAACAGGCACAGAAATTTGCCCGGGAGGCGGGCAAGTTCCTGTGCCTGTTTATTTGGCAAATATCGCAAGAGTGTGCGATATTTTCTTGTTTATGACGACATATTCTGCTATAATTTAATTAGATTTTCATGCCCTGGAGGAAACGAAAATGGCTGTTTCGTACAACAGACTTTGGAAACTGTTGATTGACAAGAAGATGAGTAAGGCAAACTTGCGGAAAGCAGCAGGAATTGCTCCTAACACCATGACAAAATTGAGCCGTGATGAAGCAGTCACCCTTACGGTACTGGAGAAAATCTGCGCTGTGGTCGAAGCGGACTTTGGCGACATTATGGAATATATCCCGGAGGAAAAACATGATTAACATCCGCAAACTGGAATCAGAACTATGGGAGTCCGCCGACTTGCTCCGTGCCGGCTCCAAGCTGACCTCAAACCAATACTGTATGCCTGTTCTGGGGCTTATTTTTCTGCGCTATGCCTACAGCCGCTTTAAGCTGGTGGAGGCGGAAATACTTAAAGATCGCCCGATGCGTGGCGGACGGGTGCTGCCGGTGGAAGCCAGCGACTTTGCCTCTCGCAGTGCTCTCTTTTTACCCCGCGAAGCCCAATATGCTTATCTGATCAATCTGCCGGAAAACATTGCCGATGCAAATTTGACCAACTGGAACGGTGAACCAATGACCAGCTTAGGCGAAGCAGTCAACAATGCCATGGAACTGGTGGAACGGCAGAGCGAACAGCTGGCCGGTGTACTGCCCAAAACCTACACCATGTTCTCTGATGAACTGCTGGCCGAGTTGCTGCGCATCTTCAATAACAGCGCCCTGGATGAGGTGGGCGGCGATATCATCGGGCGGATTTACGAATACTTCCTCAACAAATTCGCCAAAAACATCGCCCAGGACGACGGCGTATTCTTTACCCCCAAATCCCTGGTCAAGATGATCGTCAATGTGCTGGAACCCACCCAGGGAGTGTTGCTAGACCCGGCCTGTGGCAGCGGTGGTATGTTTGTGCAGACCGGCGATTTTGTGGAGCACGCCGGGATGCGGGCCAACAACACCATGACCTTTTACGGACAGGAGAAGGTGGAGTACAACGCCCAGTTGTGCCTGATGAATCTGGCGGTACACGGTCTGACCGGCGTGGTCAAGTCCGGCGACGAGGCCAACACCTTCTATCACGACGCCCACAATCTGGAGGGCTGCTGTGACTATGTGATGGCCAACCCGCCTTTCAACGTGGACAAGGTGAAGTCCGAGTCTGCCCAAAGCGCCGGACGGCTGCCTTTCGGCTTGCCTTCCGTCAATAAGAACAAGGAGATCGGCAATGGAAACTACCTGTGGATCTCCTACTTCTACGCCTACCTGAACGAGCGGGGCCGGGCGGGCTTTGTCATGGCTTCTTCCGCCACCGACAGCCAGGGTAAGGACAAGGACATCCGGGAGCAGCTGGTAAAAACCGGTCATGTAGACGTGATGGTCAGCGTGGGCAACAACTTTTTCTATACCAAGAGCCTGCCCTGCTCCCTGTGGTTCTTTAACAAAGGGAAGCGGGAAGCACTGCGGGACAAGGTGCTGTTCATCGATGCCCGGAACTATTACACCGTGGTGGACCGCACCCTGAACGAGTGGAGCGAGTGGCAGCTCAAGAACCTGAACGCCATTGTGTGGCTGTATCGGGGCGAAGTGGACAAGTATCGGGCGCTGCTGGAGGAATACGCAGGCGCACTGGGCAACCGGGATTTCGACGCTGTACTGGAAACACTGAAAAAGCAAAAAGCCCAGCTGACCGCCGGGGGCAAAGAAGCCGCCGCAGCCGCTCCCCGGAAAGAGAAGAAAGCGGTGGAAGCCGACTATGCCCAAAAGGTGGCAGACATAGAGGAGTCCATCGTGGTGGCGAAAGAGGCGATCTGGCTGACGGAGAAATTCGGCAAGGGAGAGTATGCTGATATTCCCGGCCTGTGCAAGGTGGCAACGCTGGAAAAAGTTGAGGCAAAGGGCTATTCCCTCACCCCCGGCGCCTATGTGGGCGTGGCTCCCACCGAGGATGACGGCGTGGATTTTCACCAGCGTATAACCGAGATCCACCAGGCGCTGCGCTCCCTGCAGGAGGAGTCCAACCGCCTGATGGAGACCATCTCAAAGAATTGGGAGGAGATGGGGCTGTGAGTTGGGAAAAAGTGAGGTTGGGGGATATTTCTGCAAATATCCAGACAGGGCCTTTTGGTTCGCAACTGCACCAATATGATTATTCTGAAACAGGAACTCCTGTAGTGATGCCTAAAGATTTAATTGGTGGGAAAATTTCCGAACAATCTATTGCTCGTGTAAGCCAAGATCATGTTCAGCGTTTAAACCGGCATATTATCCAGAAAGGTGATATTTTATATTCAAGAAGAGGCGATGTTGGACGTTGTGCCTTTGCAACAGAACATGAAAAAGGGTGGCTTTGTGGAACCGGGTGTTTGCGCGTTACTACAGAGGAATTAATCGCAAATTCCAAGTTCATCTTTTATCAGTTACAGCAACCGGAAGTGGTAGGCTGGGTAGAAAAGCACGCTGTTGGTGCAACAATGCTCAACCTGAACACTACTATTTTGAGTAGCATCCCTTTGCTTTTGCCGTCAATGGAAACCCAGCGCCGAATTGCCGATATTCTCTCCGCCTATGATGACCTCATCGAGAACAACCGGAAGCAGATCAAACTGCTGGAGGAAGCGGCTCAGCGGCTGTACAAAGAGTGGTTTGTAGACCTGCGCTTCCCTGGCTATGAGCACACCAAGATCGTGGACGGTGTGCCTGAGGGGTGGGAGAAACGGCTATTGGGCGATGTTGTTGAAGTCAAGTATGGAAAAGACCATAAATCCATTCCCGATGGCTTAGTTCCTGTCTATGGCTCAGGCGGATTTATGCGAAAATGTAATCAGGTTCTTCATAATGGAGAATCGGTCCTTATTCCTCGAAAGGGTTCTCTTAATAATATTATCTATGTCGATGAAGCGTTTTGGACAGTGGACACCATGTTCTATACCAAAATGAAATTGCCCGATATTGGGATATTTGTCTATTTCTTTGTCAAGTCATTTGATATGTATTCAATGAATATCGGAGCGGCTGTCCCAAGTATGACGACAAATATCTTAAATGCCCTTGATATTATTATTCCAAACAATGATGTACTGGGACAATTCCAATCTGTTTCAAAAAGATTTTTCAATAAAATAGCATTACTCCATAAGCAAATTGGAACGGCAACGCAAGCCCGTGACCGCCTGCTGCCCAAGCTGATGAGCGGAGAAGTGGAGGTATAATTCATTCCAAAAGCTTTGTCCCATATTATGTACAAAGTAATTGCTAAGCAGAAAGGTAGGAAAGAAAGATAATGCCAAAGTCTATTGAGTCTCTCAATTTAGGTTTCTCCGATGCGCAAAACTATATACAGCGCAGCAACAAACAAATATTATCGGAAGTCTTTGTTAAAAATGAATATTTGACAAAATTGTTGCGGCCAAATGTGTATTACCTTATCGGAGAAAAAGGAACCGGAAAAACAGCATACGCAGCCTTTTTGAGTAACAGCGAATACAATAACAATAAATCTGTTCTGAAATATATCAGCGGAACAGATTATGAAAAGTTTTATGAGCTAAAAAAGCGAAATCAAATTGATGTCAGCGGATATGTTGACATATGGAAAACAATATTGTTACTTCTTTTGGCAAAAAGCGTAACGGATGATGACAAGGTTATTTCTATCTTCAATAAAAACAATTTGCCCGAATTGATGAAAGCGATTGACGAGTATTATAACCGGGCATTTGCACCAGAAATTGTTAATGCGCTAAAAATTGTTGATAAAAGTGAAATCGCCGCCAAATTAGTGTGCCAATATGCGGAAGTTGGAAGCAATGCAGGAAGTACGCTTGAGTTTAGTGAGCAGCGTTTACAAATGAACCTCTTCTATATCTGCAAAAAGTTTTCGGAATGCTTAGGCAATCTAAAACTCACCAAAAATCTGACGCTCTATATTGATGGTATTGATGTTCGTCCAAATCAGATTCCTTATGGTGAATATCTGGAATGTATTAAAGGACTAGCGGCTGCGTGTTGGACTCTGAACACAGAATTGTTTGCAAACGTAAGAGATTCGAAAGGGCAATTCAAGGTTGTATTGTTGCTAAGACCTGATATTTTTAACTCTCTGAACCTGCAGAATGCTACAAACAAGTTGGCAGATAACGCTGTTTATTTGGAATGGAGAACTACCTATACTGATTATCCTACTTCGAACCTGTATAAGATGGCAAACAAGCTGTTAGCATACAGCCAGGACGACAAGGCTGCAGACGGAATTTGGGAACCGTATTTTAATTGGAAATTGCCCACATCAAATTCCGATAAGAGAGAGTACGATACCGCTTTTATGGAATTTTTAAAAATATCGTTGAGCCGGCCCAGAGACATTCAGCGAATTCTTGCACTTATTCAAGAGATTATGTTAGAACAAAACGCAGGAAATGCGCAAACATTTGATTATAATGCATACAACAGTGATCGTTTTCAAAACGCTTATTCCGAGTATTTTTTGAGTTCACTTAAAGACCAACTTTCATTTTATTATTCGGAAGAGGATTACAGACATTTTAGGAAGTTTTTCGATTTTTTTGATGATCCGCAGTTTACATACGAACAATACCAAGTTGCATACAACACATATGCTGATTATATTTTAGAAAACGCAAAAGAAATTCCACGATTTGTTGAAGATCCGAAGATGTTTATGCAATTACTGTATGATAGTAATGTCATTACAGCTATCGAAGAAGGCGGTCGATATTTCCACTTCTCATATAGAGAAAAGAGTCCGTCCAATATAGCACCAGAAGTTCCCTATGGAAAAGACATAGAATATCGTTTCCATTATGGCCTATATAAAAAGGCGCGAATGGGAAGATTTGGATAAAGTTGTTGAAAAGACGGTGGAGGGATAGATATGAGCTACGACTACTCCGAAAATATTCTCGTCCAGGAGAGCGCCGGGCACCTGCTGGAGCGGGAGCTGGGCTGGCAGGTTGCCTTTGCCTACAATACGGAACAACTGGGCAAGGACGGCACCTTTGGCCGGACAAGCTACCGGGAAATCCTGCTCACCCGGTATTTTCGGGAAGCATTAAAACGGCTGAATCCGTGGCTCACCCCTGCCCAGCTGGACGAAGCCCAGAAGAAAATGGAGCAGCATCTTTCCACCGCCTCCCTGATTCAGATCAACGAGGAAAAATACGCCTTTATCCGAGACGGTATCCCCGTTACCGTCAAGCGCCCCAGCGGCAGGACAGAGGAAAAGAAAGCAACCGTCATTGACTTTCAAAATCCGGGCAACAATCACTTCCTGGCCATCAAGGAACTGAAAATCCACGGTAACCTCTACCGCCGCCGTACCGATATTGTGGGCTTTGTGAACGGGATTCCTCTGCTGTTTGTGGAGCTGAAAAAGACCACGGTGGACGTGCAGGATGCCTATACCAACAACTACACCGACTATCTGGACACCATCCCCCATCTGTTCTACTACAACGCCTTCCTCATCCTCTCCAACGGGGTGGAATCCAAAGTGGGCACTTTGGGCAGCAAGTACGAGTTTTTCCACGAGTGGAAGCGTCTGGACGAAACAGAACAGGGCAGCGTGGCGCTGGAAACCATGCTGCGGGGTATCTGCAAAAAAGAAAATTTCCTCGACCTGTTGGAGAACTTCATCCTGTTTGACCATTCCGGCGGCCGCACTGCCAAAATTCTGGCCCGCAACCATCAATATTTGGGCGTGAACGAGGCGGTGAAAGCCTACGAAGCCCGCAAATTGAAGAATGGACGTCTGGGCGTGTTTTGGCACACCCAGGGCAGCGGCAAAAGCTATTCCATGGTGTTCCTTGCCCAAAAAATCCGCCGGAAGTTTGCAGGCTCCCCCACTATTGTAGTGCTCACCGACCGGGACGAGCTGAACAAGCAGATCAGCGACACCTTTGAAAACTGCGGTCTGCTGGGCAAAACCAAGGCCCGCCAGTTTATCGCCTCCAGCGGCGAAGATCTCATTCAAAAACTGAACGGCAATCCCAGTTTTATTTTTACTCTCATTCAGAAATTCAACAAAGCCGATCCGCAACCCATTTACCCAGACCACGACATCTTGATTTTGTCCGACGAGGCGCACCGAAGCCAATACGGCATCTTTGCCGACAATATGATGGCGTTGCTGCCCACTGCCTCCCGCATCGGCTTTACCGGGACGCCGCTGCTGTCCAGCGACAATATCACCGAACGCACCTTTGGCGGCTACATATCAGTATACGATTTCAAGCGGGCGGTAGAGGACGGCGCAACCGTGCCTCTCTACTATGAAAACCGGGGGGACAAAATCGCCGACCTGCATAACCCGGAAATCACCGACCGAATTCTGGACGCCATCGAACAGGCCGATCTGGACGTGAATCAGCAGGAAAAGCTGGAGCGGGAATTTGCAAAGGAAATCCATTTGCTGACCGCCCAGCAGCGGTTGGAGTCTATCGCAAAAGATTTTGTGCGCCATTACTCCGACCTGTGGACCAGCGGAAAAGCCATGTTTGTCTGTCTAAATAAGGTGACCTGCGTCCGGATGTACGACATGGTGCAGAAATACTGGGCAGAGGAAATCGCACGGCTGGAAAAAGAGCGCAAAAGCGCCGCCCAGCAGGAAGCGCAGGAGCTGGACCGCAAGCTGGCATGGATGAAGGAAACCGAGATGGCAGTGGTCATCAGCCAGGAGCAAAACGAGATTCAGACCTTCCAGAAATGGGGGCTAGACATCAAAACTCACCGGCAGAAGATGGAGAAGCGGGAGCTGGACAAGGAATTCAAGGATGCTGAAAATCCGCTGCGGGTGGTGTTTGTGTGCGCCATGTGGCTCACTGGCTTTGATGTGAAGTGTCTGTCCTGCCTGTACTTGGACAAGCCGCTCAAGGCTCACACCCTCATGCAGACCATTGCCCGTGCCAACCGTGTGGCCGAGGGCAAGAGCAACGGTCTGATTTTAGACTATATCGGCATTGTAAAGGCGCTCCGAAAAGCCCTGGCAGATTACACGGCCAATGTGGGCGGCCAAGGCGGTGCCGACCCTACTGTAGACAAGGAAGAACTAATTACCCGCATTCTGGATACGATTACAGCGGCAAAAGACTATTTGCAGCAGTATGATTTTACTCTACAAGATCTGATTGACGCAAAGGATTTTGAAAAACTGGCTCTTCTTCAGAATGCCGCCAATGCGGTAAGTGCCACATTGGAAGATCGAAAACAGTTCCAAACCTATGCCAACGAGCTGGTTCGTTTGATGAAGTATGCTGATCGGCAGGATGTTTCAGCATCCACCAGAAAAGAATATGAGGCTATCGTGGCCATTTTCCATGAGTTGCAAAAGAAACGAAAGAGCGCCAGCAATGTGGACCTGATGGTGGAAATCAACAGTATCATCAGCGAATATGTACAGGTGGATGTGCCGGGAGAAGGCATTGAGCCGTCCCGTCAGTTTGACATCAGTCGGATTGATTTTGATTTGCTCCGGCGGGAATTTGCTAAAGCCAAAAATAAAAATCTCATGCTCAAAGATTTGGACGAGTTGATTCGTCAGCGTCTGGATGCATTACTATTTTCCAATCCTCAGCGTATCAATTATTACGAACGATATCAGCAAATTATCGAGGACTACAACAGCGAACAGAACCAGGCCACCATCGAAAAGACCTTTATGGACCTGATGGATCTGGCCAACAGCATGGGCCAGGAAGAACAACGCTATGTTCGGGAAGGCTTTTCCAGTGATGAGGAACTTTCCCTCTATGATTTGCTGTTCTCGGAAAATCTCTCAAAGCAGGACATCAAGCAAATCAAACAGGTGGCGATAGATTTGCTGGCAAAGGTAAAGGCGAAAATCGCAGAGCTGGACCATTGGACCGATAAGCAGGAGACCAAAGCGGCGGTGGATAACCTGATTCGGGATACGTTATGGGCGGAACTGCCGGAAAGCTACGATGAAATCAGCATTTCCGGTTACCGCCAAAAAATTTATGAGTATGTGTACACCCGCTATCCGGATGTTGCATAACACAGAATGATAAATCTCAGGAGGAATCATGGCGCAATATGAAGTAAACAACAGCTCGATACAAACCCTGCTGTCCTGGATCCGCAGCGGGGAAATTGCAATCCCGGAAATTCAGCGTCCTTTTGTGTGGGACTCCACCAAGGTTCGTGATTTGATTGATTCCCTGTATGCCGGCTTCCCGGTGGGGTATATTATTGTCTGGAAAAATCCTGATGTACGTCTGAAAGATGGCACGATTTCTTCCGGCAAGAAAATCCTCATTGATGGGCAGCAGCGCATCACAGCTTTGCAGGCAGCGATTGTTGGGGAGCCGGTAATCGGCAGCAACTACCGTAAAAAACGTATCAAAATTGCCTTCCATCCACTGGAACAGCGTTTTGAAGTGGCCAACCCTGCTATCGAAAAAGATGGGGCATGGATTCCTGACATTGCACCGCTTTATCAGCCAGGCTTTGATTCTTTTAACTTTGTTATTGACTACTGCATAAAAAACCAGCTGGATAACAGCAAGCGCAGCGCAGTCAATGACGTACTTACCAAATTGCAGCAAATTCAGAACAACAGCATTGGTGTAATCGAGCTGTCCCATCAACTTGATATTGCCCAGGTTACGGAAATCTTTATCCGCATCAACTCCAAAGGTGTGGTACTTTCCCAGGCTGATTTTGCCATGTCCAAAATCTCTTCGGACGACCGCTATGGTGGTAATCAGATTCGCAAAACCATGGACTATTTCTGCCACCTGATGCAGAAGCCAGAGGACTTTGAGGCAATCCGTCAAAACGATACGGAATTTGCGGCCAGCGAGGACTTTTCCAAAATCAAGTGGATCATCAACGAGCACGAGGACATTTATGTACCGGATTATACCGATGTGCTGCGTGTGGCATTCACTTTCAAATTTCTGCGTGGACGGATTGCAGATCTAGTAAGCTTATTGTCAGGCCGTGATTTTGACTCTCGTGATTATCAGGAGTCCATCGCTGAAGACTCCTTTGCCAAGCTGAAGGAAGGCGTCCTGGAGTTCGTCGGCAAGACCAATTTCCAGCGTTATTTGATGATCGTGAAGTCCACAGGCATTATCTCCCCTGCAATGATTCGCTCCCAAAATGTTTTGAATTTTGGGTATGCGCTGTATTTGCTGCTTCGCTCCAAGGGGGAGGATGCAGCAGTTATTGAAAAGGTTGTGCGTCGGTGGATCGTTCTGGCAATTCTGACAGGCAGATACTCCGGATCACCGGAATCTACCTTTGATTATGACATCAAGCGTTTCCAAGCCAATAATCCTATGGAGTTTCTGGAACACACCGAAGCCGGTGAACTTTCCGACGCGTTCTGGAACAATATCTTGGTAACCAAGCTCAATACCTCTGTGGCCAGCAGCCCAATGTTCCATGTATTCCTGATGTCACAAGTCAAAATGGGGGATTGCGGGTTCCTGTCAGAACAAATTGATGTAAAATCACTTATTGAGCAGCGTGGCGATATTCATCACATTTTTCCCAAAAAACACTTGCAAAAATGCGGGATCAAAGAGCGTGGGCTGTACAATCAGATTGCAAACTATGTCTACACGCAGTCCGAAATCAATGTAAAAATCAAGGATCAGGCTCCCAAAGACTACATGGCCCAGGTCAGAAAACAGTGTGCGGACGGGAATCCCATTTATGGCGGTATTGACTCTCTGGAAAAGCTGGAAGTCAATATGGAGGCCAACTGCATTCCTCAAGAAATTTTTGATATGGATTATACCCTGTTTGAAGCTTTTCTGGAGAAACGGCGTCGCTTGATGGCACAAAAAATTCGTCGCTATTATGAAATGCTGCGATAACAGATCGTAACAAACAAAACACGGATGATCGCCGGTTGGGAAATCATCCGTGTTTTCAATATCAGATCATCTGGAAATGCTTTAGTGCATCCATAATTGCAGCTTCCTTTTCCGGCGGGCATTGTGGCATTTTCGCGTCTTCTTTCTTTGACAGATTATAATTCTGCCCCACATCTAGCCCACACTTCCGCTTAACCTGTGAGATATACAGGCTGGACACCTTCAAGCCGTGCTTTTCCAGCACATAGGCTTTGATCTCATCATAGGTGGCTTTACTCTCCGCCGATGTCAAATCCAGCTCATCCAGATTTAACTCCACTTCGATATGTTGCTTGGCGTTAAGTTTGGACAAAAGCACTACCGTCTCCACATGTTCCGTCCAGGGAAACATGTCCACAGGCTGGATTTTTCTCACCCGATACCCCTTTCGGGTCAGATAGGCCAAATCCCGGGCCTGGGTCTCCGGATTGCAGGAAATATACACCACGCGGCCCGGCGCAAGCTTCAAAAGAGAATCCAGAAACCGCCTGTCGCTTCCGGCTCTGGGCGGATCCATAAACACCACATCCGCCCGTTCCTTTTCCTCCGCCATGGCCTCCATCCATTCGCCCGCGTCCCCAACGTAAAACCGGGCGTTGCGGATATTGTTCCTCTTCGCATTGGAAACGGCGTCGCGCACGGCGTCGCCGTTCACCTCCACGCCGATCACCTCCGACGCCTGGCGGGAAGCAGCCAGCCCGATGGTGCCGATGCCGCAGTATGCGTCTATGACCCGTTCCCTGCCTGTCAGGCCCGCCAGTTCCATGGCCTTGCTATACAAAACCTCCGTCTGCACCGGATTGACCTGGTAAAAGGAAGCCGCCGAAATGCGGAACGTGAGCCCGCAGAGAACGTCTTCAATATATCCCGGCCCATACAGAACCTTTTGCTGCCTCCCCAGCACAAGGCTCGTATAATAGGGGTTCACGTTCTGTATAATAGTGGTAATTTCCGGGTGCGCTGTCAGCAAAGCCTCTGTGAAATGCTTTTTCGCCGTAAACACAGGTGTGGAAGTCACCAAAACCACCATGATCTGGCCCGTGGAAAATCCACGCTTTACCAGCACATGGCGCAAAAACCCCTTCTCTGTCCTTTCATCATAAGCAGAAAGACGAAATTCTTTCAGGAGCCTGCGGACAGTCACAATGATAGCGTCCGCCGCCCGGTCCTCAATTCGGCAGGAATCCACGGGGACGATCCTGTGCGTACTGGACTGATACACGCCGGAAATGATCTCTCTGCGGCGGTTGACGCCGAACGCGGCCTGCACCTTATTCCGATAGTGATAGGGGTACTCCATCCCCAAAATGGGCTCCGTCTTTCCATAGCGCCCCAAAAGGGAACGTATCTTTCTCTCTTTGAAACGAAGCTGCCGTTCGTACTCCATGTTCTGCAGCTGGCAGCCTCCGCACTTCTTTGCAAGAGGGCAGGGGCCCTCGTATATCTGCCTCATCGTATCTCTCCCATTCCTAATATTCCCTCGCCGGGGCCTTCGCCCTTCAAAACAGGGCTCCTGCCGAAGAGCTCCCGGCGCTCCCCCTGGGCCCGCAGCATATACGGGCAGGCTCCCCCATGCTCTTCACGGAGGAAACCCGCCCGCCGTTTGCTTTCATCTGATTTCCTGTTCCCCGTTTGCTACAGCTTGGAAGATACCGAACGCATGCGCTCCGCCTCCTCCGCCGTTACATTTTTTCCATACCGGGCCTTTTCATACAAGCTGCGGAATTCGCCGCTCTGAGGCTTTTGACGGAGCCCCGCGGCTTCCATTTGTTCCTCCGGGGTAGACGCCGGGGAAGGAACCACTTTTTTCGGCATGCCTCTGCGTATTTTCTTCCGGTACAGCCGGCGGATCCGGGAAACCGGATCCCGTCCCCAGCGGCTTGCGGATTCCTTTTGTTCCCTGCCCAGCCTTTCTTCCCGAAAGAAAGGTAGGAGAAATTCCTTTTCTTCGATCCGTCCCTCTGGTATTTCATAAAAGTTTTTATACAATTTGTATACTATATACACAACAGCGGCGATAACACCAGCGCACAAAATCACAATCCCCAGTATGAGAAGCACTTGCTGCAGCAGCTCGGCAAGCCAGCTGCTCTCCCCGCCTCCCTCCAGAGGGATCTCCTGGTTCGCAGGAGGAAGGGACTCTTCTTCCGGTTCGAAAACGTGTTCTTCATCCTTCGAAAACAGGGAAAAGAACCACCGAAGGGCGGCCAGAAGCATACGGCCAAGCTGTTCAAAGGCCCCTTCCAGAGGAAGAAAGGAACAGCCCGCCATCACCAGCCCGACCAAAAGGGCATACAAAAGGGAAATCCCGCCCCCCATAGCCCGAATCTGCTTTTCAGGCAGAAAGGAAACCTCCTCCATGTCCCGGATATATGTATCGGTGGAGGAAAGGGCATCCCACAGGAATTTCAGCATCAGATAAGCCATTGCTGAATATAGAGCCGTCTCTGCCGCCGCGGCTGAAACCGCGGACGCAATGCAGAACAGAGCCGCAATGATCCCCAGCCGGACCCAGCCGGGCTGGACCGTATCCTGCAGGCTGGGGAACAAACGCTGCACCGCCATGATCAGGCAGGTAACGACCGAGGCCGCAGAGCACACAAAGCCGCCCGCAAAATACAGGGCCGCGCTCAGGAGGCCGGCTGCAAGGGCCCAGCCTAAAAAATACTGCCAGAACCTGCGGGCCTTTTCCATAAGGAAACGGCACGCGGCCGCAGACAAAAGAAGAGAGATAAAAAGCAGCAGAAGAGGCGGTTCCATTTCAAGCAGCGTCCCCGCAAGATACAGCGCCGGCAGCAGAAACACCGCCATCTCCAGCGCCTCTATGCTTATGAGGACGGTATGAAACGTCCTGCTTTTGAGGACTGCTTCCTTTTTCACCGGCTACACCTCCACTTCAAAATAGAACGTCTCCACCCCCGGCAGGGAGATCCTGCGCTTCATGTCGGGATGGAGAGGCACGATCCACTGTGCAAAAGCGTCGCCTGCCCGGCAGGAAGCCGCTTCCTTCTGAAGGGTCTCCTTCTGGCTGGTGGAGATCATCATCCAAAGGCCGCCTCCCTCGCTGCGGAAGCGCTCCAGCGTGTGGACAAAGTCCTCCTGCCCTTTGGAAAGGTCGATCCGCGCCAAAAGACGGCGGCACGCAAACGCATGGGAAGAACCGCTCCCGAAGTCCGAACAGACCGGATCGCCCGTGACAGCGTCTTTGCCGTTGGAAAGGACACGGACCGGGATCCCCCTTCCTGCAAACCATTCTGTCAGAGTGCGGACGATGCGGATGCTTTCTTCCCGGAGAGCGTCATATACGCGGGTCCCCTCCGACTCCAGATTCAGGAGCAGCGTCACCTCCTGCTGACTGGTGTCATGATATTGGTTTACCTTCAGCTCCCCTGTTTTGGCCGAGGCGCTCCAGTTGATTTTTTTCATGCTGTCCGTGGTCTCATACGGACGTATCCCGCGGAATTCAAAGGGATCCTCATACAGAAACCGGTTTATGAGGCATTCCCCCATCATATGGCTGAAGGGGATCTCAAGCCCCTTCACAGCGCTCCTGCCGGGGCACACATAGAGCTCCGCCGCACAGGGGACCGTTTTGGCCAGAAGCTGCGTATGCAGAAGGTTCATCGTAACCAGGTTCGCTTCCCGGATGCTGAAATACCCCCGCTTCGTGCATTCCACCTGCATTCTGCGCGTGACCTTCTGATACGGCAGCATGCAGAACACATCCTTTCGGTAGGAAAGATCCGTCCGATTGGTGTTTTCCGTATCCAAAAACCGTATTTCTCTGCCCATGCGGAATTTCACCTGCAGGACCGGCAGGGGAAGAAATTTCCGGTTGGTCACGATCTCCGTCAGAAAGCACGAATCCCCCTCCTGCACCTCCCGGCGGTCAAAAGAGATCTCCGACGACAGGCCGCGGCCCCAGTATCGTTTCCAAAGCCGGCGCTCCAGCAGCATGATGAGAAGAGCGCCCGCTATCGCTAACAGGACGGCCATAGCTCACCGGCCCCAATCTTCCGTGGGAACAGGCGTTTTCTCCGCTATCTCGCGGATAAGCGCCTCCGCCTCGCCGGCTGCGGCAAAGCCTCCCAGGAAAATAAGCCTGTGGGCCAGCACGGGCACGGAAAGCTCCTTCACGTCTTCAGGGACTACATAGTCCCTGCCCCTTACCAGCGCAAGGGCCTGGGAGCATCTGAGCAGAGCCAGCGTTCCCCGGGGGCTGACGCCGCTGGAAACGGCGTTGCTCCTGCGCGTCTCCGCCGCCAGGCGCTGGATATAGCGGAGCATCTCCGGATGGACATGGATTTCAGGGCACCTGCGGCGCAGGGAAAGAACGTCTTCCCCGCTGCAGACCGCCTGCAGCTCCTCTAACGGGTCGTCACGGATGAACCGCTGCAGGATGGCGTACTCCTCCTCGTCAGAGGGAAGCCCCACGGAAAGACGCATGAGAAAGCGGTCCAGCTGGGCCTCCGGAAGAGGGAAGGTTCCGGCGGTCTCCACAGGGTTTTGGGTGGCTATCACAAAAAAAGGTTCTTCCAGCTTCCGGGTCACGCCGTCCACCGTCACCTGATGCTCTTCCATGCACTCCAAAAGGCTGGACTGCGTTCTGGGCGTCGCCCGGTTGATCTCATCCGCCAACAGGATATTGCAGAAAACAGGGCCCGGGTGGAACTCAAAATTCCCCGTCTTCCGGTCGTAAATATTGAGGCCAGTCACATCCGATGGCAAAAGATCCGGCGTAAACTGGATACGCCCGAACTGCGCGTCCACCGAACGGGCCAGCGTCTTGGCCATCACCGTTTTGCCCGTGCCGGGCACGTCCTCCAGAAGCACATGGCCCCCGGCGATCATAGCGGCGAGCATATATTCCGTCACCTTTGCCCGGCCCACCAGGACCCTTTCCATATTCCTGCATACGGCCTTGATGATCTCTCCCGCCCCGGAAGGCGTTCCGCCTCCGCTGCGGCCCTGTACGGCTCCCTTGCTTGTCTCCTGCAAAAGTCTCACTCCTCCTGCGGGCCTGCGCCCGGTTTTACTATATTTCCGATGCGTTTCACATCATTTTGAATCAGCCGTCCTTTCAAACAACGGCCTTTCTGCGGCCCGCCTCCCCCATCGGCAGAAAACGGCGCCGTATCGTCTATCATTATAGCACAATCCAAATAAAATGTATGCAATTTTCTTTATATAAACGCCCACCGGAAAAAAGGACGCCGGAGAAACACATCCTCCGGCGTCCCGTCATTCTGTTCAGAAATATCTTACACCGTGCCTCCTATCGAAAGAGAGGCGGGCAGGAGACCGGTTCATCCCAGAATACGCAGGAAGACGGCGTACGCCTCTTCCTCCAGCTCTTTTTCACTGAAAACCTTCTGCAGAAAGTCTTCGTTTCCCGTATCCACCACGTTGAATATAGAAAACACGGAAGAACACGCGAAGACGGCCTCGTAGAATTCCAGGTTTTCCCGGAGAAGCCCCTCTCTCTGCCCCAAAGCCAGGAATTTTTCTATCAGCTCCACTGTTTCCTGCCGGATCCCCTGAAACAGCGGATCCGCCGGGCAGCCGTTCCAGTTTCCGGCTGTTCCCGGCGGGGCGATA
>OFOK01001582.1_pt1 | contig 16463 bp, 15 predicted proteins | sample 1542001 | NCBI WGS metagenome assembly OFOK01 (sample SAMN04209242, study PRJEB22552) | human gut metagenome | biome: gut; material: feces | host: Homo sapiens | place: USA: Oklahoma
CACACCACCTCCCCTTCATAGGGGAGGCTTTTGCTCCACAATTTTCTCTAAAAGAAAAGCCGCCCTCTCGGGCGACTTTTTTATATTACTCCTGAGCAGGCATCTCCAAAAACCCGCTGTACAGCTCCCCTTTTTTAAAGCCGGTCTGCCGTGCAACATCCTTGGCAGCCTTGGAAAGCGGCTCCCCGCGCTCCACCAGCGCCTGCACCAGCGCAAGCGCCTGCGCAAAATCAAGCTTCTGCTCCTCCTTGGCACCCTGCACCACCAGCACAAACTCGCCGCGCGGCTCTCGCTGGGTGTACAGCTCCACCGCCTGTGACAAGGTGGTGCGGATGACCTCCTCGTACACCTTGGTCAGCTCCCGCGCCAGGGTGATTTTGCGCTCGCCCAGCACCTGATACATCGCATTCAGTGTGTCGCACAGCTTGTGCGGCGCTTCGTAGAAGATGATGGTGCGCCGCTCGAGCTTTAATTCCTCCAGCCGCTCTCTGCGCGCGTTTGCCTGCGGCTGTAAAAATCCCTCGAATACAAACTTGCCGGTGTCCAAGCCCGACAGGGCAAGGGCGCTGACCGCCGCGCTCGGTCCCGGGATGACCTTGGTGTCGATGCCGTTCTCGGCGCACAGCCGCACCAGGTCCTCTCCCGGGTCGGAGATACAGGGCATACCGGCATCGGTCACGATGGCACAGCTTTCGCCGTTTTGCAGCCGCCTGATAATCTGCGGTCCCACCTCGCGGGCGTTGTGCTCGTGGTAGCTGACCATCGGTTTTTTAATTTCAAAGTGGTTGAGCAGCTTGAGGCTGACTCGGGTATCCTCCGCAGCGATAAAATCCACCTGCTGCAAGGTGCGCACCGCGCGCACGCTCATGTCCTCCAGGTTGCCGATGGGCGTACCCACCACATACAGTGTAGCTGACAAAATGTTCCCTCATTTCCTATTCTTTCGGCTGCGGCTGACGGTAGATGCGGCGCAGCTCCGGCGAAAAATCGCCCTGCTCGTCCTGAATCAGCAGCGGCGCTTCCACCTTCAAAAAGCGGTTGCCGCCCTTGCGTCCCTCCGCCAAAAACAGCCAGGGAGCGGTGTCCCCGCGCTTTTGCACAAATCGCACCCGCTTTGGCTCGATCTTATGGCGGCGCATCGCCTCCAGCACATCCAGCAGCCGCTCCGGTCGCTGGCAGATGCACAGCCGTCCGCCAAATTGCAGCAGCTTTGCTGCGGCGGCGCACACGTCGTCGATGGAGCACATCGTTTCATGCCGGGCGATGATGTCGCTGTCGCTGCTGCTTAAAATACCATGCTCCGCCTTTTTGTAGGGCGGGTTGCAGGTGACCAGGTCAAAGCTGCCAAAGGGCAGCTTTTCCTTTAAGGCAGCAAGGTCGGACAAATCCGCCTGCACCGCCTGCATCCGCTGCCCTAAATCCGATTGCTCGATGGTAAAGCGCAGCTGCTCAACAGCCAGCGGCTGAATGTCCACCCCATATGCCATCTTCGGTCCCTGCTGCCGGTCGCGGAACCACAGCAGCGGGATGATGCCGCAGCCGGTGCCCAGGTCGCAGGCAAGGTCCTTGCGGCGCACCGCTGCAAAATCGGACAGCAAAAAGGCATCGGTGCCAAAGCGGTGGTCTCGGGTGATGCACACAGAAAGGTCGGGAGCCAACTGCTCCATCGTATAGTGAAAATCCGGCATAGCTACACCCTCTGCATCGACGGGATGACAAATCCGTCCACCAGCTTGTCCAGATACTGGAAGGATTTTCCCGTGCCGATGGCGACGCAGTTGACCGGGTCCTCTGCGATGACGGTGTGGATGCGGGTGTGCTTTTCCAGCAGCGGCGCGATGCCGTGCAGCAGGCTGCCGCCGCCGGTCAGGGTGATACCGTTGGTGTGGATGTCGCCGACCAACTCCGGCGGGGTCCTTTCGATGACCTCCTTGACCGCAGTGATGATCTGCTCCACCTCTTTGATAACGCAGTCGTACAGCATCGAGCGGCTGATTTCAATGTTGCAGGGCAGACCGGTGGTCAGATTTCTTCCCTTGACCGGTGCGCTGATGTCCTCGCCCTCCTCCCAGCAGACGCTGGCGACCTGGCGTTTGATCTGATCCGCCATCTTTTCGCCGATGAGCACGCCGTGGCTGTTGCGGACATAGCGGACGATGGCATCGTTGATGGTGTCACCTGCAATTTTGATTGACTTTTTGTTGACGATGCCGTTTAAGGAAAGGACGGCAATGTCGGTGGTGCCGCCGCCGATGTCCACAATCAGGTTGCCGTTTGGCTTTTCAATGTCGATCTGTGCGCCGATAGCAGCGGCAACCGGCTCCTCGATCAGATAGACCTTGCGGGCACCCGATGCGATGGCAACGTCGATGACCGCGTTCGATTCCACATTGGTGATGCCCGACGGAACGCACATGGCAATGCGCGGCTTGATCAGGCTGTCCTTACAGATTTTTTTGATAAAGTGTTTGACCATCTCTTCGGTCATTTTGTAATTGCAGACCACGCCCTTGGAAAGCGGGCGAATTGCCTGGATGTGAGAAGGTGTTTTGCCGATCATCTCATACGCTTCCTGACCGACGCTGATGACCGAATCGGTCTTTAAGTTGACAGCGATAACCGAAGGCTCGCTCAGTACGACCCCTTCACCGCCGATGTATACGATGACCGTGGCAGTTCCCAAATCAATTCCTACGTCCACACGGCACCATCCTTTTCTTTTATAATTTGAGTCTTTTATCGTCGAGGCTGCGGGCAAAAAACGCAGCCCTTTCCGGTTGATGATTTGCGATTTATATTATATAGGAAACAACCACCGCTTTGCAATAGCTTTGCACCTTTAAGCTGCAAATTATTCGCTCACCTGCTCGAGCAGCATCTCCTTGAGATTGGTGTAGCGCACCGTCTTGCGGTCGTTTGCAACCATCTCCTCGATGGCGCGCGGCTGACCGAGAATAATCAGCCGCTCCTTGGCGCGGGTGACTGCGGTATACAGCAGGTTGCGGTAGTGCATCTTGCTCTTGCTGCCGGTGATGGGCATGACCACCGCATCAAACTCGCTGCCCTGACTCTTGTGAACGGTGATGGCGTAGGCAAGCTCCAGCTCGGGAGCCATCTCGAACAGGTACTCCGCCAGCCGGTCGTCAAAGCGCACCTGCATCGTTTTGGAGAGTCGGTCGATCGTCTCAATAAATCCGATGTCCCCGTTGTAAACACCCATTCCCTCCTCGCCGTTCTCCTTCTGCCAGAGGATGTCGTAGTTGTTTTTAATCTGCATCACCTTGTCCCCCACCCGAAAGGTGCGACCGTTGTTTTCAAACTGCGCCTTCTCGGGAGACGGTGGATTGAGCGCCTCCTGCAAACTCTGGTTGAGGGCGTTTGCGCCCACTGCTCCCACGCGGGTTGGCACAATCACCTGAATGTCCGCCGTAGGGGAATACCCGTAGCTTTTGGGCAGACGGGCAGCCACCAGGTCGATGACGGTCGAACGCACCTGATTGGGACTTTCCCGCCGCAGGAAGAAAAAGTCGCTGTCGTGCCGCTTGAGGTCCGGCATCTGTCCGCTGACGATGGCGTGGGCGTTGGTAACAATCAGGCTCTTCTGCGCCTGCCGGAAGATTTCGGTCAGACGCACCTGCGGCACCTTTTCCGATTGAATCAGGTCTCGCAGCACATTGCCCGGACCGACCGACGGCAGCTGGTCGCTGTCGCCCACCAGAATCAAACGGCAGTTCATCTTCAGCGCACAAATCAGCGAGCGCATCAACGGGATGTCCACCATCGAAGTTTCGTCCACGATGACCGCATCGGCAGTCAGCGGGTTCTTTTCGTTTCGCTTAAATTGCAGCGAGGTCGGGTTGGCAAAATCCACCTCCAACAGCCGGTGGATGGTCTTTGCCTCCCTGCCGGTCACTTCGGACATCCGCTTGGCAGCTCGTCCGGTCGGCGCACACAGACTGACCTTCAACCCTGCCTCCTCCAGCAGGTCGATGATGGCGTTGATGGTGGTGGTCTTTCCGGTACCGGGACCGCCGGTCAGGATGAACAGCCGGTAGGTCAGCGCCTGCAAGATTGCTTCCCGCTGTAAAGCGGCATACTGAATACCGCCCGACTGTTCCAGCTGCTCCAGCTTCTGCTCGGCTTGCGGGATCGGGTCTGCGCCGGCAGCCAGCAAAAACCGCACCCGTGAGGCAATAAATCGCTCTGCCTCCAGATATTCGGAAAGGTAGCAGTAGTCCCTGCCGTTGACATCCACCACCAAAACCTCCCGGCGGCGCAGCAGCTCCTCCAGCCCTTTTTCCACCATGATGCAGCTCTGGTCGAGCAGACGCTCGGCGGTGGGCAGCAGCTTGTCGACCGGCAGGCAGGTATGTCCGTTGTAGAGATTGTGCCGCAGCACGAATTGCAGGGCAGCCTCAATGCGGTAGCTGCTGTCCGGCGGGATATTCAGCTTGCGGGCAATCATCTCGCAGCTGTCAAAATCCATCCCAATCTCGTCGCAGCACAGCAAATAAGGATTTTCCTCTATCATCTTCTGCGACAGGGTCCCCCAGCGTTTCCAGATGGCGACCGAGGTGGAGGAGCTGACCCCAAACTGGGACAAAAACAGCATGACCGCCCGCATCCCAAACATCCGGCTCAGCTCGGTGCGCAGCTTTTCACATTTTGCCTCGGTGATACCCTTGACCTCCCGCAAGCGCTCCGGCTCATGCTCCAAAACCTGTAAAGTGTCGTTGCCAAACTGCGCCACCATGCGGGAGGCCAGCACCGGACCGATGCCCTTGATGGCTCCCGAGGACAGGTAACGCAAAATCGCGCTCGCACTGGCAGGCAGCCGCTGTTGGGCTACCACTGCTTTAAACTGGGTGCCATAGTTGGGATGGGTGCGAAAGCTGCCGTGCAAGGTCAGCATCTCCCCTTCTCCCACCGAAGTCAGCTCGCCGACCACAGTGACCAGCTCGCCGTCGTGGTCCAACTCCAGGACCGCAAATCCGCTCTCTTCATTTTTATAGACCACCGTTTCCACAGTGCCGGACAGTTCCACCAGATTTTCCTTCTGCATACCTCTCCCTTTTCCTTCCACCACCTTTACTTATAGACAGGCGGCGTTTTTCACAGACCTTTTGTTTGCTTTCTAGTATACTCCATCCTGTGTCTCTTTGCAAATACGCGCAAACTCCTGCTGGGTGCAAAAATGCAGCCGTCGGTGCTGCGCACACGCTCCGCGGCACAACGCTGCGCTCTCCTCATCCAGCCCGCAGTCGATGACAAAGGCAAGGCAGCTTTCCGGGCTCCAGGCAGCCACCTGCTCAAAATAATCCAAAACTGTCTGCGGGTCGTTCAATCTGCCGGACACAGGCAGCACCGAAAAGCTGGCAGGTCTTTTTTTCGGGCGACGCGACCAAAGGCAGAGCATCTCCCCCAGCTGAACCAGACCCAGGATTGCCAGCAGCATCAGAACCCATTGAACCAAAACTTCCATCGTTTTCCTCTCCTTTCTTCGGAATCGGTCTGCTCCATCCTATGCAAAACAAAGGGTTTTGGCTCCTATCCTTTGCCCAAAAGCTGCCGCAATCAAAAAAATCCCGCGTCCTAAAAACAGGACGCGGGTGCATACAGAAAAGCTTATCTCTTTTTCAGTGCTACCAATCCGATGCCGGCAACAGCAGCGGCAGCAGCAGCCACTCCAACGAAATCCTCGGCGCCGGTGTCCGGGTTGACCTTCTGCTCCGCCCAGCCGGTTGGTTCGGCAGGCAGCTCCGGTTCATCTGCAATCGGCTCTTCCTCTTCGGTGCCGACCTCATCGGTGGAAAGCACATAGTTTCCCAGTGCAAAAGCGTTGACGCTCATGGCAAGAATCATAGAAGCAGCCAGAGCAAGGGTAAGCAGTTTTTTCATGGCAAATACCTCCCATAATTTTTGTTTATTATGAACATCAAAGAAGGGGGATCAAGCTTGTTCCAAAGCCTGTTTCAAATCCTCGATGATGTCATCGACGTGTTCAATGCCGACCGACAGACGGATCATGCCGGGATGGATGCCGGCAGCCACCAGCTGCTCATCGGTCAGCTGACGGTGGGTCGAGCTTGCCGGGTGCAGCACCAGGGTGCGGACATCGGCAACATGAACCACCAGCGAAGCCAGCTTCAGGCTGTCGATAAAGCGCACAGCCGCCTCCCTGCCGCCTGTCAGCGAGAAGGAGATGACGCCGCTGCATCCGTTCGGCAGATACTTCTGTGCCAGCTGATGATATGGATTCTCTGCCAGCGTCGGGTAGTTGACCGATTCCACCTTGCCGTGCTGCTGCAAAAAGCGAGCGACCTGCTCGGCATTCTGACAGTGGCGCTCCATCCGCAGGTGCAGCGTTTCCAGCCCATGATTGAGCAAAAAGGCAGCCTGCGCAGAAGGGTAACAGCCCAGGTCGCGCATCAGCTGCACGCGCGCCTTGGTGATATAGGCAGCCCGACCAAAATCGCGGGTGTACACCACGCCGTGATAAGACTGGTCCGGCTCGGTAAATTCGGGGAAGTTTCCATTGGTCCAGTCAAAATTGCCGCTGTCCACAATGACACCGCCCAGCTGGGTGGCGTGACCGTCCATATATTTGGTGGTGGAATGGACCACGATGTCCGCTCCATACTCAAAAGGACGGCAGAGGACCGGAGTGGCAAAGGTGTTGTCAACAATCAGCGGGATACCGCGCGAATGAGCGACCCTTGCCATCTTTTCGATGTCCAGCACTGCGATGGCAGGATTGGCAATCGTTTCGGCAAAAACCGCTTTGGTATTCGGCTGAATCTGGCTGCACAGTGTCTGCTCGTCGGCATCGGCATCCACAAAGGAAACCTCGATACCAAAACGCTTGAGGGTCACGGCAAACAGATTGATGGTGCCGCCGTAGATGGTGGAAGCACACAGGATGTGGTCGCCGGCACGCAGGATGTTCAAAATACAAATCAGAGTGGCTGCCTGTCCCGAGGTGGTGCACAGCGCACCCACGCCGCCCTCCAGCGCAGCAATCTTTTCCTCCACTGCCGCTACGGTCGGGTTGGAAATGCGGGAATACATATGTCCATCGTCGGTCAGGTCAAACAGCTTCGCGACCTGCGCGGTGGACTCATATTTATAGGTAGTGCTCTGATAAATCGGCAGAGTCAGCGGCTCTCCGTTGGCGGGTGTATAACCCTCATGCAGGCACTTTGTTTCGATTTTCATGTCGATCATTCCTTTTGATTCGGATTTGTTTCACACAAAAGACGAAGCCTCGGCAGCCGATACAATCCCTATCCGCGCAGAAATCTCCTTCTTTTTTTCATTGTAGCACGTCAAAGTTTTTTTTGCAACACTACCAAAAAATCTTTTACAGATTTGTAAGGTACGGTAATTTTTGAAAAGACAAAGATTTCCAAGCGGGCGTTTCTTGCTTTTTACTTTGGATGGGTATATAATGAAGATATTTACGGGAAGTGTAAAAATACCAATGGGACGATAAGGAGGAATTCCGATGAAACGATGGATAGCAGCAACCGCAGCAGCTCTGATGGTCTGCACTGCAAGCGTAGCTGCAACAGCCGCGTCGGCCAATGCTGTATTTGATTTTCAAGACAAGGTTTTTTTGACGCTTCCGATGCAGCAGGAGGAAAACATCTACCTTTCACTGAACACCGACTACGACCGTCAGCTTGCTCAGCTGGTCTATGAACAAACCGGACAAGAGGCAGACTGTTTTTATCGCTTTGATACCGCCGAGCAGGAACTTCTGCGCACCGCAACACTGTTTTTGCAGGCAGATGAAGACCAGCAGCTGTATGAACTGGATGAGGACGGACAACTGGTTTTGGTAGAAGCCGACTATACCACAGGATACACCATCGGCAAGGATGGAGAGCGCCTAAATGGCTATTTGCTGCACACAAAGCATCTCGGCTGCTATGTTGTTACTGACTAACGGTTGATTCGCCGTAAAAAGTTGCCGGAAAATGTGTGACAACTGCCAAATCCGGTTGATTTTACCGCGTGGCTGTGCTAAAATAAAACCGTATATAATGGAGATTTTGTAAATCTGTCCCATTTTTACCATTTTGAATATCCCGGCTGGTTTCGTTAGGAGAGTCAGCGGGTTTTCAGACTAAAAAAGGAGCGAGAATATTATGAACAAAAAAGTACTTTCCCTGGCAGTAGCAGCAATGCTGACCGTCAGTGCATCTGTAAGCGCAAGCGCAGGTTCTTGCCTGAAAGACGCTGTCAGCAGAGGCAACAAATCTGAGATGAAGAGCTCCACCAGCAGAAGCAATTCTTCTTCCCTGAAGAGCTCTACCAGCAGAAGCAACTCTTCTTCCCTGAAGAGCTCCACCAGCAGAAGCAACTCTTCTTCTCTGAAGAGCTCCACCAGCAGAAACAACGGTTCTTCCCTGAAAGGTTCTGCTAACAGAGGCAGCTCCACCTCCCTGAAGGGTTCTGCTAACAGAGATTGCAACTGCTAATCGGATTTAGACAAACCGTTTTGTAACCGTAAAAGCCCTGCCATCCGGCAGGGCTTTTTTGTGTCTGAAAGAGCCATCCTCCAATGGTTGCTATTCTGTTATAAATGGAATATAATGCAGAGGAAAGCTCATCGAAGGATTGGAGAACTATCATGGAACAGATTTTGATTATAGAGGACGATTTCAGTTTGAATCAGGGACTGTGCCGTGCACTCAAGCAGGAAGAGCGTCAGCTGATTCCCTGCCCTAACTTAAAAACTGCACGAGAACAACTGCTGTGCAGCGACCCTTCACTGGTGCTGCTGGACATCAATCTGCCGGACGGCAGCGGTCTGGACTTTTTAAGGGAAATAAAGACCTCCTCTCCGCTGCGTCCGGTCATCCTGCTGACCGCCAACGACACCGACATGGACATTGTAAACGGACTGGAGCAGGGTGCAGACGATTACATCACCAAGCCCTTTTCCCTGTCTGTTCTGCGTGCGCGGGTCAATACCCAGCTGCGCAAAAAGAACAGCCGAGCCGACAGCATCTTTCGGGACTATGGATTTGTCTTTGACTTTGAACGGATGCAATTTTGGACCGATGGCACCGCTGTGGAACTGAGCAAAACCGAGCAGAAGCTGCTGCGCCTGCTGGTGGAAAACCAGGGAACCACCCTGAGCCGCAGCCGTTTGATCGACCGCATCTGGACCGACGGTGCAGAATATGTCGATGAAAACGCCCTCTCGGTCACTGTTAAACGGCTGCGCGACAAGCTGGGCGCACACGATTTTATCCAAACCGTCTACGGCATCGGCTACTGCTGGAGGAAAAAGAATGGACAATAAGCTCCTGCTTCTGCTGGCGGTCGGTATGATTTTGCTTGCTCTGCTGATTGTCCTCGTCGACCGCCGCCGCACCAAAAAAACGATGGACACCATCGAACAGATGCTCGATGCCGCATTGGAAGGAAGCTACGCCGAAAGCCACTTTGATGAAAGCCGCCTTTCTGCGCTGGAAACCAAGTTTTCCGATTACCTCTCCTCCTGTACCCTCTCCGCACAAAATGTGACGGTCGAAAAGGACAAGATTAAGCAGATGATTTCCGACATCTCCCACCAGACCAAAACGCCCATCGCCAACCTGATGCTGTACAGCGAGCTGTTGTCGGAGGAAGAGCTGCCCCCGCAGATGCGCTCCAATGTGGAAGCCATCCGCCAGCAGAGCGAAAAGCTGCGCTTTCTCATCGACTCGCTGGTCAAGCTCTCCCGTTTGGAAAACGGCATCCTGACCCTTTCGCCACACCCGCAGCCGCTCCAGCCATTGCTGGATGAAATCGCTGCCCAGTACACCCGTAAAGCCGACGAAAAAGGCTTGACCTTCACCGTTCTTCCCACCGCCGCTGCCGCCGATTTTGATGGAAAGTGGACTGCCGAGGCGCTGGGGAACCTGGTGGACAATGCCATCAAGTACACCGAATCGGGCAGCATCTGCGTCGGTGTGCAGCTGTACGAGCTATTTGCCCGCGTGGACGTGACCGACACTGGCATCGGCATCGCAGAAGCCGAGCAGCCCAAAATCTTCTCCCGCTTCTATCGCTCCCAAGCGGTATGCGAAGAGGAAGGGGTCGGCATCGGACTGTACCTAGCAAGAAAAATCATCAGCGACCAGGGCGGCTATATCAAGTTGCACTCCGAAGTGGGCATTGGCTCCACCTTTTCCGTTTTTCTGCCGCGCTCTGCCCAAATCTTATAAAACTGTAAGATTCTTTTGACTTCTGGAAAGATTGTGGAAAGATTGATATGCGATAATCTGTATGCAAGGATCAACGTTATCTTTACATACAGATTTTTTTATGGAGGTATTTGGTATGAAAATTTTACAGGCAAGCAACCTGACAAAAATTTACGGCTCCGGCGAAAATGAAGTTCACGCGCTGGACGGCGTCAACTTCTCGGTGGAGAAGGGAGAGTTCGTTGCCATCGTCGGAACCTCCGGCTCCGGTAAATCCACCCTGCTGCATATGCTCGGTGGACTGGACCGCCCGACCGGCGGCAGTGTCGAGGTGGATGGCAAGGAAATCTTCTCCCTCAAGGATGAGGAGCTGACCATCTTCCGCCGCAGAAAGATTGGCTTCGTCTTTCAAAATTACAACCTGGTGCCGGTTCTGAATGTCTATGAAAACATCGTCCTGCCGGTGCAGCTGGACGGCAAGACACCCGATGCCTCCTACATCGACAGCATCATCGAAACGCTGGGTCTGGAGCGCAAGCTGGAAAATCTGCCCAACAACCTCTCCGGCGGTCAGCAGCAGCGGGTTGCCATCGCGCGTGCGCTCGCTTCCAAGCCTGCCATCATCCTTGCCGACGAGCCGACCGGAAACCTCGACTCCAAAACCAGTCAGGACGTGCTGGGTCTGCTCAAGGTGACCAGCCAGAAGTACGGTCAAACGATTGTGATGATCACCCACAACGAGGAGATTGCCCAGCTTGCCGACCGCATCATCCGCATTGAGGACGGCAAGATTGTCGAGCGCCGATAAGGAGGGTGTATTATGAAGGTAAAAAACAGACGCTGTATCCGAACGCTCAGCTTTCGGCAGCTCAAAGCATCCAAAAGCAGGAACCTCATCGCGGTATTTGCCATCGCTTTGACCACCCTGCTGTTCACCTCGCTGTTCACCATTGCCCTTTCCATCAACGACGGCTTTCAGCAGTCCAACTTCCGCCAGTGCGGCGGCTGGAACCACGGCAGCTTTAAATATCTGACTGAGGAGCAGTTTGACCAGATCAAGACCGACCCGCTCATTCAGGAATGGGGATTGCGCCGCTTTGTCGGAATGCCCGACGACATCCCCTTCAACAAATCCCATGTGGAGGTCGGTTACTCGGACGCTACACAGGCGCACTGGATGTACTGCGACCCCATCGAAGGCGCTCTGCCGCAGGAGGGAACCAACCAGGCTGCCACCGACACCCGCGTGCTGGAGCTGCTGGGGGTAGAACCTGAGCTTGGCGCACAGTTTACCGTCACCTTTCCGGTGGACGGTCATACGACCACCCAGACCTTCACCCTGTGCGGCTGGTGGGAATATGACGAGGCAGTGGTAGCAAACCACATCCTCATCCCGCTCAGCCGTGCCCAGCAAATCTATGATGAGGTCGGTCTCATCCCGGGTCAAGCCAAAGACGGAATGACCGGCAGCTGGAACCTGGACGTCATGTTCAAAAACTCTCTGAATATCGATCAGAATATGAAGCAGGTGCTTGCCAACTTCGGCTATCAGGATGAAAGCCCTGCTGACGGAGACAACTACATCCGCACTGGTGTCAACTGGGGATACAGCGCCTCTCAGCTGGCAGAAAATATCGACCCCGGCACCATCCTTGCCATTGCTACCATGCTGCTGCTGATTGTCTTCACCGGTTATCTGATTATCTACAACGTCTTTCAGATTTCGGTGGCAAACGACATCCGCTTCTACGGTCTGCTCAAGACCATCGGCACCACCCCTTCCCAGATTTCCCGCATGATCCGTCTACAGGCGCTGCTGCTCAGTCTGCTGGGCATCCCGCTCGGTCTGGTGGGCGGCTGGTTTGTCGGCGGCGCGCTCACACCGGTCATCATCTCCCGTCTGGATGGCATCGTCAGCCTGGTTTCCCTCAACCCTGCCATCTTCATCGTTTCTTCGCTGTTTTCCCTCTTCACCGTGCTGCTTTCCTGCTACCGTCCCGGAAAGATAGCCGCCAAGGTTTCACCGGTGGAAGCCGTCCGCTACACCGAGGGCAGCAACATCAAGCGCAAGAAAAAACGTTCTGTAAAAAACCTTTCGCTCTTCTCAATGGCAAAATCCAACCTGGGACGCAACCGCACCAAAACGGTGGTCACCGTTCTCTCCCTGTCGCTGGCTGTCGTCCTGCTCAACCTCACTGTCACCTTTACCAATGGCTTTGACATGGACAAATATCTTGCCAACTTTGTCACCAGCGATTTCGTTCTGGCGGATGCCAAATATTTTCAGACCGGCGCTCTCTTTGGCGGCGACACCCTGCTGCCGGAGTCGGTCATCGACGAGGTAGAAGCACAGGGCGGCATCACCGAAGGCGGCAGAGTGTACGGCAGAACCTTTCCTTCACAGGAATTTATCACCGAGGACTACTACCGCACCCTGCACGGTATGTGGATGAGCCGGGAGGAGATGGACCGCGCGATTAAATTTGAGGAAAAAAATCAGGAGGGTCTGATTGCCGAGGATGCTCAGCTGTACGGCATGGAGCCGTTTGCATTGGACCGCCTGCGCCTGCTCGATGGCGACCTCTCGCCGCTGTACACCGACGGCAGCCGCTCGATTGCCGCTGTCTACTCCGATGATGATTACGGCGAACCACGCCCCGACTCCCACTGGGCAAAGCTGGGCGACACCGTCACCATCCGCTATGTGGAGGAATGGGAATACTATAATCCGCTCACCGGAGAGGTTTTCCCCGAGGGGACCAATCTGGATACGGTCGCTGGCTATGCCTCCCGCGCCAAACGCTGGCGGGATGTCGATTACACCGTCTGTGCGCTGGTCTGTGTTCCTTCTTCCCTTTCCTACCGCTACTACGGTTCAGATGAATTTATCCTCAATGCCCAGACCTTCTGCACCGACTCGGGCACCGATTCGGTCATGCTCTACGCCTTTGATACCACCGACGAGGCAAACGCCGCGATGGAAAGCTTCCTTGCCGACTACACCGAAAATCAAAACCCGCAGTTCGACTATGAAAGCAAGGCGACCTACGTTGCACAGTTTGAAAGCTTCCGCTCGATGTTCCTGATGCTGGGCGGCACCTTGAGCTTCATCATCGGGCTGGTGGGCATCCTCAACTTCTTCAATGCCATCCTCACCGGCATCCTGACCCGTAAGCGGGAATTTGCCATGCTGCAATCGGTCGGCATGACCGGCAGGCAGCTCAAGCAGATGCTGGTCTACGAAGGGCTTTGCTACTCGCTCGGAGCCGCACTGCTCTCGCTGGCGATTGCTCTGCTCATGGGACCGCTGGTCGGCTCCGCGGTAGAAAATCTCTTCTGGTTCTTCACCTACCGCTTCACCATCCTGCCGATTTTCCTTTTGCTTCCGGTGTTTGTCCTGCTGGGCTCTCTGGTCCCGTTAGGAATCTACCACAGCGTTGCCAAATTGACTATCGTGGAACGCCTGCGGGAAACTGAATGATTTTTAATCCACAACAAAACACCTGCCTGTCGGCAGGTGTTTTGTTGTTTTATTATTCGGCAAAGTTTACCGATGCTGCGCTTTCTTTGATAGAGGGCTGTTCATTCCACAGCCACTTAAAAATCATGCCCTTGATTGTGGTTGATTTCCCCTCTATTTAGACAATAAGCATACTGTCTCAATATGTGTATCATTGTCCAAACTTATATTCATATCTTCTTCAATAATCGGCAGCTTGAACTTGATTGATTTGAGCCACTGTCCGTTTTCCTGTCGTTCCGGATATATCTGAATTTCAGAAATTAGCGATTCCATAACCTGTCGCTTTTCCTGTTCATTCATCACTGCATACAACTTATCAAAGTAAATCAAGACCTTATAGATATTGTCTCCCGTCAGCTTTTCTGCTTCAATCGACATTTTCTTTGCTCTGGCGGCAATCAGCAAATTTTCTGTATCCTCGATCTTATCATACATCTTATAAAGCCGGTCATTAAGGTCTGCCTTGCGCTTGATATAATGCTTATCATCCGGATCAAGAGAATCGATTTCTTCCATCAATCTTGTTTTTGTAGAATAGCTCTGTCGAAGCTGTTTTTCATGTGCTGCGATTTCCTGCTCAATCACAGAGGTGTCCACTTTCATATTGATTTTTTCCTGCATCATGGCGGCAAACTTTGGGTTGCTGACTAATTTTACAATGACTTCTGCCACAGCATCATCCAGCAATTCTTCATTGACTTGCTTTTTATAATCACACTTATGACCTCTTGTCATGGTGCGGTGTTTACAGCCATAATAGAAGAAATCTTTGTACTTTGTACCATCTGATTTGTGTTTGATACTCTTATTGCCGTACATTCCAGCTCCACAAACCGGACATTTCACAATCCCTGATAGGAGATGAATCTTATTATCTTTGCCATGATTGACTTTTTCATATTTTTTCGCCTGTGCCAGTAACTTCACCTGCGCTTCATGCCAAAGTTCCTCTGAGACAATTCCCTCATGCAATCCATCCACCAGTAAATAATCATCCTGCTCCACAAGCTTATAGTCATTTCTTGTACCATGAACCTTTTCCGTTCTGCGTCTGCCATAAGCAATTTTACCACAGTACACAGGATTTTTTAGTATCCTTCTAATCAATGCCGCATCGAATAACGGGTTTTTCCCATTCTGCCTTGGTATCTTACGAATACCATGGTTTTCAAGATATTTCGCCAGTCCGTTTGCTCCTATATCCGTATGCACATATTGGTCAAAAATCACACAGATTGCTTCCGCTTCTTCCTCATTGATAAAGAGCTGTCCCTTTTCCAAACTGTATCCATACGGAGCAAAACCACCGTTCCATTTCCCCTCACGAGCCTTCTGGATTCTGCCCTCCATGGTCTGCACACGGATATTTTCACGCTCGATCTCTGCAACCGCTGACAATACGGAAATCATCAGCTTTCCAGCATCCTTAGAAGAATCAATCCCATCCTCCACGCAGATTAGGTTAACGCCAAAGTCCTGCATGACCTGTAGGGTAGAAAGGACATCCGCAGCATTTCTGCCAAATCGTGACAGCTTAAATACCAAAACAAAGGAAACGCCATCCTTTCCAGTTTTAATATCCTCCATCATGCGGTTGAACTCTAATCTACCCTCAATAGACTTTCCAGATTTACCAGCATCCTCATACTCACCAACAATTTCATAATCGTTAAACTCTGCAAATGCTTTCATCCTGGATTTTTGTGCGTCCAAAGAGTATCCGTCAATCTGCATGGCTGTAGATACCCTTGTATAGATATATACTTTTATTTTTTCTCTTTCCATCTCACGATCCCCATAAGTGTTGCAGAAATACTATCCTTACCCCGGAGTCATATCCTCTGGAGTAAGTTTGGACATTTATCTCATGTCTATTATATCATGCTGCATTTTTATCTTCAACAGGTATTGACGCAGAATTGATACTATTTTTATTTTTCTCTGTATCAAGTACAATCAAATGAGCGGGCATATGCTCGATCTCTAATACTGAAGCGTATTTTCCAATCAAATTAGCCAACAGATCTGCAAAACCGCTCCATTCATCTACCATAGGCTACCTCCATAGTATGACAGTCCAGATGCCCAATGCCGGCAACGAAATCTGGCAATCAGTCTATAAAAACCTGAAAAGGAACATCTGCCTGTCAATCTTTGCTTTATAAGTTTTCTTGTAAAATCTCGTTGCTTTCGTTGCCAGAAACATAGATAGATAATAAAAATCCTTTATTTACGGACTTTTTCCATATCAAAACCATAAATTTATCAGCAACGAACCCGGCAACCAACCGACAACCATCCCGGCAACAGACCGTCCTTGTCAGGCGATCCACTCCTGCGGAAGTTCCAGCTGACGGCATTCTTCTTCACTCAGTTCTACAAATCCACCTTCGTTGCTGGGTAATTCGTTGCCGGAAGTGTCCCGTTCCCAGCCCTTTTGTCTGCCATATCCGGCAAACATCCGGGGATTGGAAAAAGGCTTCCAACCGGTCACGACCGTGTTCATGATCTCATTGATATTGTGGAGCTGCCACCGCTTCGGCTCATCAAAGGTATGTCCCAGCGCCTCCTTGAACAGCTGTTTTGAGCAGACCATGTTTCCGGTGTAGTGTTCCAGAAATCCCTGTATCTGTCCAGCTTCGGTGTCCTCCGGCATGAAGTCTTTCTGCACCTCCACCAGTTGACGCTGGATGGACTTGCTGAATTTCATGGAATATTTGCCGCTGTGGTAAATGCTCATA
>OFOK01001585.1_pt1 | contig 16439 bp, 19 predicted proteins | sample 1542001 | NCBI WGS metagenome assembly OFOK01 (sample SAMN04209242, study PRJEB22552) | human gut metagenome | biome: gut; material: feces | host: Homo sapiens | place: USA: Oklahoma
CACCAAACACATAGGGATAACATCCCTCCAAAATCAGACAGATCTTCACTGTTTTCTCCTCAATTTCGCTCAATCACCACTTCACTCTCCTGCGCGTGCAGAAGATAAAGATTTCCAGTAACATTTGTAAGTTCGCCGCCTGTAACCTGTCCCGGTGTACCATCATTGATTCTGACCATCAGATAGGCTTCATCATAGAAATTTCCAAGATGAATTCTGATCTCCTGATCTGTGATCTCTTTGTCTACGGTCAGGGCACCATAGCGCTGAACAGCTCCTGCCAGTTCCGAACCTGTAAGATTACGGAGTGACGGTGCTGATTCATTCATCCAGGTCATATATTCATCCAGTCTTGCTCTTAGTTTTTCCCATCCCAGTGCAGCTCCACGATCTTTATCCAGAAGATCATCCGGGTGCATAAAGTGACTGTTTACAAAATGCATATTCAGTTCTGAAAGTGCTGCCATCTGCATATAATCATCAATGATCGCACCGGATATGATTCTAGGCTGTTCAACAATCCCATCATCCGCCGTCTCAAACTCCTGTACATATGCGTATTCACCAGAGAAATAGTTACTTGCTATTGTTCGGATCTCCGGAAATTTTTCAGCCAGCATTTTTCTTCCTTCTTCTGAGAGTACATTTGAAGGTGGTACATACACCGACAGCTCTGTTCCGGGAAACATCTCTTTTCCAAAACGGATCAGTTCACCAAGTGCATCCTGCATTGCTTTCATACTTATCCACGTCTTATATGGAAGAACATCTCCATAATCCACATTTGACAGACTTAATGGCTGGTGGTTATACCCATGGTAGCCCAGTTCTCCACCCTGATGCAGGATCATATTTCCAAAGTACTGAAATCTCTGTGTGTCTGTCTGTTTTACGATTTCTCCATCTGTCTCATCTTCATAGTTTTCGATCATCACACCCGTATATCTGACGCCATGCTCTGCTGCAAGTGACATCATATCCGGCCACCAGATATTGGAATAAAATTCTGCAATATTAGTGTTATAATCACGTCTGACATAGGTACCATCTCCTCCCGGTACCGGGGAAGGAAAATCATCCAGATAAAACACAGAGCCATTGATCACAGGATAAACTCCCGCATCCGTAAGCAGACTATAAGAAGCAGCATAAAAGCCTCTGACCGCTTTTTCATATAATCCAAAATTATCAACTACAAATCTGCCTTTGCCATAATCCTCTTCCCAGATTACTGGTGTTCCACTCTGATCTCCAACTCTGGCATAAACCCTTGCGGATTCCACAAGCTCCACTTCCCAGGCGGATTCATACGGATCCTCAATTGTATAAGCCTGTCCGCCACCGATCAAAAAATCCTTATCAAAATAGATGCTATCCACTTCTGTATTCTCATAACCTGATGAGATAATTCCAAGCTTTTGCTCTATCAGAGACACATATGTATTCTTCTGCAGTGTCAGCGCAAACATTGCACTTCCACCATCTTCTACCCATTCACAGATATCCAGAACCTTCTCTTTTAATGGATCAAGATCACTGAGCAGAAGCACAACTGTCTCATAGGCGTCCAAATCGGGAATTGTATCCTTTTGTACATCAATCACATCCGTTCCAACACGCATATCCATAAAAATACGCTGAAACTCTATCCAGGCTTGTTCACTCTCTTCCTGGCTGCTGTCACGCAAAACCAGACATGTCTTTTTTAATGAATCTGCCGCCTCTTTTTCTGTTATGATTTTATCCTTATCTATATAAGAAATCTGTCTCTTTTTTTCCTGGTATTGAACCCCAGATCTTTCTGCAAAAAGCGCAGCCGCAATCAGTATAAAACAGCCCAGGATCATCAAAATCCCCTTAAACTGAAAATTCCTGATCTTCTTTATGAATCTAACCAAAAAGCCAGAACCTCCTTACTCTTTGAAGACAAATAAATATGCTCCTCTTTCATCTGTTTCAGAGCTGCCTGAATTGCCCTGCCATTTTTCTGCTCTGCAAATAACTGGATTTTTCTCACCCAGTATTCTTCTCTTCTGTGCCATTTTTTATCTATAACATCCAGAATCTGCTGAGCTCCTGAGTAATCTTTAAGCTTCATTAAATTGTCTGCCAGACACAAACAGCTGTGGAAATTCATATCTGTTTTGATCTTCTTCTGAAGAAGCTGTGTGTACTGATTTCTCTGCATATGTTCCACCTGTTTTTCAAGTAATCCCTGCTGCAGATATTCTTCCATAAAATCACAATACTCATCCAGTACAACCGGATCCTCCGGTGCAGCTGCATACGTGCGTTCAAAAGTCTGCAGTTTACTGTCATAATCCTTAGACAGTTCTACCATGGCAGTAATCGCATAATGAACAACCTCCACATCCTCATTCATCCGGGCCTTCTCCAGAAGTTCGATATATTTTGAAGGATCATCATTCAGAATATCCATGATCAGCTTTCTGCGTTTTTCCGGATCATTGATCAGAAGTGCTTCCTCCAGGGGAACAATATCATGATCATTTTCTTCCCTTAACCTGAAGTTATTTTTGTATATCTCTTCATTGACCTGAAGCTTTTCTATACCTATTTTTCTGCTGTTTTCAGCTTTGATAAAAACCTGAAGATGAAGAATCAGAACGCATAAAGCTCCCCATACAGGTACAAAAAGCACCGGTACCATCAAATATTTTTTTACTTTAAGCATACCACTTCTGATTCCTGCCCATATAAGAATACAAACCGTCAGATGCAGGATGAGCAGCACGATTCCACTTACTGTCCGGATCATTTGTTTTCTCCTGTTCTGTTATTGCCTGTAAGCTCTTCATCTATCTGTCTGCACACAAGCCCGGCCTGCTTCAGCCTTGCAAGGATGATCGGAAGAGCTTCTTTATCCGTCTGAACCAGCATCAGATATAATTCTTTGCTTTCTGAGATTCCCCAGACATCATTTTCTCTCACCTTGGAGCGCAAAATCTCATCTGCTTCCTTCAGTGACATTTCCGAATATTCAACTTTCAGCAATACGTAAGATGCCAGCTTCTGTTCCCGCATATCATGCTGTACTTTCAGCCGCTCTTCAAAATATTCTGTTTTTAATATATGCGTTCCTTTCACATACTGTCGATATTCCACTGCTTTCTGATATTCCAATGCACGCAGAAGAGACGTTTCCACCAGGCCGGAAAGAATCTTAAAAAGATTCAGGAAATACAATGACATCTGCTCGCGACTGGCCTGCTGAATACAGATCAGCATTACGAGCTCTCCGTTTTTCCGGACTCCCGCCATATACATAGGATATTTTTCCAGGAATTCCCGGTTTGCCCACACATTTCCATTTTCCAGTTCTTCCATTGCAGCTGAATACTCACTCAGTTTTATCGAATTCGGATAATTTCCCTGCACCTGTGCGGATGCTGTCTCCAGACGTCCATAACCATTTTCCCGATTCAATGTGTAAAGTCCAAAGGTTTTATTTTCCAAAACATCTTCCAGAACACGGATCGTTTCAATATATAGTTCCTGCGGCTGGATCACATCCAGTTTTCTTGTGATATCAAAAATCTTTCCAAAGCTGTCTTTACTTCCAAGTATTTGTTTTTTATACAGGTTTTTATCCTCTATGGTTTCCTGATACATTTCACGGGTAAAAAGAAATTTCTCCTGAAGCAAATTATTTTCTTCTTTAATAAATTGTACATTATCCTTATTTTTCATCCGGATATAACCGCAGATCGCTCCAACCGCAAAATAAAAGATAAATGGAATCCAGTTTGAAGGTTCATAGAACAGTACATACCAGCTGCTTCCTTCTGCTTCAAACGCACGTAAAAGTGATAAGCTTTCTGCTGCTGCCGCTGCTATTCCGTAATTGATCCCATACGTACTGCCAAACAACACGACAAAAATCAGACGAAGATCGATCATTTTAAACTGTGCCTGATTTCCGGCTATTCCATTCAGCAATTCAAACAAAATAAAAAATGCCGCAAACTCAGCAGCTCTCACAGCTGCTTTGTGTTTTGATATAATATGTTTTAAACTGTCCAGACGGCCTTCCTTTATATTATTTCTTTCCTGATAATGTTCATAAAGTTCCGGAAGCTCTTCCAATATTGAGATTTTAGGAAACCAGCCGTATTTATAGCGGATTATTTTGTCATCCTTTAACATATTTTCCATTATGCTGTATCGTGCATATGAAACCTTAAGATGAGGACACAATTCTGTCAGTTTATCTCCCAGATCCTTAAAGCAATGATCAAACCCATCCGCTATATTGAGAATTTCTTCATTCTCATCCCAGTTATCAAAAATTTTATACATAAGTTCTGCCAGATCCTGCATTGACATGAAAAACATTCTCTGTGACTCATCTTCCTGAAAGGTTATTTTCTGCTCTGCTGAAATTTCACGGAAAACCGTATTCAGGAAATCTTTCTCGTACTGTTCTGAATATAAATAAGGAGACCTGATTATTTTTACAGTGGTCTTATAGAGTTTTGCGTATTCTCTACACAGATTTTCCATTTCGGAAACCAACAGTGTTTTTCCGGTCGGAACATCATACAAACGTTCAGGACCTGTCAGATATACAATACGCATATTCCTTTTTCCTCTGCACAACTGCAGTATTTTACGAAGCATCTCAGCTTCTCCACGTGTTTCTCCATGGAATGTCAGATAATTGGAGAAATAAATGATCTGTTCAAAATCATATGTGCTGAAAATATCTTCCAGTTCTTTTTCATTTTTCACAAACGGACGCACAAACAGATTTTTCTTACGATTTTTCCTGATATTGGTATCTCCCATTACCATTACCAGGCTTTCCGGAAATGCTTCCTCAACAAATCTATTTGTAATATACCCAGTATTTCCAACCAGTAGAGTCCTCATATATTGCCTGCCTTTACAAATACTTTGTTTTATTATTTTCAAGAACAAAAAAACACCGTCCCCGCGGCAATCACAATGTCCGCAAAAACAGTGTCCTTAGTGCGCCTTCAGGGGCTCGAACCCTGGACACCCTGCGGCTTCGCCGCTAAGAAAGGAGGTTTTGGCACATCGCACTGTCCGGTGTATTCAACTTGTATTCAAACAACTTAAAATCATATTTTACGCCAGATTTTAGCAACTTTCTAGCATCTTTTAACATTTTTTCATCAACTCTCATATATCTTTCTGACCTTATCCAAATACTCAGTAAATCCATCAACTACCTTCTGTGGCTTTAGAATCTTTGCTTTCTTTCCAAATCCAAGAACCCAACCATAAAACTGGTCACTGATTTCAACAGGCGCAGTAATGCTGAAATGTCTATCATCTACGATATTATAAAGCATTCCTTTCTTTCCAAACCTGTCAACAACTGTGTCCAACAGAGGATTGATAAACTGAATTGTGATTATCTGCTGCTCTCCACCGAACATAGAAAAAACTCTCTGTGTATAATTTTTGAGGTTAATTTTATTAAAGACTTCTTTACCCTCGCATTCAATACCAAGTAATTTTACATCTTTCATTCTGTCAACACGATACGTCCGCAAGTCCTTTACATAATCGTTATAAGCCAAAAGGTAATAGTTGCCATCATTGATAAGAAGTGCATAGGGGCTGACTTCGTACCTGCTGCCATGCCGCCGTTCCACCTGCTGATTCAAATTGCTAATGGAATATTTTAAATATTTAAAGCTGATTTTTTCAGGAGTGTGCTTATCTTCCATGCTCATCGCAGTATCTATTTTTTCAATATTATTTAAAACACCTGAATTGTTTGTCTTTACTCTGTCGGTCAGGATTGCATTATGACGGATTTTTTTCTCTTGGAATTCACTGACAAACTCACATAATATCTTTATCAAGCGTTCTGCCTGCGGCTCAGACAGATATTTTGACGCATAAATGCTTTCAACCAAAAGCTGAATGTCTGTATAATCATAGTGCCGCTGCTGCATACAGAACCCCTTTTGGTGCTTATCGAAAATAATATTTTTCAGGCTTTCGTCTTCTTCAATCCACTCAGCAGCTTCTTTTATAGAAATGCCTTCTTCAAAAGCAAGAATCGCTTTATTGATTTCGTCAATATCTCTGTAAATCCCTCTCCGTTCCGCGTCTATACCATAAGTCTCAGCCATAGCAAGACAAATATCATCTGCTCTGACAACATGATTTTCGTCTGTATGTCTCATAAGATATTGATATACAAGGAAAGGTTTCATCTTCTGGTTATTTTTCTTTCCTCTGGTTGACTTTTTCGGCTCGTCTTCGTCAAATTCTTTTCTCATAAGTATAACCTCAAATATTTTTCTTTTATTCTATCATTCCAAGAGCAAAGAAAAAAGAGTGGAATCCCACTCTCATTCAATCTTTATATTCTCAACACCATGTCTCAGGATAATATTTATCAATTCATTTCTTGAATAATTACTGTCTGCGGCAAGCTGGTCTAAAGATGCTAAAATATCTTCCTTTATTCTGACGGTAATAACTCTGCTACCATCTTCTCCGCGCTTTTTTATTACTAAAGGCTCATTTTTCATGTCACATCACTCCTCAATCTGTATTTGATTATAAATTTTAAAGTGATGTGTTTATATATTACGATTACATATCAAAATGTATTACAAATAGATTGTGCAAAAGCAACAAATATAGTATAATCAAAAAAAATGTTTTGGGAGGGTAATCACTATGAAAAAAACACTTTTAACACTTTTTACAACAATCGCTGTTTGTGGAATGTCCTATAGTCAGGTCTATGCTCAAATTGATGTTTCTGTTTTTGAAAATAAAGCAGATTATGATGTAGACATGGACGATTTCGATGACACAGGAGAAATTTCATTTGTCGGAGGGGATAATATGCCTTCTGGGACTGTAATTGGAAATCCAGATGGTGACAGCGGATATATATCAGGTGAGTTAGACATAAAAATAATTGATGACGGAAATATAGCAGCACCAAGAATGACATTATTATATACTGGTGATGATTGGATATTTACCGATAAAATTATAATAAAAACTGAATCTCATAGATATACTTTTGATGTAGATAGAGATACTGATACAGCCGGTGGAAAAATAACGGAACTATATACTTTAGTATTCACTGATGAATCAATACAATTATTAAAAGATGTAATTGATGATGAAGATATAATGTTAGATTTCCGCCTTTCAGGAGATAGAAAAGTAGATGGAAATTTAATGTTCCTTGATATTGATGCTGTAAAAGAATTTTATGAGGACTATGTTGCAGCAGGTGGAACAAAACAAGATTTATCAGAAGTAGCAAATTCATTTCCTTGTGAGGTTAAAGACATTGACTAATTTAAAAAACTCAGAGATTTGCATTATTTCTAGTATTTATCAGGAGGTTAAATACAATGAATGAAGATAAAAACATAAAGACGTATTCACTAATTGGAGCTGTATGCTCCATAATATGTAGCATATATTTTTTCGTGCGTCCTTTTTCATATGGTGCTACTATAAGTATTTATTATATGGTACTGTGCGTTCTCCCATATATTATGATTGCAGTGCTGCTATTATTAAGGAAAAAACATATGATGTGGCTTATTCCATCGGGAATTTGGTTATATCAAACTTTTCGCCAATGGCACTGGTTTCTTTTTGATGATACATTGGATTGTGCAGTAGCAATATGTCTGATTCTGGCACAAACAATATTGTTTATTATCCTATTATGTAATACTATTCCAGCTTTAGAAAAAAAAGCAATGGCAATAAATGAAATTCTTTGGTTTGTTCCGGCATTTTTGATGTTTATAGGATATGTAATTAACGTTTTTAATTATTATACAATTAGAAGTTATTATGTTATAGACACCATTATGAATTTACTTCAAGTAATTATCGCATTGTGTATTGGTATATGGATAAATAGTATATATCCAAAACCAGAAGTCAAAAAGGGAATTGATAATTATAGCTCATCTGTCGCGCCAGATGAATTTTACTGTGGTATGGCAAAACATGTTTTACTGCTTCTATTTACTTTTGGAATCTGGTATCTTATATGGATTTACCGAATGACAAACTATACAAATGCTGTAGAAAATGAAGAATATCGAGACCCAACAAAAAAACTTCTCCTTTGTATGTTTATTCCGCTCTATAGTATTTACTGGACATATAAAACTGCACAACGTATAGATAAAATGGCTGTTACAAACGGAATTTCATCGGATATGACAACACTGTGTTTAATTCTGGCTATTTTTGTTCCGATTATTCCACCTATTTTAATGCAGGATAAAATGAACAATATTGTACGGACAAATAATACGCAGCCTGTTTCCAGACAGGAAAAGGAAACTGTGAATAAAGAAACATTTGGAACCGCAGAGCAATTAAAGGAATTCAAAGAATTACTCGACAGTGGTGTAATTACACAAGAGGAATTTGACGCAAAGAAAAAACAGTTACTTGGACTGTAATTTATGCATAGGGCTTTAAAATCTTAAAGATTTTTTTCTAAAGAGGAAGCAAATCGCTTCCTCTTTTATAATAACTGTGCATGTCCCTCAATGGCTTCTTCTATCCGCTGTGGCTCTATTCCGATATAACGCTGTGTAATGGCAGCAGAACTATGTTGCAGCAGCCGTTGGACTAAGGTAATATCATAGCCGTTATTTTTATAGATTTCTGTTGCATACCACTTTCTGAAAGAATGAGTTCCGATGCCCTCAAATCCAAGGTAATCACAGACAAGAGCAAGTTGTTTACTGATTGCACGTTCGGTCAAATCAAAAATCTTTTCATTTTTTCCGATTCCATTTCTCAAACAATAATTTTCAATATATTGCTGAATAACAAGGGGAACTGTAAAAACTCGTTTCTTTTTTGTTTTCCGTTCCGTTATCTCCAATCTGTATCTGTCCCCGTCCCTCACAATATCGGAAAGCCGCAGGCTCAGAATATCAGATATTCTAAGTCCGAGGTTTCCTTCCAAGACAAGGGCGGTTGCAATTCGTTCATTAGGACGACAGCCGCAAAATCCTTCTCTCATGGTCTGAATGATTTCCTTGTACTGTTCTATGGTAAGGGCTTTCGTTCGCTTATTCATTTTTTATCAGTTCCCTTCATCTTTTCCAGTTCTTCAATACAACTATTGATACGATTATTTACATCTTCCAAGAGTAAACTAACTGTGTTTCCTTCTGGAAAGAAGTGTTCATTGTCAAGTGCGATACAGGCAACGTCAAGAAAGCTGCTGCATCTGTTCAATGTGTCTTGGATTTTACAGAATTTCATTTGCGGTTCCCCCTTAATAGTTCTTATTTTGTGAGTGAATAGTTCCATATTTCCTACAACTTTTTGGAAAGCCGCGGAAATAATGGATTTTATAGTTCTTATAATATATCTTTTAGGAACTTTCCTCTCTTGGCTCATTTTTTGAACCAAGAGAGAAGAATTTCATGCACTGATTGAAAAACGTCTTGAGCGTGTCTGACGAAGAAACGCGGTATAAAGATTTTCGTAAACCTTCTTGAATTCCTTGGAGTTGAACTTGGAAGTAAGAACTTCTGTCCATCTGACTGTGTAGCGGTCTGTGGAAAGGCTTTCCACTTTTCTCTCTGCCATCTCATTTTTAAGGTTGTCTTTCAGTCCGTCTACAATTCCTTTCACTTCATCCAAAAGTGCTTCATACTCCATGATTTCCTCTACTGTTGCATTGATTTTTTCGTTTGTCATAATTCGTTATCCCCTTTTCTTTTGGTATTGGTGAGAGGTTCAAGTGGTGGTTGGCTATTTAAGTATCTAGCGTTCTACTCAGTGCGTCCCAATCTCCCTTATCCATTTCCACTCTGACCTTGTATTCTTGGTTTCGGCTTTCGCTTACTTTCGTCTATCCTTGACTTGTTCCTCTCTCTTAACTTGTCTTTATTATAGCACTACATATTAGTGCAATCCATTGACAAAAGCACCAAAATATAGTGCTATAAAGCACTTGAAATTAGTGCAATATTTACACTGGAAACTGGTGCAAAAATATGCTATTATTAAATAAAATGGAGAAGGAGGACTTTAAAATGGCTCTTAGATATAAAATGGATATTATGGCAGAGCTTAAAAAGAATGGTTATACTTCCACAAGAATACGAGAAGAGAAGTTAATAGGACAATCTTATCTTCAACAGATAAGACATAACGAATTAGTGTCTTGGAAGACCATAGACACACTTTGCAGACTCTTAAACTGTCAAGTAGGGGATTTAGTCGAATACGTGGCAGAAGACACGCCAGAAACCGCAGAATAGCCCTTTTAGCATATTCCAATAGAAAAGAGGGAGTGTGTGCGGTCAGTCCTTTAAAGAGAACAGAAGGGCAGCAGGTAAGCGTCATAGGGGGCAGGTATTCAGGATTCTTCTGGAAAAATTCGATTTTCTGATTATACGAGGACAGAACTCCCACTAAGAGGTGTTTTCATTTCAGAAAACGGATGTAAGGGAAATACTAGAAAATAAACGCAAAAAAAGGCAAGTCCATTTATGAGGTCTTATAATCTCATAAATGGACTTGCCGCAATTTATTTATTAAATCCTGCCAGAAGTTCATCAAGTGCCTTCTCGACAGTTTTTTCAAGTTCTGCTTTGATAGAACGTTCAAGTTCCTGCTGCTCTCGTTTCGCCATTTTCTCCTGCCGTATTTTACGGAACTTCCTTCTTTGGACTTTATCAAAAGCACGACAGATTTGATTAACGTCATATCCGTCAAGATACATTGTATCGTAATAGTCTGGAATACCGTCTCTTCTGTCTAGTTCATCTTGAAGTGTTTCATGTTCATACATCATAATGTGTCCTTTCTTTTCCTGCTGCTGCGGAAATCTTTATTCTCTACTATATATAAAAATCTGTTCATGTAGATTAATCTTTTCTGTCTTATTAATTTTAAGTCATACTCTTAACATTAATATTAATAGTATTATGTTAAAAGTCCGACTTAAAAATTGATTCGGCATCTTGCTCTTTATATCTGATTAAATTAGTGTTATACAGTTCAAATAGACTTACGGTTTCATCTTCCAGAGATTTACACACAAGACTATTAAGATAATCAATTTGTGATGTGTAAATGCCGTTGAAAGCAATGCCCTCGTGTTTTCTGGCAACACCGCCATAACAACAAATCATATCCCATATTGCATAACCGCTGTCCATCCCTTCCTCTTTTTTTAATATCCAATATTTTCTCCATGCCTGTGAATACCTTTCACGAGTTGTTTCTATATAGTTATCTTTATATGCAAAATAATACTTGAAATTTTGATAATCTATACCTGCATAATTATTAACTATAAGTTTTTCAATGTATTTGCGTATAGACTGTCTGGAAACTGACCTGTCCATAGAGTCAAGAAAAGCAGATAATTTTTCCGCAGGCCAAAAAGGAACTTCTGGGTCGTTCAGTAAGAAATAATATACATCTCGAATTTTATTAAAATCCGTATGAACATCTATACCAAGTTCTGTAATGCAGAATATCTTAAAAGGATTCCTCAATTCTTCTATTGTGTATTTCCTTGCCGCACCACGTCCAGTAGAAGAATATGAAACTTCCCAACTCCTAAGTTTACGGTCTATTGCTTGTTTTCCATTGGAATTAATAATTTTGCCAAGTTCTGTAATAGAGTATGTACCCGGTTCAAGTTTTAATTTAAATGTTGAGCAGGTTTCTTTTTTTCTGTTCACAATTTTTATCCCCTTCATCTTATGAAAATATATTACAAAATATTTTTATTAAAATCGAATAAGGTCGTTTGTCCTAAATAACAGAGAAGTTTCAGGCTGCATTTGGCTCGCTGCTGCCATTTTCCTCTTTCCTTTCTTTTGGAACGATTTTAAAGCCAGGCATCTCAACCATTCCATAATCTCTAACTGCCGGATATTTCTCAAGAAACCAGTTTTTAATAACTGGATATCTGTGTGCCTTACTGTGACATTGAGAAATAAGAAGCAATTCATCAAATTCCATTACCATTTTTACCCTGTTCTCCCCTTCTTCATGGCTCATAATATAAGCTCTCATATAATCGTAGGTAAGACCTTTGTAAGATTCTTTTTCAGAATTCTTTTTAATAGTCCTTGTTATAACCGCATAAGTCGGATAATCAGCACGAACTCTTTGAAGCTGTTCATATTCCTGAGAGAACGGATTACTCGCTTTTTTGGCATAAGCTGCATTTACAATAATTATTGAATTAACGAAGTCGATTGTAATAGGAGATTTCATGGTTTATTACCTCTTTCTTTTGGATTTTGTTTTCTGTTCTTTATGATTTATTATAGTGGATTACAGTTAATTGCGAGTCATTTTAATGGTTCTTACATTGCCTGTTTCATGTCTACTAATTTATCTTCTTTCACTTCTGCCTGTTTCTTTTTAGCTGTCAGAAGTTTTTTGATATTATCTTTTTTATTTTTTACTTCTGGGTAGGTATCAAGAAACCATGCTCTGATCTCACCGTAGAAAGCAGTTTCAACATCAGCCATTTTTCTCCCCTTTTCATCAACTCCCACAATTTCGGTGAATACTTCAAGTGCAGTCATTATTGTTCCATCTTCCAGAGTAAGACTCTGTGGATGTTTTTTAATGTAATTATACATATAATTGATTGTAAGACCTTTATAACTTTCTTTGCTTACAGTTTTTCTTGTAGCAACTGAGAATGTTGGATAATCTTTTCTTGCATCCTGAAGCAGTTTATATTCGTCTGTTCCGAAGTATCTAGCTTTTCTTGCAAATTCCTTTGTCATTTCGATTGTGTTTGCTGCTGTGTTAATTGTAAGTCCTGTATTCATCATGATATTTTCCTTTCTTCGCCTTTTGGCGTTTAGCGTCTGGTCGCTACCCTTATTGTATTTGTTTTTTTATTTTTCTGAGGTTCTGTGTTCCTCTCTTTGATGATATTAGTATACCTCTATATAGATAATAGTGAGTCATTCTTTTGGCACTTACTATTGATTTCATGAATAAAAAATGCTAATATCAAGACAAGCGATGTGCCTTGAAAATGAACGATTTAATCAAAGCAGAAATACAGAAAAAGCATCCATATTCTATCGGCAAAGGTAATGGAAAAGACCAACGTTGGAGAACTTACATTCCAGATAAAACGAAAAAATATGGAAGGAAACTCATCGTCAAAGCAACAGAAGAAGAACTTTATGAATGGCTAAATGACTTCTACAAAGAGAAGCTGCTTGACAATCTTTTGGATAAAGTGAACTTAGAAATTTTTTATCACGAATGGTTGAAATATAAGCGACTTCATACAACTGCTTCAACTTATATCACAAGAATTGAAAGTGATTGGAAATCTTTTTACGTGGGAACCCCTATCATAAAAATACCTTTGAAAAAAATCAATAAACTGACATTGGACGTTTGGGCTCACCAACTTATAAAAGATTATGATATGACTCGAAAAAAATATGTAAATGTTCAAGTCATTATGAGACAAGCGCTTGAATATGCAGTTGATTTGGATATTATCGAGAGCAACCCCATGAAGGGGCTTAAAATTGATAAAAAGATTTTCAGAAAAGAGCAAAAGAAGCCTGATGATACACAAGTCTACACCGTTGATGAAAGAAAAATGATGATTCCTCTTGCATGGGAAGATTATAAAAATGCTGTGAAATTCTATGAACTTTCTCCCCTTGCTCTTATGTTTCAATTTCAAACAGGATTGAGAATCGGTGAATTGTGTGCTGTGAAATTTTCTGATATCGAGAATGAAAATTATATTCATATCCAGAGAATGCTCAGACGTGATACTAAAGAAGTTATTCCGCATACAAAAACAGACTGCGGCGACAGATATGTTTTTTTAACAAAAGAAGCAAAAAAACTTATAGCCATAGCAAAGGAACGTCAAGAAAAATCGAACGGTAAGGCAGCAGGCTATATTTTTTCATTAACAAATGAGCCAATCACTGAACGATGTATCACTTCATTATTGAAAAAATATTGCAGCAAACTCGGAATCTTATACAGAAGTAGTCATAAAGTAAGAAAAACTTATGGTTCTTCTCTCTTGGACGGTGGTGTTAGTCTCAACACCACAAGAATAATGTTAGGTCACTCAGACGAAAAGACAACATTAAAATACTATTGCTTTGACACGCATACAGAACTTGAAAAGATGAATCTTATGGAAAATGCTTTAAAGATATCTTGAATACATTGTATTCAAATTAAGATTTGCTTTAGAAGATGTAAAAAAGATGTTAGAAAGTTTTTTTGAGGCATATAACAAAATGATTAAGAGCCCGCAAACCCGCATAAACACTGAGGTTTCTGCAAAGAAAAAACACCGTCCCCGCGGTAATCGCAATGTCCGCAAAAACAGTGTCCTTAGTGCGCCTTCAGGGGTTCGAACCCTGGACACCCTGATTAAGAGTCAGGTGCTCTACCAACTGAGCTAAAAGCGCTTACCCGTCATCCGAAGTGATTACCTCAGCGACGCTATTAATCTTACCGCAGAAATCTCTTTTTGTCAACAACTTTTTTAAAGTTTTTTTGTTTTTTCAAATTTTTTTCAGAGTTTCCTTTTTCCTGTTGGCACAGCACCCTTTTCTGACCGTAGCCCGTCCTCTATCATCGCTTTCATCATCTGTTAGTTATCTGTTTTTGGCAAAAATTTATTTTGCATCTTGTATTTAGCATATCAAAGCGCATATAATAGAAACAGTATCTTTTGATGACCAAAGCATCCCAACAGATGCCTGGTTCTGTCCCTATATTTATTTTACCGGAGGCGAAACACACATTATGGCGTTACCAGAACACACACGGCAGCCCGCTCCTAATTCCGAGAAAAGTTCCGGAAAGAAAAAGAAGTTTGAATCCAACAACAAATACTTTTCCATATGTACTTATGTAGTTGCAACTTTTACAATCTGCCTGATCATTTTCAAGTTTATCAACAACTGGAGAGATATGCAGATCTATACATCTTCGATTTTATCGACATTGTCACCATTTTTGATTGCATTTCTGATTGCTTACTTTATCAACCCGTTGGTAAACAGGATTGACCACATCCTTTTCAGCCGGACAGCCCCTCAGAAGTTTGCAAAGCTGCACAAGTTTCTTTCTCTGCTGCTGGCCTATGTCATTGTCATCGGCTTTATTGCCCTTGTGCTGACATTTGTTATTCCACAGATTGTTGAAAGTATTCTGGAACTGATTCGTCAGTCATCCTCTTTGTATGACACGATCATGACGAATCTGAATCTGTTGAATGAACGTTACCCGAATATTGATTTTGCTTATATCATCGACACCATCAACAATGCGCTGCCGAATGCTATCAATTCGGTTCAGGCAGTGATGACCGACATCGTACCGATGATCTACAATGCCGGTATGTCCATTATCAGTTGGATTATCAATATCATTCTGGCCTTTGTTATTTCGTGTTATCTGATGTCCAGCAAGCATCGGATCATCCACAGTATGAAACGCATTATCTATGCATTATTTGACCAGGAGACCGCCTATAAGGTCATTTTCACAATTAAAGAATGCAACCACATCTTCGGTCAGTATATCATCGGCAAAGCGCTGGATTCGCTAATCATCGGCATTATCTGCTTTGTACTCATGTGCATTCTGCATCTGCAGTACGCACTGCTTATCAGTATCATCGTCGGCATTACCAATATGATCCCGTACTTCGGTCCATTTATCGGGGCTATTCCGGGACTGATCATTTTATTGATCATCTCTCCGAAACAGGCTTTAATTTTCCTGATTCTTATTTTCCTGCTGCAGCAGTTTGACGGAACCATCCTCGGTCCGAAGATTCTCGGAGATTCCACAGGACTTTCCCCAATCTGGATTATTTTTGCCATCACAGTAGGCGGCGCTACATGCGGCGTTGTGGGCATGTTCCTGGGTGTTCCGATTATCGCCGTACTTGTTTATCTGATGAATCATATCTTTGATTATATGCTCTATAAAAAGCACCTGAAGACTGATTTGTCTAATGTCATCATTCCGGAGATCAATCCTGATAATGTCTTCATACCAAAAGACTTTGATGCATCAAAAGCCAATGACCCAAAAGCAGCTTCTGATGCCTCTGATACCTCATCGAGCAAAGAAAGCTCACACTAAAAAGGCAAATTGCCTTTAAAACTAGTCGCCAAAAAGGCTGTGAAGAATGAATCGTTTCTGATTCATTCTTCACAGCCTTTTTATTGGATGAAAACCTGTCTCCGGCTTTTCTTATTTCTGAATCATCACCGCCAAAGGTGCCGGCATCTGTACATCCATTAATATAAAATCATAATAACCTTCATCATGATCCGCAAAAATATCTTCCGCTAACAGAATGCGGCGACCTCGGAAAGCATCCTCATAATCTGCCTCTTCGGTCTTCACGGCTGTCTGTGTCTGCA
>OFOK01001587.1_pt1 | contig 16438 bp, 12 predicted proteins | sample 1542001 | NCBI WGS metagenome assembly OFOK01 (sample SAMN04209242, study PRJEB22552) | human gut metagenome | biome: gut; material: feces | host: Homo sapiens | place: USA: Oklahoma
GAGATCGAAACCGCATCGTCTATGATTACCCAGCAGGCCCATGAGGAAGCGAACATCATCTGGGGCGCCGCTTTTGATGAGACCATGGAGGACGAGCTCAGCGTGACGGTTATCGCAACGGGATTTACCAATCTCAACGGAGAGGAAGTCCCTTCTGTAGCTGCCGCTTCCTCTGCTTCCAGTGAGCCTAAACCGGCGGTTACGCCTTCTGCGCCGGCGGCCTCCCCTGCTTCCGACAATTCTTTGGGCGAGGAAGATTTTGTGGATATCATCTCTATCTTTAACCGCAAATAAAATCGTGAATTGATTGCACGGAAGAGATGCTTTTCCGGCTGTCGAGGCTGCCGCTGCTTTGATCTGCGGCAGCCTTTTTGTCTTTGTATGCTTTCGCGCGCTGCGGCCTGCGTCAGGATGCAAGCCTTGCAGAGAAAGAATGGAAATAAGAAGCCGGCAAGGAGGAATTTTTCCCCGTCTTTTTTTCATGGGCATAGGTCGGCGGCCTTTTCGGGAACCTTGAGGCGCGCGGGCAGCGGAGCGCGTGATTTTAGAGATCCTCAGAGAAGTAGCTTTGATCTGCACTTTCTGATATCTTACACAGATTTATAGCAAACCGCGCCGTTTTGCAGACCGTTTATGGATTTTCTTCAATTGGTTTTTTCTCAAATTCGGCCGTTTAAGGCGTTTTTGAGGCTTTAAAGGTGATTATGCGTATGTATTGCTATTTATCTCTTGTAATCGTGCTGTGATGTGCTATAATAACAAAAGGTATCGTGTATATTCTTTTTTGACCTGCATGTTTTTGGCGGTACTTCCGTTTTAGGAACGAGCTGGAATCCGGCAGGCCTTTGTCAGGAGGTGGCATTGTGAAACCAGACCCTTTATGTGATTTATGCAGAACCGGAGAAAAGATACGAATAAAGGAGATGCAGGCCAATGCTGTCTTTTTACAAAACCATCGATGGGAAGATGACTTCTCTTTCGCAGGTGGAGCCCGGCTGCTGGATCCGCTGTGTGGAACCGACGGATGAAGAGATAAGCTCTCTGATCCGGGATTTTCATATTGAGCCGGACTTTTTTCGTTCCGCCCTGGATGAAGAAGAAACCTCCCATATTGATATCGAGGATGAAAGCACCCTGATTGTGGTGGATATTCCGATTTTGGAAAAGAATGGGAAGAATCTGGCATACAGCACTATGCCTTTGGGAATCATCATAACTGAAAAGAATATTCTTACCGTCTGTCTTAGAGAGAATCCTATTATGACGGAATTCGCCGAAGGGATGGTCAAGAATGTCCAAACCAATCTGAAGACCCGTTTTGTCCTGACTATTATGCTGCGCGTCGCTATCCGTTATCTGCAGTATCTTAAGCAGATCGATAAATTGAGCGACAAGGTGGAGCGTTCTTTGCGCAAATCCATGCACAATGAGGAATTGATCCAGCTTCTGGATATAGAAAAGTCGTTGGTGTATTTTTCTTCTTCGCTGAAGGCGGATGAAATCACAATGGAAAAAATAATGCGGGGCCGGGCTGTCAAGCTGTATGATGAGGATCAGGAGCTTTTGGAAGATGTGCTGATCGAAATCAAGCAGGCCATTGAAATGAGCAATATTTATCTCAATATCCTTTCCGGCACAATGGATGCTTTTGCTTCCGTTATCAGCAATAATTTGAATGTGGTCATGAAGGTGCTGGCGTCTATTACCCTTTTGATGTCCATTCCTACTATTATTTCGAGTTTTTACGGAATGAATGTGGAATGGCTTCCTTTTCCGAATTTTTGGTTTCCCATCATATTGGCGGCGGTATGCATGATGGTCGCCTATTGGATATTAAGAAAAAAAGACATGTTCCACTGACGGCAGCTTTAGAGACGCTTCAGAAGAAATACGCAGCGGGATGCAAAAAGGCAGCCCGGCGCTTTGGATACGGGAGCTGCGCTGTGCAGGTTCCCGTTTTCTATGGAACGGAAGCTTGCGGCGGTACGCACACAGACGTCCGGCATACGTGAAACCGCTGAGAATGAGAGCAGCTTTATAAACAGTGTATATATGCCTGTGAAGCGGCGGTTTAGGAAAGAGGAGGAATACATATGGCTGAACGGCTTCATGTAACGGTAGAATCCCTGCCTCTGGAGGCAAAAAATCTGCGGGCAGGGCAGAATATCCTTTTGAGCGGTACGATATATACGGCCCGGGACGCGGCCCATAAGCGTCTTACCGCCATGCTGGAAAAAGGGGAACCCCTTCCCTTTCCGCTGAAAGGCTCGGTGATTTATTACGCAGGGCCGACTCCCACGCCGGAGGGACTGCCTATCGGATCCTGCGGGCCTACGACTTCTTCCCGTATGGATGTATTCGCTCCCCGTTTTCTGGATCTGGGCCTTACCGCCATGATCGGGAAGGGGAACCGCAGCCCGGAGGTCTGCCGGGCTATTGAGCGAAATGGCGCCGTGTATCTCTGCGCCTTGGGAGGAGCGGGGGCTTTGGCGGCAAAGGCCGTCCGTTCTCTGGAAGTAGTAGCCTTCGAGGATTTGGGCTGTGAATCCGTAAAACGTCTTGAAGTGGAAAATTTTCCGCTGATCGTGGGGATAGACTGTGTGGGAGGAAGTCTTTTTGCCGTATAATACTAGAATGCTGCAGGGGGGATTCCCTGTTCCGGAAAGGAGGACGGCACTTGACGGAGCTTTTGATTCGTCTGTTTGTGAAGGAGTATAAAGACGTTCATTCCCCTGCCGTGCGGGAGAGGTATGGGAAGTTTGCCGGTCTTGTGGGCATTGTGACGAACCTTCTTCTGTTTGCCGCTAAAATTACGGCAGGGCTTCTTTTCAGCAGTATTTCCATCATTGCGGACGCCGTGAATAACCTTTCGGATTCCGCTTCTTCGGTGGTGACGCTGGTGGGTTTCAAACTCTCCGGGAAGCCCGCGGATGCGGAGCATCCCTATGGCCATGCCAGGATGGAATATATTTCCGGGATGATCGTATCGTTTCTGATCCTGATGCTGGGGCTGCAGCTGGCGGGGAGCTCTGTCGATGCGATTTTTCATCCGGAGGAAGCTTCCTTCAGCGTATTGGCCGCAGTGGTTTTGCTCATTTCCGCTCTGGTAAAGGGATGGCAGTGCCTTTTTTACAGATCGGTTGGGAAGAAAATCGCTTCCCCGACCCTTTCCGCCGCGGCGGCAGACAGCCTTAACGATGTGTTTTCCACGGCTGCCGTGCTTGCCGGTCTGCTCCTCACCCGCCTGACAGGCTTCAATTTGGATGGATATATGGGCCTGGTGGTGGCGGTGTTTATCATCGTTACCGGCGTCAAGGTCATCGTCGAAACCAGCAGCCCTTTGCTGGGCGTTGCGCCGCCTCATGAGCTTGTGGATCATATCTGTGAAAAAATCCTGATGTACGACGGTATTCTCGGGATCCACGATCTTGTCATCCATACCTATGGTGCGGGCAGGTGTTTTGCCTCTGTGCACTGTGAGGTTTCGGCCAGCGCAGATATTATGGTGAGCCACGACATCGTGGATACGATCGAGCATGATTTTTTGCGGGAAGAGAATATTCATTTGGTAGTGCATATGGATCCTGTGGATGTGGATAATCCCCGGACTATGGAGCTCCGGCATCAGGTGAAAGAGAAGCTGCGGGAGTTGGATCCCGCGATCACTATGCATGATTTTAGGGTCGTTTGGGGGAATTCCCATACAAATGTTATTTTCGACATCTGTGTTCCATTTGGATATCCTCTGAAGGATGAGGAGCTCCAGAGAAGAGTGAGTGGAAAGCTGGCAGAATTGAACGCCGGATATAAGGCTGTGATCACAGTGGACCATGATTATGTGCCCAACCTGACGGAAAAGGAGACCACAGACGGTCTGGAAGATATATCTCCTGAGGATACTGCCGAAAAGTAGGAGTTTTCTGGAACGCTTGAACCGGAGACCGCTGGAAAGCCCGAGTGCTTTCCAGCGGCTTTTTGCAGGAATTTACAAAATATTCATTGATTTTTCTTCCGTTGAGTACTATACTGAATTTAGCACTTAGATAGAAAGAGTGCTAAAACTGGAGAAAATCCGGTGGACGCTCACGGAATTTGAAATATAAAGGAGTTCGGTATCATGGCGAAAAAGCAATTTAAAGCGGAATCAAAGCGTCTTTTGGATCTGATGATCAATTCTATCTATACCCACAGGGAGGTTTTTCTCCGGGAGCTGATCAGCAACGCCAGCGACGCAGTGGATAAGCTCTATTATAAGACGCTGACCGACGGAGATACGGGCCTGAACCGAGAGGATTTTTCTATTTGGCTTGTTCCCGATAAGGAAAACCGTACCCTGAAAATCACGGATAACGGCTGCGGTATGACAAAGGAAGAATTGGAAAACAACCTGGGTACCATTGCAAAAAGCGGTTCCCTGAATTTTAAAAAGGACGCGGAGCCCAAGGAAGATATAGAAATCATCGGCCAGTTCGGCGTGGGCTTTTATTCTGCCTTCATGGTGGCGGAAAAGGTGACGGTGAAAAGCCGCGCCTTTGGCAGCGAAGAGGCTTGGTGCTGGGAAAGCTCCGGGGCCGACGGATATACTATGGAGCCTTGCGAAAAAGAGGATCATGGCACGGAAATTCTTTTGAAACTGAAGGAGAATACAGAGGACACGGGCTATGACGAGTATCTGGATACCTATACTTTGAAGAATCTGGTGAAGAAGTATTCCGATTATATCCGCTACCCGATCCGTATGGAGATGGAAAAAAGCCGGATGATCGAAGGCACGGACAAAGACGCGGAGGGGAAATACAAAACGCCGGAATATGAGACCTATAAAGAAGTAGAGACTCTGAATTCCATGGTGCCTCTCTGGAGAAAGAACCGCAGTGAGATCACTCCGGAGGAGTACAATGCCTTCTATAAGGACAAGTTTATGGATTTTGAGGATCCGCTGAAGGTGATCCACAGCAGCACGGAGGGAACGGCCACCTATAACGCTTTGCTCTTTATCCCTGCCAGGGCTCCTTATGATTACTACAGCAAGGAGTATGAAAAGGGCCTCCAGCTTTACAGCAACGGCGTGATGATTATGCAGAAATGCGCGGATTTACTGCCCGACTATTTCAGCTTTGTAAAGGGCCTTGTGGACAGCCAGGATCTTTCTCTGAATATTTCCCGCGAGATGCTGCAGCATGACCGCCAGCTGAAAATCATTGCTTCCCGGCTGGAAAAGAAAATAAAATCCGAGCTGGAAAGCATGCTTCTGAACGATAGGGAGACATACGAGAAATTCTGGAAGAATTTTGGCCTGCAGCTGAAATACGGTGTGTACGGCGATTACGGTATGCACAAGGAGCTTTTGCAGGATCTCCTTCTGTTCGTCTCTTCAGCTGAAAAGAAACTCGTAACGCTGAAGGAATATGTCTCCCGGATGAAGGAGGAGCAGAAGTATATCTACTATGCCTGCGGCGAAACGGTGGACCGTATCGATCTTCTGCCTCAGACGGAGGCTTTGAAGGATAAGGGCTATGAGATCCTCTATCTCACGGATCCGGTGGATGAATTTGCCCTGAAGATGATGATGCAATACGGCGAAAAGGAATTCCGCTCCGTATCGGCGGACGATCTTGGGCTGGAGACAGAGGAAGAAAAGAAGGAAGCTGAAAAGCAGGTGGAGGAAAACAAGGAGCTGCTGAGCTTCATGGCAGAAGCCCTTGAGGGCAAGGTGAAGGCGGTTATCCTCTCCAATAAGCTGAAAAGCCATCCTGTCTGCCTCTCTACGGAGGGGGCTATTTCCATGGAGATGGAAAAGGTCCTGAACGCTATGCCCGCCGGCGAGAAGGTAAAGGCTCAGCGCGTACTGGAAATCAACGCCTCCCACCCGATCTTTGCAAAGCTGGTTTCTCTCTTTGCCTCTGATAAGGATAAGGTAAAGAAATACGCGTCTCTGCTGTATAACCAGGCGCTTTTGATCGAGGGTGTCTCCATCGAGGATCCCCTGGCGTTTTCCAATGCGATCTGCAGCCTGATGGTGGAAGAATAAGGCCGGTTTGTCATACGGATCGAGAGCATGCAAAGAGGCCCGGAACCAGTGAATAGGTTCCGGGCCTCTTTGCTTTTGTCCTGCGTAGGGCTGTGTTCCCCAGTAATTCTCCCTGCCTATGAATTTATTAATTATTTGTATATTTTATGATTATATATCCTAATAGTATAGATATTGGATCGATTGAGGATAGAAGTACCTATGGAAAAAGAAAGAAAAAATAAAAAAGGAAGGCAAATCAAAAGACCTGCCTTCCTTTTTTCGGATAGCTGAGACAAATCAGAAAACTGCAGTTCCGCAGAGATAGGGGGAACTGCGAAAATATCCTACGGCTATTCCGTTTCCATATCTTCACAGAGTTCTTCCGATCCTTCGGCATCTTCAAGGACATATCCTTTGTTTTCTGCATGCTCTGCGGCAAAGAGATCTTTTGCCAGCTGCAGGCTCTGGTTATAGAATTGGAAGGGGACGAAAAGATGCAGCGTCCGCACATTCATCACATAAGGCTTTGTTGTGAGCTCGGCATTTTTATCCAAATAAGGGATTTTTTCTTCATCCAGCAGCCATTCCAGAGAGCGCACGAATTCCGTGGTTTCCGTAAGCAGATAGACGGGGTCCCCATCCTTTCCGGGACGAAGGCGGCGGTTCCCGCAGTTCAGGCATGCCGCGTCCTCTTCTTCGCAGGGATGCATACAGTCGGGGCAGTACAGCATAAAAAGACCTCCTTATAGTCGGAGCTGCGTAAGGGAAGGAAACGGCCTTCCCTTACGCGGTTTTCAGTTGTTTTGGGTGCCGTTAGAGGCTTCTTCACCGCGCAGGGATCCGTAAAGGAGCCGGAAGAGAGACCTCTTCCACCGGGGAAGAGCGGCGAGCTTCTGCAGGCGGCAATTCTCCGCGGCTTCCAGGGCCGACTGGTATTCTTCCTCCATGATCGGCTGGCGGCTGAAAGCAGCCTTTTCTGCGAGAGATTGCAGCGGTTCCGGAACCGTTTCAGGGCGGCATATTTTTTCCGCGGTCCTGTAGAGGAAAAGCACGGCGCGGATCCTGTCCGGATCGGAAGCACGCTTCTGCCTCCCTTTCATAAGAAGACGCCGCATGAACCATAAAAATCCCGCCAGAAGGATACAGGAAAAGCACCCTAAAAGGATACCTGCTGGGAAGTGGGCCTCGCCGCCTTCGGACTGGTTGGCCGGGGACGAGGCGGGAGAAGAAACGGCCGGAAGCGAAGGGGAGGACGTCTCTTCATCTCCAGCGGATGGCACGGCGGTTTCAGAAGAACTTTCCTCAGGCATTTCAGAAGGTTCTTCCTCTTCGGGATAGGGCATATTGGGATTTTGCGCAGAGCCTTCCGAATAGCCCGGAGTGGTCTCTACAGGCACCCATCCGTAAAGGGGAACGTAGATCTCGGCCCATGCGTGGCCTCTTTCGTCGGAGACATGGACCCAGCCCTCTGCGTCGCTGCCGCCGAAATCCCGCTGGGGAACGATATATCCCTCTACATACCGGGCGGGAATTCCCATGGAACGGAAGAGAAGAGTCGCCGCCGTAGCGAAATGGACGCAGTAGCCTTCCCGGCTTTCCTCCAGAAAATACCGGGTGAAATCCTCACCCGGCGGAGTAGTTCCGGGAGAGAGGGAATACCGGCAGGTTCCGGTCAGATACCCGGTCACAGCGTCGACCAAGGGCTGCAGGCCGGAATCCCCCTCCTGGGGGGCCCGCCAGTACTCCCGGCGGATCGTTTCCAGAACGGTATCCAGATAGGGAGAAAGATCGTCCGGAATACGGGTGTATTGATATAAGGCAAACTGCCTGTAATCCATCTCAGCCTGCAGAAAAGCCAGAGCGTCGGCGGACAGAGCACCTTGCACGGAGGCGGAAAGATTGCGCAGATAAGCGGCGCGGTTCCGGTCAGGCTCCATGGTGAAGGCGTCCTCAAAGCCTTCGCCGTTTTCATCGTAGTATTGGGCGATGGTGCAGAGGAATTGGGTCATGGAAGCGCGGGGGCCGATCTGATAGGCCTCCTCCATAGAAGCGGAGTAGGCTGTGAGGGAATACTGCTGCTTCGGAACCTGAAAAACAAAGGATTGGTCGAAGGAGTATTCTGCATCTGCAGGAAGGGTCTTCAATCCTTGAGGAGCCAGCATGGAAGAGGTTTCTCCCAGCGCGTCTATCTCGATGTGGGAAACGGAATAGGGCGCTGCCTGGCTGCCGCCCCAGTAGAGGAGCGGATTATACCGGTTCAGGGAAGAGGAGAGATTTTCATAGGCCCTGTTTTCCAGGATACGCCAGGAGGAATGGGTGTACGTCCCGCCGGTGAATCCCCGCAGATAGATGTCGGCGGGAGAATCGCAGCGGATCTTCAAAACGGTCTTTCCGCTGAAATCCAGATCGCCTTTGGAGGCCAGATCCACCCTGCTGGAGGTGAATTGACTGGAAGGCTCCCAGACGATATCGTCCGAGGGCGGCTGCTTCCCAAAAGAAGAAAAGAAATCCTCGGCGGAAACGCGCAGTTCGTCTATAGCTTCAGGCCGTTTAAACGTTTCCGGAGGAAAAACAGCCCAGATCAGAGTAAGAACAGCTAAAGCCGTGCAGAAGACCGCGGATGCGGTCTTTCCGCCGTCCCCTTCCGAAGCGATCCGCAGGCGCTTTTGATAAACATATTGGCGGACATATTCCTTTTTTGTAAAGCGCAGGAAGAGGGCCGCTATCGAAGCCAGCACCGGGATCAAGGCGTAAAGAGGGTGGAGGCTTCCGATGAGCAGGGGCGCCGCCAAAAAGGGAACCGACAGAACAAGGACCAGGGGAGCGCTGCGCAGACGGATCACACCCCAGGCTGTTATTTCCATCAGTACGAACATGAGGACCAAGATGAAAAGGAAGCAATATTCCTCCTTGCGGAAAACAGCCTCGTCTTTCACCAAATAATGAGGAAACGTGCCGCCCAATTCCTCTTCGCAGGCGGAAAATATTTGATTCACACAGAGAATGAACCCCTGGACGAAAATTTCCCGCGTGTTCCACACCAAAACGCACCAGCCCGCCGAACAAAGGGGCAAAGCCCATATGGCTATTTTATGGAAAAAAAAGAGCGCCGTAAACAGAAAAGAAAACAGCAGGCAGACGGGCAGCAGAAGCGGCTGCAGAGAGCCGACAGGCAGGCTGAAGATTTCAATAAAAGGCAAATATGTTCCCGCACAAATCAGAAACAGCAGGAGCCAGTCCGTAACGGTCCGTGTAAGAAGTCCCTTTCGGTCTGTAGGAGAGAGAACGGGGAAGGAGAGAGAACCCTCTGCGACGGAGATTTCCGGTTTCATAAGACGCTTCCCCCTTCCGGACAAAGAGTAAAGAGACGGAGTCCTTCCTCGATCCGCCCTGGCTGCAGGCGCAGAAAGGAAAAGCCGGAGCCATGAAGGACGGTTTCATGAGGGGCATCCTGTTCCGTCACCGTGAGGACCGCGCGGGGGAATTTGCCGGCCAATAGAAAATGTTGTTTCAGCTCGTCCAGGGATACGGGACCCGAGAGAAAGATATGGGGCTCCCCCGAACGGAACGGTTCCGCGGTATACGTTCCCGTACCCGGAACGGAGGAAAGAAGCGCTTCCAGACAGGGAACCAGCTCCTTCTGGTCCTGCAGCAGGAAGGAGCACAGGCTTTCTGCAGCCTTTTCTCCGGAATGATCCTCCCACAGGAATTCTATAGGGAGACCGCTTGCGCAGAAGGCCAAGCCCAGAGCCGCGGCTGCTTCCAATGTTCCGTCCCGTTCCGCGGCGGAACCGCAGAAACGGATATACAGTTTTAGAGGGGGACGCGCGGGGCTGGCGTGCTCCCGAACGATCGTATCCCCAGTCCTTGCGGTGAGCTTCCAGTGAACGTCCCGCAGACGGTCCCCCTCCTGCCAGGAACGCAGATCGAAAGTTTCCGACGGGTCGCTTCCCCGGCGCCTGGGATTGGAGTCCTCCACCCCTTCGGCGGGGGCAAAGTTTTCGCCCGCCGGTTCGTAAACGGGAATAGAGGGCAGAAAAAAGGCGGCTTCCGGCTGGGGCGGCGTAAGGGGAGCGGAAAAAAGCCGGGTAAAATCAAAGATTCTGCATTTGGAAAGAGAAAAGACCACACGGCCGCAGCATCCGGAAACACAGGGGATGGGGATACGGGTCCTGCGGGAGACAAGGGGGAATTCCAGCCCCTGCGTGAGAAGCTCCCCTGAAAAGGTATTATGAAGGGTCAGGCGTATCCTGCATTTGACAAGGGGAAGAAAAAACGGTTTTTCCGCTTCCAGCAGAAAGGAGCAAGTTTCTCCCTTCTGCGCTGCGGGGGAACCGGGGAGAAAGCGGAGACGCAGCTTCCTTTTCCCAAGAAGGAACAGAAGAAGGGAAAAGAGGGGGAACAGGAGTACGGCCGCAAAAAGAAAGAAGGAAATATATTCCGTGTAAAACACAAAAAAGGCGAAGCTTCCCAATAGCAGAAAAATGTAGAGTATCCATGCCTGAATCATGCTTACACGCTCCGTTTCCTGGGGACAGGGACCGGCGTCTGTTCCAGGATACCGCTGAGGATCTCCCCGGCCTGCATGCCGGCAAGCCTCGCCTTGGAAGAAGGCACGATCCTGTGGGCGGCCACGTCGCGGAATATGAAGGAGACGTCCCCGGGCACTACGTAGTCCCTCCCCTGGAGCCATGCCGCGGCCCGGCTCATGCTGCAGAGAGCGAGGGAGCCCCGAGGGCTCAGACCCAGGCGGATCAAGTCGTTCTCCCTGGTGGCCAGGGAAAGACTGAGAATATACTGGTAGATTTCGTCGCAGATATAGACGCGTTCCACCAGCTCCTGCATGGCAAGAAGCTCTTTGGCGCCTGCCGCAGGCCTTACGGATTCCAGCGGGTTTCCCTGCTCCCGACGGCGCAGGATCTCCATTTCGTGCTCCGGACTTGGATATCCCATAGTCAGGCGGATCAGAAAGCGGTCCAGCTGAGATTCGGGCAAAAGCTGGGTCCCTGCCGAACCGATGGGGTTCTGAGTGGCGATCACGGTATAGGGCTTGGGGACCTCTCTGGTGACGCCGTCCACGGTGATGCGTCCCTCTTCCATCACCTCTAAAAGAGCACTCTGCGTCTTGGAACTTGTCCGGTTGATTTCATCCGCCAGATAAAGATTGCAGAAGGCAGCTCCGGGCATATATTCCGATGTGCCCGTATCCCGGTTGTACATGGAAAAACCGGTTATATCCGAGGGCAGGGTGTCGGGCGTAAACTGTGTGCGTTTCCAGGTCAGCTGCGTCGCTTTGGAAAAGGCCATGGCCAGGGTGGTTTTTCCCACGCCGGGTATATCCTCCAGAAGGATGTGGCCTCGGGAGAGAATGGCCATCAGCGTTTTTGTGATTATGTCGTCCTTGCCTATAACGGCTTTTTTCACTTCTTTTATAATAGATATGGCTATATCGCGCAAAGGGATCCGCACCTTTCATCTGTAATTCCATAGCGTTGGGAAGGGATAAGACTGGAGCTGACGGTTTACATCGTATTCTGTCTTTCCCATTATATAAAGAAAGCCGCATGGAATACAATGGCTTTTTTCCGGTTGTAACGAAATATTCACCTTTTCGGCAGGCTGTGCGCCTGAAAGGGGATTCCCGCCTTTTGAAAAATCCTGTGAAGCCTGGGCGGCGGCAGGGGAAGACGCTTGCTTTTCCGAGTGGGATATCCTACAATACAGGAAAGGGGGAATACTATGAAGCAGGCAAATGAGCTTGCCGCTCTGCAGGCTATGGTGGACGATTCCAGCAGGATCGTGTTTTTCGGCGGGGCGGGCGTTTCCACAGAGAGCGGGATACCGGATTTCCGCAGTGTGGACGGTCTGTATAACCAGCAGTACGCCTATCCGCCGGAAGAGATGCTGAGCCATACCATGTTTCAGCTTCATCCGGAGGAATTCTACCGTTTTTACCGCAGCAAAATGCTGTATCTGGATGCAAAGCCCAACGCCGCCCACAGGAAGCTGGCCGAACTGGAGGCGGCCGGAAGACTTTCCGCCGTTGTGACCCAGAATATAGATGGGCTCCATCAGGCTGCGGGCAGCCGGAACGTATATGAGCTGCACGGCTCCGTATACAGGAATTACTGCACCCGCTGCGGGAAAATGTATACCGTGCAGGATATCCTGCATGGCGAGGGCGTTCCCCAGTGTTCCTGCGGCGGCATCATCAGACCCGACGTAGTTTTATATGAGGAAGGTCTGGATCAGGATGTTCTGCAGGGGGCGCTGAGGGCCATCCAGGAGGCGGATATGCTGATCATAGGCGGCACATCTCTGGTGGTCTATCCTGCCAACGGACTGGTGGGATATTTCCAGGGGAAACATCTGGCGGTCATCAATAAGAGCCCCACGCATATGGACGGAAGAGCCGACCTGGTGATTGCAGGCAGTATTGGGGAGATATTGGGAAAGATCCAAGTTTCGCGCTCCGAAACAGTATAATTCCCCGTTTTCCTGCGAACACTCCCTTTGGGGGTGAAAAGATGTCTGAAGGTAACGGAAACAGGAAAAACAGTCCGGCCGGCGGGGAAAAACGCCGGCCCGAGAAGACAGATACCGCAGGAATGCTGAATTTTATCCGCCAGGGAACTCAGATGGGCCGGCAGGGCATATTGGATCTGCTGGGGAAAACAGAGGATCCCGCTTTCCGCCGGGAGTTGAAACGTCAGTTGAGCGAATATGAGACGCTCTATGAAACAGCCGACGGGCTTCTGAAAAAACAGGGGGAAAACCAGGAGAACGTTTCTCCCATGGCGAGGTTTTCCTCCCAGATGATGACGGCCATGAAAACCTGGAAGGATCCCTCCGTCTCCCATATGGCGGAGATGATGGTGCAGGGCAATACCATGGGCATCACCGAGACTATCCGAAAGCAGAAGGCATACCGGGAGTCAGGGGATACAGATCCCAAGGTAGAGCAGCTGGCGGGAAAATTCCTTGCTACAGAAGAAGAAAATGTGGAAGGAATGAAGCGGTTTCTGTAGTCTGCGAAAAAGAGACGGCATTGCCGTCTCTTTTTATGTGCAGGTATGCAGGTTCTATAGATGCTTTTTGCAGTACCGAAATTCCAGTAGACCAAAAGCATCCGCCGGCGGTCTGCCGGCAAGATTTGCAACAAAAATACAGCGCTTCTGCAGTTCGCATATAGTGTGACGGTATGAGACAGAAAGTATTCTTCCGCCTTCTCCGGAGATTCGAAACCGCCGGTTTTGTATTCCAGCCTCGCCCATTCCTTTTCGTCACCGGGTTGATAGCTTCTGAAAAGATATCCTTGTGGCAGGGCAATCTTTGAAAGGGAGTATCTTTCGCTTTTCAAAACTGTATTATGAAGCGGAATACTCCTGTCCAGCATTATTTTCCATCGATCCCATCCTTAGAAGGTTTCCGGTTCTTTGAGCCCCAGCTCCTCCATTTTTTGCCGCAGCTTTAAAAAATCCTCAAAAGCGCCGGGCTTGCTGGAGGGATTGCGCAGAAGGGCCGCAGGATGGAGGGTAGCCATGAGAAGAACGCCGTTTTTTTCATAAAAGACTCCGTGCTCTTTAGTGATCTTGAAATCGGGACGGATGATCTTCATAGCTGCAATGCGGCCCAGACAAACGATGATCTTTGGCCGGAGCAGGGCCGTCTGGTTCCTGAGCCATCCAATGCATTGTTCCTGTTCCTCCGGCAGGGGATCCCGGTTCTGGGGAGGGCGGCATTTCACAATATTGCCGATATAGAGATCCCGGTGCCTGTCGAGCCCCACAGCCGCCAGCATTTTATCCAGAAATTGGCCGCTGCGGCCTACGAAGGGCTCTCCCTGGATATCTTCCTGTTCTCCCGGGCCTTCCCCGATGAACAGGACTTTTGATTCCGGGTTTCCTACGCCGAAGACCACTTGGCGGCATCCCCGGTGCAGCCCGCATTTTTGGCAGGAGAGACATGCCTCCTGCAGTTCCATCCAGTTATCGTACATGATATTCCATCCTTTCCATATGGCTCCAAATTTCGTTTTAGCGCTTCTGTATATTTTTGTTCCGTTTTCGGCTGAGGAAAGGCGGTTTTATGGGAGCAGATTTTCGCTCCGAGCAGAAAACAGAAACGCGTTAATATGCCCACCGGCACACGGGCGGCAAGAGCCGCCGCTCATCGCCAGCGAAATTTGAAACAAGTCCTTTGGATTTGTTTTGAGTTTCGGCATGCGCAGAGATTGATCTCTGCGCACACTTATACTGTCCTGGCGGCAAGAGCCGCCGCTCATCGCCAGAGAAACTTGAAACAAGTCCCTTGGATTTGTTTTGAGTTTCGGCATGCGCAGAGATTGATCTCTGCGCACATTATACCATAGAATTCCACGGATTTGGTGTTGAACTTTCTAAAAGGGAGGAGTAAAATAGAAAAAGCAGATTTTGTCCTAACTTATGAATGGAGATGGATATAGACATGAAAATAATGGTAGAGACTTCCGCGCGCCATGTGCATCTGACGCAGGGCGATCTGGATACGCTGTTCGGGGCGGGGTACGCCCTTACCCCCAAGAAGGATCTTTCGCAGCCTGGGCAGTTCGCCTGCATGGAAAAGGTAGAAGTCGTGGGGCCGAAGTCATCGCTGAAAATGTCGATTCTGGGGCCTGTTCGTCCCGAGACGCAGATAGAGGTGGCCAAGACCGACGCACGCGCACTTGGGATCGACGCGCCTCTTCGTATGTCCGGCGACTTAGAGGGGACCCCCGGCTGCAAGATCATCGGGCCCAAGGGTGAAATAGAAGTTCAGAAGGGTGTCATTGTGGCAAAGCGTCATGCGCACATGACGCCCGAGCAGGCGGTGGAATACGGTGTTACCGATGGGGAGGCCGTGGGCCTTCGGTTGGAATACAACGACCGAGCTTTGATTTTTGGAGACGTAATCGTCCGCGTCAGCAAAACGGCGGGTCTGGCTGTTCATATCGACACGGATGAAGCCAACGCCGCGGGTCTTACCGGCACTGTAGACGGCGAGATCGTCAAATTCTGATTCCCGCCGGTATCTCGCGGGGGCCGCAGATATTTTTGAAAACTGTATTATAAACAGATAAGCCTTCGGAACCTTCCGGTTCCGAAGGCCTTTGTTTTTTCAGAGGTTTGCCTTTCCGTATTCAGGGATTCTCCTGTGCGCCGTCTTCAAAAAGATACATAGAGAAAAACCGTTCCAGAGCGAACCAGTAGAGGTCTGGGTCGCTTTGGGCACACTGCGCATGGGAAGCCCCAGGGATGACGAGTTTTTCTTTGGGACACGTTGCAGAAGCGTAGAGGCGTTCCATGTCGCTTACCGGCACCAGCGAGTCTTCGCCGCCATGGATAAAGAGCGTCGGAGTGGAGGAATGGATTACGGAAGAAAGACAGGAGGCTGAGGCAGGGGAATAGCCGTTATATAAGGAGGAAAGGCTGTCCGCCGCGTTCAAAAAGGGAAAGGAGGGCAGCCCGAAATCCGTCTGCAGCTTTCGGGAAAGGGCGTCCCATGGGGAGAGATATGCGGAATCCTCGGCTATAGCCTTTACGTTTTCCGGCAATTTTTCGCCTGAAGCCGTCAAAGCGGCGGCCCCGCCCATGGAAAGGCCGAATATCCCGATGCTGCATTCGGGATATTCGGAGGCGAGCTTTTCGCACCATGCGGCCACATCGCGGCCGTCTCGGATCCCCATGGAGACAGGGGCCCAGGAGTTCTTGCCGTGGCCCCGCAGGTCGGGGATGAGAAGACTGCAGCCCATCCGATAGAAATGTCCGGCGTATTCCTGCATATAACTGCCGTCGCACCCATAGGGATGCAGAAGAACGACCCACCTTTCGCCGCCTTTTTGAACAATCCGGCGCGCGTAAAGGCTGTTTCCATTTTCAGCAGGAAGAGCTTCCCAGGTTAGGGACCCGGGCTCGCCTTTTACAGGCGCGGCAGCGGGAGCCGTGCCGGAAAAAGCCTGGGGCGCTAAAAGCTCCCGATAAAGTATTTCGCCTCCGGCGCCGTAAGCCGCAAGCCAGGCAGAGAGAAGGAGCGCGGTTGCCCGCAGTGCGGTTCTGCCCTTTTCCTGCTTGGTCTTTGGAAAGCGGATCCGTTTCGCCATATACACATGGGGAACGCCTTCGTCGTCAACAGGGGGACGAAAGACTCGTTTGTAGCCGCATTTTTTATAAAACCCCTGAGCCTGGACCTGGGCGCACAGAATAAGCTTCCCGGCGCCAAGCCTGGCGGCTTCTCTTTCCAGATATTCCAGCATGAGCCTGCCGGCTCCTGTTTTTCTGTATTCCTGGAGCACCGCCAATCTGCCAATGGTGAAAACGGAGGGACGTCCAGGATTTCGGACAAACATCCGCCCTGTGGCTACGGGCTTTCCGCCGCTTGTCAAAACCAGATGCCAGGCGGACCGGTCAA
>OFOK01001590.1_pt1 | contig 16406 bp, 8 predicted proteins | sample 1542001 | NCBI WGS metagenome assembly OFOK01 (sample SAMN04209242, study PRJEB22552) | human gut metagenome | biome: gut; material: feces | host: Homo sapiens | place: USA: Oklahoma
CTTTTTTCGTAAAAAGTGCCACAAAGATAGGGATTTATCTCATAAATAAGACAGGTAGGGTATTAATTTATCTTATTCCTGAACTTCTTCGCCGAAACGGGAAACGAGAAAAGAAGATAAGCCTCCTCTTTTTTGTTCAAAAATATAAAGTCGGAATATGTTATTATAGTTTATCACATTAATAGTTGAAATTAAAACATTTCAATGAATGCGTTTCAAATAAATCAAAAAGTGTTTACTCTTTATTCATAATCGATTAAACCTTTTCTAATAAATAAATGAATCGTTTATTATAAACGTCACCCTAGTTTGTTATAAACTTTCGCACGCCCTTCCAAAGCGAATATATCAATATTATGCAACAATAAAGGCTGCGAATTTATAATAAATCCACAGCCTTTATTCCCCAAATCGTTTTTGTGAGTCTATTTCCATAGACACCAAACGTCTATGTCGTCAAATTATAGTACCATTCCAAGGTACAAGAAGATCCTCTATGATAGCAAAAAGCAATTCTTTTTTTCATTTATTCCGGTTTTTAGCTAAAAGACAATAGTCGATTACAAATATACAATATAAATAAGACGTTGTCAAGTAAATCTGTTATTGGCAGAGTTAAATAATGAAAGAATGAATCTTTAAAAAGTTATGCATATCATTTATAAATGTCTTTATTCAAAGATATACCAATTAAATCCTTTTGCGGGTATTCTAATTTTCAACGAAATAGAATAGTCTCTGTCAACAGTATAGGTCCGGGCTTTGCCATCCTGTTCTTTTACCCGAACTTTATCATGCAAACCGGTATAGTATAATGGTACCCGAATAGTGCGTTCGATGTCAGTTAAAAGAGGGTTATACACAGCCAGAAAGCCTTTCTGTTGAATGTCAGGATTAACATGCAGGATACCATCCCAGTCTCTGCCATCAGGGCGACGTAAATGAACAATATCAGAATCTAGAATACGACGATATTTCTTATAAAAAGCGACCCAATGACTTACCATTTTGCGAGTATCCTCCGTATCATACAGTCGGGGACCTCGAAAACATGCCTGGACTCCCGCCCCGAATAGATTCTGCAAACGAATCTGGTAATGCTCCAAATGTTCGCAAAGAGGCTCAATAGTCGCAGCTTCCCCGCCTCCATGATATTGTGTAAGAGGAACAAACATAAAGCCCATAGTCGGAGTTTTCTGCCAAGTTCCATCATATATGTTTTGGCGTTCAATAATTTCCTGATATGCACGGGGCAACGACCAGTTTGTTTCTACATATCCCATTGGGGTTTTGTTGGAGCCATTGAGAAAATACCAATCGGGAACATTCAAATATATGCCCTGTTCACGACACCAACGATAAAAGTGCCGTATCACCTCCCATTGCTTCCATTGGGAATCCAAATAGCCGCGATGATGTTTGTGTTGTGTCGAAGCACAAGGATCTCCGGGATAAGAACCGTCATTCTCAAATACCCCCATACCCGTCTGCGTAAAGAATGAGCGTAACTTGCCAAAGTAAGTATCTCCCCATGAAGAAGCAAGACAAGGAGATTTTCCAAAGCGGCTTCCCTCTTCCCGTGTTGTAGCAGGTTTTCCTGTCTTTCTACTGATAGCGGCATCTTCCGTCTTGGCGCCTCTGCTTGCCAATAGCGAATATCCGCCGAGTGCTATACCTTTAGAGTGAGCATAAGCATTCAGCCGTTTCATCATTTCCATATATTCCGGAGAATTGTTTTCTATATTAAACCCGCTGCCAAAAGTCATTATTACCATTTCAAAACCAACAGCGGCACATTGGTCTATGGCGGCCTTAACAGAAGCTTCATCCGAGCGGCGAACGTGCATAAAAATAGGATTCTCTTGAGTCCAGGGTGCCATCATTCTCCAAAAACGGCATTCCGCTAACCCGCGGCGTTCATTATCAGTGGCATCTCTCAGCATTTCAAAAGCTGTGCATGAACGGAAAGTCATTCCCGGAGTTATTTCATAATCAGGACCAATAGGCGGGCATACTTCTAAACGCGCCGGTTTGTACTGTCCGTAATACCGTATTCCGGTAGCTTCATATTCCGGATGGTCGAACACCCAACGGACTGCCGGATTGTCTTTCATCGCTTCCATATCACCTCCCATGGCATAATCAGTCACTACAAAGAGCTGTGTAAAGCGATCTATATATTCACGAGGCGCGTCAGTCTGTGCAGGAGATTTCCGATAATTACGAGTGTAAGTACCCGGTTCCTGAGCCAACATACGTATTTCATGCGGTTCACCATAGTGCACTTTGGGAGCTGTTTCCGTTAAAGCCAGTATTTCAGATTTAAAAGAATTCAGAACAATCGAAGATTTTCCTTGATTTTCAACTTCTATCTGTTTTGACAGGATAGGAGCCCCATCATATAGCTCATAGATCACTTTTACCGTCACATTCCGTATCATTTCCGGTGCACGTGGGGCAGCTTTATATATAAAAACAATCCGCTTGCCGGGAGCCGGCCATGGATTTTTGTTCGACAACCATTCTTGTTTGGGACGATAGGGAAAACGTTCGATCGTTTCTCCCACTGTATGGCTCACATACGTGAATGCAGTGTCGCAACTTATCATATCCTCAATAAAATCGTTATTCAGAAAATTTTGAACCGGTTGTTTATAAAGCCCTCCTACCGGATATTCCATACCATTAATGGTCAATACAGCTTCCGGACGGATAGCACGCAGCTCCGCATTGCCATTCATCAAATTGTCAAATGCAATCGTTGCGACATTAGGAGATAATATGAATGTACGTGAGAGTAGCCCGTTACTAAGGCACAATTCTTTATCGGTAGTTGTCACTTTGGCTTGATAGGATGATCCGTCAATCAACCAATCTTTTTGAAGATTCAATGCAAGAGAATATTGTACTTGTAATGCACACAATATCACCAGGATGTGTTTTTTAAGGTGTTTCATATAACTCAATATATTATATAGATAAATTCAAACATAAGCAAAAATACAGGAGGTGCATAATTTATATACACACAAATATTGTAAAAAAGTACGGTTTTCAATCTACATGAACAAAATAAGCACATTTTATGGAGGATTTGAACACATTTCTACTAAAAAAGTCTATCGGCAGAATTAAATATACACAAAGTCAACTCCGCCAACCGGTCAAATAAATCAAGAATATGACTCTTTATCCCATTAACCTGTATGTTCAGAAAGCAAATCCGGTGCCTGCTAAAAGATTAATGAAGCTGTCAGTATCATAAAAAACGTGAGTTCTTTTCGTCCTCATATGAATTTATTTCGTATTTTTGCGTGGACATCCCCTTTTTTGATGTTCAGGAAGATTATTTGTTGTAAAAGCAAAGTGAAGATTGATTTATGAGTGACGAAATTAACGAGATACCGGAAGAACATTCAGACTACAAACCGGCGGACGCACGGGACGAAAACGTAAAACACCAGTTAACAGGCATGTATCAGAATTGGTTTCTGGACTACGCCTCATACGTTATTCTGGAACGTGCCGTACCCCATATCAACGACGGTTTGAAACCTGTGCAACGCCGTATCCTGCATTCTATGAAACGTCTGGACGACGGGCGATATAACAAAGTGGCAAATATTGTGGGACACACGATGCAGTTCCACCCTCACGGTGACGCTTCCATCGGCGACGCTCTGGTGCAACTCGGACAGAAAGATTTGCTAATCGACTGTCAGGGTAACTGGGGTAATATCCTTACGGGAGATGGTGCTGCCGCCCCCCGTTATATCGAGGCACGCCTTTCCAAGTTTGCACTGGATGTTGTCTTCAATCCCAAGACTACCGAATGGAAATTGTCTTATGACGGACGAAACAAGGAACCGGTCACTCTCCCTGTGAAATTCCCGTTATTGCTGGCGCAAGGAGTGGAAGGTATCGCCGTCGGGCTTTCTTCCAAGATACTGCCGCACAACTTCAACGAACTTTGCGATGCCTCTATCAACTACCTCCGTGGAGAAGAGTTCCAACTATATCCCGATTTCCAGACGGGTGGTTCTATCGACGTAGCCAAATACAACGATGGCGAACGTGGCGGAGCCGTAAAAGTACGTGCGAAAATCAACAAGCTGGACAACAAAACGCTTGCTATCACGGAAATCCCTTACGGAAAAACCACTTCATCCGTAATCGACTCTATCCTGAAAGCTGTTGACAAGGGAAAAATCAAAATCCGCAAGGTGGATGACAATACGGCTGCCAACGTAGAAATACTGGTACACCTCGCCCCCGGCACTTCGTCGGACAAAACGATTGATGCACTATACGCTTTCACCGACTGCGAAGTGAGCATCTCTCCCAACTGCTGCGTAATTGACGACAGCAAACCTCATTTCCTCACCGTCAGCAAAGTCCTGAAAAAGTCGGCAGACAACACACTGGATTTGCTGAAGCAGGAACTGGAAATCAAGAAAGGGGAAATCCTGGAAGCACTGCATTTCGCTTCCCTCGAAAAGATATTTATCGAAGAACGTATCTATAAAGACAAAGAGTTCGAGCAGTCCAAAGATATGGACGCTGCCTGCGAACACATCGACGAACGGCTGACCCCGTTCTATCCAAGTTTTATCCGTGAGGTGACCAAGGAGGATATCCTCAAACTAATGGAAATCAAAATGGGACGTATCCTGAAGTTCAACTCGGACAAAGCGGACGAACTCATTGCCCGGATGAAAGAGGATATTGCCGAAATTGACGACCACCTGGCGCACATCGTCGACTATACCGTCAACTGGTATCAGATGTTGAAGAACAAATACGGCAAGAACTTCCCTCGTCGTACCGAACTGCGTAACTTCGACACGATCGAAGCCGCCAAAGTGGTGGAAGCCAACGAAAAACTTTACATCAACCGCGAAGAAGGATTTATCGGAACAGCCTTGAAGAAGGACGAGTTCGTAGCCAACTGCTCGGATATCGACGACGTGATTGTCTTCTTCCGCGACGGAAAATATATCGTCACTCCGGTAGCCGACAAGAAATTTGTAGGCAAGAACATACTTTATGTCAATGTCTTCAAGAAGAATGACAAACGTACAATCTATAATGTCACCTACCGCGACGGCAAGGAAGGCACAACCTATATCAAGCGTTTTGCAGTCACTTCCGTTGTCCGCGACCGCGAATATGACGTCACGCAAGGGACACCGGATTCACGTATCACTTATTTCAGTGCCAATCCGAACGGGGAAGCCGAAATCATCAAGGTGACTTTAAAACCGAATCCGCGTGTGCGGCGTATTATCTTCGAGCGTGACTTTAGTGAGATCAGTATCAAGGGACGACAAGCACAGGGAGTTATCCTGACCCGCCTGCCGGTACACAAGATAGCCTTGAAACAGAAAGGCGGTTCCACACTCGGCGGACGTAAGGTATGGTTTGACCGTGATATCCTCCGTCTCAATTATGACGGACGCGGCGAATATCTGGGCGAGTTCCAGAGCGACGACACCATACTCGTTGTGCAGAACAACGGTGACTTTTACACCAGCAACTTCGACCTGAGCAATCACTACGAAGACAACGTAAGTATTGTCGAGAAATTCGACTCCAACAAGGTATGGACTGCCGCGCTATATGATGCCGACCAGCAGAATTACCCGTACCTGAAACGTTTCTGCTTCGAAGGTTCCAACCGTAAGCAGAACTATCTGGGCGAAAACAAGAATAACCGCCTCATCCTGCTGACCGACGAGTTTTATCCCCGCCTGGAAGTGATATTCGGCGGACACGACAGTTTCCGAGAACCATTGGAAATCGATGCGGACGAGTTTATTGCTGTCAAGGGATTCAAAGCTAAAGGTAAACGTATCACCACTTACACAGTGGAGACGATTAACGAGCTCGAACCGACCCGCTTCCCCGAACCGGAACAGGAACCGCAGGAAGAGGCAAGTGAAGAACCCGAAAATCTGGACCCGGACAGTGACAAAAGCGAAGGGGATATTATTGATGAAATCACCGGGCAGATGAAATTATTCTGATGAAGAAAAAACTAATATACTTGGGGCTGACAGGATGCATCCTGTTCGCCCTTTGCACAAAATTACAGGCACAGATTGATTCCCTGCAGACTCATCGTTATGTAACACGTGCCACCATGTACGGCATCGGTTTTACCAATGTGTTCGACACCTACCTGTCACCACAGGAATATAAGGGAATCGACTTCCGCATTTCCCGCGAAACAATCCGTATGACAAAGTTGTTCGACGGCAATGTTTCCGTACAGAATTTCTTTCAGGCAGATATCGGCTATACGCATAACCGTGCCGACAACAACAATACATTCTCCGGATTAGTCAACTGGAATTACGGCCTGCATTACCAGTTCCGCCTGACGGAGAACTTTAAATTACTGGCCGGAGGACTGATAGACGCCAACGGCGGCTTTGTCTACAATCTCCGTAACACGAACAATCCGGCTTCCGCAAGGGCATACGTCAATCTGGACGCTTCAGGAATGGCCATCTGGCATCTCAAAATCAAACGCTATCCAATGGTGTTGCGCTATCAAGTGAACCTTCCTGTCATGGGAGTTTTGTTCTCGCCGCACTACGGGCAGTCTTATTACGAGATTTTCTCATTGGGCAATGCCGGCGGAGTGATTAAATTCACTTCTTTGCACAACCAGCCTTCCCTCCGGCAAATGCTCTCGATTGACCTGCCGATAGGATATACCAAGATGCGTTTCAGCTATCTGGCTGATTTGCAACAATACAAAGTAAACAATATCAAAACACATACCTACTCTCATGTATTCATGGTAGGATTTGTGAAAGACCTATACCGAATCCGAAATAAAAAAGGAACAGCCCCTCTGCCTTCATCGGTAAGGGCCTACTAAGAGAACGAAAGATTTAATGTTGAAATTTCAAAGAGCGATAGATAAGAAGAATGAAAAATAAGATTATACAATTACTTTTACTAATCTGCTGCCTGCCGGCGCTGACCGGTTGCATCAGGGAAGAAGAGTACGCCAATGATCCCATAGGTAACTTCGAGCAACTATGGAAGATCATTGACGAACAGTATTGTTTTCTGGAGGCAAAAGGCATTGACTGGGATGCCGTACACGAAAAATACCGAAAACTGGTGGTACCGACCATGTCCAACGATGATTTGTTTGACCTTCTGAGTCAGATGTTATATACCCTGAAAGACGGGCACGTCAATCTTTCTTCCGCCAAACGCACTTCTTTCTATGATGAGTGGTATCAGGGGTATGATTGGAATTACCGGGAAGACATTCTTTACCAGACCTATCTGGGCAGTGCCAGCAGCGGTTACTACACAGCAGCCGGACTGAAATATAAGATATTCGACAATAATATAGGATATATCCGTTATGAGAGTTTCAGTGCAGGGGTAGGAAACGGTAATCTGGATGAGGTTCTTCTATACCTGTCACCTTGCAACGGATTAATCATTGATGTACGCGACAACGGAGGGGGAAACTTGACAAACTCCACCCGTATCGCCGCCCGGTTCACCAACCAAAAGACGCTGACCGGATACATTCAGCACAAGACCGGACCGGGACATAATGATTTCTCCCAAATGGAACCGATTTATCTGGAACCGTCCAACAGTATCCGGTGGCAGAAAAAGGTAGTGATATTAACCAACCGTCGTTGTTACAGCGCAACAAACGATTTTGTCAATGCGATGCGCAGCATAGAAGATACAGAAATTATCCAGTTGGGCGACCGGACCGGAGGTGGTTCCGGTCTTCCGTTCTCGTCCGAACTGCCGAACGGTTGGAGCATCCGCTTCTCCGCCAGCCCGCATTTCGATAAGAACAAACAGCCGTTGGAAGAAGGTATCGCACCGGATGTTGCTATCAATATGTCTAAGGAAGACCAACTTGAGAACAAAGATACACTGATAGAAAAGGCATTTGAGATACTAAGCGAATAACTTTATTGCCGAATAATTTGTCAAATCAGAAAATCTTCCTATCTTTGCACCGCTAAACAAAAAAGCTACCCGCGGATGTGGCGTAATTGGTAGCCGCGCCAGACTTAGGATCTGGTGCCGTGAGGCGTGTAGGTTCGAGTCCTATCATCCGCACCAAAATAAACTAGAAAGCCTTCAAGATACATTCTTGGAGGCTTTTTAATTGCTTACAATATGAAGAAACATCAACTTTGCTGTATTGGTCACATCACATTAGATAAAGTAGTTACCCCTCAAAGCACTGTTTATATGCCGGGAGGAACCGCTTTTTACTGTTCACACGCCATTCGTCATTTCAATGATATCGACTATACACTAGTCACGGCAGTTGGTGCAACAGAAATGAACGTTGTAAAACAGCTACGTAAGGTCGGCATTGACGTCACTGCATTGCCCAGCCGGCATTCCGTATATTTCGAGAACATCTACGGGACCAATCCCGATGACCGTACCCAACGTGTACTGGCAAAAGCTGATCCTTTCACCGCTTCCCAACTCCGTGAGATAGACGCGGAGATTTACCACCTCGGCTCCCTGCTGGCCGACGACTTCTCACTGGAAGTAATCAAGGAGCTTTCCCTAAAAGGATTGATTGCAGTAGACTCACAAGGTTACCTGCGTGAAGTACGTGACACTCATGTATATCCGACAGACTGGACCGACAAGCGGGAAGCCTTACGATATATCCATTTCCTGAAAGTCAACGAACACGAAATGGAAGTGCTGACCGGCCTTTCCGATCCTCACGAAGCCGCCCGGCGGTTGCATGAATGGGGAGTAAAAGAAGTGTTAGTTACATTGGGAAGCATGGGCTCACTTATTTTCAACGGGACGGACTTTTTCCGTATCCCGGCTTATAAGCCTGCGCAAGTGGTGGACGCGACAGGCTGCGGCGATACATATACAATCGGCTATCTGTATCAACGGGTATCCGGAACCGGCATTGAGGAGGCGGGGCGTTTCGCCGCTGCGATGTCGACACTGAAAATCGAGAAATCCGGTCCTTTCAACGGCAACAAAGAAGATGTCGTCCACTGCATAGAGACAGCGGAAGAAATGTTTTAAGGTCACTATTGCTATTTCACATCGGTTCCTTTTGTGTTAAAATCGGACATTCCTGTATTTTCCAAAATCTTTTTTGCCTTTCGTTTGTTCACTTTGTTACTTTCGCCAAATAGCGGCAGAAAAAGACTTCAACCTAAATAGTAACAAATGGAAAAATTTAATGCAATGAGGACTAGACTTTTACAACATCTTCAGAAGAAAACCACTTGGTTTAAGAGCATAGTGGCGCTCACTTGCTTATTGCTTACCTCTGCATCTGCCTTTGCACAAACAAAGACGGTGACGGGTACGGTAACAGACGCTGCTAATGAACCACTAATAGGCGCATCGGTGCTCGTACAAGGAACTTCCACCGGAACCATTACAGACATGGACGGTAAGTATTCAATCTCTGTCACCCCGGACGACGTACTGGCATTTTCCTATGTGGGAATGACCTCGCAGAGCGTCAAGGTCGGTGCGCAGACCGTTATCAACGTCACCCTGAAAGAAGATTCGCAAGTGCTAGCCGAAACGGTAGTTATCGGATATGGTAGTGCTAAGAAAAGGGACTTGACAGGTTCTATCACCAACATCAAAGGAGAAGAACTTGCCAACAAACCTGCCATGAACCCGCTTTCTTCCTTACAGGGAAAAGTGGCCGGCGTGCAAATCGTAAACTCCGGACGTGCCGGCTCCGACCCGGAAATTCGTATTCGCGGTACAAACTCTATCAACGGATATAAACCTTTGTATATCGTTGACGGACTATTCAACGATAACATCAACTTCCTCAACCCGGAGGATATCGAATCCATGGAGATTCTGAAAGACCCGTCTTCACTGGCGATCTTCGGTGTCCGTGGTGCTAACGGTGTGATTATCATCACCACCAAAAAAGCCAAAGAAGGACAAACACTGGTAAATATAAACACCTCCTTCGGCTTCAAGAAAGTAGTAGATAAGGTGAAGCTGGTAAACGGATCGCAATTCCGTGAGTTATACAGCGAGCAGCTCGCCAATCAGGAAGACGCCCCGTTCGACTTCACCGGCTGGAATGCAAATACCGACTGGCAGGATGAAATCTTCCAGACAGCTTTTATCACCAACAATAATATAAGCATTACGGGAGCTTCGCCCAAACATAGTTTCTATCTGGGCGTAGGTTACTCGTATGAACAGGGCAACATCGAACATGAGAAATTCAGCAAAGTGACGATTAATGCAAGTAACGACTACAAGATTACGGATTATCTGAAAGTCGGCTTCCAGTTCAACGGGGCACGTATGCTTCCCGCCGACTCCAAACAAGTACTGAATGCCCTCCGTGCCACCCCGATCGCTCCGGTATATAATGATGAATACGGACTATACAGTGCACTGCCGGAATTTCAGAAAGCACAGATCAACAATCCAATGGTAGACGTCAGTCTGAGAGCAAACACCACCAAAGCCGAGAACTACCGGGCGTCCGGTAATATCTACGGTGAAGTGGACTTCCTGAAACATTTCAACTTCAAAGCGATGTTCTCTATGGACTATGCTTCCAATAACGGACGGACATACCAGCCTATCGTCAAAGTGTACGACCCCACTGTCAGCGGGAATATAGCCACCTTGGGAACAGGCAAAACCGAGGTCAGCCAGTTCAAGGAAAATGAAACGAAAGTACAGAGTGACTATGTGTTGACATATACGAACAGCTTCGACAATGGCAACCATAACCTGACTGCTACTGCAGGTTTCACGACTTATTACAATTCCCTGAGCCGCCTGGACGGAGCACGCAAACAAGGTGTAGGTCTGGTGATTCCCAACGATCCGGACAAATGGTTCGTGAGTATCGGTGATGCAGCCACTGCCACTAATGGAAGCACGCAGTGGGAACGCAGCACACTGTCCATGCTTGCACGTGTTATCTACAACTATAAAGGCAAATACCTGTTCAACGGTTCGTTCCGTCGCGACGGTTCTTCCGCTTTTTCTTATACGGGCAACGAATGGCAGAACTTCTTCTCTCTGGGAGGCGGCTGGCTGATGTCCGAAGAAGAATTCATGAAAGATATCAAATGGCTCGATATGTTGAAAATCAAGGCTTCTTACGGTACGCTGGGTAATCAGAACCTAGATAAAGCCTACCCTGCCGAGCCGTTACTGAGCAACGCTTATTCCGCCGTATTCGGCAAACCGTCTATCATCTATCCGGGCTATCAGCTTGCCTATCTGCCCAATCCGAATCTCCGTTGGGAAAAAGTGGAAGCTTGGGAAGCCGGATTTGAAACGAATCTTCTCCGCAACCGACTGCATTTTGAAGGTGTTTATTATATGAAGAATACGAAAGACCTGCTGGCCGAAGTTCCCGGTATTTCCGGAACAATTCCGGGGATAGGTAACTTGGGACAGATTCAGAATAAAGGAGTAGAAATGGCTGTGACCTGGCGCGACCAAATCGGCGAATGGGGATATTCTGTCAGTGCCAACCTGACCACCATCAAAAATGAAGTGAAGAGTCTGGTTCAGGAAGGATACTCTATCATCGCCGGAGACAAGCAGCAAAGTTATACAATGGCAGGCTATCCGATCGGTTACTTCTACGGTTATAAGGTAGAAGGCGTTTATCAGTCGCAAGCCGACATAGACGCATCGCCCAAGAACACGCTCGCCACCGTCACCCCCGGTGACTTGAAATTCGCAGATGTCGACGGAAACGGAGAAATTACTCCGGAAGACCGTACCATGATAGGTAATCCAACCCCGAAAGTAACTTACGGTTTCTCCCTCGGAGTGAACTACAAGAACTGGTCGTTGGGGATCGACATGATGGGACAAGGCGGTAACAAGATATTCCGCACGTGGGATAACTATAACTTCGCCCAGTTCAACTACCTCGAACAACGGCTGGACCGTTGGCACGGGGAAGGTACTTCCAATACCCAACCGTTGCTGAACTCCAAGCACTCTATCAACTACCTGAATTCGGATTATTACATCGAAAGCGGCAACTTCTTCCGTATCCGTAACGTACAACTTGCCTATGCATTCGACAAGAGCCTGCTTGCCAAAATCCGCCTGCAAGCCCTGAAAGTGTATGTCAACATACAAAACTTGAAAACATGGAAGCATAACACCGGATATACTCCGGAACTGGGAGGAACCGCCACCGCATTCGGCGTAGACAACGGAAGCTATCCCGTACCGGCAGTCTATACGTTCGGTATCAACCTGACATTCTAATGGCAAGATAGTAGCGTAGGGGCGAAAGAGGAGAAACCATGCAGGCCCCTTGCGAAACTTCAGCAACTTTAATCTTTAAAACTATAATTGTATGAAACTAGATAAATATATATTTTCAACCTTTATTGCTGCGGCCGCACTCGCTTTGGGCAGTTGCAGTGACTTTCTGGACCGCAGTCCGCAAGGACAGTTTACAGAAGACGATAATCCCAATGCGCTGGTCAACGGTAAAATCTACAATGTCTACACGATGATGCGTAGCTACGATATCACCGCAGGCACTACCGCCCTCGCTATCCACTGTCTCCGTTCCGAAGACGAAGAAAAGGGAAGTATTGCCAGTGACGGGTCGGATGTAGCCGAGATGTATGACGACTTCAAATACACGGCCTCCAATGGTCTGCTAGGTGCTTATTGGGGAAAGAACTACGCCGTTATCTATCAGTGTAACGACATCCTCGACGCCATTGCCGAGAAAGAAACCGCCGGACAGACCGAAGCCGAAGACATCATCAACAAAGGTGAAGCCTCTTTCTTCCGTGCCTATTGCTACTTCAACCTGGTAAGGGCATTCGGCGAAGTCCCTCTGGTGACTTACAAGATCAACGACGCTTCGGAAGCCAACATTCCGAAAACCACCGTCGATAAAATCTACGAGCAGATTGATGCCGACCTGAAAACCGCCGAGGAGTCACTGCCGGAAACATGGAGTACCGAGTACTTGGGACGACTGACATGGGGAGCCGCCCGTTCTTTGCACGCACGTACATATATGATGCGTAACGACTGGAACAATATGTACACTGCCTCCACCGATGTCATCAAGAAAGGGCTCTACAACCTGAGAACTCCGTATAATGAAATCTTCACCGACGATGGCGAAAATAGCGGCGGTTCTATCTTCGAACTGCAATGTACCGCTACTGCCGCCCTTCCTCAAAGCGATATTATCGGCAGCCAATTCTGCGAAGTGCAAGGTGTGCGCGGAGCGGATCAATGGGACTTGGGCTGGGGTTGGCACATGGCAACCGAACTTATGGCGCAAGCCTACGAACCGGGCGACCCGCGCAAGAACGCCACCCTGCTTTACTTCCGCAGATCGGACAGCGAACCGATTACTCCGGAAAATACCAATGAGCCTTACGGCGAATCTCCCGTCTCTCCGGCAATAGGTGCTTACTTCAACAAGAAAGCCTATACCGACCCTGCCCTGCGTAAAGAATATACCAATAAAGGATATTGGGTGAACATCCGCCTGATCCGTTATGCAGATGTCTTGCTCATGGGAGCCGAATCCGCCAACGAGAAGGGTATCTCCGGTGAGGCAATCGACTACCTGGAACAAGTACGTGCACGTGCCAGAGGCACCAACACCAACATTCTTCCCAAAGTGACCACTACCGACCAGGGAGAACTGCGTGAAGCTATCCGCCACGAACGCCGTGTGGAACTGGGACTTGAGTTCGACCGTTTCTACGACCTCGTCCGCTGGGGCATTGCAAAAGAAGTATTGCAAGCTGCCGGCAAGAATTATCAGGACAAGAACGCTTTACTTCCATTGCCTCAGACTGAAATAGACAAGTCCAAAGGGGTACTGGTGCAAAATCCCGATTACCAATAAAACAAAATAGAATATAATAATATGATATACAAGAAACTAAGTTTATTAATCCTGTTCTTTGCGACAGGACTCCTGACCGCATCCGCTCAGAAGTCGCCACAAGACATGGATCGTTTCATCGACGCATTGATGAAAAAAATGACCACCGAAGAAAAGATCGGTCAGTTGAACCTTCCCGTCACGGGAGAGATTACTACCGGACAAGCCAAGAGCAGCGACATCGCCGGCAAAATCAAGAAAGGCGAAGTGGGAGGACTGTTCAACCTGAAAGGGGTGGAGAAAATACGTGAGGTACAGAAACAGGCTGTAGAAGAGTCACGCCTCGGCATTCCGTTGTTGTTCGGCATGGACGTGATCCATGGATACGAAACGATGTTCCCTATCCCTCTCGGACTCTCCTGTACATGGGATATGGCGGCTATCGAAGAATCCGCCCGCATTGCAGCCGTAGAAGCCAGCGCCGACGGTATCTCATGGACGTTCAGCCCAATGGTGGATATTTCGCGCGACCCGCGTTGGGGACGTGTATCCGAAGGTAACGGTGAAGACCCGTTTCTGGGAGCTATGATTGCCGAAGCCATGGTGCGCGGCTATCAGGGCAAAGATATGAAACGCAATGACGAAATCATGGCTTGCGTAAAGCACTTCGCCCTGTACGGAGCAAGTGAAGCCGGACGTGACTACAATACGGTGGACATGAGCCGCCAACGGATGTTCAACGACTATATGCTGCCTTACGAAGCCGCCGTTGAAGCAGGCGTAGGCAGTGTCATGGCATCATTCAACGAGGTGGACGGCATTCCGGCCACTGCCAACAAATGGTTAATGACGGACATCCTGCGCGGTCAGTGGGGATTCAACGGATTTGTAGTCACCGACTATACCGGTATTTCCGAAATGATAGACCACGGTATCGGCGACCTCCAGACGGTAACGGCACGTGCCATCAACGCCGGAGTGGATATGGATATGGTCAGCGAAGGTTTTGTAGGTACTCTGAAAAAATCCATTCAGGAAGGCAAGGTTTCTATGGAAACATTGAACACCGCCTGCCGCCGCATCCTGGTAGCGAAATACAAACTGGGGTTGTTCGACAACCCGTATAAATATTGCGACCCGAAACGTCCGGCACGTGACATCTTTACGAAGGCACACCGCGACGCTGCCCGCAGAATTGCGGCAGAAAGTTTCGTCCTGCTCAAAAACGACAGCCCCGACGGAAATCCGAACGGCAACCCTCTGCTGCCTTTTAATCCTAAAGGCAACATCGCCGTGATAGGCCCGCTAGCCAACAGCCGTGCCAATATGCCCGGAACATGGAGCGTAGCCGCCGTACTCGACCGTTGCCCATCACTGGTGGAAGGCTTGAAAGAGATGACTGCCGGAAAAGCGAATATCATGTATGCCAAAGGCAGCAACCTGATTAGTGACGCCGCCTACGAAGAACGCGCCACCATGTTCGGCCGTTCACTGAACCGCGACAACCGGACCGACCAGCAATTGCTGGACGAAGCCTTGAATGTAGCCCGCCGCTCGGACATCATCATCGCAGCCTTGGGCGAATCGTCAGAAATGAGCGGGGAAAGCAGCAGCCGCACCAACTTGGACCTCCCCGACGTACAACAAAACCTGTTGAAAGAATTACTGAAAACCGGAAAGCCGGTAGTACTGGTGTTATTCACCGGTCGTCCGCTTACGCTAAACTGGGAACAGGAACACGTGCCCGCTATTCTGAATGTATGGTTCGGAGGCAGCGAAGCGGCCTACGCTATCGGCGACGCCCTCTTCGGTTATGTCAACCCGGGCGGCAAACTGACGATGACTTTCCCGAAGAACGTCGGACAGATCCCTCTTTATTATGCACATAAGAACACCGGACGCCCGTTGGGACAGGGTAAATGGTTCGAGAAGTTCCGCAGCAACTATCTCGATGTGGATAACGAGCCACTCTATCCATTCGGTTACGGACTTTCTTATACCACTTTCTCTTACAGCGATATCGACTTGAGCCATTCCAGCATGGACATGAACGGCTCGCTGACCGCAGCAGTGACAGTCACCAACACGGGCACATGGCCCGGTTCGGAGGTAGTGCAGCTTTATATCCGCGACGTCGTCGGCAGCAGTACCCGTCCGGTGAAAGAGCTGAAAGGTTTTCAGAAGATATTTCTCGAACCGGGTGAAATGAAGATTGTCCGTTTCAAGATTGCTCCGGAAATGTTGCGATATTACAATTATGACCTGCAACTGGTAGCGGAGCCGGGAGATTTCGAAGTGATGATCGGTACCAACAGCCGGGATGTGAAAACAGCAAGATTCACTTTGAACTAAAGTAACCGTGAAAAGTCGGTAGTAACTCAATTCTCCTCCTTCGGGAAGGAGGAGTACCCGTAGGGGGGGGGGGGGAGGTGGTAGGTGAATGCGTAAGTCTATTATTATCAGCATTGTGCATCCACCTACCACCCCGGCTTTCAGCCACCCCTCCTTCCCCGAAGGAGGGGAATGG
>OFOK01001597.1_pt1 | contig 16352 bp, 14 predicted proteins | sample 1542001 | NCBI WGS metagenome assembly OFOK01 (sample SAMN04209242, study PRJEB22552) | human gut metagenome | biome: gut; material: feces | host: Homo sapiens | place: USA: Oklahoma
AAGTGTGGCAAGTATCCGCAAAGTGGTGGTCTTGCCGGCTCCGTTCGGCCCCAGAAGGCCAAATACCTCTCCCCTGTAGGCTGTGAAGGAAATGCCGTCCACCGCTTTTTTTGTCTTTTCCTTTGTCTTTTCCAGCCGCTGCTGCTTTTTGGATAAAACAAAGGTCTTCCGCAGATTTTCCACCCGCAAAATTTCTTCCATCTGTGTACCACCTTTCATGGCGTTCCCGGAGAAGCTCTCCCCCCGAAAACCCGTGCAAATTAAGCATAGGAGCATGCTCAGGATGTTCAGACTGCTCAGGCCGTTCAGCACTCCTTTTTCATGCTGAACACCGAGCGTATATCAACAGGAGGCTCACTTTTCCCTAAGGAAAAGAAACCCGCTGATATATATTACCGGTACCGGCGGTATCCCCGTATCCTAAAGGAAGGATCCACCGCCCCTTTTCCGCCGCTTATAGGGCATATAAAGTATAGGATTTTGGGCAAAGCTTATTTTGTCTCATGAAGACGAAAAACAGCAAAAAAATCCAAACCTGTCAGCTTAATTATTCTTATATAGATATATATTGCAAGAACGATAAGATATAGGATTTCGCTCACAGAAAAATCCAAATACAGGCCCGAGGATATCCGTTATCACGGTGTTCACAGCGCTGCGGGAGCCTGGAGCCGCACCCACAGCCGTTATTCCGGAGTCTCCTTCCTCATGCATTCTGAAGCATACGGCCATACAAACCGCGAAAACAGCCCGATAAGCCGAAAAAAACCGCCCCGGCCCAGCCGGAGCGGTTCCAAACAGCCAAAGCAGGAGCATGCACAGTATACTATAAACATCCGCCGCAATCAAGAGCGATATGGGGAGCCTCTCTTCTGTACTCTTCCTACCTTCGCAATAGACTTTTATAAGGCAGCTGAAATTATTTCGCAGCACGCTCTTCTTCCGCCGCAGCCGCGGCTTTTTCTTGCAGAGTATCCAGCTCAACGCCGCCGCTGAGCTCTTCGCTCTCCAAAGCTCCCTTCATAGTGATATCCGGGAGCCAGGTGAAGGGCTTTTCCTTCCCGCCGTAGGCAAAGCGCCCAAAGGGGCCCAGAATGGTGTATGTGCCGTCTTCATTTCTGCGGGCAAAAATGAACCATTTTTCCCCTTCGTTCATCAGGGGATCCTCGGCGATCTGGATCAGTTCCGTATCTGTCCTGCGGCCTGTCTGATAGAGCTCCACTGTTTCCACATTCTCTGTGGAATACGCCGTTTCCAGCACATCCGCCGTAGAAATGGTGAAATATAAAGACTCGTGTTGTTCCACCCGTTCTTGGCCGGTAATTTCCACCAGGGCGATCAGATCGCTGTCCGCCGCCAAATCCTTAATAGAATCGTAGGATCTATGCCAGCTTGCGGAGATATTTTGCACCTTCACCCCGCCCGGTATATCGAATGAAGGGACACCTTCCTCATCAGGGGCAGCAGAGCAGCCGAATAAAGCGGCTGCAAACAATAGCAGCGCCGCACAAACAGCAGAAAATCGTTTCATCACTATTTACAACCCCTTTCATTACTTATAAATTGCATTCACACCGTTTTTATCATCAATTTGAGGACTATATAATCCATACACAGTATAACGAACAGTTGATTCATTCATGATAGACGAATGAGCGTTTGAAGGCTGATGCCCCAAACCTAATGCATGGCCAATTTCATGAGCGGCAACAGACCGCTTATGATTTGCAACTACCGTATTCAAATAGTAACTGTTGAGTATACATTCCGCATAAGAATAAACACCGCCGCTATATTGTGAATTGCAGATCCCGTCCCACGCTACATTCAAATGTTTTTCCGCTTTGCAATATATATCCGTAAGGCTTGCAGAAGTTAAAATAAGAGTAACGTTTGTTTTATTCCAATCTGCCAAAGCGTTCTTCCATGCCGTTTTATAAACAGAAGCTAAACCGGAAGGGAAAGCATAGTAAATTGTTTTCGAAGGCCATCGAATTCCCGTAACAGTATATGCAAACGATGGTATAGAAAAATACGAAACTAAAGTGACCAATACCAAAATCAAGCTAATAATCCGCTTTTTCATAAATATCCTACTACATGAATGTGTGGACATCTGGCGGTCAAAGTCAAATAGTGCATTGGAATCACCAGCTTATCAGTATTTTCACTTACATTATACTATATTAAATATTTTTCTCAACAAAAAGCATACTATTTATTGAAAATATTACTTGCAAAAGTTATACAGGCTTAACACGATTTTTTATATCTTGATAAACGTTCTCATTTTATTCTCTATTCTCTATCCGTTCCACAAGCTCCAGAATAACGGAGTTGGAGACAAGGAACCCCTGAGGCGTCAGCGAAAGCCGCCTCTTCCCCCCTTCTCCCTCCACACGGCACAACCCGCCTTTTTCCAGAAGGGAGGCTTCCCGCCAAAATTTCTCCGGCAAGGAAGCTTTTCCCGCATACCGAACGGAAAAGGACTCTTCCGAAAGGCCCTCCCTGAGGCGCAGGGCCAGCATGCAGAATTCTTCGGGCGATCCCCCTTCCCCATCCGGCCGGGGCTCATTCCCCGCAAGAAAAGCCTGTAAATCCCGGGGATAAAAGAACCGCTTTCCCATAACAAAGGAATGGGCCGCCGGTCCCAGGCCCAGATATTCATCGCAGCGCCAATACTGCAGGTTGTGGCGCCCCTCAAAGCCGGGCTTGGCAAAATTGGAGATCTCATACTGCCGGTAGCCCAGCCTTTCCAGCTCCTCACAGGCGGAAAGATATAAATCGCAGGTTTCTTCTTCTCCGGGGAGTTCCAGAGTGTCCTTGCGGCCCCAGAAAGGCGTCCCCGGCTCTATTTTTAAAAGGTAGGCGGAAATGTGTTCCACCCCCAGAGAGGCGCAGAACCGGATGCTTTCCCGAAGTTTTTCCCAGGTCTGGCCCGGAAGCGCCGTCATCAGATCCAGGGAGATATTCCGAACCCCCGCCTTCCTGGCTGCCTTTACAGCTTCCGCGGCCTGCCGGGCCGTGTGCCGCCTTCCCAGAAGCTTCAACTCCTCTTCATGGGCGGATTGCAGGCCCAGAGAAAGCCGGTTCACCCCTGCATGCGCGATTTCCCGGAAAAAATCATCCAGATGGGAGGTGGGGTTGGCCTCCAGAGTGATTTCCTCATTTTTCAGGCCAAAATTCTGCCGGGCGGCCCTCACAAGGCGGGCGATCCTGGAAGCGCCCAGAAGGTTGGGGGTGCCGCCCCCGAAATACAGGGTATCCGCCCGGAAGCCGGATCCCTTTTCCCACAGTTTTTCCGCCCATCGAGGAAGAAGCTCCTCCAGACGGCGGGTATATTCCTCCTTCAAAGCCTCGTTCCCCGCCATGGAATAAAAATCACAATAGGGGCATTTACCGTCGCAGAAGGGAACATGCAGGTATAATCCAGGCATACAAAACTCCTTTCCAAGCCATATGTCCATATTCTTCATGGGGAGAAACAGGCCGCAGCAGCCAGGCAGATGCCCCATATTCAAGCAGCAGAAACAGCAAAAACACGCAAAAGCGGCTGCTGTGCGGACCATACCGCCAATTTATCCGCATACGGATCCATAAAAAAGGACCCCGTCACAGGGCCCTTTCTGCCAAATTGTATATGAAATTCCAAAAGAGGAACATGGGCGCAAAGAAAAGCACACATACGCCCACATCCAGAAAAACGCCCAAAAGAGACGGCTTTTTCTGCCTCACATGCACATACAGGAACAGCAGCAGGATGCAAATCAGCAGACAAATGGACCCGCCCGCCATACTGAATCGGTTGGCTATGGGATATTTTTGTACTTCCCCAAAAGCGATTGTGCCCACCCAGAGAAGCAGACAGTACAGCCCTGCGCTTCCCATGGCGCTGAGTGCAGCAGCCAAGGCGCCTGTCTTCAGGCTCCCGCTTTTGGAAGCCGCATTGCGGAAGAGGAGAGCAAAAGCCCCGCATACCGTCAGAGCCGCTCCCAAAAAAGCGAGGGCCGCCCAAAAGCCGTCCTCCATCCGGAGAAGATTCCACATATAGGGCTGGGCGGCGTCTTCCTTTTTCAAAAAGGGGGCGCAAAATCCCACGGCAGCCGCCAAAAGGCCCGCAGCCAGCACAAGCAGCCAGTTTCGAAAACATACATTTTTTACACTCTTCGAAAGGCATGATTTTTCAGCCACAGCAATCGCCTCTTTCTCTGCTTCCAGAGGAGTTCATCTGCTTTGGGCGGCTGGAAAAGAGCCATATACTCCCGCATCTCCGCCTCCTGTAACAAAGGCCCCTTCGGGCTTCTCCGCATTTCGGGAAGCGAGCCTCCGGAGAAGCTCCTCCTCCGAGGCTTCCATAGAATGGAGCCGGAACCCCGCGCCCAGAACGTGGGCCCTGCGGCGGAAATACGCCCGTTCCTCCCGGGCCCAAAACCTAAAATCGAGGATCACATCCATCCCCAGGGAAAGAGCGCGGGAGGCCGCCTCCCACATGATCTTTTCAATAGCCTCATGCCGTTCGCCGTGGCCGGGCTCCTGCGCGTCCTGGCCGAAAAGACGGATCTGCCATTCATCCGGCGTCAGGCGCAGGGCGTGATATTCCTGTCTCAGCCGCCGTGCCTCTGTGGTCTTCCTGCTGCAGGGGAGGCCCGCCATCAAATGCAAAACAGCCATACAGCGCTATTCTCCCTTCGGGGCTCGGGGCGAAAGCCCTTTATTCATCCAGCTTCAACACGGACATAAACGCCTCCTGGGGAACCTCCACCGTTCCCAGCTGGCGCATGCGTTTCTTGCCTTCCTTCTGCTTTTCCAGAAGCTTCTTCTTTCGGGTGATATCTCCGCCGTAACATTTTGCCAGCACATCTTTGCGCAGAGCTTTGACCGTCTCCCGGGCGATGATGCGCCCTCCGATGCAGGCCTGGATAGGCACCTCGAAAAGCTGGCGCGGAATTTTCTCTTTGAGCTTTTCCGCCATCTTCCGGGCTCTGGTATAGGCCTTCTCCGAATGAATGATGAAGGAAAGAGCGTCCACAATTTCCCCGTTGAGCATAATATCCAGCTTTACAAGGTCGCTCTTTTCGTAGCCGTCCAGCTCATAGTCGAAGCTGGCGTAGCCTCTGGTGCGGGATTTCAGAGCGTCAAAGAAATCGTAAATGATCTCGTTTAAGGGCAGGCGGTAGTGGATATCCACCCGGTCGGAGTCGATATACGTCATATCCTTGAACACGCCCCGGCGCTCCTGGCAGAGCTCCATAATGTTCCCCACATATTCAGTGGGGGTGTAGATATGGGCGTTGGTCATGGGTTCCTCCGCGCTGGCGATCACCGAAGGATCGGGGTAATTGGTGGGGTTATCGATGGTGATGACCTCTCCGCCCGTTTTCGTGATCCGGTAAATAACGCTGGGAGCCGTGGTGATGATATCCAGGTTATATTCCCTTTCCAGCCGCTCCTGGATAACCTCCATATGCAGAAGCCCCAAAAAGCCGCAGCGGAAGCCGAAGCCCAGTGCAACGGAAGTTTCCGGCTCAAAGGAAAGGGCCGCGTCGTTTAACTGCAGTTTTTCCAAAGCTTCCCGCAGATCCGGGTATTTGGCTCCGTCCGCAGGGTATATGCCGCAGAACACCATGGGCTGCACCGGTCTGTAACCGGGAAGAGCCTCCCCGGCGGGATTATCCGCCCTTGTGATGGTGTCGCCCACCGTGGCATCCTTTACCGCCTTGATAGAGGCCGCAATATATCCCACCTCTCCTGCAGTCAGCTCAGAAACAGGCTCGAATTTTGTAGCCCGCATATAGCCGCACTCCGTAACAGTGAATTCCGCCCCGGTGCTCATCATGCGGATGGTATCTCCGGGGTGAACAGTGCCGTCCTTCAGGCGCACATGGGCGATAACTCCCTTATAGGCATCGTAATAGGAATCAAATATCAAGGCCTTCAGAGGGGCCTGGGGATCCCCTTCCGGAGGCGGAATGAGCTTCACGATCTGTTCCATCACCTGGTCGATGTTGATGCCCGCCTTGGCGGAGACCGCCGGGGCGTCGTCAGCCGGGATACCGATCACATCCTCGATTTCCCGGCGGACCCGCTCTGGATCCGCGCTTGGAAGGTCGATCTTATTGATCACGGGAACGATCTCAAGCCCTGCATCCACCGCCAGATACGTATTGGCAAGAGTCTGGGCCTCGATCCCCTGGGAAGCGTCCACCACCAGCACAGCGCCTTCGCAGGCCGCCAGACTGCGGGATACCTCATAGTTAAAGTCCACATGGCCGGGGGTGTCGATCAGATTGAAAACGTAATCCTCCCCATCTTTGGCATGGTAAACCAGCGTAACGGCATGAGCTTTGATGGTGATGCCTCTCTCCCGTTCCAGATCCATATTGTCCAGAAGCTGGTCTTCCATATCCCGGAGAGCCACGGCGCTGGTCTGCTCCAGGATCCGGTCCGCCAGTGTGCTCTTTCCATGGTCGATATGGGCTATAATGCTGAAATTGCGTATTTTATCTCTTGAAATTGCCATTTCCATCATCCTACTGCTAAAATTCAGTCCGCCGCGCCGCCCAGCCCGGAATGCTACACTTCCGGACACAAATGCCTGGATAAGGAGCGGCTCTTTCTTGCACCGAGCTGGTGCACCCGAAAGGATCTGAATGAAAGTATACCATATTCTCCCGGGGTTTGGGTAGTCCCCATCGCAAAAAGCAACAGCCCGGCGCCGGCCCTTTAAAAAGGGCCGCGCGTCTACCTCATTCGTAAACGCACGGCCTTTCTTCTTTTTTGATTTTACAGCTTTCTCCCTTACTGCCATGTTGCGTTTTGCACAGCTACGCGCGATCAGGAGAAAGAGTAACAGCAAATCATGGGATATGCCCCTCAATAGCGCAGATGCCGGTAATACTCATCCGGAAGAAGATGCTTTCCCTTTTTCCTCCGGGACGGGCTGCGGTATCTCTTACGGCCGGAACCGCCCCGCGGAGGCCTTCTGTTTGTCAACAGCACGATCAGGACCACTATGAAGAACAGGCCGATCACTGCCCAGGATAGTATCCCCATCCAGTTGATCCTGGTATTATCCGCCACCACCTCCGGGGTGATGTTGCTGGCGGCGCTCACGTCCCCTACGCTGGGAAGCTCTATCCCGGAAGAGGACGCAGGAGGCTCCGAAACGGGGCCCCAGGGCAGCGAAGAGGAAGACGAAGCTCCCTCAGAAGAGGCGCTGGACGCGGAAGAATTCGCCGTGCCTGCAGGACGCTGGGAGGAACCGGTATTCACTTGCGTTCCGCCGGTACTGCTTCTATCAGTATTGCCCGGCCTGCCGCCATTGACTGATGCCTCTCCTCTTCCACCGCCTGTATTGCCTGCATTTCCCCCATTATTTTGATCGGAAGGCTTTTGAGGAGTTGCAGGCTTCGGATCCGGTTTTGGGAGCGGTTCCGGATCGGGATCAGCTTCCGGATCAGCAGGATCCGAATCAGGATTAGGATCAGGATCAGGTTCCGGCTCAACAGGATCAGAAGACGACGACGTGCCGCTCCCGCTCCCTTCCTCCTCTTTGGGCGGATCCGCCGGCTCCGCTGTTCCGGCTTCCGTATTGGAAGGCTCCGCATATACAGGCACGGGCGCAAGCCATACGGCGGACGATACCGCAAGGGCCAGCGCCAACCCCACAACCGCAATTTTTCCCCGATGTGTCATAGCAGAAACTCCTTATTCCACAGCGTAGCCAGCGCAATACTCGGTATACGCGGTACGCGCAAAAGCCGCTCTGCGCTCCGCAGAGGGCCGAATCCTGTTTATTTTTCGTTTGCTTACCTGTTTTCCAGACGCTGTTTTTACCGCTCTTACTGCTCTTGCTGCTCTTGCCGCTTTATGTTTCCACGCGCATTATCCGCTCCGAATCCCAAGGGACACGCTTCCTTTTCTTCCTGAAGAAGCTGAAGAAGACTGTCTCCGACCCGGCCCCTTCCCGCCGCGCGCCGGCCCGCTTTACCGCCCGGCCCCCTTCGGGGCTGCAGGCGGCTGTGGCTGCAAGACGTTCTGTATCCCAGCCTGCTGTAACGATATCGCATACGCATATTCTACACACGTATACTAAGCTATATCTACTATATCTTTATTTCCAAATCATTACCAAAGGTAAGCGAAAATGTGACGGCTGCACCGGCCGCTGTTTTCCGCTGGCCGCACTATTGGCATTGTCGCTCAAACGCACATATTCTCTCACCTTGTAGTATATCAAAGGGATCCCAGGAAATCAAGGAGATCGCCGCTTTTTCCGGTAAGCCTGTGTATCAGGGTCTCCTCATCCCCGAAGCCCGTCCGCCTGCAATAGTAGTCCGCCTGCAGGATCCCAACTATAAAGCTCAAAAGACATAACGCCGCCATAAAGGCGGTTAAAAACACCCTTCTGTTTTCTCTTCGGGCAGAACGCGCCGCCCGGTTTTTCTCCCTGCAGAAGGCTCCTCTCCCCAAGCTCGGGCGGTCAGATTTCATCCCTCTCCCGGTTTTGCGCTTTTGGGGAAGAGCAGTCTGCGCTTTCCCTAGATTTGCCCTTAAAGGAATCTCCTCTTTGGGAAAATGGATCTCCTTTGTCCGTTCCTCTGGTTTTGCCCCCATATTCAAAAGAGAAGCCCGGTGTGCCGCCCGGGCCTTTTGATATCTTCTTTTCTGCATTCCCACCGTTCCTTTTACGTCTCCGACAGCTTTGAGCATTTCCGGCCGCTCTGCTTGCCGCCCTTTCCCCGCGGCATACGACGCCCCGCAGCCATTTTTACCGTTTCTCTTCAGCTTTCTTATTCTATTCTATATTTTAACGCCCCGTCTGCAAATCCTCTTTCGTCACAGCCTATAACCTATAGTATAGACGGCATCCGGCGGCCCATTCAGGCCGCCGGCAAATTCCTTTTTCTCCCTGCTGTGTCATCCGTCATACGTCATCCCTCCGCCAGATCGTCCAGGACATCCGCTAGGGCCTTCCCCAGAAGTGTGCCGGAATATTTGGCCTCCTCAAGGGTGTTCATATCCGTTCCGATCTCGATCAAAAGAGAACCCTTTGTCATGTGCTCGTTATATTTTCTGGCACAGAAATTCAGAGGCCTTGCCAAAGAAGGGTATGTGTCCGTCAGTTCCTTCTGGATCCGCATGGCAAAGCGCAGATTGTATTCCCAGTTAGGAAACCCCAGGGTGCCGTCGTCATCGCAGCCGGAAATAATCATGATCTGAGCCGCCTTTTTCCCATCCACCACGGCAGTGGGCTTCAGCTTCGTATCCCCTCCCAAAGCGTCTCTGTGAATATCCAGCGTCACCTGGATAGAAGGGTATTTTTCCAGATTTTTGGCGATGGTCTCATAAGAGCGGTTATAAGAACCGTTGTAGCTGGGGTAGTCGTGGCAGGTGGTATCATGGATAACGCCGTACCCGGCGGCCTCCAGCTCCTCTGCAATCCTATTGCCCACAGCTACCATGTTCTGATTTTCATCCTGTGTGCGTGTCACGCCCTGATACGCTTCTGTGGTATGCGTATGGTAAATAAGGATCTCGGGCTTCCCGTTTTTTAAGGGCTTTACCGCCGGCTGTTCGCCCAGCACCTTTTCTATGTCGATGCCGTGGTGTTCGTTCCGATTCTGCACCCAAATGTTTCCAAACTGCACCCCCGTATTCGCCATGGTCAGTTCCTGGATGGAACCCGTGACGGAAGCCTCTATGGCCCCGTCCGGCAAATCGGTCTCGTTCCCGGCAGGTTTGGAGGATTCCGCCTTCGAACTCCCTGAGGGACTGCCCGCCTCTGAAGAAACGGAGGAAGAAGCCCCCTTCTCCGCTTTGGAAGCCGAAGAGGACGTTTCCTTCGGAGACGAAGAGGAAGCCGCTCCGCTTTCCGGCCTGGAAACCTCCCCGCTCAAGATCCCCACGGCTCCGTCGGGCAAAACAAACCCCGCTGCGGCCATCACGGCGCCCTCTTCCGCACCGGAAACACGCTCCGCCACACAGAAAACGCCTACTCCCGAAAACAGGATGCACAGGGCTGCCGCACAGAGCGTCTGCCCTCTTTTCCCCTGTCCCGCAGGGGAGCGGCCTTTCCGGCCAATTCTTTTTTTCATTCCGCGCTCACTCCGCCCCTTTGAATTCGAAGCTCCTTCCAACAAAACAGCGCTGTGGCGGTATGGGGCCCTGCAGTTCCGCCGGCCCGCCGGATGAAAGAAGTTCCTTTGACCATCTCTATGCGCCGCCGGCGGAAAATATCCCTGCTTTTTGCTCCTTCCGGAACGTTTCTCTCGGCTGCAGCATGTACCTGCGCGCAGGGGCGCAGAAACGGCAGATATCCCGGGCATAGGGCACCATACGGCAAAAAAGGAGCGTACAGACCGCGCCCTTCCCTCAGTTTTCCACCAGCATTTGGAAATCTTCCCGGCTCAGAGAGGGATTCAGGGCCCGGTTTATGGCCATGGCCAGAAGCCTTGCCCCCCTTGCTACCACAAGATCGATCTCTCTGGGCGTGACTACCATGGGTTCTCCTCTGGGAGATACCTCCTCCGTTTCACGGCCCAGAAGCTCGAAGGCCAGAAGAGAAGCCTCCACCACTGTGGGGATTCCAAGGGAGATCACAGGGAGCCCCAGGGAGGCGCGGTTCAGTTCCGGCCTCCGGTTCCCCACCCCATGGCCGGGGGAAAGCCCGGCTGTGGAGAGCTGCACGGTGCATCCCAGCCGTCTCAGGCTTTTGGCTGCCAGTGCGTCCACCGCAATCACAGCGGACGGCCTCAGCCGCGCTGCCAGAGCACTGGCTGCCTCCCCGGTTTCAATGCCCGTGCAGCCCAGAACGCCGGGAGAGACCACCGAAACGGAACGCAGGCCCGAAAGCCCCGCCACCCGCGCCCATTCCCCTTTTATATGGCGCGTGGGAAAAATCTGCTCCGCCATCAGGGGGCCCAGCGCGTCAGGAGTAACTCCCCTGTTCCCTACGCCCACCACCATGACGCTCCCCTCCGCCGGAAGGAGTTTTTGCAGCTCCCTGGCCGTCAGCTCCTCCAGCTTGTCTGTGTCCGGCGTATCGGAAAGGGCAGGGACCTCCACCGTAATATACGATTCCCCTTCATGAATAAGCCGGGTAATTGTGCAGTTTCCCTCCCGTTGGACGGTATGCGTCCTTTCATCCGTGAATTCAAGAGCCAGATCCGTTCTGCCGATCATATGCGCCCTTCCTTTCTTTTTCTGCTTTTTCATTTTTCCGCTTTTCCAAAGCCTTTTATGAAGGAATGCCCCTTTTCTGCCTCGTCGGGAAAATGCCCGTCCATCCCTCGCAAATTCCAACTTTTTCGGGGAAAAGGCTTGCTTTTTCAGGGGGTTGATGATACAATAAGATCCGCGTGACAATACCCTGAAGGAGGTGTAAGTATGCCGAATATCAAGTCTGCTAAAAAGCGTGTTAAGGTGATTGCCGCTAAGAGCGAGATCAACAAAGCGATCAAATCCGACCTGAAGACCGCTCTGAAGAAAGCCGATGCCGCCGTTGCGAAGAACGACGCCGGGAAGGCCGAGGCTGTCCGCGTGACCATCAAGAAGATTGACCAGGCCGCTGCCAAGGGGATCCTCCACAAGAACGCCGCAGCCCGGAAGAAGTCTCAGCTGGTTCATAAGCTGAATGCCTCCAACGCCTAATATGCGTTTAAAAAGCAGAGCCGGGGCTCTGCTTTTTTTATTTCCAGGTATTTCTCCCGCCAGACTCCGTGGCAAAGGAGTCTTTCCGCCGGAAAGGGTTTATTTCCAAAGTGTAAACTCTTTTCGCAGCACCGCCTCTCTCTGTTGACTTTTTACAGAATATTGGCTATCATGATACTGAAATGTATCGCCGCCCGGAGAGGCCGGAACAGCGGCGCAAACTCGAAACGGAGGTGCCTTCTTTGAAAAAGACAAACGGATTCGCCATATTCGCAACCATTCTTTCCGCCCTGGCAGCTATCGCGGGCGCGGCGGTTGCCGTCGCATTTTACTTCGAGAAAAAGAAGAAGGATGAAGAGGAGCTGGAGCATTACCTGGATTGTTCCATCCAGTAAAAACGGGGCAGCGGCAGCGCGCGGAAGAGGCGGGCTGTGCAGGCAGAAAAAGGGTTGTTCTGCCCTTCTTCCGGATTTCTGAAAAGGCGGGGAGAGCTCCGCCTTTTTGTTTTGTCCATTTTCCGCAGGCCGCCGGGCAGTTTTACCTTTTCGTCTTCGGGCGGCAGGCCGCTGAAACCGGCAAACGCCCCGAAGAAAAAACGGCAGAAAGCTCCGGCGGCACGGACCGGCCCCTGCGCAAAGATGCTCTCAGCTCTTATCCTTAGGCTTCGAAAACACGGCTGCCAAAAGCCCAAACAGCACCGCCGCGGCGATCCCTACAGAAGCGGCCTGCAGCCCGCCTCCCAAAGCTCCCAAAAGGCCCAGGCCCGCTACGGCTTCCTTTGTGCCTGCAGCCATCAGATGGCCGAAGCCTGTCAGCGGCACGGTAGCGCCCGCTCCGGCAAATTCGGCCAAAGGCTCATAAAGCCCCAAAGCGGAAAGCACGACGCCCGCCACCACAAACAAAACCAGTATTCTCGCCGGGGTCAGCTTTGTAAAGTCGATCAGCGCCTGCCCAAGAACGCAGATAGCCCCGCCTACTACGAATGCCCATAGATATTCCATGCAGCAATCCCTCCTTTCCCCTTCTGCGGCTCCAGCTGTGCGCTGCGTTTATGCGCTTATACGCGTATATGGTTACCAGACACGCACATCGGGCCGAATAACGCCTGAGTCTGCAGGCGGCGCGCCGGGTCCCGGCTGAAAGCGGCATCCCGCCCCGTAAAGGACCTGCGCCTCAAATTTTGAAGGATACCGCTATTCTTCCCCGGAAAAAGGTTCCTATTCCCGCCGCTTCCATCCTTTTTACATAGCTGCGGAGCCTCCGGAACAAGGCTGCAGGCTGCCGGTGTGCTTTCAGTTTCCTTCCTGCGCATACAGGCCTCTTTGCGTCCGAAAAACGCGCGCCTTTACGCACCCTGCAGGAAGGCTCCAAAGGAAGACGAACGCTCAGCCGCCGTATTTCATGTAAAAATATTGCATTTCCACCTTTCCCTTTCTGCCCGCGGACGGGCTTTGATTCTATTCCGGGTATATATGCAGCTGCTTTTTGGCCGCTTTATCCTCCATCCCCGCATCCGGCCGCAAAGACGGGAGCCGGAGGCAGTTCAGATAATAAAAAGGAGCCGTGCAGAACACGGCTCCTTTTTGCATTTCTTTCAGAGTAAAACAGCATATAATCTGCACAGCCCGGAGAAAGCGGCCCCGCCCTCTGTTCCGGCGGAAAACGCCGCGCTCCGCCTTTTTCTAACCGCGCGGCGTCAGAGCGTTTTCTTTCCCGCGGAAGGAGCTTCTCCCTTTGGGGCCGCTTTTTCCAAAAGCTCCAGAGTTTCACGGAGGGTATCCAATGGAGTACCGGAAAGCTTCACGCTGATATATGGCTTCGCGCCGGCATTCACCATGACCCGCCTCTTCAGATTGGAAACCAGAGAGGCCACCTGCTTCATATCGAAAGAATCCTTATAGAGAAGGATGGCGTCGCCCTTCTGCTTCACTTCGTAAACGCCCAGAGCGGAAGCCCTGTTGCGCAGAAGGGCCACCTCGATCAGGCCGTTGACGCTCTCCGGCGGCTCGCCGAAGCGGTCGATCAGTTCGTCGGTCACATCCATGGAATCCTCTGTGCTGCGGATATCCGCAATACGGCGGTATATTTCCAGCCGCTGGCGCAGATCAGAAATATAATTTTCGGGAATATGAGCCTCCAGCTGCACGTCGATGAGGCAGTCCCTCTCCTCCGCAGGGGGAAGTCCGTCCTTTTCCCGTGTAATGGCCTCGTTCAGGAGCTTGAGATAGAGGTCGTAGCCCACGGCCTCCATGTGGCCGTGCTGCTCCCCGCCCAAAATATTGCCCGCACCCCTCAGCTCCAGATCCCGCATGGCGATCTTGAAACCGGAACCGAATTCCGTAAACTCCCGGATAGCCGCCAGACGTTTCTGGGCGATATCCGAAAGCACCTTGTTCCTGGTAAACGTCAGGTAAGCGTAGGCACGTCTGTTGGAGCGCCCCACCCGGCCCCGGATCTGATGGAGCTGGGAAAGCCCCATCCGGTCCGCGTTGTCGATGATCAGGGTGTTGGCGTTGGGGACGTCTACCCCCGTTTCAATGATCGTGGTGCACACCAGCACGTCGATCTCGTAGTCGATCAGCTTCCGCCAAACCTCCGAAAGCTCATGCTCGCTCATTTTCCCGTGACCGAAGCCGACCCGGGCTTCCGGCACCGCCGCCTGGATGCGGGCCGCCAGCCTTTCGATGGAGGCCACGTCGTTGTGCAGCCAGTACACCTGCCCGCCCCGGCGCAGCTCTCTGCGGATAGCTTCATGCAAAATGCCGTCGTCGTGCTCCAGCACATAGGTCTGCACAGGGTGCCTGTCCTGGGGCGCTTCTTCCAGCACGCTCATGTCCCGGATCCCCGAAAGGGCCATGTTCAAGGTTCTGGGAATAGGCGTGGCTGAAAGGGTCAGTACATCCACATTTTTGCATAGATCCTTGAGGCGTTCCTTCTGGGCCACGCCGAAGCGCTGCTCCTCGTCTATGACCACAAGGCCCAGATCCCGGAACTGCACATCCTTGCTCACCAGACGGTGGGTCCCCACCACCACGTCGATTTCGCCCCGGCGCAGCTGCCGGAGGATCTCCTCCTGCTGTTTGGGCGTACGGAACCGGGAAAGAAGCTCCACCTTAACCGGGAAGCCCTCCATCCGGCGCAGGATGGTCTGAAAATGCTGCCAGGCCAGGATGGTGGTGGGCACCAGGATGGCGCACTGCTTCCCATCCGCGATGCATTTGAAGGCCGCCCGCAGCGCCACCTCCGTTTTGCCGAAGCCCACGTCCCCGCAGAGGAGACGGTCCATGGGCGCCTCCCGCTCCATATCCGACTTGATCTCGTCGATGCAGCGGAGCTGATCCTCTGTTTCCTCATACTCAAAGTGGGCTTCAAAATCGTGCTGCCACTCTGTGTCCTCTCCGAAGGCGTGCCCCTTGGCCTGCATCCGGGCGGCGTAGAGGGCTATAAGCTCCTTCGCCATATCCCGCACGGCCTTGCGCACCCGGGTCTTGGCCTTCTGCCACTCCGTGCCGCCCAGGCGGTTGAGCTTCACCGCCGTGTCCTCCCGGGGGCCGATATACTTGCTCACCAGATCCAACTGGGTGACGGGCACATAGAGGGTGTCGTTCTTGGCATAGCGAACCTTGATATAATCCTTGACGACGCCGTGCAGATCCAGCTTGTGGATCCCCTCGAACACGCCTATGCCGTGGGAGGAATGCACCACATAATCCCCGGGGGAAAGCTCCGCCAGGCTGGTGATCTCCTGGCCGTTTTTGGGCCTTCTGCGCTTCTTTGCCGGAGCGGCGGAAAGCCTGCCGTGAGAGATCACGCCGAAAAACGCCCCCGGGAATTCCATGCCCGCAGACAAAGCCCCGGGCAGCACGGCCACCGTCCCCCGCTGCACCGTTTCCGGATCCTCCAGATAGGCCGCGGGGAAGCCCTTTGCGGAAAGATCCGCCGCCGCGGTCTTCGCCGCCTTTTCGCCGCCCGCCAGGACGATGCAGGCCCATTTGTTGTGCAGCATATTCTGCAGGTCTTCTTCCAGAAGCTGCATGCCGCCCCCCCAGGGGGAAAGCTGCCGGGCCGTGAAGGCCGCCGATTCTCTGAGAGGGGTCTCCGAGCTCCCTCTGGCGAAGGTATCCAGGTATACACCCCGTTTTTCCGCATGCTGCAGCAGTTCCGTCCAATCGCCGCTGAACTCCGTGAGCCCCCGGCAGAGGACGCCTTCCTCCAGCAGATCCTTTACATCCTCGCCCCACTGCCAGAGGGTGCTGCGCATCCGTTCCCTGCAGCGGGCAGCCTCGCTGACAAACAGGATGGAATCCTCTCCGGCGTAATCCAGAAGGGTGGCTGTTCCCCCTTCATAAAGCAGAGATATGAATTTATCCGCGCTGCCCAGATGCAGGCCGTTATGCAGTTTGTCCGCCTCCCCCTGAAGGATCGTTCTGGCCTTCCCGGCATTCTTCCCTCTCAGAGAAGAAGCGATGCTCTCTATTTTCTCCGCCAAGGCCTCCGGTTCCGAGATCAGGGCCTCCGCGGAAGGACCGATTACCAGACGCGCGGCGTCCTCCGTGCGCCGCTGGGTCTCCGGGTCGAAATAGGAAAGGGTATCGAGCTCATCCCCGCAGAATTCCACGCGCACAGGGCCCGCCGCTTCCGGCGCGAAGACGTCCAGAATGCCCCCTCTGAGAGAAAACCGTCCGGGAGCATTTGCGCAC